>Ga0307374_10000938_pt1 | contig 54876 bp, 47 predicted proteins | sample OX3MG_FD_202532 | JGI IMG/M metagenome (GOLD analysis project Ga0307374, IMG submission 202532) | Soil microbial communities from Risofladan, Vaasa, Finland - OX-3 | ecosystem: Environmental > Terrestrial > Soil > Coastal area > Acid sulfate soil | place: Finland: Risofladan, Vaasa | collected...
AGAGAGTAGGGCAATGAAACCGCAAAACCCTTCTACAGGGATGTGGGCAGGGGAAGCGATACCCTTCCCCTGCACCCCATCCCAAAAACAAAAAACGGGTCGTTTACACAAAAGAATTGACACACCCACACCAAGGTCCACCGGCCTCTCACCTACCCTTCAACAACGGAGGCGTCAATCCCCCCTCTCCCCCAGATATTCCGCGCGATCGAGTGGCTATTCTCAGTTCCGCTGAAGCAACTCTTCCTATCGATTTCACTTTCAGCTTTCTTGTCTTCCAGGCAAGCTCGTGTCCTAATCGTCCGTCTATCCTGCGCCACAGTTTCGTTGCTGGAGGCGCATCGCGGACGTGGCTGGCCGATAGTAGCCAAGGAGAAAGCCATGCACACACGTTTCGCGCAGAGCGCCGCCAGGGTCGCAATCGTTTCGTTTCCGTTGCTGCTTTCACTGGCACGCCAGCACCATTGGATTTGAAATTCCCGTGGAGAAAGACGGCAGCGCGACGCTCGATTATCGCGTGCGGGTGAAGTGGTAACAAATGGAAAAATAAATCTGAATAAGAAGGGAATCGCTCGGAGCGCCGCGATGCTAGTCGCCGGATGTGCGAGCGTTAAGAAGCGCGAGTTCGCGGGCGAAGCGTGGATTTTTTGGGAATTCGCTAGTCAGCTGCGAAAGCAATGCGCGGGCGCGGGCGGGCTGGTGCTCGCGTTCGCAGGCTAGCGCCAGCAGAATCTTCGCAAACGGCTGAAGATATTGGCCGTGTTCCGCCGCCAGCTGCATTTCCTGCATGCCACGGGCGCGGTCTCCATGGATTCCGCCGAACCAGAGGAAGGCGCGCTTGTAGCTGGGCAGGCAGCCGATCACGTAGTCACTGGCGCCCAGCGCGACGTATGCGTCGTCGTCGGTGGGGTCGATTGCCAGTAACGCGTTGGCTTCGCGTTCGGCGCGCTTCATCAGGCCGAGGCCGTCCATCTGTTTCTTGATAATAAACGCGTCGTAGTCCGATTCCATTCCGTCTGCGAGTGTCAGGGCCAGCAGCGCTCGCGCATCGTGCGGATGAGCCTTCAAAGTCGCTGCGGCCATTCGGCGCGTTTCGCGGTCAGCTCGCAGGAAGGGCGCGTTACGATTTTCGGCGGCAGTGCCGTCCGCGCCGTTTAGCAATTTGTCGTCGTTCAGGAAAAACTTCGAAGTGAAAATTCCCTTGGCGTTGAATTCCTCGTATAGATAGCTGGCCGCCTCGGCGGCGCTTCCAACGGGATCGGTCGGGTGCGACTGCTGATAGCTCAAAAATTTTTCACGCGCGCCGGAGAAATCCAACTCGTAGAGCTGCCGGAACCCCGCTTGGAGCAGTGGCGAGTCCGGGCCGATGAATGATTGCGAGGAATTGCGCGGCTTAGTCGTGTCGTTCGCGGCGCGCGCGGCGGGAGCGCAGCAAAGCACGGAAACCAAAGCGCCTGCGAGGCAAGCCATTACGCCAAAGCGCAAGCAGCGTTGCGTTGGTGACGCTGACACGTTCAGATGGAAGCAATTCGGCAAAGAGTTTTCCTGAACCTTTACTTGTACTTGAACCAGGACGCGCTTAGGGGGGGTACGCGCCCCACTCCACACCGTAAGACAAGAACCATTTTATCAGAGTCGGCGACGAACTGCAGGGTTGCTTCATATGTCTTTTGCTCTAGAGATTACGGTCGAAAAAATTGGTCATTTCGCGAAAGAGCTCAACGCGGGAGTCGCGGTCGCTCATGGAGTGGCCGCGCCCCGGAAGGATCACCAAGTCAGTGGGATAGCTGCCCAGCGAAATAAAACGATTCAGCAACTCGGTGGTGTTGGCGAAGTGCACGTTGTCGTCGCCAGTGCCGTGGGCGATCAGCAGCTTGCCTTTCATGTTCTGTGCCTGGTTGATGGGTGAGCTTTCGTAATAGCCGCTGGGATTCTCCTGCGGCGTGCCCATGTAGCGTTCGGTGTAGGCGGTGTCGTAGAGGCGCCAGTCGGTGACTGGCGAAACGGCCGCGCCAGCTTTGAACACGTTCGGTGCGTTGAACAGGGCTTCGAGGGTCATCGTGCCGCCGTAGCTCCAACCCCAGATGCCGATGCGCGACGCGTCGACCCATGGCAACGACTTCAAGTATTTCACTCCGGCGAGTTGGTCCTCGAGTTCCACTTTCCCGAAGTGATGGTAAATGGGCGTTTCAAAAGCATGGCCACGGCCCCAGGAACCTCGGTTATCGAGGCTGAAGACTACGTAGCCTTTCTCGGCCATCATTTCATCCCAAAGAAAATCGGAATAGCCCCAGGTGTTTTGAACGTGCTGGTCTTGCGGGCCGCCGTAGACGTCGATCAGCACCGGATACTTTTTCTTGTCCTTGAAATCGCGCGGGCGGATCAACTCTGCTTCGAGCTTGGTGCCGTCATTGGCGGGAACCGTGAGGAATTGCACGGGCGACAAATGATAGGCGGCGAGATCGGCAACTTTATTGGCGTTAACGGCTGCAGCGCGGGTTCCGTCGATGCGATCAAGATCCTGGCGCGGCGGCGTCATCACGTTCGAGTACGTATCCACAAACGCGGAGTCATCCGGCGAGACGATCACCTCGTGAACACCGGGCGCTTTCGTGACGCGGGTGATGCTTTTATCGGCGAGCGAGAGGCGAAAGAGCTGATTGCCAAGCACATCGTCCTTATTGGACATGAAATAGATGTAGCCGTGCGCTTCGTCCACAACCGGATGGCTGGCCGCACCCGGGCCGAAGCCTCCATTGCCGCTGATCTGCCAATCGCCGCTGGTCAGCTGCTCGATCAGCTTGCCGGAGAGATCGTAGAGGTAATAGTGGCGATAGCCGGTGCGCTCGCTGGACCAGAGGAAGCGCTTGCCGTCCGAGAAAAAGTAAAGATCGTCCGCGATATTGATCCAGTAGGGATCGGTTTCGGTGAGGATGTTTTGCGAGGCGCCGGTTGCGGCGTCGCAGAAAAGCAGATCGAGGCGACTTTGCGCGCGATTGAGGCGTTCGATGGCAACGCGGCGGCTATCGTGGAGCCAGACGACACGCGGCAAATAGACATTCGTATCCGCGCCGGTGTCCATCCACTGTGTTGCGCCGCCGCCGATCGCAACCACTCCGATTTTGACGGTCGGGTTCGCCGTGCCCGCTTCCGGAAAGCGTGTGTAGAAGATCGAGCCGGCGGTCGAGCTCATGTCCATGATCGGGTAGCGTTCGACCGGATGCTCGTCCATTTGGTAATAGGCGATTTTCGAGGAATCGGGCGACCACCAGTAGGCGGTGCTGCAGTCGAGCTCCTCGGGATAGAGCCAGTCGAGATCGCCATTGCGGAGCGCTTCGCTGCCTCCGGTGGTGAGCTGGTGAAGCTGTCCGGTCGCGACATTGGCGATCCACAGATTCCAACCGCGCACGAAGCTGACCCATTTGCCGTCAGGCGAGAATTTGGGGTCATCGATTTCCGCCGATCCTATATCGGCGGTCGCAGGATCGGCCGTTGCATTGCCATTCGGCGCGACGAGCGTCCTCGGCGTCATGGTTTCGAGGTCGAGCAGCACCAGCTTATCGGTGCCGATCAACAGCAGTGCATTCCCGAGCGGCGACCACAGATACCTAGCAGCTTCCACGCGGCCCAGGCCGGTGGACTGAATCAAGGGAGGGAGAAGCGGCGGCATCGCGGCGGCCAGCACGCGGCCTCCGACGAGAACGCGCCTTTTGCCGGTTTGCACGTCGAGAGTGGCTATGTCTTCGCCGTAGTCGTCGGAGTCGAAATAGGAGATGCGCTGGCTATCCGGTTCCCACTCAACGCCGTCGGTGAGGTAGCCGCTGAGGCTGGGAGCGCTGTATATTCGCTCGACGGAGAGGTCGCGCACGTCGCCGAATAGCGGCTTGGCGGAAAGCGGCAGCGGCGCGGCAACTAGTAGAAGAACGACAAGAATGGCGCTCAGAAACGGGGCGGATTTGAGCCAATTCCCGCGCTGAATCCCGCCAAAATTGGGCGCGAGAGCATGTGACGGGACGTTCCGCCCTTGCATGTGCTCGGTTGTTTGTTTTCTGTGACTTACGTGTGCTTGAGGTCGATTGACCGTTCCGCCCTTTAGGCGGTGAGTAGTAAGTGGTGAGTGGTGAGTTGTGGAGGTTGAAATTAGGCGCCCGCCAGAGAATGCCGCGCCGCGCTGAATTCCGCAAAAACTGGGCGTGAATGCATGCGCCGGGACGTTCCGGGTAGACGAGTGCGCCGTCGTTTGTTTTCTGTAACTTACGTATGTTTCTACTCGATAGAGTGTACCGGGTAGAAAGGAGTGATTCGTGACACGTGATTCGCCGCTCGTGAGGGCCAAGCGTAGTCGAAGGTGTGAGATCGCGGCCGAGGCTTTCCGGTGGTGCGAGCGTTCACCCGGCAGGGCGAGGCACGGTCTCGAGTTGTCCAAAGTCTCCCCGTGACCGATTTGCTGGTCCGCACGCATCATGGCCTACTCACGCTAACATATTGGTTGCCGGTTCCGCACCTGTCCGGAAGGCCAGTTTTGGTACAGGTTACCCGCCTTCGTCCTTTGGGCTACGGCGGGCAAATCCGTCGCGCCCCGGCGGAGCGGGCCCGCGAAATTTGTCTGGCAGCGCTAGATTTTGATCACGATTTTGCCTACGTACGCTTGGGTGGCCTGGTAGCGGAAGGCTTCGATTGCGTCGGAGAACGGGAAGACTTTGTCGATGACGGGCTTGATGCGATTTACGTCGATGGCGCGAATCAGGTTTTCGAGGCTGGCGCGGCTGCCGACGCCGATGCCGTGAAGGCTGGCGGATTTGAACATGAGGTCGTGCGGATTGGCCTGGCCATCGGGACCGGCGAGGACGCCGATGAGCGAGACCTTGCCGCCCCAGCCGACGCATAGGAACGACTTCGCGAGAGTGCCGATGCCTCCGTTTTCAACCACACAATCCACGCCGCTGCCGCCGGTAAGGCGCTGAACTTCTTTTTCCCAGTCGAGATGAGTTTTGTAATTCACGCCGTCGGAAGCGCCGAGCGCGCGGGCTTTGGCGATTTTTTCGTCACTCGATGAAGTGACGATCACGCGCGCACCCGCCGCGGTGGCGATTTGCAGCGCGAACATGGAAACGCCGCCGGTGCCGAGCGAGAGCACGGTGTCTCCCGGCTTGATGGGGCGGCCAGCGGCCATCAGAGCGTTCCAGGCGGTAGCGCCGGCGCAGGAAAGCGTGGCGGCTTCTTCAAACGAGAGAGTGGAAGGAATGGCGACCCAGCCGTCTTCATGCAGCGACACGTATTCGGCGAGCGTGCCATCGAGCGGAGCGCCGAGCGCGCCGCGATTTTTCGGGGGAAGGCCGTCGATCCAGGTTTGGAAGAAGGTGGAAACGACGCGGTCGCCGGGCTTGAAGCGCGTGACGCGCGGGCCGACGGAAACGACTTCGCCAGCGCCGTCGGAGCAGGGAATCGTGTCGTGATCGAGATTGTAACGATATTTGCCGGCCACAATCGCGTGGTCGCGATAATTCAGCGAGGCCGCGCGGATGCGCACGAGCACGTCGTAATCTCCCGGGACCGGCTGGGGGCGTTCGGCGCGGTGAAGACCATCGAGGCTGGTGATGTTTTTCGACATTTCGTAAACGATCATGAGAGGGACCTCGGAGCTAGAGATAGATAGCGATGCTACTGCAAAAGTGCGCAGCGAAATTACGACGGGGCGAGCATTAATGCAAGAGGGCCACGGAGGCACAGAGGCACGGAGACAAGGAAGCAGGAACCCAGGAAGCAGAAACGCTGAGTAAACAAACGAAAGAAACAAAGCAAGGTGCAAAAGAAAGCAAAGGAAACAAACGAAACAAAGAAAGCAAAGAGCGCAAAGAAATTTCCGTTGCTCTGTGGCTCTGTGTCTCCGTGGCTATTTTGTTTCGGCGGGGGTCATGGTTACGGGGCCTTGACCGCAGATTTCGAGGGTCACCCAGCCGTCTTTTGCGCCGTCATAGTGGACTTTACCGGCGAGGTCGGTGACGAAGCTGCCCGTGGGCATGGGGACCATTTTGTCGGGCTGAAATTTCGTGCCGGTGCCGACCCACCAGGTGCCGGAAAGGACGGTGGCATAGCGGTCGTAGGTGTGGAAATGCGGATGGCTCATCAGGTGCGGCGGAAATTTCATCAGCACGATGTAAAAGCCGGGCTTGGTGGAATCGCCGACGAGAGCGGCCATTTGCGGGCCGCCGGGCCGTCCGCGCCATTGGATTTGCGAGGGCCATTGGTAGGTGACATGAGTGGGGTCGATGTGTGCGCCTGGCGGAATGACCGGATCGGTGGCCGCGACGGGCGCGCCGGAGGATGCGTCTGATTGCGCGTGTGCGCGGGCGAAAGTGATTGCGGCGCCGCAGGAAAAGACGAGCAGCAGAGCGCACGCGAATGCGCTGAGCGCATTGGTGCGAGACTTTAGAAAATTGCGCATGAACTCCTCCAGGTGAAGCGAACGCTGGTTGCTCGTGGCCGCGGGCACTGTTTGTCTGCATCAGCCCAACAGCAGATTCCTCCGCGAAACCGGCGTTCGGAATGACAAAGTTAACCTTCGCGCGCCAGATTTTCAGCGGCGGGCGCCATTTGCCGTGCACAAGGCGAACAGCAGCTTCCTCCGCAAAATCGGCGTTCGGGACGACAACGCTTCGATTTCCAGCCGATACCGACGCGCGCCATCATATTACTTTTGGCGAGAGGCGCGACGAAAAGCTGTACGTTGGTACAGGTTGATCGTTGGCGCAGGTCGGGGCAGACGCGGGCGGGCCTTGTCGCTTTGTGTGTGCGAGGCGGAATGGCTCGTGGCGGTGGGAGGCGAAACGGTCTAACCTTTTCGATGCGCCGGTCACCTGGGATGCCACGCGGCGCGCTGCGTCAATTTCGCGGCACCTTCGACGATTATCACTGGAGCGGGTTTGATGGCGAGAAATGGGCGGGACGCGGAGAGGGAAGTTCTGGGGACGCTGTCGCCAGCTCCTCCGAAACTGGACGAGTTTCAGCATGTGAAAGTGCGGGTGGAAGGGGAGGTGGCGCGGCTGACGCTGGACCGTCCGGAACACAATTTACTGAACGAGCGGATGCTTTCGGAACTGGCAGCGGGGATCAATACGCTCGGCGAGCGCAACGCCGTGAAGCTGATCGTTCTGGATTCGGCGTGCAAGGCGTTTTGCGGCGGGATCGAGCTGGGCGAGTACACGCACCGTCGCGTGTTTCAGATGCTGGACGCGTTTCACAACGCGTTTGCGACGATGCTCGATACGGCGACGCCGGTGCTGGTGGTGGTGAACGGGCCTGCGTACGGTGGCGGCGCGGAGCTGGCGGCGCTGGCTGATCTGGTGATCGCCACTCCAAAGGCGCGCTTCGCGCAGCCGGAAATTAAGCTGGGAGTTTTTCCTCCGCTGGCTGCGGCGGTGCTGCCGTACATCGTAGGACCGAAACGGGCGCTGGAGCTGGTGCTCACTGGCGAAGCGATATCGGGCGAACGCGCGCTGGAGTTGGGCCTGGTGAATTGGCTGGTGGCCGAGGCCGATTTGCAGAAGAAAGTTGATGAAGTGATCGCCAAGGTCACGGCGCAATCGGGGCCGGTGTTGACGATGGCCAAGAAGGCCATTCTCGGCAGCCTGGGTATGCCGTTGCGCGATGGCGTCCGCAATTCGCTGAGAATATTTTTGAACGAACTGGCCGACGTGGAAGATTCGCAGGAGGGTGTGCGCGCGCTGGTGGAAAAACGTCCGCCGAAGTGGAAGAACCGTTAAGCGCGAAGATCCCGCGCTGGTTCACGCGGCGCGGGGCATGTTACACTCACGGGCGACAATTGAACTGGTTTCGGGATTCGGAAGGCCGTGAAAATCGGCCACGGTCCCGCCACTGTGATCGGCCCGCGCCGCGAATGGCGCTGAACGGCCGAGAGTCAGGAACGTACCCGAGCCAGTAACGCTAGCGCGCTTCGCGAGAAAGCGCGCGGCAGGAGCCTCGCGTCTCGCGAGGCTTTTTTGTTTTGGAGGGACGATGCTGGCGCGGTGGCGTGGTGCGGCGAGGGTGCTTACGGTCGCACTTGCGGCTGGCACACTGGCGCTCGCAGGCGGGGCGCGAGCGGCGAACACTTTTAGTCAGCAGGAGGGTCGTCAGCAGGGCGGCGCGAACGCGCCCAGTAATTCGAATGCCGGGCGCGTGGTGATCGACGGGTACGGCCGAAAGGTGATCATCCCCGCGCAGGTCAATCGGATTGTGTCGCTGGCGCCGAATTTGACGGAGACCATCTACGCGCTGGGGCTGGCCGACAAACTAGCGGGCGACACGAACGATTGCGACAAGCCCGCGGCGGCTAAATTGAAGCCGCACGTGGGCCAGGAGGAAGATCCGAGCCTGGAAGCGATCGTGGCGTTGCGGCCTGACTTGGTGCTAGCTACGTCGGTGAACACCGCGCAGACGGTTGATGCGCTGGCGCGATTGGGCATTCCGGTGTACACCACCGATCCGCAGACGGTGCTGCAGACGCTCGATTCGGTGCAGCAAATCGCGGACGTGGCGGGCGCAAAACAGCAGGGCGAAGCGCTGGTATCGCAACTGCGCCAGCGGCTCGACGCGCTACAGGCGCGGTTGGCGGACCGGCCGGTGGAGCACGTGCTGTTCGTGATTTGGGATGATCCGCTGATGAGCATCGGACAGCACACGTTTATCGCGGACGCGCTGCGATGGGCGGGAGCGGAATCCGTGGTGCTGTCGGATCAGGACTGGCCGCAGATCAGCATGGAGGAAGTGCTGCGGCTGCAACCGGAGTACATCGTGTGGGCGGCGCATCTGGAAGGATCGCAGCAGCAGTTGGAAAATCTGCGGACGCGCCCTGTGTGGCGCGACCTGGACGCGGTGGAAGATGGGCACGTGGTCGATGTGAGCGAAGAGGCGCTGCGCCCTTCGCCGGGGTTGGTGGACGTAATCGAAGAGCTAGCGCACGAGATGCATCCGAATGCCTTTAGAGACAAAACCGGAAACTGAAGCAGACCTGACGAAGGGCAGCTACGTCCCAGCGGGGGGAGGGATCGGCGGAGTGCGCATCTTGCGCCCGCTGACGCCGCAGCGATTGGCGTGGATTTGCGCTGGTTTGCTGGCCGTGCTGTTCGTGGCCGTGGTGATCGCGCTGCGGATGGGAACGTATCCGATCTCGATCCGCCAAATCGTGGTGACGCTTTTCGATGGCGCGATCGGGCACAGGAATCGCATCCCGTCAGATTACTGGCTGGTGGTTTTCGGATTACGGCTGCCGCGCATCGCGCTGGGAATTTTGGTGGGCGCGGCGCTGTCCACTGCAGGGGCGGGATATCAGGCGCTGCTGCGGAATCCACTGGCCGATCCGTACGTGCTAGGAGTTTCGAGCGGGGCGGCCGTGGGAGCGATCATCAGCTTGATCGTGGTGCCGCGCTTGCCGGGAGCGATTCAAATTGCGGCGTTCATAGGGGCGGTGGCGACAATTTCGGTGGTGTACTTTTTGGGGCGTCGCGGCGGGCAGCTGGATAGCGCCACGCTGCTGCTGGCCGGAATCGTAACGGCGTCGTTTCTTTCCGCGGTGATCATGTTTTTGATGACCACGCTCAGCGGACGCGACCTGCGCGGGATGGCTTTTTGGCTGATGGGCGATTTGGCCTCGCCGCCGACTGTGAATATGGGCTGGCTCTATTTTCTACTGGCCATTGGCGTGGGAACGATTTACGCAACGGCAGCAGACCTCAACCTGATTTTGACCGGCGAGCAGGAAGCGCGGCACTTGGGTGTGAACGTTCATCGCGTGAAGCTGGTTGTGTATCTGGCCGCGTCAGTGCTGACCGGCCTGGCGGTTTCAGTGAGCGGCGCGATTGGATTTCTGGGGCTGCTGGTGCCGCACGTGATGCGGATGCTGTTTGGGAATGATTATCGCGTGCTGATTCCCACCTCGGCGATTGGCGGCGCGATTTTGATCGTGCTGGCGGATACGCTGGCGCGGACGGTGGTGGCTCCCACGGAATTGCCGGTAGGCGCGATGACGGCGATTGCCGGCGCGCCGCTGTTTATTTACTTGATGCGGAGGCGCGTGCGATGAGCGCGCTCGGGGGCAACGGCGCGTCGGCGAGTGCGGCTGCTCCGGCGACCGATCCGGCGAAGGAACCGCGGCTGAAAGTGGAGCAGGCAACTTTCGCGTACGCCGCCACGGACAAATCAGCGCCGAAATTCACGCTGGGGCCCGTGACTTTCGAAGCGCGTCAACATGAGCTGATCGCGATTTTGGGTCCGAATGCCAGCGGCAAATCGACCCTTCTCGGACTGCTCGCGGGAATGCATGCGCCGCTTGCCGGACGCATCGCGCTGGATGGCACGGAGATCGCGAAGCTGGAGGCAAAAACTCGCGCGCAGCGGATCGCGCTGGTGCAGCAGGAAAGCGAGCTGTTGTTTCCGCTGCGGGTGTGGGAGTACGTACTGCAAGGCCGGTATCCTTACGGGCGAGGGCTGCGATTTGAGTCACAGCAAGATTGCCTGATGGCGGGGAACGCGCTGGCGCAAGTGGGCGCGGACGCGTTGCGCGACCGCTGGATGGACCAGTTATCGGGCGGCGAAAAGCAGCGCGTGATTTTGGCGCGGGCGCTGGCGCAGCAGCCGTCGCTGCTGCTGCTGGATGAACCGACACAGCATTTGGATATTGGCGGCAAAGTGGAATTGCTGCGGCGGCTGCGGCGATTGGTTGCGGAGCGGCGCTACACCGTACTCGTGGTTACGCATGAGCTGGATTTGGCGGCGGAGTTTTCCGACCGCGTCGTGCTGCTGCACAAAGGGAAATGCCTGCGCGCCGGAACGCCCGCGGAAGTGTACGAGCCGGCATTGCTGGAGGAAGTGTTCGAGGCACCGCTCGAAGTGGAGATACGGGCGAGCGGGCGCCCACGCGTGATTCTGCGCGGCAATACGTAGGAAAAAGATTTTTTCTATTCGATAAGTGCTGGGAGAAGTGCAAGGCCCGGCCAGCGGCGTCTGGAACGAACAGCGGGCGCCGTCCACAATCACAGGAGACTCCGCGCCCGGGAAGACGGTGAAAATCCGTCGCCGCCGCGCGACTGTAAGGCGGAAATTACTCCCCCAGTTAGGGGCGTGATTAGAAGTTGCCCCCCGTAGGGGGCGTAACGGGAAGACGCGCCCCCATAATGGGCGTGATCGAAAGTTCCCGGCGCGCGCCACTGTCCTTTTCTGCGAATCGCCCTGATTCGCAGCCGGGATGGGAAGGCCGCGCCGCCCTGAATTTCAGGAATCCGCCAAGCCAGGAGACCGACGGAGTCTCAATCCGGATGCGCACGCTTTAATCGGCGCGCCATCGGACAACCTTCAGCTCCCGCGCGAGAGGGAGAGGAGGAACTAATGAGACTGCGATATTCCCTTTTGATTTTGAGCGTTGTTGCAATTTCGTGCTGCGGCTCGGTGTGTGCGCAAACTGATGGCCGCAGAGCGAGCGCAGGCGTAATTCGCGGAACCATTTACGATCCGCATGGCGAAGCCGTAGCACATGCGAGAGTTGATTTGCTGCAATCCATGGTAGCCATCGCGCACACGGAAACCAACGCGCACGGACAATACAGTTTTTCCGGGTTGAGTGACGGCACGTACGAGTTGGCCGCGAATTCGCCGGGGCTGACCAGCGCGTCCGCGCCGTTGCAGCTCGGCAAAGGAAAAAGAATTACGGCTGATATGCATTTAACGTTGAGCGCGGTTCAGGAACAGGTGGTAGTTTCCTCGTCGCTTGGAGGCGCGCTGGAGCCGCAGATCGGATCGTCGGTCAGCGTGGTGAATAAGCCGCAGATTCAGGATGAAGGCGTGGAAACGCTGGCGGACGCGCTGCGAAACGTTCCGGGAGTGGATATCAACCGCACCGGGCAAGTGGGTGCGGTTACCAGCGCGTTTGTGCGCGGAGGAAATTCCAACTACAACCTGGTGATGATCGACGGGATTCCCATGAACGATTTTGGCGGCGGGTTCGACTTGGCCCCGCTGCCCGTGAGTGGGGTGGAGCGCGTGGAGGTGACGCGCGGTCCGGAGAGCGCGCTGTACGGCGAAAACGCGATTGGAAGCGTGATCAACGTGGTGAGCGAGACCGGCGAGGCTTCGCCGCATTTCAGTTTCACCGGCGAAGGCGGCAGCTACGATACGTATCACATCGCCACCGGCGGCGCCGGACTGAATCACGGGATCGATTGGGCCTACGATCTTTCGCGGTTCAGCACGCAAGGGCCGGTGATGGACGATACTTACCGGAATCAAACTTCGTTCGTGACGCTGGGCTATTCGCAGAACCCGCGGAGGCAGTTCGTGTTTCACTTTTTTGGTGACGCGGGACGCGACGAAGATCCTGGACCCTGGGGTTCCAATCCGGACGGGCTGTATCCCGGAATTGGCGCGTCGGCGCTGCTGCAGAAGCAGGATCTTTTTGGCTACCAGGCGGGATACACCGAACAATTTTCGAGCCGCTTCCGGCAGGTGAGCATGGTCAGCGTAGCAACGGATCAATATTCGTTTCCCGCCGGGCTTTCGTCGCAATTCAGCTCGTTCTGGAAAAGCGAGCGTCTAACGGCGAACACGAGAAGCGAGATCACGATTTCGCCTACGGACGTGCTGCTGGCCGGATTCGAATATGACCGCGAGCAATTTCGGGACACGTACATTAGCGAACCGAACGGCGTGCCGTTTACGCTTCCACGGCAAAGCTTCGCCGCGTTCGTGGAAAACAGATGGAATGGCGACAATCGATGGTTCCTTACCACGGGGCTGCGAGTGGACAGCATCTTCACGGGTTCGTTAGCGGCTGACCTAACGGATGCAGGGCGGCCGTTCATCCCAGCGAACTCCGTGGTGCAAGTGAATCCGCGAATTTCGGTCGCATATTTGGCGCGGGAATCGAGCGGCGGCTGGCTTGGAATGACGCGCTTGCACAGCAGCTTTGGCACCGGAATCCGGCCGCCCGATGGTCTGGAACTGGCGTTTACGAACAATCCGGATCTAAAGCCCGAGCGCAGCATCAGCGGGGACGCGGGCGTCGAGCAGCGCTTTTTCGGTGACAAGATGGATATGGACGTGACCTATTTTTACAACTGGTTCACGGACCAGATCGTCACCCTCGGTGGATCATTCCAGAATCTAAGCACATTCAGCTCGGCAAATATTGCGAATTCGCGCGCATACGGAATCGAGAGCAGCGTGCGATTCCATCCGGTTCGTTCCGTGCAACTTTCCGCCGAATATACCTGGCTGAACACGGCGATCCTGGCGCTCAGCGGCAGCAGTCAGGTGCAGGTGCCGTTCGCAGTGGGCGACCCGTTGATTCGCCGGCCCCGAAACTCCGCGGGCTACGACGCGACGTGGACTCACGGGCGCCTGATGCTCAATTCCAACGCCAGCATCCGCGGCGCGGTGCTCGATCTGGAGCCGAATTACGGAAGCTACGCGTGCGAGCTGGGGCTGCAGTGCTTGTTCTGGAACAGGGGATACGTGGATGCCAACGCCGGATTTTCGTACCGGCTTCCGCGCGGCGTGGAAATCTACGGGCACGTGAACAACTTCTTGAACGAGCATTACGAGGAGTCGTTCGGCTACCCGGCGCTGCGACTGAATTTTATTTCCGGCATCCGATTTACATTTTCTCCGGAATAAAATTCCTGTGCGTAATTGCGCCGATGGGGCGCGGGATGCCGCGCCTCATTCGCCTGCGCGAAGTCGATCAGGAGCCGCTGAAGAGGAGCGGCATGCCCAGCTTGGAAGTGTAATCGGGGCGGTAGCGCTCGGTATTGTAGAGCTGCTCGATATTGACCTTGCGCGCGCCGAGCGACAGATCGGGCAGAGGAACGTGCGCGTAGCAGCCGTTCTGCACGCCGATCATGCGGCCGGTCACGCCCTGGCGAATCAGCTCGACGGCAATATTGGCAAAGGTGATCGCCACTACTTGGTCGATGGAATCGGGCTCGCCGCTGCGCAGATCGTAGGTGAGATCGCTTACCATGGTTTCCTGTCCGGTGCGGCGGCGAATCTCTTCGGCCAGCGCATGGCCGATATCGACTTTCTTGCGGTGCCCGAAAGCGTCGGCCTCTCCGTATTCTTCCACGCGCCCTCCGGTCCAAATCGCGCCTTCGGAAACGACAATCAAGGAATAGTGGCTCGGATTATTGGTTTTATCTTCCATCAGCAGGCGGCACACGCGGTCGAGGTCGAACGGGTGCTCGGGAATCAGGCAGCGCGTGGAAGTTACGTAGGCGGTGTACAGCGCGGTGAAACCCGCGTCGCGGCCGAAGATACGAAAAATCCCGATGCGTTCGTGCGATCCAACTGTGGTGCGCTGGCGAGTGATGGATTGCTTGGCGCGCGTGACGGCGGTGGAAAATCCGATGCAGTATTCCGTGCCTTGCACGTCGTTGTCCATGGTCTTCGGAATCGCCAGCACCGGAAATCCGGCGGCCGAGAGCGCGGATGCGAAGCTCAGCGTGTCGTCTCCGCCGATCGCCACCAGGCAGGAAATTCCAAGACGCTCCAGATTCCGCAACACGAGAGGCGTGAGGTTGTAGTGCTTGCCGTCAAAGGGCAGCTCGCGAATTCCGGCGGCGCCGAGGTGCGTGGGAAGCCGCGACTCCGTCACGCGGCGGGGATTGGTGCGCGAAGTGTGCAGCATGGTGCCGCCGGAGCGGTCGATGGTGCGCGTGTTTTCGCGATCGAGCGGAATCACGTAGTTCGCGTCCATCGGGCCGGTGAGATGCGTCAGGCCCTGCCATCCCTTGCGGATGCCGATCACCTGGCGGCCGATCTCGCTCGCTCCATAGACCACGGATTTAATTACCGAGTTGAGTCCCGGCACGTCGCCGCCGCCGGTAAGGATACCTATATTGTTGGTCGCTGGCATTCGGGGTCCATTCCGATCGGGAGTGCGGCGAAGCTTCGCGTGAATAAGCCGCCCGCCGCTTGCTTATCGTAGCAAACGCTGCCGCGAAAAGTGAAACAGGAGCTGCGCGGTGCTTGACGCACCGCGGATCGCAAATTTTACGAGACGCGAACTTCCTGCTCGCGCTCGGACGCTGTTTCAGGCACGCCGCGCGGCGCGCCGGCTTGTTCGTCCCAGGCGGCGAGAAATCCGCGCACGATGTGGAACCAGAAAATCGCCGGGACGGCAATTTTGAAGGCTTCCATCACGTCGGCGGATGCAGTGCGCTGGCCGGAAGCGCGCAGAAAAAACGGCTCGAAATCGAGCGAGTCGAACTTCTCTACCGTGATGGATGCTTCGCTTACTTCTTTCTCGCGTGCTTCGAGGTGCGCGCGCAGCTTGTCGATGGCAGCGGCATCGAGGCGCCCGAACGGCCCCGAGCCATCGCCAAGCAGATGCGGATGCTTGCGCAGCAGCAGAAGCTGAGTGCGGCCGTAGACTTCCGCGCGGCGGACGAGGTCGGGCAGCGTGAATGAGACGTGATCGTGAATCGCGCGGGCTTCCGGCACATAGCGCACGTGAAAGCCGATCTGGCGAAGCCGCACGCCTAGCTCGGTGTCCTCCGCGATGCGGAAACGCGGATCGAACGATCCGGCTTCGAGGACCGCTTCGCGCCGCAGGCTCAGATTGGACGCAATGAAGTACACGTTCTTGGAATGATCGCCAGGCGCGAGAGTGACTTGAGGGAACAGAAAGGGCTCGGTGCTCAGGAAATGCGTGAGCGCACGGCGGCGCGCCGATTCGGGATAGCGGAAATCGCCCAGCACGGCCATTTTGCCGCCCATGGAATCGCGATGCGCCCGCCAGTGCTGCGCCAGCAGAGCTCGGTCGGCGATGGTGTCGTCGTTGAATAGCAGCAGGAACTTTGCGCGTGCGTGCTCAACTCCCAAACGGCGCGCGGCTCCCGCGCCTGCGTTCGATTGGCGCAGATAATGAAATTCGAAGCGCGAGCGAAATTCGCGGCAGAAATCCTCGGTGCCGTCGGTGCTGCCGTCGTCCACCACCAGCACTTCGTAGCGCCGCGGAGAAAACGATTGGTTGCTCACAGCGCGTGCAAACATGCGCCCAGCGTTTCGCTGCGGTTGTAGGTGGGAACAATCACGGAGAAATCGAGCTTGCCGCCATTGCGCTTGGCCGCGCCGTTCGCTTTCGCGGGCGCGGCACCGCGATCCCGCGATTGCGATTCTGCGGTGGGTAGGGGCTGAGGCAGAACGAGCGGCGTACAGCTTTCTTGGAAAGCCGCAGGCGCGAACTGCCGGGCCTCGCGTCGAAATTCGGCCGCGCCTTCGGCTTCGCTCAGGGTGCGATAGGTGCGCTCCATCACTTCGGCGATGGAGAAGAGCTCGCCGAAAAGCGTTTCGCGCGGTATGCGATACGGAACGTAACTGAATACGTGGCGAAGCTGCCGCCGCGCTTCCGCGGAATTTCCCGCGGCAGCCAGCTGCTCGGCGGCGCGCGCGTAGGCAAGGAGTCGCAACGCAGTGCGTTGTTGCGGCGGGAAATGCGTCAGCACTTCGGGGAAATAGGCCTCGATCAGCCGAATAGACCACGCGTGCTCCGGGTCATGCTGCTTCGGGCGAAGATCGCGCGCGCGATCGAGCGCTTCGCGCAGCAGCAAAGCCATTACGCCATGCGCATATTTTTTTAGGATGTGCGCGCGGCCGCCCGCTGCCAGCGATCTCCACAGGCCGCGATCCGAATAGAGGCGCGTCACCGCGCGGGCGTAATCTTCAGGAGCGTCGGCGATCAGCGCGGATTCTTCGTGCGCCAGGCCCATTCCTTCCGCGCCCATGCTGGTGGTGATTACCGGAACACCGTGCGCCAGCGCATGCAGGATTTTTGTTTTCGTGCCGGTGCCGTACCGAACTGGAGCGATCAACATGCGGTGCTTGGCAAACTCGGTCGCGAGTTCCGGGACGAATCCCACGCGGACGACGTCGAGGTAGCCGGCCGCGAACTCCGGATGCAATCCGGCGCCTACGAGGTAAACCGAAACGCCGGGTAGCGAAGCTTGAACGAGCGGCGCGACCTGTTGGAGGTACCAATCGATTTCGTCGCAGCTTGCGGGATTGTTGTAATCGGCGAGATACATCAGCCCTCGCGCGCGCCAAAATCCGGGCCAGTGGGACCGGGCTCGACGACCATTGGCAAAAGGCAGATCTCCGAATCGGGCGAATTTTCCAGAAGCCGCTTGCGATCGTCTTCGGAAATCGCCAGCGCGAGGTCGGCCGCGCGAAGGATTTCACCTTCGCGTTCGCGATAGTCCTGGGCGCGTTCACGGTCGGACCACGCGCCGGTGAGGTTTGCGCCGCGCAGCTCGCGCAGTCCGTGGCAATCGTCAGTTTGCACGATGATGCGCGTGCGCGGCCAGAGACGCCGGACTTCATCGAGATGATGCTCAGGAATCGAAACCGACATCCAAAACCAAAGAAAAAAGATGGCAACGTCGAACTGGCCCTCGCGCAAAAGTTCCTGCAGCGTCCACTGAGGAATGATTTCGATGCCTTCACGCCGCAGCACGTCGGCATCGTTCGTGTAGACATCGACGCCCAACTCGATCAGCGCCGGCGTGTATCGCTCCTCCTCGAATCCGCGAGCCGCCAAATACGTAACGGAGTGGCCTTGCGCGCGAAGTTCGCGGATCGTTTGCAGAAGGCGGAAATCGGCGCCGCTCTGATCGGGGCGCGGCAGGTTTTCGTGTACGGCGAGAACGCGCAGCGGGCGTCTCGTTTCGCTGTGCTCCTTCGCTGCATGTGCAACGGAAGTTGAAACCATCGTTGCGGGCGCGATTTCGTCTTGTGCGGCGGGAGGCAAGGCTGGCAAATCGTACAGTTTCGCGGGATAACGCTCCCGTACAGGCGATTCTTTGCGCGCTAAAAGCAGAATCGTGTCGCCGCGCATTCCGACCGGATAACCGCTCGCCGCTAGCGCCGGGGAAACTTTGCCGGGAGCGCGCCAGTAGATATCGCGGGTGTCGATACGAATCGCCGAAAATCCACCGGCGACCGCCAAGGATTCAATTTCCGCCGGAGTGTACTCGTGGCTGTGCGCGGAATTGTGTGAGTCCGACGAAAACCGCCCGCGCACGTAAGGCGATTTGCCGTGCAAAATGGCGTGGACTGCTTGTCCGCCGTCCAAATTTGGGGCGGTGAGCAGAAGCCGGCCGCCCACCTTCCGCACGCGATTCGCTTCAGCAATCACGTGCATCGGATCGCGCGAAAGCGTCTCAATCGCGCCGCCGATGAAAACTAGATCGAAGGAGCAATCTTCGTACGGCCACGCTTGTTCGAGATTGAATCGGTCGAGACGCAATGCCGCCGGAGCAGATCCATCGGTATGCCGTGCGCCACGGTTTTCGGCACGCCAGCAAATGTGGTCGTAGCCTTTCCATCGTGCGAACGCTGACGCCAGAACCCGCGGGTCGGACCCGACGCCGAGCAGGCGTTGCCCTGGTGAACTGCGCGGGATCGACTTGATCACAGCGAGATAGTAGGGAAGGTGCTCTTGAAAACGGATGGCCTCGTAGAATTCCAGACCGGCGAGCGAGCGCAAATAACTGGACATCTGCTGGTCCGTGGGCGGAGCGATCGCATCCTGTTTTGCGCGGCAATCCGCGAGCAATTTCGAAATGGACGCCTGCTCTGCGGCGTCAACTCCAGAGAGAGTTTGCACGAGCAGCGGAATCGCTTCAGCTGGACGGTCCGAGGCGGAAAGCAGCGCGCCTAGATTCGCGGCCGCTTGCGCGCTGCGCGGGTCGAGCGCCATAGCGCGGCGGAATCCCTGCTCTGCTTCGGAAATATTTGTTAACGCCATCTGCGCCGTGGCCCAGTCGTTCCAGCGCTCGCTGTTTTCGCGTCGGCCGAGCGCGCGGCCGAAATGCAGCAACGCTTCGCGAAACTTTCCTCCCTCGAACAGCCGCACGCCTTGGCGATGGGTCTGCTCGTCCCACGTGCCGAACTCTCGCGCGGCCGGCGTTCGCGTGTGCTGCTGCGGGGCGGCTTTCGTGAGATCTTGGAAAGCGGCGGCATACTGCGGCCCCACGATCGCCCAGCCAAATCGGCGTTCTTGCTCCAGCGCGAATTGATTCAGCGCCAGATTTACGGAGTCAGCGCCGGCGCGCTTCGAAAGCAAGTGCAGCCAGCGGTCAATGGCCCCCGCCGCACACCCTGGGCGCCGCATGTCCACCAGAGAAAGTTTTCGAATATCCGCGGCGAGAGCGCTGCAGAGATATCGCGACACTGGGCTTTCATGAATCACCGCAGGCAGCGCGGCAATTTGCGCTTCCAGATAAACGAGCCCGAACGTCTCGTCGATGCTGGCCAGCGCGAAGAGATCAGCCATGCCGTAGAGCCCAGGCATCCGTTCGAACGAAACGTTCGGCAGCGGAACGAAGCGCGAACCGAGCGCGTCGCGAGCCGTTAATTCCCACGCGGCGGGCGCTGGCCCGCGCGAACCCGCGACCACCCACCAGACTTTGTCCGCCGCCGGCAATGCGGAGATCTCGCCGAGCAGCTGGGCGTGCCGCTTGTCTGGAGTCGTCGTGTCGAACGATCTAACGCTGAGAATTACGAACGCATTTTCGGGAATGCTCAACTCGCGCCGCATCTGCTCGCGCAATCGCCGGCAGTTTTTATATGCGGAGGCGTCGATGCACATCGGGAATTCCAGAATCCCTTCGCGGCCTGCTCCGAGTTGCGCCAACTGTTCGCTAATCCAGGGACCTAGCGCGTGAAAAGTGGCGCCCGCCCTCCAAAGAATCGAATCGATGGACGGATGAACGAAGTCCGTGTGCACTACCAGAGAAGCTTTGCCCTCCAGTATGGCGGAGGCGAGAATTTTCAGAAGTTGCGTGGGCGCGCCGCTGGCATCGACCAGTCCTCCCTGCCATTTCGCGTACACCAGCAGCCGTTCTTTTTGCCTCAGTAAATCGGCGATTCGCGCCGCAACCGGGATGGCAAAGAGCTGATCTTCCGCGTACATCGCCCAATCTTGAAGAACGTTGGGCGCGAGAGAGGCGAATCGCTGGTCCGCGCGCAGCCGTTCGAACGCCAGCATTTGTAATTCATCTCGACCGGGAATCGCGATGGCCTCCACGCCGGGAGCTTCGGAAGTGCCCCAGCACGTCGCGTCCATGCCCGCGCGGCGAAGTTCGGCTGCTAACTCCAGCACGAACCGCTCGTACCCGCGCTTCACGCGGCTCAGCCCCGGCGCTATGAAAATCGCTTTCAGTGGAAGCTTCTCCGTTCTCGACACGGCGCTCTACGCACGCGCAGCACGCACCGTTCGGCGTTGTCGACCAATCTCGGCAAAAACCAGCGATGTCCCCTCGATGTGCCGCATGCCCGCGCACTTCTACAGCCCGGTTCCGCAGGCGAAAGCGCCGCCCGACGAGCTGTGGACGCGTTCACGCGAAATGCCCGGAGTGGACGCAAACGTGAAAAAGCAGCTCGCGCTGCTCGCTACTTTAGCGCGGTGCTTTCGCAAAGAATACGAAGCGTTTCCGGCGAGGAAGCCGTCCGGCTCGCCGCCACATACCTACTACTCGTCGAACGGATAGTTCGACGATGTTGACGGGTACGTTCTGTACTCCATGGTGCGGCATTTTCGGCCGCGGCGCGTGATCGAAATCGGATCGGGCAATACCACGTATCTTTTCGCGCAAGCAATCGCGCGCAACCGGAACGACGACCGGCGGTATCGCTGCGACCTGACCGCCATCGAGCCATATCCAAACGACGTGTTGAAGGCTGGATTTCCCGGACTCACCAGGCTAGTTACCAAGCCCGCGCAGGAAGTGCCGCTTGCGGAAATTGATAAGCTCGGAAAGAACGACATCCTATTCATCGATTCAAGCCACATCCTGAAAATCGGCAGCGATGTGCAGTACGAGATTCTGGATATTCTTCCGCGTCTGGCTAAAGGTGTCCTAGTGCACTTCCACGATATTTGTCTGCCCAACGAGTACCCGCGAAACTGGGTGGAAGAGATGAACCGCTATTTCACGGAGCAATATATTTTGCAGGCGTTCCTGGCATTCAACGATTCATTCGAAGTGCTGCTGGCGCCGGCATACTTGCACGCGCAGCAGCCGCGCGCCATGGAGGCGGCGTTTCATTCGTATCATCGCAACCAGGAGTGGTCGCCTGCGAGCTTTTGGATTCGGCGCACCCGCTAGCGCGGCGCGAAATGTCCTGGTCGCTAGGGACGGTTTCCTGTGCAGAACCTTCGGTAGCGGTCATGCTTCCACCGAACGAGCTTCCGCCGGTCGCGCTTCCAACGATGCGAGCCGCTCGACGAAGTCGCTGTGCAGACCGCGCGGCAGAACTTCCGCGGCCACGATCCGGCGCAGCAGATCGAGATTTTCGCGGCTGTGGGCGTAGGCGCGATTCACGTCCGCAATCGTGATGCCGCGCGCGTCGCGCTGCAGCAATTCGATTGCGTCGCCGGCGTTGACCAGCCCTTCTTCGAGAACCGAGAAATAAATGCCTGAACGGCCGCTTGAGAGAAAGCGCTTCACCATATCATCGCGTCCGAAGCGAATTCCCAGCTTGAAGCAAGGCAGCCGCGGCTGCGTGACTTTCACGAGCGCTCCGCCGATACGGAACTGGTCGCCAATGCGCGCTTCGCTTTCGAGCAAGCATTCGGTGGTGAGATTTTCTCCGAAATTGCCCCACGTCAATTCGACGTCGGACAGCTCGTTGCGCCAATATTCGTAATGCTCGAACGGGTATGCGTACACGGCTTTGTTCGCGCCGCCGTGGACGCTCAGATCCGCCTGGCGGTCTCCGTCGAGATTCGTTTCACGGAGCATGAGCGGCCCGGCGGCAGGCGACTTGAAAATGCCGGTGGCCACTTCGCGTCCGCGATCGACCACCACGCGCGGCAGGCCCACATTGAGAGAGATGATTTTCATTCCGTGCAGTTCAAGACGGCCGCGCCATTGATGCGATCGCTTTTCAGATCGTTGAGCGCGCGATTCGCCTGGCGCAGCGGAAAAACCGCGACCTGCGAATGAATGGGAATTTCCGCCGCGACGCGAAGAAAATCTTCGCCGTCTTTCCTCGTGTTATTCGCCACACTGCGTATCATGCGCTCCTGATAGAGCAGGTCGTAATCGAAAGATGGAATGGGACTCATATGGATTCCACCCAGCACCAGCGCGCCGCCCTTTTTCAGCGCTTTGAGCGCGGGCGGGACGAGTTCTCCGACGGGCGCGAACACGATCGCGGCGTCGAGAAGTTTCGGGGGCTGCTCGGAGGCTTCTCCGGCCCACACCGCGCCGAGCTGGAGAGCCAGCTCCTGATGTTTTTTGCCGCGGGTGCAGGCGTAGACTTCCACGCCCCAGTGCAGCGCCACTTGAATGGCCACGTGCGCGGCGGCGCCAAATCCATAGAACGCCAGCCGGGAACCTTTTTTAACGCCCGAAAGCCGCAGACAACGGAAGCCGATAATTCCGGCGCAGAGAAGCGGAGCGGCATGTTCGTCCGCGAAATTATCCGGCAGCGCGTAGACGAAATCCTGCGGAGCGACGGCGTATTCGGCGTAGCCGCCGTCGACGGTGTAGCCGGTGAAGTCCGGGTGGTCGCAAAGATTTTCCGCGCCGGCGCGGCAGTATTCGCAAGTTCCATCAGTGTGATGGAGCCAGGCGATTCCCACGCGCGCGCCGGGTTTGAAGCGCGACGCGCCTTCGCCGCATTTCTCGACTACGCCGACGATCTGGTGCCCGGGAATTATGGGCGACTTGCGCGGCGGCAGCTCTCCCTCGACGACGTGCAAGTCGGTGCGGCACACGCCGCACATTTTGACGCGTACTCGCACTTCGCCCGGCGCGGGCGATGGATCGGGCGCGTCGGTAAATTGCAGCGGATTCGTTTCCACCGGCGCCGGAGAATGGAGCAGGCAAACCTTCATCGCGTGGCCTTCATCACTTGATCCTCCGAGCCATTTTAGCGCTGGTGTAGGTGCGCAGGGATAGCCTTCGGACGCGCGAGGGAAGTGTATCGATTTGGCGGGTGGCTCGCTGTTTGTTCGCAGCGACTTGCGAGGGTTTTTAGGCGAACATGTATCGATCTCGCATCGCAGCACGCGGGAGCGTGTTGGGCGCTCGGAACCGCGCAGCGAAAATGGCGAAAGAAGATGCACCGGGAAGTTCCGCCCTTGCATGCCGCCGATCGTTTTTTTTCTGCGACTTACGAGTGTTGAAGGTCGATTGACCGTTCCGCCCTTGGCGACGCGCTGGAAGAAAACAAAAGGCGAATACCTATCGCGCGTAATTCTGCGGACAGTGGTTGATGCAAGAAGCAGGAAGCATAGAGGCAAGGACGAGTACTTCGCGCGGAGGGAGCTAGCGTCCCGGCAGGCCGGGTCCGGCCGCGGAACTCCCGAAATCGGAGATGCAAACGGCGCACGAAAGGAGGCGGAACAACGTCGGCGTTTTTTCCGCAGGGTCAAAACCCGGCGCTTCCACCCGGTGAGGGGCGCAGTTCGCCCTCCGCCTGCAGCCGGTTTCGTTCGCGCCGAGCCTCTCTTCCGCACGCGTTAGCACAGATCGACAGTAGCAAATTCGTGGGTACAGGTTTCTACTGTACGGAAGTACAGTTCTAGAACCCTGTACTATCCGAGCCGAAGAACTGGGCGGTAAGGGTCCTTGACGTGCTCTGTCGGTTAAGGTCTGATACAGTTGCCCCAGCAGAAATGCCAACATGCACGTAGCCGCCAAGCGAAAATTTGCCGACGCAGCCGCAGAGCCTGCCAATAGCGAGCTGTCGACGTTTGTGCCGAAAGATTTCTGCGAGCTGGGCGATCCACAGACCGCGATTCCACGGCTGGCGAGGGATGAACGCGCCGTTGCGAGCATCGAGGAAGCTGTACGGAAGGTGCCGACTGCGCATGCGCTGTATTTAGGCGATGCGAGAAAAATGCCGCAGATCGAGCCTGAAAGCGTTCACCTGGTGCTGACCTCGCCGCCCTATTGGACGCTTAAGGAATACCGGGATTCGGACGCGCAGCTCGGGCATATCGAGGACTACGACGAATTTTTGGCGGAACTTGACCGCGTATGGAAGCGATGCTTCGACGCTCTGGTTCCCGGCGGGCGATTGATCTGCGTGGTGGGCGATGTGTGCCTTTCGCGGCGGGAAAACAACGGGCGGCACACAGTAGTGCCGCTACACGCGTCAATTCAGGAGCATTGCCGCAAGATTGGCTTCGACAATTTGGCTCCGATCATCTGGCACAAGATTTCGAACGCGGCTTACGAAGTGGAAGGCGGCTCGGGATTCCTCGGAAAGCCTTACGAGCCGAATGCGGTGATCAAGAACGATATCGAATTTATTTTGATGGAGCGGAAGCCGGGTGGGTATCGCGCGCCGGCGATTTCAACGAAAGTGCTGAGCCTGATATCCGGCGAAAATCACAAGAAATGGTTCCAGCAGATTTGGACGGGAGTAACGGGCGCATCGACGAGAGAGCATCCCGCGCCATATCCGATTGAACTGGCCGAAAGGCTGGTGCGGATGTTCAGCTTTGTAGGCGACACGGTGCTCGATCCGTTTATGGGCACGGGAACCACTACGGTGGCCGCCGCGAAGTGGGGCCGCAGCAGCATCGGATTCGAGATCGATCCTCACTATTTCAAGCTGGCGGAGAAACGTATTCACCGGGAAACTTCTTCGCTGTTTAGCACGGCGGAGATTTCAGCATCGGCGCCGAAGTGATCTGAGGTCAAAATCGCTGCTCGTACTCTCTGCTGACGCGTGCCAAGAGAGCAGCGTAATCGAGCCTGGTCGCGTTGTAATCGACCCATTCGAATGGGAAAGGCGACTCATTGGTCGCGCGGAATCGCAGCACGAGAAATTCATTAAACGCGGGCGCCGCTTGGTCTCTCAGGCGCCTTTCGGCCTCAGTAGCTTCTTGGGCGGGATGTGGCGCTCCGCTTTTGCCGGTTGTCCTGTACTCTCGGTCTCGTTCGTAGCCGGTATATCGCGCTGCAAAATTGATTCCGGCTATTCCGACGCAGATGGGATTCCCCCCGCCCCTCTTGAATTGGGCTACTTGGTTCCGGAGATCGTTGATGACTCGATCGATCTGTTTAATCATTGCTTTGGCGAGAACTTTCACTTCCGTCCCAATTTCTACAGTCGCGATCTGACCCCGCCCGACCAGGAATCCTGAGTCCCTGACCGGATGTTCCCCGGGAATGATCTCGCCGAAAGTTCCGTCGCCTCTCCTCGCCTCTACGCCTCTTCGGCGGTTATGAATGTTGACGACGCGTTCGCCGCTTGTCACTCCGGCTAACAATTTCGCTGACCTGCCAATCTTCACCAAGTCTTCGTAGAGATGGAGCGCGACGCAGTCGCCTTGATTCGAAACGCGGTGTTTATAGGTGCGGCCTTGGAACAGGTTCTGAAACTCCATTAGGAGTCTAAATTCAGGGCTGGCGTCGGAGGTGGTCAAGGCGGCGAGATTCTATCACGGCGTTGAGGCGGGTTAGCTCAAGGAAAGGGAACGGCGGGTGTGTGGCGGCTGGATGCGCAGGATCATGGGGCAGGGCCGATAAACGTTGTGAGGGCAAATGATTTCGCTGGTGCGGTGTAAAAGGTAAAACGGGAGATTCTTCGCTCATGACTCGGTGAAAATACCGCGACTGTCATTCATTCGTGGGTGCAGGTTTCTGCTGTCCCTAAGTCAACTATAGAACCCTGTAGTTTCCGGTCGTGGAGGCAGCAGAGCGAGGCCTCCGTCCGTAACTGGATCGGGCGCTGCAAAAATCACGAAGCACCGACTCAAGTATGAAGAGCCTCCATTCGGCGCCGGTCTAATGAGTACGCCGCAGCTCAAATCCGATGACGAGCATGACCAGACCCGCCAGCAATAAGGCGCCCATTAGCCAAGGTAAAACACTCCCACCGAAATTGGGCAATCCTATCGAATAGGCCACGACGGTTGCGATTAAGAGGGTGACGAGAAGTATCGCTACTCCGAAAGTTTGTAAACCTTTGCTGGCGTCCGAATCCGCCATCGACACAGGCCTTTTTTCAGCGATGCCAACGACGCGTTGGGTCACTGACGTTGTGGGTGCAAGAGCGAATCCGCAGTGACGACAGAACGCATCACCGGGTTCGATGCCTTCCTTGCCGCATTTTGGACAGAGCATGGTCAACCTTCCTTTCTGCTCACCCAAGGATTACCTGGCTACCGCAATTTCATCTGTGACGGACATCACCCGCGTCATGTGACGCGTACGTGGTCGTTTGAACAGTGCCAACTTCAGCCCGTCCGCTGGCAGCCAGAGGGCGGCTGGCGCGCCATGGGCTGGAAGCAGGGAAGCAAGGAATCGAGGAAGCAAGGACGAAACACTTCGCGCGGATGAAACAGCGCGAAAGGTAGCGGACTTTCGTCCGCGTCTTTTGGCGGGAGTGAAGTCCCGCCCTTCCACCGAGGCGTCGTGCGGGCGGCGCGATAGTCGGGGCTGCCCCTGCGATTCGCGCGGGACACGGGTTTCGCTCCGGCTGCGGAGAACCGTTTGTGTGGCAGACTTTGCGTCGAAATACATGGCTATGCAGTGACGGTAGCAGATTGGGCGGTACAGATTATTACTGGCGGGGAAGCACAGCTCTATAACCTGTACTTCGCGCGCTTAGGCCGAGCGAGCCGCACTTCTTGGAAAACGCACTGCGTATGGAGCACGGCATTTGTCGCGGTGATCACTTCTCGGCATCATTGAAGAGGCGAGGAGTTTCCTTGAAGAGCTCTTGGAGGAAGCGGTCGCGGTCGTTCAAGAAGCGGCGGACGATTTGCATGGGGGCTGTTTCGTCGTAGGCGATCTCGTGAATGTGAGTGCCATCGAAAGACAGAATTTGCGCCTCGGGGTAACCGAGCAAAACCGGCGAATGCGTGGAGATGATGAATTGCGCGTCCTTGTAGGCGCGGAGCACGTCGTGGATCAGCACCAAGAACGCGAGCTGGCGCTGCGGGGACAGTGCGGCCTCCGGCTCGTCGAGCAGGAAGAGCCCGTTTCGGCGAAATTTGAGATCGAGGATGGTGAAAAATGTTTCGCCGTGGGAGCGAGTGTGAAGGCTGCGGCCACCGTAGTAATAGCTAATCGGGGGCCCTAGACCTGGTTCCGCATCGAGTTGGTCCATGTGCGAGATGGTGTTGAACAGGCTTTCCGCTCGCAGAAAATAGCCCGCGCCAGTGCGGCGGTCGAAGGACATTCGCAGCGCGCGGACGAGCGGCTCGACGGAGCGATTGCTGTCCGTGGAATCGTTACGGAAATTGCGTGTCCCGCCTTCACGGCCGAGCCATAGTGAGCGGCGATCGCCTCAAGCAGCGTGGATTTACCGCTGCCGTTTTCTCCGCAGAAGAAACAAATTCGTGAGCGAAAAGAAATTTCAGTGAAATTGTGGAGGGCGTGGACCGAGAAAGGATATACGTCCCAACTATCCACTCGCTCGCGCAGCAAGGATATCTTTCGAAGCATAGGTGCGAGGATTTTACTCTCGCTGTGTCAACTCGCAACAAGGGCGGAGGCGGCGGACGATCCGAGAAAGACGGCGCAGGAATCCGGCGAAAGCTTTCCAAGGGCGGGCTACGCGGCTATAATCCGGGCGAATTCGTCCGCTATGAAAAGCTCCGACATGAAGAAAACGATTCGCGACGCGATGCGCGCGGGAGTGACATTTGCGCGCGTCAGGCTCGCGGGCGCGATATTTGTCGGGCCGGTATTCGGTGGCCTAATATTCGCGAGCCTCTCGCTGAGCGGGGCGGCGTGGGCACATCATTCGCGGGCGATGTTTGACCAGACCAAGCAGGTGAAGCTGGTTGGAACGGTGAAGGATTTTCAGTGGACGAATCCACACTGCTGGATTGACGTGCTGGTGCCGGACCCAAGGAATCCCACCGCAGCAGCCGTGGCGTGGGGAGTGGAGATGGGCGCGCCGGTGGAGCTGATGCGAAAAGGATGGAAACCGGGAAGCCTGCATGCCGGCGATAAGGTCACAATTCTGATTAATCCGCTCCGAGATGGGCAGCACGGCGGGCTGGTGCTTGCGGTCACCGGACCGGACGGGAAGGTCATTGGCAGGCCTGCGGTGCCGGTAAAATGACGGCGAAGCTGTATTTTCGAGTTGCGGCGCGCCGCGCGGCGGCGGTTTCGGCGATGGTGCTGGTTGCGGGTGGTCTTTTGCCGACCGGCGCGCAGAAATCCTCCAAGGAGCGAGTGGAAGCATTCGCCAAGCTGCCGAATTGGTCGGGCATTTGGGAGCTTGACGCTTTTGTGGGGCAATCCGACGGCCAGCAATTCAGCGCCGAAGGACAGCGCCGATTGAAATACTATGCGGCGGCCCTGCGGCCCGCGTTCACCCCGGAATACCAGTCGAAGTTCAATGCGATCCTAAAAAAGGTACAAGCGGCGGTGGCTGCCGACCCGAACCATTCACCGGAGACGCATCCGCCGCTGTGTGACGATCCGCCGTTCCCCGCGACGCTGACGCCGGGGATGTTTGAGTGGCTGGTGACGCCCGAGGAGACCACGTTTGTGAGCACGGTGGGTGCGGTGCGGCACATATATACGGACGGCCGGTCGCATCCACCGAAGGACGAGCTTTGGCCCACGCTCATGGGAGACTCGGTCGGGCATTGGGAAGGCGATACGCTGGTCATCGACACGGTCTCGACAAAGCCGCGGCTTTACACGGGGCAGCTTTCGGGATTCTTTTTTCCAATGAGCGATCAAATGCACTTCATCGAGCGCGTTCGCATGATCGATCACGATCACATGCAGATCGACTATATGGTGGAAGATCCGAAGGCACTGACGAGACCGATGCACGCGACGATCATCCATTCGCGGGTCACCGATTTCAACCGCATGATCGAGGAAACCGACTGCGAGGAAAACGAGCGTGACCCCGTGGTCGATGGACGGTTCACGACGGTTACTCACTAGCGCCACGGAATCGCCGGGCTAGCGGAAGTTGAGCGGCGAGGTCGAGGAAGTCCGAGGCGGTGGTGTGGCGCCTCTATGACGGAGCAACTCAGATACTCTAGCGGCTAAAGCCGCTCTGATCTTCCTGCCTTTATGCCGTGGCTGAAAGCCATGACCTGCAAAATTCTCGGGTTTCACTCAGACCCCTCAAGCTGCCTGTCTAGGGATGCGGCGTGTGACGCGACGGAGCGGCGATGCGGGAGTGCGTGCAAAAGTAGGCTGCGCGGGAAGCTGCGCGGCGAATGCCAGATGGTCGATCAGGCGTAGACGTTGAGCTGGGAGCCGGACGAGGTGCCGGAGGCGAGATCGCCGAGAAGCTGCTCGATGTTCATGCCGGCTTCGTTGACGGCGGTTCGCAGGGCGGAGACGGTGGCAGTTGGCGGAGGCGCGGCGTTTCCCACGCTTTGCGCGCTGACGGCGCTGAGCAACTCGGCTCCGGACGCCAAGCTATTCGGGTTCATGGGAGTGTGTCTCCGATTTTCCGGGCGGCGGGCCTTCGCAGACACTTGCGGCCAAATCACTTGATCGGCTGAAACGCGGGAAGCTTGTAGGTCCGCGAATGGCGCGGCACCGGTTGTGGTATCGTCGGAACAGGGCGAGGCGAAATGGGCTTTGGGCCTCTCAAGCCGAAGATCGGCCGGCGATTGCCTTCCGGGGCATTGCGCGCCGCGACTCTCGCGCTTGCCGGCCTATTCCTTGCCGGCGTGTTACTGGCGCAGTTTCAGGGCTATCCCGGCTACCCTGGCTATTCTCCGGGCCACGGCATCATCGATATGGACGGCAAGAGCTTCGCTCCGGAAAATCCCAACGAACACGCCGAATGGACGTTCGCGCGTTTCCATTACGACCTGGGCGACGAATTCGGCTACTACGGATTTCAACGATGGGCGGCGGATTATCCGAAGGCGGACCGGCAGTTCATCATGGGCGTCAAGCGGCTGAGCCGCATCGATGCGCGCTCGACCGAGCACATCGTGGACGCCAATCACGACGAGCTTTACAACTATCCGTGGATTTACGTGGAAGACCCCGGCGCGTGGCGCATCAACCGGGAGCAAGCGAATCGACTGCATCAGTTCATCGAGCGCGGCGGCTTCATCATGCTGGACGATTCCTGGGGCGACCAGGAATGGTCCACCATGGCAGCGGGCGTTGCGATGATTATGCCGGGACACCCCATCGAGGATATTCCCAACGACGACCCGATTTTCCACGTGGTGTACGACCTGAACGACCGCGTCCAAGTGCCGGGCACTCGGCATATCTGGGGACGGCGCTGGCCTCTTTCGCCTGACATGCAACAGCCGCGCTGGCTTGCGGTGCGCGACGACAAAGGACGCGTAGTGATCGCCATCTGCCACAATTCGGATGTGGGCGACGCGTGGGAATGGGCGGATAGCCCTCGCTACCCCGAGAAAGCCGCATCCGTGGCCTACCGCTTGGGCATCAATTACATCATCTATTCAATGACACACTAAAGCTGATCGCAGCGGACCGGATTGGCAAGCTTCGCGCAAGAGAGTGCGCAGGGGTGCAGCGCACTTGGGCTTTTCAGGCTAGAAGCTCCGGCGCAAGTGCGGATTTCTTTGCGTGGGCACCGGTTTCTTCAACGAGGAGCGGCGAGCGTGGCCAAGAAGAGTTTCAAGGATCTGACGGAGCGGGAGATGCTGGCGCTGGCGATTCAGCTGGAGGAGGACAGCCGCGTCTATGGCGATTTCGCCGAGGGCCTGCGGGAATCGTATCCCTCGACCGCCAAACAATTCGAGGAGGTGCAGGCCGAGGAATCGCGGCACCGCCAGCGGCTGATCGACACGTATGAGCAGAGATTTGGCGATCACATTCCGCTGATCCGGCGGCAGGACGTGAAGGGGTTCATCGAGCGCAAGCCGATCTGGCTGGTGCGGCCGCTGGGGATGCGCGCCGTCCAGAAACACGTGGAGATCATGGAGTTGGAGACTCGCCGATTTTACGAGCGAGCGATGGCCAGAGTTTCCGATCCGTCCACGCGCAAGCTGCTGGGCGATTTGGCGGAGGTGGAGCGGCAACATTCCGAATTCGCCGAATTGCTAAAGGAGCAGTAGGTCGCATCCGGGGAGCGGGAGCAGGAGGAACAATCGGCGGCGTATGTTGATGCTGCAGATCGTCCAGCCGGGGCTGGCGGGGCTGATGGATGGTTCGATCTCGACGCTCGCGTCGATATTCGCTGCCGCATTTGCCACGCACCAGAGCCACGCGGCGTTTTTGGTGGGGCTGGCGGCATCGCTTGGAGCGGGCATTTCGATGGCTTTCGCGGAGGCGCTCTCGGACGATGGCTCGCTAACGGGCCGGGGGCGGCCGTACGTGCGAGGCGGGGTTACCGGCTTGATGACCGCTGCGGGAGGTATCGGGCACACGCTGCCGTTCCTGCTGTCGAGCTTTCATGCTGCGTTTAGCGTGGCGATTGCGGTGGTGGCGGTGGAACTGGCGGCGATCAGCTACGTGCGGCACCGGTACATGGATGCGCCGCTGCTTTCGTCTACGTTGCAGGTGGCCGTGGGTGGCGCGACGGTGTTTGCTGTGGGGATTTTGATTGGGAGCTCTTAGCAGTGTGGCAGGCAGACGATTCGCTGGGCGAGCGATTGCGCACGGTGTATGTGGAGAATTTGGCGGGCGAAGCCGAAAAACGCATCTTCTTCATGGACTTTGTTGCAAGTTCACGTATAAGATGCCTCACTGCCCGCGAGGGCAAATCGTTCTCCTGGAGAATTGACGATGGCCAAGAAAGCAAAAGCAAAGAAAGCCAAAGCATCCGCGAAAAAGATGGGGAAGTAAGCATCACCCGCCGGAGTGCCGCGCGCTAACGCTGGCACCAGGTCGGGAGACTTCAACAAAAGGGCTGTAGCCGCGAGGCGACAGCCCTTTTTCTTTTGTACTCGCCGAAAGGGATAAAGGGATTGCACATCGCGCCGCGGAAACCGCGGTCGGGAAAAGTTACAGGCGGAGATCGACGCTGCGCGAGGAGCTGACGGTGGCTTCCACGGTGGGGCGCGGCGCGCGGCGCATCGTCTCGATAAAGACGCGGACGATGTCGGGATCGAACTGGTTGGCGGCGCAGCGTTCCAACTCGGCGAAAGCGTCCTCCGGAGTTCGCGCGCGCTTATAGGTGCGCGCGGAGGTGATGGTGTCGTAGGCGTCGGCAATGGCGATGACGCGGGCGCCGTGGGGAATGCGCTCGCCGTCGAGGCGGTCTGGATAGCCGGAGCCGTCGTAAAACTCGTGATGATGGCGGACCATCAACCGGATGCGGGCCATGGTCTTCAGCGGTTCGAGGATGCGCGCGCCGAGGTCGGTGTGGGTCTTCATGGTTTCCCACTCGGTGGCATCCAGCGGACCCGATTTGTTGAGAATGACTTCGGGGATGCCGACTTTGCCGATGTCGTGCAGCAGCCCGGCCAGGCGAATTTCTTCCACTTCCTCGGGGCTCATGCCCAGAGCTTCGGCGATCATGGCCGCGTAAGTAGAAACTTTCTGCGAGTGGCCCTGAGTGTAGTGGTCCTTGGCGTCAATGGCCAGGGCGAGGGAAGTGACCGTCTCGACCACCGCGGGGGGCAAACTGTCGGCGAAGCCATTGCCACCGCCTTGTTCTTCGAGCGAGCGGGTGAAATGTTCGAGGCGGCGGTAGATTTCTTCGAAAGCCTCGGGACCGGTGGAGAAGAGGCGCTTGAGCGTGACGCCGAGATAGGCTTCCAGGACGTCTTTCTTCCAGCGCTTGCGGTCCATTGGATCAGCCTGTTCGGCGCTGGAAACCGAGTTTCCTCCTTGATGCTTGGAGAGATACATGGACGAGTCCGCGACCTGAATGAGTTCCTGGGGCGTGGAACCATGGATCGGGAAGGCGGCGATACCGAAGCTGGCGGTGACGTTCTTGTCGCGCAGCAGTGGATCGGAAGCGATCCAGCCGCGCAACTTGTTGGCGAGTTGCCGCGCCTGTTCGACGGTGGTTTCCGGCATTAGGATCACGAATTCGTCTCCGCCGTAACGAGCCACCACGTCGGAGCGGCGGCAGTGTTCTTCCAGGATGTGACCGACGCGCTGCAGGACGACGTCGCCTTCGAGGTGGCCGTAGAAATCGTTAACGAATTTGAAGCGGTCGAGATCCATCAGGGCCAGCGCGAAGGGCCGATTCGCGCGCGTGGAGCGCTTCCATTCCGATGAGAGAGCTTCCATCAGGAAGCGGTGCGTTTTGACGCCGGTGAGCCCGTCGGTGATGGCCTGTTCTTGCGCCTTCTGGAACGTGAGGGCGTTATGCAGCGCGCCGGCGAAAAGATCGGCGAGCGTTCGCAGAGACATCACTTCCTGCTCGGGGAACTCGCGAGGCTCGGATGATTCGACGTAGAGAACGCCAAGAAACTGATCGGCGTAGGTAATCGGCATGGCCAACGACGCCACCGACCCGGGCAGAACCAGGCGGGGCGAGGAGGCGTCCAGATTGCGGACCATGCCCATTTGGCCGGAGCGGGCTACGTGTCCAATCAAGGCTTCGTCGAGAAGCACGCGGCGCCCCAGCGCCTCGCGGCGGGCTCCGGCTTCGGCCTGGACGACTAGCTCCTTCGAGGAATAATCGAGGAGGGCGATGCCGATATGGTCGTAGCCCAGATGGCGTTCCATCTCCTCGACGATCTTCGAAAGCATCTCGGTGGGATCGAGGGTGTTGATGGCGTGGCCGGAAATGTTGTTGATCAGCTGCAATTGGCGCGACTTTTTTTGTTCCTCGGCGAAGAGACGCGCGTTCTCAATGGCGATGCTCGCTTCGCTGGCGAGCACGCGAAGCAGCTCGACGTGGCCTTCGTCGAACACCCGAGCTTTCATGCTGTAGGCCGCCATCACGCCCACGGGCTTGTCATAAACGATCAGCGGCACAGCGCAAAAGGAGCCGACTTCGCGCGAAGGCTCGAAGCCGAGGCGCTGCGATTCTTCCGCGAAGTGATCGCGAATGAGAAGGGGCTGACCGGAGCGGACGATATGCTCGACCAAATGATTGCCGGCCGGGCGGGTGCGTTTCGGGCGCCTTTCGCACTCGACCACTTCGATTGCGAAGCGGACCTCTTGCAACGCGGGCTCGAAGAAGGCGATGAAAAAGTTATCAGCATCGACCACGCGGCGCATTTCGGTGTAGATCCGCTCGAGCAGGGCGTTTAGATCCAGCGTGGAGCTGAGAGCGCAGCCGATTTCATTGAGAATGTGTAGCTCTTCACTGCGGCGGGAGCTCTGCTGGATGAGGTAGCTGTTTTCGACAGCCATGCCGATCTGATGCCCCAGCGCCAGGAGCAGACGCCGCTCGGCGGCCGTGAATGTCCGTGTATCGTTGGTGCCCAGCAGCAGCACGCCAAAGACATGCTGCTTGGTCTGCAGGCTGATGCCAACGACGGTCCGAAGATGCTGGCCCAGCAGCACGTGGCGAAGGCGGCCGAAGGCAGGCTCCTTTTCAAGCGCTTCCCAATTCGCGTCGCGGGCCAGATCGCGGAGTACCACGAGTCCGCCGAGCCGGGCCACCAGATTCACGACGTACGAGTCAAGATCATCTTCCTGCAAGGCGCTGCAGAATGTGTCCTCAAGGCCGGTAACCATCACTGAGGTCGGACCGTCCGATTCGCCGTATCGCATGCACAGCGCGCCGGCGGGAATGCGCGCAACGCTGAGGACGCGGTCCAACGCTTGCGCCAACATCTTCTGAATCTCGGAGCCCACGAAACTCGAGGTCGCCAAGTTCAAATTGGAAAGCGCCAGCATGTCCCGTTCGACGCGCCGCCGTTCGTCTTCGTAGACGGTCATGACCATCAGCACACAGGTGAACATCTGGGGCAAGAGATCGAGGGGCAAGAGGTCTATCCCGCGCATGAACGGAATGCGGTTCTGAAAAATCATGACCAGAAAGAACAATGCCCAGCCCAGAAAGGTGATGCCCAGGAGGACGTCTGCGCGGGATTCCTGACGGCGGCCTTCGTGCCAAAACGTCCGGCCGATAACGACGAAGAGCATGGCGACGCCGAGCCCAACTGGAACGCTAATAACGCCACGCACGTGCAGACCAGACCAGACGGCGCCAAGCACCGCAGCCACAGCAACGAGCCGGTAGGGGACAGATACGCGGACGTAAAGCCGCGCCGCGCAATAAAATGCCAGGGCAGAAAAGGCGAACAGAGATTCGTCGAAGGTGCGGTACCAGAGCTGTGCCGGACCGGCAGGCATCCAAGACACTGGAAGCCGCGCGAAAAAGAACAGCCCCAAAAGGAACCACGCGACCGCCCACGCCAGCAGGTACGAATGCCGTTTGCGCCGGTAGAGAAACAGGAAGAACGACGCAAGGAGCAGCGCCCCTAACTCCAGTGTGACGATAAGGGTAGAGTGGTCGTTCAAATCACAACTCTCCGTTTCGCATAGTTACGCTTCCGGCGAGGATAGCAGAAAATCGGCGGGCCGCTTGCGGCGCATCCGCAGAAGTTTCGCGAGCGTCAACTTCGGACGCACTACTGCAGTAGCGCGAGATGAGCCGGCAAATGCTCCCCAAGCTGCTTATACTCCTCTGTGGCCCCATGCTAACTGCCGCCAGGTCTGGCGTCAACGGTACCGGGGTACTGACGCGCGTGCAGATGGCTGGGAGCGCTCACGGCGCCGGGTGGCTGTCGGCCCAGAGTGGGGTTTCCGCGCGGACTTTCGCTAAGCGCGCCCTTCCGCTAAGATAGCTGGTTTCACCAGCGCAAAATCGGGAGTCTTATGGATCGCACAAACAAGCCGCGCGTACGTTTCGCGCCATCGCCCACCGGCTATCTGCATGTGGGGGGAGCGCGCACCGCGCTATTTAACTGGCTTTTCGCCCGCCATGAGGGCGGCACTATGCTTCTGCGCGTCGAGGATACGGACGTCGAGCGGAACCGCCCGGAGTTGGTGGATGGCATCCTTGCCGGCCTGAAATGGCTCGGCGTGGAATGGGACGAAGGCCCTTATTTTCAGTCGCAGCGGCCGGATATGTACCGCGCGGCGGCTGAGCGCGTGCTCGACAGCGGCGCGGCGTTCGCCTGCTATTGCAAGGCTTCCTCGTATGCTGGAGGGGACGCGGCCCCTGCCGGAGATGATTCCGGTGAGGAGCAAGAGCCAGAAGGCGACGACGAAGGCGTAAAGTTCAAAAAAAATATCACCTGTCCTTGCCGCGATCTAAGCGAAAGCGAGCGCGCCGCCCGCGAACGCGAGGGCGTTCCACACGCGATCCGCTTCCGCACTGCACGAAGCGGCGTTACCACTTTTCAGGACGCGGTTTTCGGCGAGCGCGAGGTGAAGAACGAGGAGATCGAGGATTTCGTCCTGCTGCGGTCGAATGGCTTACCGACCTATCAGCTGAGCGTGGTGGTCGACGACATCGACATGCGCATCACGCACGTGATTCGCGGCGCCGATCATCTGTCGAACACGCCCAAGCAAGTGTTGTTGTACCGAGCGCTGGGCGCGGAACCGCCGATCTTCGCACACGTGCCGCTAATTTTGGGTGCGGACCGCACCCGGCTATCGAAGCGCCATGGAGCGACGAGCGTGAGCTCTTATGCGGACGAGGGATTTTTGCCCGAGGCTTTCCGCAATTTTTTGGCGCTGCTGGGATGGTCGCCGGGGGGCGATTCAGAATTTCTGCGCACCAGCGAGTTGGTGGAACGCTTCACGCTAGAGGGCGTTAGCCGCACCAACGCAGTTTTTGACCGTCCCAAGCTGGAATGGTTCAACACGCAATACCTGCAGAAGCTGCCGGTCGAGGAACTGCTTCCGCACGTGGCGGCCGAACTGAAGTGCGCGAATTTGTGGGAAGGGTCACAGGCGGCGGCCGATCCAGGGTGGTTTGCGCGCGCCGTGGACTTGATCCGTCCGCGGACGCGCTTGCTGCACGATTTCACTACGTGGGCCCGCGCGTTTTTCACCGACGATTTCGATTACGAGCCCGAGGCTCGCGCCAAGTTTTGGAAGGACGAGCGCTTGCCGGGCATGCTGGCCAAGCTTGCCGATGCGCTGGCCGCGCTGCCGGAATGGAACCACGATGCGTGCGATGCGGCTTCGCGCGCCGTGGCCGCTGCGGAGGGCGTGAAAGCAGGGCTGCTGATCAACGCCACGCGCGTGGCGATCGTTGGACGAGCGGTGGCACCGCCGCTATTTGAGACGATGGTCGCGTTGGGGCAGGAGCGCGTGGTGACTCGATTGCGCCGCGCGATACCAAGTATTTCGGCCCATTAGCAGCGGCGCGCGCGATGACGCACGGCTTAGTGCTTCTCCAGTTTTTGCGCAGACTCTGTAGTCCTTTGGTACCGGATACTCTTAGCTCACAGCGGTGAGGCGTCCTATGGATAGGTGTGCTTGGCTGGCCTACTCTACATGAGTTGAGGTATGCCCCAGCCAAGCCAACCCGATATTCCGCTGGCGACCGCCGGCGACGCGGACGCGACCGGCGAGCGCCCTAGCCAGCGTTCTGGAGAACGTCTCAAACGCAGCGACCCGCAGGAAACGCTGCTGCTGAGTGACGTGCCCGACGCTGCGGCGCTGATGCCGGAGGCGGCCGAAGCTGCCCATCAGACGCAAGGAAGCGCGCCGCAATCCGCAAGCCCGCAAACCGCTGCTCCGCATTTTCCCACTGTCGACTTGAGTCCACTCTCGCAGCGATACGAACTGCTGGCTGAAGCGGGGCACGGCAGCATGGGCAACGTGTACAAGGCGCGCGACCGCGAGACGGGCGAAACAGTCGCACTGAAGCTGTTGAAGCCGGAAATTGCGTCCGACCAAAGCATGATGGAGCGCTTCAAGAAGGAGCTGCTCTTCGCGCGCAAGATCACGCACAAAAACGTCTGCCGCGTGCACGATTTCAACCGCATCGGCGGAATTGCGTACACGTCGATGGAGTTCGTGGAAGGGGACAGCTTGCGATCGGTGCTGAACCGATTTGGCGGGCTGCAGCAGCGCAAGGCGCTCGACTTGGCGTTGCAGATGTGCTCGGCGCTGCAAGAGGCGCACGCGCAGGGAATCGTCCATCGCGATTTGAAACCCGAGAACGTGATGGTGGACGCGCAGGGCAACGTAAAGATCATGGATTTCGGAATCGCGCGCTCCATGGACGCGATGACGCGTCTGACCGGATCGATGGTGGGCACTCCCGCGTACATGGCGCCCGAGCAAGTGGCTGGAAAGCAGGTGGATTTTCGCTCGGATATCTATTCGCTCGGACTGATTCTCTACGAGATTTTTACCGGGCAGCCGGCGTTCCAGGCCGAAAATGCCGTGGCCGTGGCTTTGAAGCAGATGCGCGAAGCGCCGAAGCCGCCGCATAACATCGACGCATCGATTCCTTTTGGCATTGAACGCGCGATCATGAAGTGCCTGGAAAAAGATCCGGCGCGGCGTTTCCAGTCCGTCGCGCAATTGGGCGACGCATTGAAAGCGTCATCGGTAACTGCTGCAGCGGGCTCGCCGATGATGGCGCCTCCGTTAGCCACTGGCGGCGCGAGCGCAAGCAGCACACCGAAGCATCCAACGCATGGATCGCCGCTGGCGCCGCATCCGCTGTATGGCTCCTCAGCGTTGTCCGTTCCGGAGCCGCGGCGGAGCTCGGCATCTGGCTGGATTTTGCTGATTCTTTTACTCGCGGGCGGAGCGTACGGGGCGACGCGCTGGCAGCAGATCGTGCAGTTTGAACATGAATACGCGCCGGTAACTGCAAGCGCGGCGCAATACTATTACGCGCAGGCGAGGAATTTCATCCACCCAGGCGCGGCGCAGAACTCCTCGCAAGCAGACGCGCAGCCGGAAGGTACAAGCAGCACGCAGCCGGGCGCGCAGAATGCAACCGACGCTGAAACCCTGGCTAGCGATGCTCCCGCCGCGCAATCTGAGCCCGCGAACACGGCTGCGTCGGCGTCCGATGCCCGACCTGCGCCACAATCAGCCGGAACGCATCCTCGCGGCGCGACCTCATCGGGGACTGGTGGTTCTGCCGCTCCGGCAGTGGCCGCTCGCGGGCAGCGCACAGGCTCGATCGGGCCATCAGCAACACAATCGACAGCGGCTACGGACGCAGAGTCTGCTTCCGCGCCAAGTGTAACGGCTGCGCCCAAACAGCTTCCTCCTGCGCATGGCGCGAAAGCGCCGGTCGCGGTGCAGCATCGCGCGGACCCGGCTTTTGGAGACGCTGGAACGCTTTCAGTGCCGCCCGTAAATGAGCGCGCGCCGAGTTATCTGTGGATCGGGCGATTCGAATCCGAGGATCGCGCGCAAGAAAAAGCTAAAAAGGTATCGGATTTAGGCTTGCCTGTTACGGTGATTCCGCGGCGCCGCGACGGGAATTCGTTCTACTTGGTTTTGAGCGGGCCATTCGGGCCAAAGCGGGTTGGCAGCGTGATGGAGTGGCTCAAGGAACAGGGATTCCTGGGCATCCGCGTGCTGAAAAATCCGATGCGAAATGGACATCTGGTGGATGGCGTGGAGCAGGATCCGGAGTAAGCGAGGCATCTGCTGCAGCGGCCCTTCGAATTGGGCTGCGTGCGGAACGAAAATGGCCACGGAAATCGAATTCGGCGCGCAGACGGATATCGGTTGCGTGCGAGAAAGCAACGAAGACAGCTACGGCGCGGCGCCGGAGCTGAACCTTTTCGTTCTCTCCGACGGCATGGGTGGACTGGCTTGCGGCGAGGTCGCCAGCCGGATGGCGGTGCAAATGATTGTCGCTAAATCGCGTGCGGGAATTTCCGGCTCGTCAGCTGCTTCCAACGGCGGCTCTGCTGGCGGCGTTTCCGCCGAGTCGAATCGACTGGCCGCGGCAGTTCGCGCCGCGAACGAAGCTATTTACCGCGCTGCTCAGAGCAATGAAAACAGCCAGCCGATGGGCGCGACTGTGGTTGCCGTGCGTTTTGTAGGCGAGCGAATGAGTCTGGCACATGTGGGAGACAGCCGCGCGTACCGGATGCGCGCGGGACAGATCGAGCAACTCACGCGCGACCATTCGTTCGTTGCCGAGCAGGTGCGTCAGGGGCGCATGACCGAGCAAGAAGCTGCGAGCAGCGGATTGCAGAACGTGCTGATCCGCGCGCTTGGGACTAGCGCGGAAGTGGAAGTGGACGTCAGCGAAGAGTTGGTGCTCGAAGGGGACACGGTGCTGCTCTGTTCGGACGGGCTGACGCGCGAATTAGCGGACGCGCAGATCGCCGCAGTGCTTGGTGAATGCGGCGAGGCTCAAGAAGCGGCGGAGCGGCTCGTCAATTTGGCGAAGCAAGCGGGCGGCGGCGACAACATCACCGCCATCGTGCTGCGGCGCGCCGCGAAATCCGCGCGCGCGTTTGCGCGAATGCGTGGAATTGGGAAATGGTTGAACGGATCCAGGAATTGACGTGGACGGGAGAACGATAACATGCCCAAGCTCGTATTGAAATTCGAGAATTCGATTTTGCGGGAAGTGCCGGTGAACTCGAAAGAAGTGAGCATCGGCCGCTCGCCGGATAACGCGCTGGTGATCGATAACCCAGCGGTGTCGCACTATCACGCGCGCGTGTTCAAAGAAGAAGGGCGCACCATGCTGGAGGATTTCGGCAGCTTGAACGGGACGTTCGTAAACGGGCAGCGCGTGAAGATGGTCACGCTGAATCCTGGAGATTCCGTCGCGATCGGCAAGCACACCATCGTGGTTTCCGATGCGCGCGATCTGGACGGTTTTGCGGTGGGAAACGGCGGCTCGAAAGCGGCTGCGCCGAAACTAAATGAGACGGTGATCCTCGACACCAAGGAGCGACGCGCGTTTATGCAGCAAGTGGCGGCCGGCGGCGAGAGTTCGCAGGTGGCGCCGGCGCGCCTGAAAGTGCCGTCGCTGGTGGTGCGCAAGGGCAAAACCAGCCAGAAAGAATACGCGCTCTCGGACAAATTGACCGTGTTGGGAAAATCCGCGATGGCCACCGTCAAATTGACGAGCTGGTTCGCTCCGCGGGCGGCCGCGCAGATCAACCGGCGCGAAGATCAGTCCTACTATGTTGGCGCGGCAGACAAAACGCCGAGCGTCAACGGCCAGCCGATCGAGCGCCCGACGAAGCTTTCGCCGGGCGATGTGATCGCCGTGGCGGGCGTGGAGCTGGAATTCGTTTACCGCGATTGATACAAACGGCGCGCTAGCCCGCGCTTGCTTTCGCCGCTGATCCCTTCACATAGGTATCCAGAAATTGCCGCGTGAGCGCCCACGCCAAACCCGCGGCGGCGGCGTTGTAGCTCGCGCGCGCGTCGCAGAAAAATCCGTGATCGGCATAGGAAACCAGCACGTTGACGAACTGCTTCTCGGCTTTCGTCAGCGCTTCCACCACGGCGTGCCGATGCTCCGCCAGGATGTGCTGATCGAGGCCGCCCCAGAACAGCAGGATTGGCGCATGCATCTTGGCAGCGTGGTGCAAATATTGTTGCGCGATCCCGCCACCATAAAATGAAACCGACGCTTGCAGCGGAAGAATCGCGTCGGCGAGAAACGAGGCGCGTCCGCCCATGCAGAAGCCGATGCTGGCGATGCGTTCCGCGGTTACCTGATTGTGGGTGCGCAGCCAATCGTAGGCGGCGCGCATGTCGGCGATCTGGCCCTGTTCGGTGAGCCCCTGCATGTGGGGCATCACGGCCGGGAAATCGTCGTAGCGGCCTTCGAATCCCGGGCCAGTGCGATGAAAAAGTTCGGGCGCGATGGCGACGTAGCCTTCGCGCGCGATGCGTTCGGTTATGTCGCGAATATGCACGTTCACGCCAAAGGCTTCCTGCAACACGAGCATCCCGGGGAATTGGCCCGCTTCGGCTGGGCGGGCGACGTATGCGTTCATGGTGGTGCCGTCGGAAACATCCAGGGAGACTCTCTGAGTAGCGATCTTTTCGGTCATGTATGCCCCTCCATTGCGCGTCGTATGAAGCTCCCGTAGCATAATCGCTTCGGTTAAAAAACCGAAGAAGCTTGTAATTCGAAGCAGCCTCGCTGCGATTGTCCTCTCCAGCCTGCACAAATCCCGTGCGGAATCCGAGCGTTTGAGAATGGCTGCGTGTGGCCCCATCAGCAGGCAAGCCGATGATATGATTCGAGGCGGAAATTCACAGGGGGAATCGATGGCCGAACCAACGAAGGAAGAATTGATGGCTCGCATCGCCGAGCTCGAAAAGCAGACCGGAGGGCGAGCGCGCGGCACTCTGGAATTCCGCGTGGGTGAAAAGGGCGGCGTGAGTGTGTACGGGCTGGGGCGATTCCCAGTGACACTTTACTACGAGCAATGGATTCGGCTGCTGGATGCGGCAGATAGCCTCCGCAATTTCCTCGAAGAGAACAAGAGCAGGTTGAAGCTGAAGAATCCAGCTTGATCGAGCCAGGTTCCGCCCCTTTTCGGAACCGGCAATAACCGCCAGCCAGCGGCGCGAGGTTGTCGGGCGCCGCTGCGGGGACGTCGCTTGTGCGCACTGCGGCCGAAGCGTAGGATGCCAGGTACAGAGGTCCCCGCCGAGATTCGGTTAAAATAAAGATACAGGTTTGCGTCACAGGGGCGGACCGGAGAGGAAGCTTGTATGCCGAAATTCGTGATTGAACGGGAACTGCGGGGAGCGGGGAAATTGACCGCAGCGGAGTTGCAGGGCGTCTCCGAGAAATCGTGCTCGGTGCTGCGCAATTTGGGCCCGCAGATTCAGTGGGTGCAGAGTTATGTGACGGACGACAAGATCTACTGCGTTTACATCGCGCCGAACGAGGAGATGATTCGGGAACATGCGCGCCAAGGCGGATTCCCGGCGACCAAGATTTCGCAAGTGCGCTCGACAATCGATCCGACCTCGGCGGAGGGCAGCGAGCGGGCGAAGGGGGCGTAGAGAACGGCCGACACAACTAGCGTTGCAGAGATCGCGGGCGAGGCAGCCGCTGAGGATGGCCGGGTGCTTCGTCTGCGGATTTTAATCCGTGGTCAAGTGGAAGAGCCTTTGGCTGGGCCCGGTGAGTTCATCTCGTGTTTAAGATCAGCTGCAAGCGCTGGGTCCAGTTTCTGTAATATCAACAGTTCCTTCTGGGCTGAATCGCGGTCGCCGATTCGCAATGACGCGACTCCGAGAGAATGATGCGCTTCAGCGATCTCGGGGGACGACCGCAAGGCGCGACGGCATAAAGCGATGGCCTCGTCGAAGCGCTTTAATTCAACGTAGGTCGCGGCGAGATTTACCTGAGCGTTAAAGTCTTCGGGATCTATTTCGAGGGCCTTTTGAAATTGAGCGACGGCGCCTTCGAAGTCCCCCAGCGCATGCAAAGCAAATCCAGCGCAATCGTAGCCGTGGACGAAATTCGGGTCGATACGAATCGACTCCCGGGCCTTTTCGAGCGCGCGGCCGGATTGGCCGAGCCGATTAAGGAATACGGCAACGTTCGCTGGCGACTGAGGCATGTTCGGATGAATTTGAGCGAGCTTCTCGGCAGTTTCAAGCGCCTTGGTGAGATTTCCCGATCGTTCGAAGTCCGCCATCTGGTCCGCGTACACTCGGGGATCGCCTGATCCCAATTGGGTGACGCGCTGCCAAGCCGCGATCTCGGATTCGTGGTCCCCTTGTTGCGAGTATGCCAGCGCGAGGTTGGTCCACGTTTCTAGGTTTTCGGGATCCAGACCGAGCGATTTTTTGTATGCGGCGATTTCGTCGTCGTGCTGCCGCAATTCGCCGAAGGCTACTCCCAGGTTGAAGTACGTGACGGCGGCGTCGGTGGACTCGGAATCGAGGCGTAGTGCATCCTGGTAAGCGACAACGGCCTTCCCGAATTGGCTCGCTTGGGCGAAATACACGCCCAAGGCGACATGGGAATTAGGATCCGCCGGCCTTAGTCTCACGAGCTGCCGGAATTCCGACAGCGCCGCGTCGAGCCGATTGGAACGCTGATAGAGTTCCCCGAGTCCGCGACGAGCAGCGGCGTTCGATGGATCGAGCTTAATCGACCGTTCGTAAGCGGCAATTGCCTCAGTCGGTTGGTTTACTTGCCTTGCGGCCCAGCCGAGACCATGCTAAGCAGGCGCGTGTCTCGGATGAGAAGAAGTCAGTGCCTTGAATGCGGCGAAGGACCTTTCCCAGTCACCGTCCTTACCGTAGACCAGTCCAGACAAGTAGAGCCAATATCGTTCTTTCGAGAGGCTCGGCAGCATTCGGAACGCGCGTTCGAGCGATTCGCGAGCCTCGCGATGCCGCGCCATCTCGTGATGCAAGAGCGCAAGGCTGGCGTGGGCATGGGCATAATTGGGAGCGATTTGAAGCGCCTGTTCGTATGCACCTAGCGCTTCTTGGGGCTGATTCAACTTGGAGAGGCAGAAGCCAGCCCGTAAGTATGCGAGAGCGCGAGTTGACTGATCTGGTTGAGCTACGATTACCCTGTTTAGAAACTGCAGAGCACGCTCGTAATGGCCGCGCTTTCGTTCGAGACGGGCTCGAAGCAACCACCAGCGGACCTTTAGTCGTGCGAGCAAGCTATCCGTTCTCGATCGGGCTCTCAGAGGATTGAGGAGACCCAAAATACCACGGCTGGGAGATGATATCGATCACAGTTCACCCGATTACCGGCTGTATCGATTAAAGCCCTGAAATTGCTTCCGTACTAGGGTCGTCGGACACGGGGCGTTGGCGCATCAACGGTTTTACCGCGATCATGGGATACTGGGATTTCGTTGCTGGAGGATGCGATGGCGGCGAAGATCGAGATCGAGCGGCCCGGCGAGAATCAGTTTCGAGTGCGAGTGACCGAAAATGGAACGGAGACGACGCATCTGGTGACGGTCAAGCCCGAGGACTGTCTGCGGCTGACGAGGGGAAAAGTGGACGCGTCGGAGCTGGTAAAGAAATCGTTTGAATTTCTGCTGGAGCGCGAGTCGAAGGAATCGATTCTTCCGCAGTTCGATCTTACCGTGATTGGCAAGTATTTCCCCAAATACGAGCAGGAGATCAAAGGGCGGCTTTAGGCCGGGGTGTGTGCGAAGTTGGCCGCCGTCCCGATTCACCCGCTACACAGCGGAGGAGGCGCGACTACTGGCGCTCGAACACGACTTTGGCGCATTTGCGCACTGCGTCGAGGAGCGGCTTAATGTTTAGAGGCATGAAATCGAGGGAACGTTTGGCGGGCAGCTGACCGCGCAGCAAATCGCCGACGCCGCGCATGACGCGATCCATAGATCGCGAATCGGGCGCGGAATCGAATTGCAGGCCGACGACGCTGCTTTTCTGCACGCCGTTAGCGAGTTCGAAGAGATACGCGCCGTGGAGTTCGGGAATTTGGCGGAAGTGATCGGCTAGTTTTGCGAGAAGCTCGGCGGGAGGCTCTTCGGAGCATTTGTCGACGGTGACTTGCTGGCCGGCGGCAACTTGCAGTTCGGCCACGTTGCCCGCGACCATTGATTGCGGCATCAGATCCTGCGCCAAGGCAGAAAACTCGGTGCGGGTGATCACGCCGCCCGGCTTCACAAGCGCTTGGCCGGGACCAAATGGATTTATGCGCACCTCAGCGATATTGCCTGGGGCGATAGATTGAAAGAGTGCCTGCGCTCCAATCGCCACCCACGGAATTTCTGAGCCTGCGAAATAAATCAGAGCTTCCCGGTCCGTGAAAGCTGGCAAGACCACGTGCCCCGGCGGGTGCTCCAGCGTGTTGAATGCGACTTGCGTGTTGCCGGGCCCCGAGACGCTACCGGCGACAATCAGCGTACTCGCCAGGATTGTCCGATAGAGCGACTGACGCGTCCAAGGAGTATCGTTGCGCGCGACTTCGTCCATGGCGCGTTCAAGAGGCTCGTTATGTATAGCGTTTGGTTCCATCGGCGTTTCCCAAGGTTTGGTATCTGAAGATTGAGGAACAATCTTCGCATCCTTGATCTGAATCCTAGTTGTGGCGTGGAGCGATATGTCCAAACGATAAAAGCCGAGCGACTTTACGATGGGCGCAGATCGCCGCAGGACGACACGCGCGTTATCCACGTCCGCCGGAGATATACTAGACGGCGAGAGCAGTTTCGGAGCCGATTGAGGAGAGAGAAAGCGGGGGCAAGTTGCGGCTGCGCAGAGTGAAGGACCTGCGGGAATATACGATCGACGCGGAGGGAACCGACATAGGCCGGGTGCGCGGCGTCTACTTCGACGACGTGACCTGGACCGTTCGCTACATCTTGGTGGCGACCGGAACAATTCTGGGCGGGCGTGAAGTGCTGCTGTCCACGGCGGCGCTGAAGAAACGGGCATGGAGTCCGCTGCACATCCGCGTGAATTTGAATTGGAAGCAGGTAGAGAACGCGCCGGGCATTGATTTGCATCAGCCGATTTCGCGACAGGGCGAAATGGAGCAGCACGACCATTATGGATGGCCGCACTATTGGGAAGCGGAAACCGCGCGGAACTCAGAAATGCACGTGCACAGCAGCGAGGAAGTGTTTGGATTCAAAGTGTCGGCGCGGGACGGCGAGATCGGGCGGGTAGACGATTTTCTCTTTGACGACAAGAGCTGGAACATCCGCTGGGTAATCATCAATACGGCCGGATGGTGGTCGGACAAGAGGGTGCTGGTAAGCCCGCGATGGACTCGCAAGGTGGATTGGCAGGAGCACGCGATCGACGTGGAACTGTCGCGCGAGCAGATCAAGAACAGCCCGGAGTGGGATCCTGAGAAGCCGGTAAGCCGCAAGTACGAACTTGAATTGCATAAGCACTATCAGCTGCCGCCGTACTGGGTTTCGCTGAAGAGCGAACCAGGCGTCGGGCCGGGCCAAACGCACAGGACTTAGGGATGAAAAGCGGCGTCGTCCCCGCCGGATTTGCGTTGGTCTTGCGTTTTCGTTTGTCCCTCACCGCGGTCCGTCAACGGACTGATTTTCCCGGGGTTGAGGGGAGTGACATGTCCCGCCAAGCGCTGGCGCGCCTGAGGAGAGCCGATGATCAGCAATTGGTCTCCCTTTTGCAGAACGGTGTCCTGGGCAGGCAGAATCGCTTCGCCGTCGCGGACCACGCCAATGATCTCCAGGGGGCGCCCCTTCACTTCATCGTAAGCCTGCTGGATCGTTTTGCCCACTAAAGGGCTTTCAGGCTTCAGTTCTCCCACGCTGAGTTCTCTCCGCCCGGGCACTTTCACGGGAATGCCGGAATCAAGAAGTGCGACGAGATCGAGGTGGCCGATGTTGGCGATGTGCGGGGCGTCGCGCTTGCTGAGAATGCGGAGGGCGAGCTGTACGTTGTCAACGTAGCGTGCGGGCGACTGTTCGGGACTGGGAACCTGCGCCTCGTAGAGGCTGCGATATTTGAAGTGGGACGAAAGGCGCGTTTGCACGATGTAGCTGATGATCACGGCGAAAGAGGCGGCAGGAAGAAGATGGTAACCGCCGGTCATTTCCGTGACCATCACCAAAGCAGCGATGGGAACGCGAGCGGCTGCGCCGAATACCGCCAACATTCCCACGATTGCGAACACTTCCGGCGAGACGTGCGCGAGGTAGGCGATCCCTCCGCCGAGCATGGCTCCGATAAACAGAGTGGGCGCGAAAACGCCGCCCGATCCTCCGGAGGAAACGGTAAAGCAGAAGGCGACGATCTTTAGGAACAGCAGAATAAACAGGAGCTTAAGCACGAGGTGGCCGTCGATGGCTTCCTGGATCCAGCCGTATCCGCCGCCGAGAACTTGCGGGTAAGCCATGGCGGTGAGGCCTACGACGAGGCCGCCGATGGCAGGGTTGATGGTGGGAGGAGTGGGCAGAGAGCGGAAGAAATCGCGAAGGCCGTAAAACGCGAGAGGCAGAATGGTGGCGATCAGCCCGCCCGTGACGCCGAGCACGATAAACCAGCCGTAGCCATACGCCGAATTGATGGTGGTGTGCGCGGCGGAAAAATAAAACAGCGGCTGCCAGCCGACGAAGAGTCCATTGACGCCGTAGGCGACCACGGCGGCGAGCATAGTGTAGAGCAGCGCGCCGGATTCGAACGCCATGGTTCCGTAAAGCACTTCGACGGCGAAGAACGCCGAGCCGACTGGAGAGCGGAAGATGGCGGAAAGACCTGCGGCCATGCCCATCAGAACCAGAAGGCGGCGGTCTTCGTCCTGGCGGTGACCGAGGGTGGCATAGATCGAGCCGCAGCCCGCGCCGATCAGGGCGATGGGACCTTCGCGTCCTGCAGAGCCGCCCGAGCCGATGGTGATGGCCGAAGCGATGAGTTTCAGAGGAGCGACGCGGGCGCGGATGTAGCCACCCGTGCGGTGGAAAGCTTTCACCGCCGTGTCCGTGCCGTGTCCTTCGGCTTCCGGCGCGAAGGTATAAACGATAAATCCGGAGACTAAGCCGCCGACGGTGGTGGCGACGGGGATTAGCCAAAGACCGTGCGGCCCGATGTGTTGTTTCAGGATGCCGCCTTCGGAGGGAAGTCCTGGAGGATGGTAGCCAGCGAGCCAAACGAGGAAAATGTGGGTGCAGAAGCGAAGCGCCAGCATGAAGAGCTGGGCGCCGAGGCCGCCGATGACCCCCAAGCCGACGGCTTCCGCAAGCAGCCTCGAATCACTCTCTCTGGCCAATTAGTCTCCCCAAAGGCGAGGTTCTGACGGAATGCGCCGGGCGCAACGGACCGAAAAACACGCGCGCTGGCCGGAGGTGCATTGCTGCAGACAGCTAATCCTAAGACGAGTGCGAGGGGCGCACCGAAACTCTGACGCTTAGCGCATGCGCGCCTCTCCTATGTTGAACCTGGTTGGATGGTTAGTTCCAGATGAAATTCGAAAAGCGGCCGGAGACGAACGAAGTGGTACACGGAGGGAATCGAAAAACAACATTCCAACTGGGAAGTTGAGGGTGGGAGTTCGCAAAGCTGAGTAGCTCCCACCCGATTCGAGGACCGCGAGAAATGTGACAGCTATTTTCCGCGCATTCCGTTAATCCATTCGACGGTCTTCTTCAGGCCGCCGAAGGTGTAGAAATGCAGCGCACCAATGGCGAAGGGCTTGGCGAACGGATCGCCGCCGGGCGCTTCGGCCAGCAATTCGCGGATTACCGGCTCGGGATCCCGCTCAGTGAGCAGTTTGCCGAAGGACGCCGACTTGGTGAGCGCCTTGATGGAATTGCCCACGCCGCAATGCATGGCATAGCGAGTGAGCGTGGCGATGCCCGCGGGGCCGGCTAGTCCGATGCGCACCGGAAGATCGACTCCGAGATGGCGAATATGGCGCAGCCACTCCGCGATCGGCTTGCCTTCGAAAGCAAATTGGGTGACCACCTGAAGTTCGAGGCCGATGCTGCGGCCGTAGTTCATCTTGGCGACCATCGATTCGCCCAGCACAGGTTCGGCGATGGCCGGATGGCCTTCGGGAAAGCCGCTGATTCCGGCGCGCTTGATTCCGTGCTTCTGCAACAGGCCAGACTGCATCACCTGCAAAGTGGAATCGTACGGACCGAGCGGTTTTTCGCGTTCGCCGCCGATCAGAAGAAAACGGTCAACACCTTCGGCGACGAAGCGGCCGAACAGATCGTCGAGCTGCGCGGCGCTTTCCAAATGGCGTGCGCCGATATGTGGAGAAGGGAAGAGTCCGGCACGGCGGAGCTTGCCGGCTGGAGCGACTGCCTTCAGCGGATCTTCGCCGGGAATCCAGGTCAGATACACTTCCGTTCCGGGGTCGAGGCGCTCAACGGCGCTATCGACCACTTTTTCGCTGGTCGGGCTGATTTCCACGGAATAGCCGCGCATGAGCGCGGCGATGGTGGGCGTGCTGATTGCTTGCTCGGACATAATGCACCTCGGTCGATTGAGTCGTATGGTTCAGCGCGGGCTTGCCGCGCTTCCAGCGTGATCTTCTGTTGCCGGCTCTCAAGCCGCTGATGCCGAAGTGGCCGCCACCCTGAAATCAAAAGAGACAGTTTGCGGAATCGTCCGGCTGGCGTCAAGCATTTGAATGTGTCCATGCCAAAAGCAGGCGAACGCCACGGTCGACCACATGCCCCACACGCTCAGTATAGCGCCGCAGAGCGGCGCTGGATCAGGCTGCCATAAAGTCCCCGGGCAATTAACGGGTAGGGGTGATGCTCAATTTCGTGGACCTCGCATCCGCCGCTTGGGCGGGAGGATCAGCGGCGGTCGAGAGCTGGATGGCGGATGTCGCGTCCTGCGACGAAATAGATTACGTCCTCGGCGACGTTGGTGGCGTGATCGCCGATGCGCTCCAGATTTTTGGCAACCAGTACCAGTTCAAAGGCGGAGAACACCACCGAAGAATTTTCCATCATGTAAGTGAGCAGTTCGCGAAAGATCTGATCGCGGAGGCGATCAACTTGATCGTCGCGCTGCATGACGCTGCGAGCCAAGTCCTGATCTTTTCGCACCACGGCATTGAGGCTGTCGCGAACCATTCCCTCGACCAACTCGCTCATCCGCGGAAGATCCACGTACGGTTTGACTTGCGGATGGCGAAGGATGCGCAGGGCGGCTTGCGCGATGTTGACGGCCTGATCGCCGATGCGCTCGAGATCGCTATTGATACGCGTTACCGCCAGCAGAAAGCGCAGATCGGCAGCCATCGGCGCTTGCAGAGCCAGAAGGCGCTGAACGCGGTCGTCGATTTCAATCTGCATTTCATTGATGGCGTTTTCCTCGGAGAGCACCGTCTCGGCCAAATCTTCCTCGGCATCGAGCACGGCGTGGACAGACTGATGCACGGCTCTCTCGGCCAGACTGCCCATCCAGAGCAGCCGCTGCTTGAGTTCGTCGAGATCGCGTTCGAAATGGCGTTCCATGAATCCTCGATTCTAGTCCCGATTCGCGCGGATGATGCAGCTGGCGCGCCGAGCAGCTTCATCCGAAGCGCCGGCAGGCGTACGTCGAGCCGGGAATCCGCGGGCGCAGTGAAGATCTTCGCAGTACTGATATCTCGATCAGAGCGCTGCCCGGCACGAACGCGCGAAAATCGTTGGCACGCGAGCCTGTCGGATATTATGCGTCACCACAATGAATGCGCAACAGCCTTTCGGCGGGAGCAAGTGGTGCCGTGGACCTCTGCGATAATCGCCAGATCGAACACCGCATGTAGACTGCAGCACCTTCGGATCGATTGCCCGAGCGCGCGTCGCACAGCCGCGGCCGCCGGCCTGAAATAGCCAAGGCCGGCTTGCACAGGCAATCCTACAGTTCATCCTAATCGGCGCAAGCCTATACGCCCCAGCAGCGTAAATGCTCACACGCGATTGTTACGGGCCGGTTAAGTATCGAACAAATTCGATGACGTTGGGAAAGGGGTGGGAAGCGCGGTTTCGGGGGTTGGACAACCGCGCCTCCCTGTGGGTGATGCGAGGGCATATTGGCAGCGCTGCGAGCACATGCACCTTGTGAATCCATTGCCATGCATTTGTTACAGGCGCCGCCAGAACTCGAATGAGAGCAACGATAGCAGCAGAGATTGAACTCCCGGTTAGCGTTGTGTGAACGTTTAAAGGCTACTGTTCGGCCACGGCGGCATTTAGCTGGCGGGTTTCGAGTTCGCGTCCGCGTCCGTGGCGCACTTCCAGAGCGCGCACCCAGAAGAGAATGTTCTCGGCGATATTGGTGGCGTGATCGGCAATGCGCTCCAGATTTCGCGATGCCAGCATGAACTGCAAGTTCGGAGCGGCGTGCGCGGAATTGCCGGAAATGCCTGCCAGAAGGCTCTCAAATATACGGTCGCGAAACGCATCCACGGCGTCATCGCTTTCCAGAACTTGCGCGGCCATGTCGGCATTCTGGAAAATCAAAGCGCCCAGGCACTTCGCTACCATGGCCCGAACGGCGGCGGTCATGGGTTCGAGTTCGGCGGGATTTTCGACCGCGCCCATGCCAGCCAGAGCGATGGCGCGCTCACTCACGTTCACGGCAAGGTCGCCCATGCGCTCCAAATCGTTGTTCACTTTCAGCGTGGCGACGATCAGGCGAAGATCGGGATCAGAGAGACCGCCTTCGCGAAGCATGCGGATGGCGTGCTCGTCGATCACCATCTCCATTTCGTTGACGCGCGGTTCGGTGAGAAAGACTTCGCTGGCGAGGCGTTCATTGCGCTCGAGCAGAGCAATGATGGCGCGGTTGACAGACGATTCCACGGTGCGCGCCTGGGCTACGAGGTAATTCATCAAGACGGTCTGAAAAACTCCGTTGCTGCTTGCTTTCGCGGTGACGGCCATAAGTACCTCCGCGGGCATCCCCGGGCCCGAGACCTGTAAACCCGCGTGCAGGATTTCATGCGAGTATTTCAAAAAAATCAATGGATGATGAAGGTTTCAAGACAGAAACCAAGGTTGAAATGAGGACCCCACCTGTTGGTGACCAGCCGCGCAGCGGATTAGGCAGCGAGAGGTATCGAGAAGGAAAACGTGGAACCAGCGCCCACTTCGCTATGAATCCAGATACGGCCGCCGTGCGCATCCACGATGTGCCGCGCGATGGAAAGCCCGAGTCCGGTGCCGCCGGCCTCGCGGGAGCGCGCCGCATCCACGCGGTAAAAGCGCTCGAAGATGCGCTCTTGATCGGCCAGCGGAATGCCGATTCCGGTGTCCGAGACGCTGATCACGGCTTCGCGGCCGCGAGTTCCGGCGGTGACACAAATGCGGCCTCCCGCGGTTGTGTATTGAATGGCATTGTCGAGCAGGTTCTGCAAAACTTCGGTCAACAGGCCGGCATCGCCGCGCACGGCGGGAAGTCCCGGCGGAATTTCGATCTGCAGGGCAATCTGTTTGCGGGTGGCTTTCAGAAGGGCCGTCTCCGCGCAACGTTCCACCAATTCGGTAAGTCCCACGGGATAGAAGTCGAGTTCGAGCTTTCCGGCTTCGATGCGGGCGAGTTTCAGCAAATCGTCGGTGAGGCTCGCGAGCCGGGCGGCATGATCGCGAATGATGGCCAGAAAGCGGCGGTTGTTGCCGGGATCATCAATCGCGCCGCCGATGAGCGTCTCCGCGAAGCCCTGTATGGCGGTCAGCGGCGTCTTGAACTCGTGCGAAACGTTGGCCACGAAATCCTGGCGTACGCGTTCGAGCCGGCGGAGTTCGGTCATGTCGTGCAGCACCAGGACCGCTCCTGAAAGTTTATCCGCAGATAGCGCGAGCGGGAGCATAACCGTTGCGGTTGTGGGAATACTCGCATCCAGCGCTCTCACCGGGGTGGCGGTGACGGAGAAGCTGCGCTGCTGCACGATACCCATGGCGATATCGGCGGTGAGCCCTTCCTCTCCGCGCAGAACCCGGCGAATCAAGCCGAGCAGTTTCGTATTGCGCAGAACTTCGATAACCGGCCGGCCTTCGATGGCGGAATTATCCAGATTGAGAATGTTGGAAAACGCGCGATTGGCGAAGACGATCTTTTCGCGCGCGTCGATGACGGCAACGCCCTCGACCATGCTGCGAAGAATTGCGCTGGCGCGGTGGCGTTCGCCGCTGAGTGATTCGATGGTGCGCTCTAGTTGCGCGGCGGCTTCGTTGAGGGAATCGGCCAATGAGGCCAGTTCGTCGCTCGGCTGCCCGGAAGGGAGCGGACGGGAATCGCCGCCGGCCAGGCGTCGCGAAAAGTCACGCAACTGCGTCACGCGTGCGGAAAAAGCTCGCGAAAATGCGACCGTAGCGAAGGACGCTAGCAACAGCGCGACGCACGAAGCGATCAGAATCCGCGAGCGGAACTGCGCGGTGGCTGGGTTGGACGAAGAGGATAGAAGGGCGACCAGCAGAACCCCGAGCAGTAGTCCGAGGTAGATCCCCCCTAATTTCCAGAAAAAACTAGCTCGCACGAGTCTCGAAGAGGTATCCAGCGCCGCGGATGGTTTTCATGTACGCGGGACGCTGCGGATCAGATTCTATCTTCTCCCGCAGGCGGCGGACATAGACATCCACGCTGCGCGGCGTGACGAAGCGGTCGGTGCCCCACACGCCATCGAGCAACTGGTCGCGCGTGAAGACGCGGTTCGGGCGGGTCGCCAGAAAATAGAGCAGCCGGAATTCGAGAGTGCTCATCGTTACGGCGCGGCCGTCGCGCGTGACGCGGTAGGCGGCCGGATCGATCCGCAGATCGCCGATCTCGATGGGCTTTTCCGCGGAGGATACCGGTTCCGTACGCCGCAGCAGCGCTTTCACGCGCGCCACCAATTCGCGCGGGCTGAACGGCTTGGTGACGTAATCATCGGCGCCAAGCTCAAGGCCCACGACGCGATCGGCCTCTTCTCCCTTGGCCGTAAGGATTAGGATCGGAAGGCGGTTGAGGGTCACGTCCTTGCGAATTTCCTTGCAGATTTCCAGACCGGATAACTTCGGCAACATTAAATCGAGCACCAGCAGGTCGGGAGGAGACTTGCGCAACAGCGACAAACCAGTGGTGCCGTCCGCGGACGTGGCTACCTGAAATCCCTCTTTTTCGAGGTTGTATCTGACCAGCTCGACAATATCCTTGTCGTCTTCGATAACCAGGATTCGTCTCATGAGTATTTTAGGAGTCCACCACAACATACGAGAAATGCCCACGTGGGCGCAAGCGGCGCATAGGCGGCAGCCGCAGTTTTAATGCGCCCGTAACATCGTTCCATAGCGAACCGCTCTAGTGTCTCTGAAACGTCTACGAATCGCCATTGTCCATGATTCCCGTTTCGGGAATCGTAAGTAATGTGTTTTCAGAGCATTAAACAACAAGCACCCGAAAAGGCTTTGGCCATCTGTCTGCTGTTCCCGCAGACGCTGCGACACGGTCCGTCATTAATGCCGCACCAGATGCCGATATGTTCGGCTGGGGGGCGCGATGGCGGTTCGACAAGCATATCAACTGGATCCGACGCTGCGGAGCGTGGAGTCGCGGGATTTCGAGGGGGGATTGCGGCGAAAGATTGTGGGGCAGGACGAAGCGGTGCAAGCAGTCGTCGACCTGTACCAGGTTTTTC
>Ga0307374_10000939_pt1 | contig 54846 bp, 55 predicted proteins | sample OX3MG_FD_202532 | JGI IMG/M metagenome (GOLD analysis project Ga0307374, IMG submission 202532) | Soil microbial communities from Risofladan, Vaasa, Finland - OX-3 | ecosystem: Environmental > Terrestrial > Soil > Coastal area > Acid sulfate soil | place: Finland: Risofladan, Vaasa | collected...
GCACCGGATCGATCGGCTCCTCGGTCGGCCCCGCAGTCACCAGCACGCGCTTGCCGGCCAGCAGCTTCGGCTGGAAGAACGCTTCGATCTCGGCGCCGATCGCCTCGGGCTCGAGCATGCGCCCCATGCCGGTTTCACCGCACGCCTGGTCGCCGGCCGCCGGCCCTGCAATGAGCACGCCGTCGTCGCGCAGCGCCAGCACATTGCGCTGCGTCGCCGGATGCTCCCACATCTCGACGTTCATCGCCGGGGCGACGAGCAGCGGGCAGCGCCGCGCCAGCGTCAGCGCGGACAGCAGGTCGTCGGCCAGGCCGAGCGCGGCCTTGGCCATGAAATCCGCGCTGCCCGGCGCGACCACCATCAGGTCGCGGTCGCGCGACAGCTCGATATGGCCCATGTTGTCGGCGACGCCGGGGTCCCACAGGTCGGTCCATACCCGCTGGCCGGACAGCGCCTGCATGGTGACCGGCGTCACGAAGCGGCACGCCGCCTCGGTCATCACCACGCGCACGTCCGCCCGCGCCTTCACCAGCAGCCGCACCAGCTCGGCCGCCTTGTAGGCCGCGATGCCGCCGGTGATCCCGAGCAGGATCCGCTTGCCTTCGAGAGTCGTCATCCGCGCCGCCGCCCGAGCGTTGAACGGGAAGCGCGATTCTATTGCTTTTCCCGCGCTCACGCAGGGCGACGGGGCCACCGTGCCTCGGCCCGCAACGAGGTTGCTACCATGGCGATCACGGATTGGCCGCGCACGCTGCGCCCGCGCGAGCGCCTGCTGAGCGGCGGAGCCGCGCAGCTCTCGGACGCGGAGCTCGTGGCGGTGTGCCTGCGCACCGGCGTGCGCGGCAAGAGCGCGCTCGAGCTGGCGCGCGAGCTGATCGGCCGCTGTGGCGGCCTGGCCGGCCTGCTCACCTGCGATTTCGCCGCGCTCGGGCGAGTGAAGGGGCTGGGCGACGCCAAGCGCGCGCAGCTCGCGGCGGTGCTCGAGCTCGCACAACGCTGCCTGCGAGAGGAGATCGGCGCGCGCGACGCCCTCACCTCGCCAGCTGCGGTGCGTGACTACCTGCGCCTGGCGCTCGGCGCGCGCGAGCACGAGGTGTTCGTCGCACTGTTCCTCGACGCCCAGCACCGGGTGCTGGCGGCCACGGAGCTGTTCCGCGGCACCCTCACGCAAACCAGCGTCTACCCGCGCGAAGTCGTGAAATCTGCGCTGCGTGCCAACGCCGCAGCGGTGATTTTCGCCCACAACCACCCTTCGGGGGTGGCGCAGCCCAGCCAGGCCGACGAGCTGCTCACGCGCCAGCTGAAGGAGGCCCTCGCCCTCGTCGAAGTGAAGGTGCTCGACCACTTCATCGTCGCCGGTACGCAGGCGCTCTCCTTCGCCGAGCGCGGACTGCTCTGAGCACCGCGCGGCGGAGCACTCTTCGAGCAAGCACGCTCGGCGCGCACCCTCCGGCGAGGCGACGCGAGTTGGCGAGGCGACGCGAGTTGAAAAAGCTCTGATTTTCCGCGTATAATTCGCGCCTTTCCGAGAAGTTCACGGAGTCCGAGATGTCCCGAGTTTGCGAAGTGACCGGCAAGAAGCCGATGAAGGGCAATCTGGTATCGCACGCGAACAACAAGACCAAGCGCGTATTCCAGCCCAACCTGCACTATCGCCGGTTCTGGGTGGAAAGCGAGAACCGCTGGGTGAGGTTGCGCGTATCCACCGCCGGGCTGCGCAAGATCGACAAGGTCGGCATCGACGCGGTGCTCGTCGAGCTGCGCGCCAAAAAGGCCTAACGGAGCACGATCATGCGCGAGAAGATCAAGCTCGAGTCAACCGCCGGTACCGGCCATTTCTACACCACCACGAAGAACAAGCGCACCACGCCCGACAAGCTGGAAATCAAGAAGTACGATCCCAAGGCGCGCAAGCACGTCCTATACAAGGAAACGAAGCTGAAGTAGGGGAACTGCTGACGCAGCAACAAAAAAGCCCGCCTAGGCGGGCTTTTTTATCGTATGCAGCCGCTTACGCGTAGCAGCGCAGGCGGCGCGAAAAATCCTGCAATGGCGCGATGCCGCTCGCGTCGGCACGGTGGCACCAATCCTGCAGCTGGCGCAGCAACTGCTCCTTGGAGGCGCTCGAACGCTCCCAGAGCGCAGCCAGCTCCTGGCGCATCGCCACCACGGTAGCCAGCGCCTTCGAGTTCTTCAGCGCCTCCGCGAGCCGGGCCCGCTCCGCCTCGGAGAGCTTCTGCATGCGCAGCAGCGCGCGCTTCAGCGGCTTGAGCGCTTCGGCGTCGCCCGGCGACCAGCGCTTGAGCCGGTCCAGCTCCTCGCGGTAAGTTCTCTTGACCGACTTTGCGTAGCGCGAAAGCACGTCGTAGCGGTTGGCGATCACGGCATGCAGCGTGTCGAGATCCGCAGCCGGCTTGGGGGCGGCAAAGCTCGGCTTGGGCGCGACTTTCTTCACCGAGGCGAGCCCGAGTATCTCCAGGATGCGGATGTACATCCAGCCGATGTCGAATTCATACCATTTGGAGGACAGCTTCGCCGAAGAAGCGAACGCGTGATGGTTGTTGTGCAACTCCTCGCCGCCGATGAGGATGCCCCAGGGAACGATGTTGGTGCTGGCGTCGGCGCAATCGTAGCTGCGATAGCCCCAGTAGTGCCCGATGCCGTTGATCACCCCAGCGGCCCAGAACGGAATCCACACGATCTGGGTGAGGAAGATCAGCACGCCTGGCACCAGGCCGAACAGCGCGAGATTTGTCAGCGCCATCAGCGTCAGGCCGAGGATCGCGTGCCTCGAGTACACGTTGCGCTCCATCCAATCGTCCGGCGTGCCGTGGCCGTAGCGATCCATGGTCTCCTGGTTGTGCGACTCCTTGTGGTAAAGGAATACGCCGCCCCACAACACGCGGTTGATGCCCACCATCTGCGGACTGTGCGGATCGTCCGGGGTCTCGCACTTGGCGTGGTGCTTGCGATGGATCGCGGCCCATTCCTTGGTGACCATACCGGTGGTCAGCCATAGCCAGAAGCGGAAAAAGTGCGACACCACCGGGTGCAGATCCAGCGCGCGGTGCGCCTGGTGACGGTGCAGAAAAATCGTAACCGCGGCGATCGTCACGTGCGTGAGGCCGAGCGCCGCCAGCACGTAGCCCCACCAAGGCAGATTGAGCAATCCGGAAAATACCATCGGGTCTTGGGTCCGAAAAAAGTGTTACAGGCCTTATATGGGGCCTTACGCGCGGAATTCTACGCGAACCACCCCTCGGCGCAACCGGAAACGCGCTTCGCCGTCGCGCCCCGTCACGCCGAAGCGCGATATGAGAACTGTTCTAGGAGGATGGTGCTGTGGCGTTCCCGGCGAGCAGTCTAACCTCCCGCTGGGGAAAGGGAATTTCAATCCCGCGAACGCGGAACTCGGACAGGATCTGACGGGCGATGTCCGAGCGCACGTTGAGCGTGCCGTTCTCCGGATCGTCGATCCAGAATCCGAGCTCGAGATTGATCCCGCTGTCGGCAAATTCGGTCAGTTGCCCTGCCGGTGCCGGATCCCGCAACACGCGCTGGTGCCGCGCCGCGATTTCGACCAGCAGCTGCAGCGTGTGTTCGACATCGGTGTCGTAGGCCACCTGCACCTTCAATGCGACCCGCACCTTCTTGTCGGTGTATGAATGGTTGAGAACGGTGGTGGTCACCAGCATGTCGTTGGGGATGATCGCCTCGACGCCGGTGAGCGCGCGCACCACCGCATAGCGCGTAGTGATCTGCTTCACCTCGCCATGGTGACCGTCGGCGGTAATCAGGTCGCCGATGCGGATCGAGCGATCGAGCAGGATGATGAAACCGGACAGATAGTTCGAGGCAATCTTCTGCAGCCCCAGGCCCAGGCCCACTCCGAGTGCGCCGCCGAACACCGACAGCACCGTGAGATCGATGCCGAGCAGCGGCAATACGATCAGCATAGCCACGACCACCAGCAGCGCCTTGCCGAGCCGGGCGAGCACCACGCGCAGGCTCGAATGCATCCCCTGTGCGCGCATCAGCCGTGCCTCGAGCGCGCTCCCGACCCACAGCGACAGCAGCAACGCCGCGACCACCCAGAACGCGGTCTGAAGCAGTTGCCAGAGCGACAGCTTTTGCGAACCGAACGGGATGCGCATGTGCTGGAGCAACCGGACCATCTCCGGCAACAGGCCGGTGATATGCAGCGCAACCACACCCCAGACCACGGTCGCGATTGCGCGCTCCGAGGCGTACAGCCAGCTGCCGGTCGGAATCGCCAGGCGCAGCAGGTACGCGGCGAAGCGGATGCCGGCCAGCGAGCCGAACAGGGGGATGGCGACGCTCAGCAGATTGACCCGGTACCAGTAGCCGAGCCACGAACGCGCGAAGAGCAGCAGCGCCGTCGCAAGCATCGGAAACACGATGCGCCGGATACCCTCGGCGCTCAATCGCAGCGCACTCGGCGCGCCCTCGGGCGCGTGCCATTGCAGCAGCCGCGCCACGCCCCACGCTATGAACACGCACGCGAGCAGCGCGCCGATCTGCCAGCCCACGCTCGGGTTGTGCAGGTCGCGCCAGGAATCCAGCAGAAGCTGGCCGATCTGGGTCTCTCTCATCTGGGCGCGCTAGTGTAATCAGCCGGCTGTCGCGGCGCCAGAGCCGGGGCTCGAGGTTCGCTGCCGGGCTTGGCCGCGAGCGGCAACTCGCGGCGGCGGCGACCGGCTTGGCGGCACCCCTTCTCGCCGGAGTGCAAGTTCGGCCACAATCGCGCTCAGTCGCCCCACGGAGACGCCACCATGCTCCAGCTGCTCGCCGATCCACAGGCGTGGATCGCCTTCGCCACCCTGACCGCGCTCGAGCTCGTGCTCGGTATCGACAACGTGATCTTCATCGCCATCCTGGTGGACAAGCTGCCGCAGGCGCGGCGCGAGCCCGCGCGCCGCCTCGGGCTGGCGATGGCGATGCTGATGCGCATCGCCCTGCTGCTGGTGCTTGCCTGGATCGTCGGGCTCACCGCGCCGCTGTTCAGCGTCCTCGACTGGCAGATCTCCGGCCGCGACCTGGTGCTGATCGCCGGCGGCCTGTTCCTGCTGTGGAAGAGCGTCGGGGAGATTCACCAGCTGCTCGAGGGCGAGGAAGGCGCGCGCTCGGCGACAGTGCGCGCGAGCTTCGGCGCGGTGATCGTGCAGGTCATGCTCATCGACCTGGTGTTCTCGCTCGACTCGATCATCACGGCGGTCGGCATGGTCAACGAGCTCGCGGTGATGATCGCCGCAGTGGTCGCATCGGTGGCGCTGATGATGCTGTTCGCCGGACCGATCGGCCGCTTCGTGTCCGGCCACCCGACGATCAAGATGCTGGCGCTCGCTTTCCTGGTGGTAATCGGCGTGGCGCTGATCGCGCAGGGCTTCGACCACGAAGTCCCGAAGGGCTACATCTACTTCGCGATGGCCTTCTCGCTCGCCGTCGAGATGCTCAATCTGCGCGCGCGCAAGCGCGCGGCGCGGCCCGTGCATCTGCACGAGCCGTACGCGCGGCAAGACACCCCGCCCGAGTAAGCTAGGCTGCGCGACGCTCGAACGCGGCGGCGAAGAAGCCGTCGGTGCCGTGCAGGTGCGGCCACAGGCGCAGCTGCTCGCCCGCCTCGAGCGGGATGCGCTGCGCGGCAAGCAGCGCCACGCACGACAGCGGCGCGAATTCGGGACTGGAGGAAAGGAAGCGCTCCGCGACCCGCTCGTTCTCTTCCGCCAGGATGCTGCAGGTGGCGTACACCAGGCGCCCGCCCGGCTTCACCAGCTTTGCCGCCGCCGTCAGGATGCGCAGCTGCTTTTGCGCCAACTCCGCGACGGCTTCCGGGCCATGGCGCCACTTCAGGTCCGGATTGCGCCGCAGCGTGCCGAAGCCGCTGCACGGTGCATCCACCAGCACGCGGTCGATCTTGCCGGCCAGGCGCTTGGCGCGCACGTCCGCTTCGCCGGCGAGCACGATCGGGTGCACGTTGCTCAGCGCAGCGCGCGCAGCGCGCGGCGCCAACTCCGCCAGCCGCTTGGCCGAAACGTCCATCGCGTACAGCCGCCCGCTGCCGTGCATCAGCATCGCGAGCGCCAGGGTCTTGCCGCCCGCGCCGGCGCAGAAATCGGCCACCATTTCGCCGCGCCGCGGCGCGAGCAGATAGGCGAGCACCTGGCTGCCCTCGTCCTGCACCTCGATCGCACCCTCGAGAAACAGGGGATCGCGGTTGATCGGCGGCTTGCCGCGCAGCCGGATGCCGGCCGGCGAATACGGCGTCGGCGCGCCCGCGATGCCCCGCGCGGCGAGCTGGGCCAGGGCGGCAGCGCGCTCGATCTTCACGAGGTTCACGCGCAGGTCGAGCGGTGCCGGCTCGAGCAGGGAGCGCGCGATGCGCATGCCCTCCTCCGCGCCGTGCTCCGCCGCGAGTAGCTGCCACAGCCAGTCGGGCAGGTCGGCCTGGATCGCCGGTGCGAAGGTCTCGACGCGCGCCGCCTTGCAGCGCGCGACCAGCGCGTGCTCCTCGGCGCGGATGGCGCCTTCGAGCGCGCGCCCTGAGAGGCCCTGCACGCGCACCAGCGCAGCGATCACCAGGTCGCGCGGGACGTTCGATCCGGCTGCCGCCTCGAGCGAGCGCCTGCGGCGCAACACCGCGAACGTGGTCTCCGCGACAAACGCCCGGTCGCGCTGACCGAGCTGGCGGTGGTTGCGAAAGTACTGCGAGAGCGTCTGGTCGGCCGGGCGCGAGAACGAGAGCAGCTCGCCGAGCGCCGCCTGCGCGTGCCGCAGCAGCAGCGGCGTGACGGACGACTGCGGCGCGCCGCCCGCTTTCACTGCGTGGCCAGGCGTGTCGCCACCTGGTCGATCCGCGACCCGTCCTTCTCCGTCACCAGGATGCGGACCGGAAGATAGCCGCGGTCGGCCGCGAGCCAGATTTCGGTGCCGTTGTCGCCGGGACCATCCTTGCGCTTCACGAGCTTGAGCGCTTCGAACTCGCCCGCCGGCGTCTTGACACGCTCGCGGCCGGCTGCCTGATAGACGTAGGTGGCGACGCCCTTGCCGTCGGCAGCGTTCACCGTCACGGGCTTGCCGTCAGGGACGTCGAATGCGAAGTCGAAGGCAAACGACAGCTTGTCCTGGGCGTGCGGCGGCAGCGGACGCTTTTCAGGTGCGCCCTGGTATTGCAGCGTCAGCGTCTTCGCGTTCCAGTCGAAGGTGGCCCGTCCGGTCGCGCGCCCAGTGCGCCTGTCCTCGAACTCGAGCGGCCGCAGGCCGTCGCGGCCGACGATGCCGCGGCTGGTGCGTACGGCCTTGCCGAGCAGGGCATACAGGCCGTCGCCTTTCCAGGTCTCAGTCAGGCTGTAAGTCTTGGCGTCGTGCTCGAGGCGATCGACGACCTGCGCCACGCTCTTCCCGTCACGCAGCAGCTCGTAGGTGATCTGCGCATGCCGCGGCGGCGCGGCGTGCGCGGATACCGCGAATGCGGCCAGGCTAATCGCGATCGGAGTAAACCAGTTGCGCATAGTTTCCTTTAACGCGCACGACGCCGTTCTCGACGACAAGACTCCCATCGAGAAACCAGCGAATCGCGCGCGGGTAGACCAGGTGCTCCAGTGCCAGCACGCGCGCGGCGAGGGTGTCGGCGCTGTCCTGAGGGCGCACCGGCAGCGCAGCCTGGATGATGATCGGACCACGGTCCAGCTCGGTGGTGACGAAGTGCGCCGTGCAGCCGTGCAGTTTCACGCCTGCGGCGAGCGCGCGTTCGTGCGTATCCAGCCCCTGAAAGGCCGGCAACAGCGAAGGGTGGATGTTGACCAGGCGCCCGGTGTATCGCGCCACGAACTCCGCCGAGAACACGCGCATGAACCCGGCGAGCGCCACCAGGCTGGGGGCATGGCGATCGATCTCGGCGGCAAGCGCAGCCTCGAACGCCTCGCGCGAATCGTAGTCACGGTGCGCGACCACCCGGGTGGCGACGCCACGCTGCGCAGCGAGCGCCAGCCCGCCTGCGTCCGGCCTGTTGCTGACGACCGCCGCCACCGGTAACCCTGCCTCGAGGATCGCCTGCATGTTGCTGCCGCGGCCGGAAATGAGGACGACGATCGACATCGGGGCCGAAGTTTAGCAGCCCCGTGCCGCGCGCGGCGCCTTATGCTCCGGGCCCGATCATATCCTCGACCCGCACCCAGTCATCGAACTGCTCGGCGCTCACGTATCCGAGGGCGAGCGCCGCATCGCGCAGCGTGCCGCCCTCGCGGTGCGCCTTCTTGGCGATCTCCGCGGCACGGTCGTAGCCGATGCGCGGCGCTAGCGCCGTCACGAGCATCAGCGAACGCTCGAGCAGCTCGTGGATGCGTGCCGCGTTTGCTTCGATGCCGCGCGCGCAATGCTCCTCGAACGACAGGCAGCCGTCGGCGAGCAGGCGCGCGCTCTGCAGGAAGTTGTGAACGATGAGCGGCTTGTAGACGTTGAGCTCGAAGTTCCCCGAGGCAGCGCCGATGTTGAGCGCGACGTCGTTGCCGAACACCTGCGCGCACAGCATGGTGAGCGCCTCGGCCTGCGTCGGATTCACCTTCCCTGGCATGATCGAGCTGCCCGGCTCGTTTTCCGGGATCGACAGCTCGCCCAGGCCGGAGCGCGGGCCGGAGGCGAGCCAGCGCACGTCGTTGGCAATCTTGGTGAGGGCGGCAGCGAGGGTCTTGAGCGCGCCGTGCGCGAACACCAGCGCTTCGTGGCCCGCGAGCGCCGCGAAGCGGTTGGCCGCAGCGACGAACGGCAGTCCGGTTTCGCGGCCGATCTCGCGCGCGACTCGCTCGCCGAGCTCGGGATGGGCGTTGAGACCGGTGCCGACCGCGGTCCCGCCGATCGCGAGCTGGTACAGACCGGGAAGCGCGGCCCGCAGCGCCGCCTGCGCCTGCTCGAGCTGCGCGACGTAGCCCGAGAACTCCTGGCCAAGCGTGAGCGGCGTCGCATCCTGCAGGTGCGTGCGCCCGACCTTGACGATGCCGGCAAAGGCGTCGCGCTTGGCGGCAAGCGTGTGCGCCAGGCGCGCGGCGGCGGGCAGCACCGCAGTGTGGAGCGCGCGCGCCGCAGCGATGTGCATGGCGGTCGGAAATACGTCGTTCGAGGATTGGCCGAGGTTGACGTCGTCGTTCGGGTGCACCAGGCGCCGGGGCCCGCGCTCGCCGCCGAGCAGCTCGGAGGCGCGGTTCGCCAGCACCTCGTTCACGTTCATGTTCGACTGCGTGCCCGAGCCGGTCTGCCAGACGACCAGCGGAAACTCGCCGTCGTGCCGGCCCTGCAGCACCTCGTCCGCGGCGCGCGCGATGGCCGCGGCCTTGCCCGCTTCGAGCAGTCCGAGCTCAGCATTGACTCGCGCCGCGCTGCGCTTCACCAGAGCCAGCGCATGCAGCACGGCTAGCGGCATGCGCTCCCCGGAGATGCGGAACAGGCGCAGGCTGCGCTCGGTCTGCGCCCCCCACAGCCGATCGGCAGGCACCTCGATCGGGCCGAAGGAATCCTTCTCGGTGCGGGTGCCGCTCATGCTGTCAAGCATGCGCCCGCAGACGCGGCCAGCGCAACGGCGGCCGGTGACCTGCTGGCGCCGCACGGCGAGCCGCCCGGTGACGGGGATATGGCCTTGGGCGCGGTTGCAGAGCGTTCGCGCCTCGGCTGCCGCGCTGTAGCCGCTTTGCGTCAGGCCAGGTCGAAGAGCAGCACTTCGGCGCCTTCGCCCTGCTCCAGAACGATCTCGTCGACCGCGCTTGCCTTGAGCGCGTCGCCGGCCGCGAGCGGCGTTCCGTTCACGCTCACCCTGCCGCGCACCACGTGCACGTAGGCACGCCGGTTCCGGTCCAGTGGGTGCGTCGCCCGCTCCGCGCCGTCGAGCAGCGCCGCGTACATATACGCGTCCTGGTGGATCGTGACCGAGCCCTCGCGCCCGTCGGGCGAAGCGACCAGGCGCAGCCGGCCGCGCTTCTCCGCCGGGGCGAAGGGTTTCTGCTCGTAGGACGGCACGATGCCGCGCGCGTTCGGCTCGATCCAGATCTGCAGGAAGTGCGTTACCCCGGTCTTGTCGTGATTGAACTCGCTGTGCGTTACTCCACGCCCCGCGCTCATGCGCTGCACGTCGCCCGGCACGATGGTCGAGCCGTTGCCCATGGAGTCGTGGTGCGCGAGCGCGCCATCCAGCACGTAGCTGATGATCTCCATGTCGCGGTGCCCGTGCGTACCGAAGCCGGTGCCCGGCTGAATGCGATCCTCGTTGATGACGCGCAGGGCGCCAAAGCCCATGTGCGCGGGATCGTAATAGTCGGCGAACGAGAAGCTGTGGAACGAACGCAGCCAGCCGTGGTCGGCGAGGCCGCGCTCCCCTGCGCGTCGGATTTCGAGCATCGGTCGATCCTGTGTTCAACAACCTCTGACGAGCGGTCGGGCAACGCCGGGCAGCGCGCCACGCGGTCGGCCCGACAGAGTCAGGCTTGCGAGCCGGCTTCCTTTGCGCCGCCTTCGCGCATTTCCTTGTGCACCTGCTCCATGTCGAGCGCCTTGGCCTGCGTGAGCACCTGCTCCAGCGCCGACGCCGGCAGCGCACCGGCCTGCTGGAACAGGATCACCTTCTCGCGAAACAGCATCAGCGTCGGGATAGAGCGGATGTTGAACGCCCCCGCGAGCTCCTGCTGCTGGTCCGTGTTCACCTTGGCGAAAACGACGTCGGCATGTGCCTCGGAGGCCTGCTCGAAAACCGGAGCGAACCCCTTACACGGGCCGCACCACGGGGCCCAGAAGTCCACGATCACGGTATCGTTTCCGGTCACCACTTCCTCGAAATTGTCCTTCGTCAGCTCCACCGTTGCCATAACGGCTCCTTGAGTAATCGTTGACGCAGTGTACCTTAGGCACCCGCAGTCGATCTGACGCAGGTCAACCGACAGGCATGTACATCGGCCGCTTCGCGCCTTCGCCCACCGGGCCGCTGCATTTCGGCTCCCTGGTGGCGGCGCTCGCCAGCTATCTCGCGGCGCGCGCTGCTGGCGGGCGCTGGTTGCTGCGCATGGAAGATCTGGACCGTGCGCGCTCCCAGGCTGGTGCCGCAGAGACGATCCTGAGCCAGCTCGAGGCGCTGGGCCTGCAATGGGATGGGGCGGTGCTCTTCCAGAGCCGATGCGACAGCCTGTATCGCGCGGCCTTCGACGAGCTTACGCGGCGCGGGCTGACTTATCCCTGCGGCTGCTCGCGCAGGGAGGTCGCCGATTCGGCCGTGGCTTATCTGGGCAACGGTCCATTCCTTGCCCCGGACGGCGCGCCGATCTATCCAGGCACCTGCCGCAACGGCGTGCCGCCGGGAAAGACCGCGCGCGCAACGCGTGTGCGCACCGGCGGCGAGCCAATCGGCTTCGTCGACGCCATCCAGGGCGAGGTCGTGCAAGCCCTCGATCGAGAAGTAGGCGACTTCGTGCTGTATCGCGCCGACGGCACGTTCTCGTATCAGCTGGCGGTGGTCGTGGACGACGCTGCGCAGGGCATCACCGATGTCGTGCGCGGCGCGGACCTGCTGGACTCGACCGCGCGCCAGATTTACCTGCAGCAGCTGCTCGGCTACCCGCAACCGCGCTACGCGCACCTGCCGGTGGCGGTGAACGCGCAAGGCGAGAAACTCTCAAAGCAGACCGGCGCGCGCGCGGTCGACGTCACGCAGCCCGGGCGGGAGCTGGCGCGAGCGCTCGCTTTCCTGGGCCACCCGCCGCCCGGCGGCCTTACGGCAGGCGAACTGCTCGTCTGGGCGCTGGAGAACTGGAGCCTCGCGCGGGTGCCGAGGCGGCGCGCCATTGCCGTCCCCGAGGAGGGCATGATCGCGCCCGGCTAGGCGAGCTGCGCGAGCGCGCGGCGGATGTCCTCGACGGCCTCCGGCCCGAGCGGCTGCTGGGGCGCGATCAACGGGCCGACCTCGAAGCCCTGCAATTGCAACGCGGTCTTGATGCAGGCTGCCAGCGCGTACTTGGCGAACACCTCGTTGATCGCCCACTGCCTGCGCTGCTCGGCCAGCGCTTCGTCCCAGCGGTCCGCGCGCACCAGGTCGTACAGGCGCACGCACTCGCGCGGCATGACGCAGGCCGGACCGGCCATCCACCCGACCCCGCCGAGCCGCAGCACCAGCAGCGGCACGTGCGCCGAGGCACTGAACACGCGGATGCGCTCGCCCATGCGGTTGAGCAGCGTGAGGATGCGACCGGTGTTGCTCGAAGCATCCTTGACATATTCGATGTTGGGCACGTGGCTCAGCGCCTCCAGCACGTCCATCGGAATGTCGCCGCCCAGCAGCCCAGGGTTGGTGTACAGGGTCATCGATAGCCGCGGAAACGCCTCCGCCACCGCGCCAAAGTAAGCCTCGATGCCGGGCGCCGGCAGCGGGAACATCTGCTGCAGGATCAGGATCAGGCCATCCACGCCCAGCCGTGCGTAAGCCTCGGCTTGACGCAGCGCCTCGGCGGTCGAGAATGCCGCCACGCCTGCCAACACTGGCACGCGTCCGGCGGCGGCATCGACCACCACGCGCACCACCTCCTCGCGCTGCTCGAGAGACAGGTAGGCGAACTCGCCGGTGCTCCCGAGCGGGCTCAGCCCGTGCACGCCGCACTGCAGGACGTGCTCCACCAGGTCGCGCAGTACGCGCTCGCGCACGCGGCCGCCGGCCGAGTCGATCGGCGACACGAGATAGGGGAAGATGCCGTGGAAGCTGGTCATTGCGTTTGGCATGCGGCGGTGCAGATTCGCCCAGTATCGTTTCAAACGGCGGCGCGCGTCCAGGTCGGGCGCGCCGCTGCGGCAGCATGACGGTCAGTTGCGAGCCGAACACCAGCGCGAGGGCGGCGAAATCCGTCCAGCCCGGCCGCTCGCCGCGGAACAACATGCCACAGAACACGCCGACCACCGGGATCATCAGGGTGCTAAGCGAGCTCACCGAAACCGGCAGCAGGCTCGCCAGCTTGAGCCAGGCCCACTGCGCGAAGGCGAACGCGACCAGTAACGTTGCGTTGTTCGCCCGTCACGCTCACGGCACGGGCGGCGCGGGGTCCCGGTCGCGGCGCCCGGGCAACATCACGCTCGCCATCGCCAGGCTGACCAGCGCGAGCGCAGCATAGTCCTGCCACGCCGGTCGCTCACCGAGGAACAGCATGCCGGCGAACACCCCCACTACCGGCACCATCAGCGAGGAGATCGCCGCGACCCCCGCCGGGGCGCGCTCGACGAGCCGGATCCAAGACCACCAGCCGAATACGAACACCGCGAACATGTTATAGAGCACGCCGAATGCGGGCCAGAACGACAGCGCGTGTAGCGCCCGCAGCTTGTCGATCTCGAGCGCCGGCACCATCAGGAAGATCGGGATGCCGCCGAGAAGCATCAGCCACGCCGTGTAGCTGGTCGCGGGCAGCGCGACCGGAAGGCGCTTTTGCAGCACGGTACCGAGCCCCCAGCTAAGCGCGGCCCCCAGCATCAGCAGCATTCCGGGCGAGACGTGGTCGAATCGGCTCAGGTCGCGCGCCACCAGCAGGCCGACACCCGCGGCACCCGCCGCAAGGCCCGCCAGCCGGCGCGCGCTAAGACGTTCGCCGAGGAGCCAGGCCGCGAGGAGCACGCTCCATACCGGCATCGTGTAGTACAGGATGACCGTGCGTCCCGCCGGCAGCGTCGGAATGGCGAGCATCAAGAGCACGTTGTTGAGCGTGACGGTAAAGAATGCGACCAGCGCCACGCGGGGCCAAGTGCCGCGCGGCAACGCGAAGGATTGGCCACGCGCGCGCGCCACCGCCCCAAGCGCGACGAACGCGGCGAGGAAGCACAGGCTGCGGAAGGTCCATGGCGGCACCTCGGTGAGCACCACTTTCATCAGCGGCCAGTTGAAGCCCCACACCAACGTCAGACCGGCCAGCTGCAGCCATAGCGCGGGCGCCAGGGTGTCGCCGCTGCCACGGCGGGAGACGGATTTTTGTTCATTCATGTTCGGAGCCGTCACCCGGCGTGGTCGCTGAGGCTTCGCGTTTCGCTCCCCCGCACCGCTCGCGCGGTGCGACCGCGGGGCGCACAGGATAAACGATCGCGGACGAGCCGCCGGATGTGTGGCCGTGCCCAGTCATCCGGCAGCCGCGCTGCGCCCAGCAGGCTGCATGCCATTGGACGGGCTTCGCCGCACATGGCCCGTGAACGCGAAAGATCCTTAGAAGCAAGCGCTAACTTAATGGCGTCGACCGGAGTCCTCGATCCATCCAGTCAGTTCATGGGCAGCCGTCGCCTCTTGGCGGGGCAGCCTCTCCTCCTTGACCGCTGGCGTTCACCTCTACCCGCTCCAGCGGCAAGGCGATTCGGGCACCGGATGGAATTGCCATAGGATTCAGCGGCTTTCGCGATACACCATCCAGGGATGTTGCATTGCACAATCCCATTGACTTTTCAACGAAAAGGCCTAACATTGTGATTGCTGCGGTGCACAACACACGCAGTCCGCAGCCAGAATACTCGGACCCCAGGACAGACAGGAGCAGACCATGTACGTGACCCCGGAACAGATTCAGGAAACCGCCAAAACCAATGTCGAAACGGTGTTGTCGCTCGCCGCGGCGCAGTTTGCCGCAGTGGAGAAGTTCGCGGCCCTCAACGCGAACACCTTCAAGACCGTATTCGAGGATGCACTCGCGAACACCCGCGCGCTGATCGGCGCACGAGATATGCAGGAGTACATCAGCCTGCAGAACTCCTTCGCGCAGCCGGCGCTCGAGAAGGCGATCGCCTACTCGAAGAACGCCTACGAGCTCGCCACCGAGACCAATGCCGAGGTGTCGAAGCTGGCCGAGAAGCGCGTGGCCGAATTGAACGAGAACTTCGCCTCGCTGCTCGACAAGGTTGCCAAGAACTCCCCGGCAGGCTCGGACGTCGCAGTTGCTGCGGTGAAACAGATGATCGCCGCCGCGAACTCCGCCTACGACAACTTCAACAAAGTGGCGAAGCAGGCGACCGAAATCGCCGAGGCCAACGTAAGCGCCGCGACCGAGACCGTGAAGGGCCTCACCAAGTCGAAAAAGGCCGCCTGAATCGGTGTCAGACTGGGCTCGGCGCCGCCCGCGCCGAGCATTGAGCAGTACGCAGCCCAAGCGCGGCCGGTTCCGAACCGGATCGAAGAAGGCGGCGTGGCGCACGCCACGCCGCTTTTGCTTTTTGCGCGCCCCGCGCCGCGGGCGCGCCCGAAAAGTCCCCGCCTCTCAGGCTGCGACCTCCTCGAACGGGAACCCCGCCTGGCGCACGCTGGAGCGGATCATATCGATCGCCGCGCCTACCTCGTCCGGATCTCCCCGCACGCCCAGCTCCACGTGCAGCCGAGAACCGTCCAGGCCAATCGACGGCAGACTGAACACCTTGAGCTTGCGGTAACTCGCCTCGATCGCCTCCATCACCGGTACCAGCTGGCTTTCGCCCGCCCCGAACACGAAGATCGACGCCTCGGCCCAGCGATCGCGATCGAAAAGGTGGCGGTACTTCGTATCGAGCACCGCCTCGACCATCGGCCAGGCCATCTGCGGAAAGCCAGGCACGAAGTAATGCTCGCGCGCCGCGAAGCCGGGAATGCGGTTGACCGGGTTCGGGATGATCTCGCAGCCGGCCGGGAACTCGCCCATCTTGAGGCGTTGCGGGGTCGCCTCGCCGCCGAAGCGGGCGCGGATTTCCGCTTCGGCCGCCGCATGCAGGACGAGCGGCACGCCGAGCGCGGCTGCGGCGCACCGCCGCGTATGGTCGTCCGGCGTTGCCCCGATGCCGCCGAAGCTGAACACGATGTCGCCGGAAGCGAAGCTGCGCGCGAGCGTCCCGGTGAGCCGCTCCGGCTCGTCGCCGAGGTACTCGCACCATGCGAGACGCAAACCGCGGCGCGCGAGCGCCTCGACCAGGAACGCAAAGTGCCGGTCCGGGCGCTTGCCCACGAGGATCTCGTCGCCAATGATCAGAGTACCGATCGCCAAGTGCGTCTCCTAGCCCTCGATCACGCTCGCTTCTATGGGCGCCGCGCGCTGCGCCTGCAACTCGTCGAGCAGGTAGTGGATAAAGGTCAAACCGAACATCACCGGCGCGAAAAATCCCAGCACAGGGACGTAGGCCGTCAGCGCGAGCACTACCCCGAGCAGGTACAGGGCACCCCGCCGTTCGGCGAAGATCAGCCCCATCTCGCGCGCGTCCGCGTGTTCCGCGAGCGCATCGTAGCGCAGCACGCGCTGGTTGACCCAGCCCATGACCGCCAGCGGGATAAGCGGCCACAGCGGCGGGAAGATCCAGAACGGCAGCGAGACCACGCCGAGCGCCAGCAAGCCGAGGAGCGCCAATACGCTGTTCCAGACGCTGCCCGCGAAGCTGCCGCCGTGGCGCCTCTGTAGCGCGGGGAAACGGCGTGCCGCCACGTGCTCGACCATCGCCGGCATGCCGAACATGCCGAGGATGAGCAGGACAGTGAGCTGGATCAGCGGCACCAGTGTGAGCAGGATCAGGATCTTGGCCGCGACCAGTGCCACGTCGCTCGCGTCCCAGGTGACGAAGAACGTCGCCTTGGCGATCCACCCGCCCAGCAGGCCGGCAAGCCACAGGGCGAGCTGCGCCCAGAACACGAGCGCCACGGTTCCCCAGATACCCACCGCAATCAGCGCAGGCCAGAGCATCAACCAGAGCATGCGCGGGTGGAGCAAGTTTCCCAGCGCGAAGGCGAGCGAGCGGGCGAAGCGGCTCATGGCGCTATCCTAGCCGCGACGCATGCTGTGCCACAACTTGGCCAGGCGCTTGACCGACACCGGCACCGGCGTCTTCAGCTCCTGCGCGAAGAGCGATACGCGCAGCTCCTCGAGCAGCCAGCGGAACTGCTCCAACTCGGGTGACATTCGGTCGATCCTGGCGCGCGCCGCGCACTCGCGCAGCCAGGCCGCCTGCAGCGGCGCCAGCTCGGCGGCGAGCCGCGCGTCGCGCCCAGGATCGGTGCGCAACTTGTCGAGCCGCAGCGCGACTGCCCTGAGGTAGCGTGGCAGGTGCTGCAGCCGCTCCCAGGGCGTCTGCGACAGAAACCGCGGGTGCAGCAGGCGGGTGCACTGCTGCTTCACGTCTTCCACCGGCTGCGGGTGCGCCTTCGCCGCGGCCGCGAGCTTCTTTTGCACCTCGGCGTGCTCGGCCAGGATCGTCGCGGCGGTGCGCGCGATCTCCTGGCCGATCAGGCTCAGCCGGCTACGCCCCTCATCGACGCGCCGCTCGAAATCGGCCTGCGTCATGGGCAGGGACTCGGCCAGAAACGCGCGCTCCAGCGCGGCGCTCACCACTTCGTCCTCCAGCTCCACGTCGCGCGCGATCTGCGCGAACTTGAGGTTCAGCGCCTGGTCGCGCTCCACCTGCCTCCCGATGTCGCGCAGCCGGTCGCGGAATGCGATCGCCAGCAACCGGAGCACGCCCGCTCGATGCAGATCGCGCGCGCGCTCGGGCGAGTCGAGCACCTGCAGGGTCACCCCGTCTCCGGCATCGACCAGCGCCGGATAGCCGAGCAGCGTCTGGCCGTCGCGCCGGATCTCCATCATCTCGCTCAGGTCGCCGAAGCTCCACGCCGTGTGGCGCACGCCCGCGTCGCGGCCCAGTTGCGCCGGCGCCTGGCTTTGCAGGATCGCCTCGGTCTCGGGCGCGAGCGCGCGCTTGAGCTCGACGAGGTTGCGCCCCATGCCGAGCTGGCGCCCGTTCTCGTCGACGACGCGGAAATTCATATGCAAATGCGGCGGCGCGGAATCGGGGCGAAAGGCATCGACCGGCACCTCGAGGTTGAGCTCGGCGCGGATGTAACGTGCCAGCGCCTGTGCAAGCGGCGTATCCGAAGTCGGCACCGCCGCCGCGAAGGCCTGCGCGAACTCGGCGATCGCGCCGAGCTTGTGGCGCAGCCGCTGCGGCATCGATTTCGCCAGCGCCTGGACCTTGTCGCGCAGCAGTCCCGGCACCAGCCACTCGCAGCGTGCGGCCGGAACCTGGTTGAGCAGCGCTACCGGCACGGTGAGCGTGACGCCGTCGCGCGCCGAGCCTGGCTCGAAATGGTATTCGAGCTGGAACTCGTTCGGCCCGAAGCGCATTGCGTGCGGAAAGTTGGCCGTCGTGATACCCGCGGCCTCGTGGCGCATCAGGTCCTCGCGCTTGAGGAACAGCAGCCGGGGCGCGCTGCGTTCGGCCTCCCTTCGCCACTTGTCGAAGTCGGCTCCGTTGTGGATGCCTTGCGGCACGCGCGCGTCGTAAAAGGCGTAGATCAGCTCGTCGTCCACCAGGATGTCCGGGCGGCGCGCCTTGTGCTCGAGCTTCTCGATGTCGCGCAGCAGCGCGCGGTTGTGCGCGAAGAACGGCGCGCGCGTTTCGAGCTCGCCCTCGACCAGCGCCGAGCGCAGGAAGATCTCGCGCCCAAGCGCCGGATCGAGCGGGCCGTAATGCACGCGCCGGTTGACGTACAGCGGCAGCCCGTAGAGCGTGGCGCGCTCGAGCGCCACCACCTCGGCGCGGCCCTTTTCCCAGTGCGGGTGCTCGCGATGGCGCTTGAGCAGGTGCGCGCCGAGCTCCTCCAGCCACTGCGCCTCGACCGCGGCCACGTTGCGCGCGAACAAGCGCGTGGTCTCCACCAGCTCGCCGGCGACGATCCATCTGCCGGGCTTCCTGGTGCCCGAGCCGGGGTGCACCCAGAACTTGATGCCGCGTGCGCCGCTGTAGCCGGCCTCGGCCTCGTCGCGCATGCCCACGTTGCCGAGCAAGCCCGCGAGCAGCGCGCGGTGGATCGCGCGATAGCCTTCGGGCCTGGCGGGGTCCACGCTCGAGCCGCGCCAGCCGAGCTCGGACACCGTCGCGTGCAGCTGGCCGTGGATGTCGCGCCACTCGCGCATGCGCGCGACCGAGAGGAAGTGGTCGCGGCAGGACTGCGCCAGCTTGCGGTTGGACTTCTGGTGCTCGAGCTCGCCGCCGAAGAACCTCCACAGCTTGAGGAACGCGAGGAAATCCGAGCGCTCGTCGGCGAAGCGCGCGTGCCGCTCGTCGGCCGCGGCCTGGCGCTCGAGCGGCCGCTCGCGCGGGTCTTGCACCGACAGCGCCGCCGCGATCACCAGCACCTGCTCCACGCAGCCTTCGGCGCGCGCGGCGACCAGCATCCGCGCAACGCGCGGATCGAGCGGCAGGCGCGCAAGCTCGCGGCCGACCTGGGTGAGCTCGTTGTGCTCGTCGACCGCGCCGAGCTCAGCGAGCAGCGCGTAGCCGTCCGCGATCGCGCGCGGGCCGGGCGCGTCGAGGAACGGGAATTCCTCGACCGGGCCGAGGTTCAGGCTCTTGGCGCGCAAGATCACGGCGGCGAGCGACGAGCGCAGGACCTCCGGATCGGTAAACGCCGGGCGCGCCTGGTGCTCCTCCTCGGAGTACAGGCGGATGCAGACTCCGTTCGCCACGCGCCCGCAGCGCCCGGCGCGCTGCGTGGCCGCGGCCTGCGATATGTTCTCGACGCGCAGCTGCTCGACCTTGCTGCGATAGCTGTAGCGCTTGACGCGCGCCAGGCCCGTGTCCACCACGTAGCGGATGCGCGGCACCGTGAGCGAGGTCTCGGCGACGTTTGTCGCCAGCACGATGCGCCGGGCCGCGCCCGGCTTGAACACGCGGTCCTGCTCGGCTGCCGACAGCTTGCCGTACAGCGGCACGATCTCGCGCGGCGCGCCGGGGGCCGCGGCGTGGTGCTTGCGCAGCGCCTCGGCGGCGTCGCGGATCTCGCGCTCGCCCGGCAGGAATACGAGCACGTCGCCGGATCCTTCGCGGCAGGTCTCGTCCACCGCCGCCGCAAGCGCCTGCTCTTCCTCTTCGCGTGTGGTGTCCTCCTTGTCACCTTCGACCGGCCGATAGCGCACCTCGACAGGGTAAAGCCGGCCCGAGACCTCGATGACCGGCGCGCCGCCGAAGTGCCGCGAGAAGCGCTCCGCGTCGATCGTCGCCGAGGTGATGACCAGCTTCAGCTCGGGGCGCCCCGGCAGCAGGCGCTTCAGGTAGCCGAGCAGGAAGTCGATATTGAGACTGCGCTCGTGCGCCTCGTCGATGATGAGCGTGTCGTACTCGCGCAGCGCGGGGTCGCCCTGCGTTTCCGCGAGCAGGATCCCGTCGGTCATCAGCTTGACCAGCGAGTCGGGCCGCACTTTGTCGTGAAAACGCACCTTATACCCGACCGCGCCGCCCAGCTCGACGCGCAGCTCCTCGGCGAGCCGCGCGGCCACCGCCCGCGCCGCGATGCGGCGCGGCTGCGTGTGGCCGATGGCGCCCGCGGCGCCGCGTCCCATTTCGAGCAGGATCTTGGGAAGCTGCGTGGTCTTGCCCGAGCCGGTCTCGCCGCAGACGATGACCACCTGGTGCCGCTCGAGGGCAGCGCGGATCTCGCTCCGTCTTGCGTTGACCGGAAGCTCGGGGTCAAAGGCGATGGCAGGCAGGCCGGCAAGGCGCTGCGCGCGCGCGGCCGCGCTGGGGTTCATGCCGCGACGAAAACCGCTCGGGGCGGTCGGCTCCGGCTCCGCGAAGCTAGGGACGGCAGGCCGTGAACGCGCCCATCCGGCTGCAGGAAAGCGCGACGCCTCGCTGCTGCGTCGCCTGCCGCTGCCGGGCCAGCATGGCATTGTAGTTTTCCAGCTCGTCGCGAAACAGCTGCGTCTGTCCCGCCACGGTCGCTGCCGCGCGGCGTGCGCCTTCGTCGGTTCCGCTCTGCAGGTCCAACTTCACGCTGCGCAGCGCAGCATCGGTCTGGGCGGCGGCCTGATTCTGCCAGGCGCTGTACGCGCCGTAGGAGATCATTCCCTGGTACAGCTCCAGCAGCATGCCGATGTCGCGCTCCCAGGCCGCGTCCAGAATGGCGACTGCGTCGGGCGAGTCGACGTGCTTGGCCGTCGCGAGCACGTTCTCGCGGCATGTCATCACCACCTGCACCCACACCAGGAGCGCAACGCGCTCGCCCTGCGCGGGCTCGTCCTTGAGTGCCAGCATCGCGCCGCCGGCATCCTGCGCCCGAGGCGCCAGCTTGCCTCGCAGCGGATCGAAGATGGGAGCGGCAAAACCCCGCAGACAGTCTTGCGCCACGGTGGCGACCTGACTTTGGTCCTGCGTTGACTGCTGCGGCGTCCGCGCAGCCGACTCGGCGCAGACCACGGCCATGACTGCGCCGAACGCCACACCGACGATGGTCGAGATCCTCATCCTGACTCAATCCGGCGCAACGCCGGCATGCTCTTATAACGCTCGCCAATTGTGCCGCCGTCTGGGCCGCGCCACCAACGCCGGGACGTGAAACCGCCGCCGGAAGCGAACGCTTCTCGTTCAGGCCTCGCCGCATTTCAGGAACAGCCGACCCGAGGCACGGGCTTTAGCCGGGAAAGCTCAGCACCGCTACCGCGATGGTTGCAAATCCGAGTACCAGGTTGACTCCCACCAGGATACGGATCTGGTTGAGCGCCGCGCCGCCCGCTTTCCAGTCCTCGGCCGCGACCGCGCGCTTGAGCCGCGCGAAGGGCGCGAAGAACACGTGCAGGAAAATGGCCATCATGACGATGCCGATCCCCGCCATCGCCTGGACGTTAGCCGGGACCGGGCTCATCTTCCCCATCATCCACAAGCCCGAGACCAGGATCAGCAGCACCGCCGCCCAGACCCAAAGGAAGAAGCGGCGGAAGATTCCCGCCCAGAGCCTGAGGCGCTGGGGCGGCTCCAGCACCTCGAGCGCCGCGGGCCTGACCGCCATGTAGGCAAGGAACATCCCGCCGATCCAAACGACATCCGAAATCAGGTGCAGAAACAACGCCACGCGCATAGCTCATCCTCCTTGGGTGTTCAGCGGTCGGCCGGAACCTGCCAAGCCTTCGCCAGTTGATCGAATTCCGAAAGCGGCGCCGCGCAAGCTAGACGTCCCGAAGCGCTCCGAGCATGCGCTCGACGTAACGCGCGATCAGGTCGACCTCGAGGTTCACCTTTGCGCCGGCCGTGAGTCGCGCCAGGGTCGTCACGGCAAGGGTGTGCGGAATGAGGTTGACCTCGAACACGGCGCCGTCCACCCGGTTGACGGTGAGGCTCACGCCGTCCACGGCCACCGAGCCCTTGCGCGCGATAAAGCGCGCGAGCGGCTGCGGCGCGCGCACACGCAGCAGCATCGATTCTCCGGCAGGCTCCAACGCCAGCACCTCGCCGACCGCGTCGACGTGGCCGGTGACGAGGTGCCCGCCGAGCTTGTCGCCCAGGGCAAGCGACTTTTCCAGGTTGACCTTGCCCCCATGCTCCAGCCCGACCGTGCACTCGAGCGTCTCGCGCGAGACGTCGAACGACAGCCGCTCGCCGGCCAGTGCTACCACAGTGAGACAGGCGCCCTGCACGCAGATCGAGTCCCCGAGGCCCACGTCCGACAGGTCGAGCCCCGTGGCGGCGAGCGTCAGCCGCACGCCCTTCTCGAGCGGCGTCAGCGCCTCGATCGTTCCGACCGCCTGCACGATACCGGTGAACATCAGGTCCTCGCGATGATGCGCAAGTCCTCGCCCACTCTGTCGATGGCGCGGATCTTCAGCCGCAGGCGATCGTCGAGCGAGGCCATCTCGGCCAGGTTCACCATGCCTTGCGCCGCATCGCCGAGCAGCGACGGCGCGAGGTAGAGCAGGAACTCGTCGACGCAGCCCTCGCGGACCAGCGAGCCGTTCAGTTTGAAACCGCCTTCGACGTGCAGCTCGTTCACGCCGCGGCGCGCGAGCTCCGCAAGCATCGCCGCCAGCTCCACCTTGCCGCCGGCACTGGGCAGCCGCACGATCTCGGCGCCGCGCGCCTGCAGCGCCGCGCGGCGCTCGGGCTGGTCGGCGGCGCAGAACACGAGCGCGTTGCCGCCTTGCAGGACGCGCGCGCCAGCGGGCGTCTCGAGGCGGCTGTCGACCACGACACGCAGCGGCTGGCGCGGCGTTTCGACCTCCCGCACCGTGAGCCGCGGGTCATCGGCGCGCACGGTGCCGATGCCGGTAAGCAGAGCGCAAGCGCGCGCGCGCCAGCGGTGCCCGTCGTGCCGCGCCTCGGCTCCGGTAATCCACTGCGATGCGCCGCTGGCGAGCGCCGTGCGCCCATCGAGCGTGGCGGCGATTTTCATACGCACCCAGGGCCGACCGCGCGTCACCCGCGACACGAAGCCGATGTTGAGCTCGCGCGCCTGCTCTTCCATCAGGCCGGATTCGAAACGCACCTTGGCGGCACCGAGGCGCTCGCCTCCCCGTGCCGCCTCGGGATTCGGGTCACGCATCGCCGCGACCACGCGCGCGACGCCCGCGCCGATCAGCGCGTCGGCACAAGGCGGCGTGCGTCCGTGGTGGCTGCAGGGTTCCAGGTTGAGGTAGGCGGTGGCGCCTCGCGCAGCGGCCCCGGCCGCCTGCAGGGCGTGGACCTCGGCATGCGGCCCGCCCGCCTTCTCGTGCCAGCCCTCGCCGACGATGCGCTCGCCCCGCGCGATCACGCATCCGACGCGCGGATTGGGCGTCGCCGTGAACAAGCCCTTCTCCGCCAGCGCCAGCGCTCGGCGCATCATGGCGTGGTCGAATGCCGAGAAGGGGGTCACTTGCGCCGGCGCCGCGGCGCCTTCACTTCCTGCACCGCCTCGCGGAAATCGTCCGGAGTCTCGAAGCTGCGGTACACCGAGGCGAACCGGATGTAGGCGATCTTGTCGAGCCGCGCCAGCTCGCGCATCACCAGGTCGCCGACCTTGCTCGACGGCACCTCGCGCTCGCCCATGGCGCGCAGCTTCTCCTCGATGCGGTCGATGGCGCCGTCCACCGCGTGGGTCGCGACGGGACGCTTGTGCAGCGCGAGCTTCATGCTCGCCATCAGCTTTTCACGATCGAAGTCCTCGCGGCTGCCGTCTTTCTTGACCAGGCGCGGCATGCGCAGCTCGACCCGCTCGTAGGTGGTGAAGCGCTTGTCGCAACCGGGGCAGCGCCGCCGGCGGCGAATGATGTTCGCCTCCGGATTGGAGCGCGTGTCCACCACTTGGGTGTCGGTGTGGCCGCAGAACGGGCAGCGCATGGCGCCTGGCTACGCGTACACCGGGAAGCTGGCGCAGAGCGCCTTCACCTCGCCCGCCACGCGCCGGATGTTCGCGTCGTCGGTCGGGCTGTCGAGCACGTCGGCGATCAGGTTGGCGAGGATCTCGGCTTCGCCCGCGCGAAAGCCGCGCGTGGTCATCGCCGGAGTGCCGATGCGGATTCCCGAGGTGACGGTCGGCTTCTCCGGGTCGTTCGGGATCGCGTTCTTGTTGACCGTGATGTGGGCGCGGCCGAGCGCCGTCTCCGCGTCCTTGCCGCTGATGCCCTTCTTGCGCAGGTCCACCAGGAACAGGTGGCAATCGGTACGGCCGGAGACGATGCGCGCCCCGCGCTCCGTGAGCACGCGCACCATGGCGCGCGCGTTGCCGAGCACATGCTGCTGGTAATCGCGGAACTCGGGGCGCATGGCCTCGCCGAACGCCACTGCCTTGGCGGCGATGACGTGCATCAGTGGCCCGCCCTGGATGCCTGGAAAGATCGACGCGTTGATGCTCTTCTCGTGCTCGTCCCTGCCCATGATCAGCCCGCCGCGCGGCCCGCGCAGCGTCTTGTGCGTAGTCGTGGTGACGTAATCGGCGATACCCAGCGGGGTCGGATACAGCCCCGCCGCGACCAGGCCGGCGTAGTGCGCGATGTCCGACATGAGCAGGGCGCCGACCTTGTCGGCCACTGCGCGGAACGCCTTCCAGTCGATCGCCAGCGAGTACGCCGAGGCGCCGGTGACGATCATCTTCGGCCGGTGCTTGAGCGCAAGCGCCTCGACCTGGTCGTAGTCGATCGCTTCGTTCTCGTCCAGCCCGTAGGACACGACCTGGTACAGCTTGCCCGACAGGTTCACCGGCGAGCCGTGCGTCAGGTGCCCGCCGTGCGCGAGCGACAGGCCGAGGATCGTGTCGCCGGGCTTGAGGGCGGCGGCGTACACCGCCTGGTTCGCCTGCGAGCCCGAATGCGGCTGCACGTTCGCCCAGCCCGTGCCGAACAGCCTGCGCGCGCGCTCGATCGCGAGCTGCTCGGCCATGTCGACGTACTCGCAGCCGCCGTAGTAGCGCTTGCCGGGATAGCCCTCGGCGTACTTGTTGGTGAGCTGCGAGCCCTGGGCGATCAGCACCGCGGGGCTGACGTAGTTCTCCGAGGCGATCAGCTCGATGTGGTCTTCCTGGCGACGGTGCTCGAGCCGGATCGCGTTCCAGACTTCCGGGTCGGACTGCGCGAGGAGGTTGGCGGCGAACATGGCGGGTTGTTGTCGTTAAGGCGCAATTTTACCAGCGCGGCCCGCCCCGCCGGCGCGAGTCTGCGCGTTTGCTAGACCGCGACGGGCGGCGCCAGGTCGGAAGGCCGGTCAATGTCGCGCACGACCCCCGGATCGCCCACCGGCACCTTGACCAGCGCGTCCTCGTGCGCCGCCAGGATTCCTCTTGCGCCTTCGTCGCCGCCCAGCGCCTCGAGCCGCGCCCGGAAGCGCCCCGAGATCCCGACCGGATGGCCGCGCCGGGCGCGGAAATAAGGCGCCGCGAGCGCGCCGCCCGCGCTGAGGGCGTCGCGCACCGCCGCGATCGAGCTCGGGCGGATGAAAGGCATGTCGGCGAGCGCGACCACGTAGCCGCCCGCCTCGCCCGCGGCTCGCACCGCGCAGGCGAGGCTCGCGCCCATGCCTTCGTCGGCGCTCGGGCACTCGATCACTTCGACGCCTTCGGCCGCCAGCAGGTGCGCCAGGCTCGCCGCGCCGGGCCGCACCGTAGCCACCACGCGCGAGAGCTCGGCCTTGAGATGGCGCGCCGCCTGCACCGCGATCGGCTGGCCGTGCGGCAGCGGGTGCAGCAGCTTGTCGGAGCCGAAGCGGGAGGCCGATCCCGCAGCGAGCAGGATACCGACGATGCGCGAGTCGCTCAACCGGTCAGGAGCTCGGCGCGACTTCGCAGCTCGAGGGCGCAAAGCGCGCGTTGCCCTTCTCCGCCCAGTCCGGCTTGGCGACCCCGCGGCGCACCGCGGTCATCTCGGCCAGGATCGCAATCGCGATCTCGGGCGGCGTCTTCGAGCCGATGAACAGGCCCACCGGGCCGTGCAGGCGCGCGATCTCGGCGTCGCTCAGGTCGAACTCGCGCAGGCGCTTGCGGCGCGCGTCGTTGTTTTTCTTCGAGCCGATCGCGCCCACGTAGAACGCCGGCGATTTGAGCGCCTCGAGCAGCGCCATGTCGTCGAGCTTGGGATCGTGCGTCAGCGCGATCACGGCGCTGTGGCCGTCGAGGTTGAGGCGCGCGATCACGTCATCGGGCATGCCGCGATCGAGCGCCACCCCCGCCAGGTCCCAGCCGGCGGCGTACTCCTCGCGCGGGTCGATCACCGCGACGTGGTAATCGAGCATGCGTGCCATTTCGGCGAGATAGCGCGTCAGCTGCCCGGCGCCGATCATCACCAGCCGCCAGCGCGGACCGTGCACCGTGCTCAGCACCTTGCCGTCGAACGCGAGCACGTCCTGCCAGGTGCCGGGCTCGAGCGTGACGCGCCCGGAGTCCATCTCCAGGCGCCGGCGCGCAAGCTCCTGCTTGCCGATCGTTTCGAGCAACTGCGCGAGCCCGCTGCGCTCGGTCACGGGCTCGAGCACGAGCTGCAGGGTGCCGCCGCACGGCAGGCCCCAGCGCGTCGCTTCCTCGTTGGTCACGCCGTAAGTCATGACCGCGGGCTTGTCCGCGGCAACCGCCTGCGCCCGGACCTTCTCCACCAGGTCGTCCTCGACGCAGCCGCCCGAGACCGAGCCGGCGATCTGGCCGTCGCCGCGCACCGCCACCAGCGCGCCCACCGGCCGCGGCGCCGAGCCCCAGGTCTTGACAATGGTTCCCAACGTCACCCGATGCCCGGCTTTTCGCCAAGCCTCGGCGCTGCGCAACACTTCGATGTCCACGCTGTCCATGGGAGACCTCGCGCGAGCTAAGGATGATCGAGGGTAGTCGCCCGACCACCCCCGGTCAAGCCTACCCCGCGTGCTGAGCTGGGGACCGCGGCGGAAAAATCAAGCTGACGCGACAGCCCCGGGTCGCGCGCTGCTCGTTGACCGCGCCGTCCGTGAGCGTGATCTGCGCGGCGTGCGCGGCCGCGATCTCACGCACGATCGACAGGCCCAATCCACTCCCCAGTCCGCCGGTGCCGGGGGCGCGGTAGAAGCGCTCGAACACGCGCTCGCGCTCGCTCGGCGCGATACCCGGCCCATCGTCCTCCACTTCGAGCACGGGGCGCTGCACGCCGAGCACGCTGCGCACGCCGGTACGCACCGTCACGTGGCCGCCGGCCGGCGTGTACTCGAGCGCGTTGTGGATCAGGTTCACCAGCGCTTCGCGCAGCAGGAACGCATCGCCCGCCACGCTCGCCGGCGCAAGATCGAAGCCCAGGTCGAGATCCTTGTCGAGCGCGCGGTGCACCCATTCGTCCGCAACGCCCTCTACCACCTGCCGCAGATCCACCTGGGCGAGCGACTCGGGGCGGTAGCCGCCGGGTTCGGCGCGCGCCAGCGCCAGCAACTGGTTCGCCAAGCGCGCGGTGCGGATGGTGGCGCCGTGCACCTCCTGGAGCTCGGCGCGGAATATCTCGGGAACGGGCTGTGCCAGTGCAAGCTCGGTATGCGCCTGCAAGCCAGCCAGAGGCGTGCGCAACTGGTGCGCGGCGTTGGCCAGAAAACGCTGCTGATTGCGGTTCGCCTCGGCCACCTGGCCGAAAAGCTGGTTCAGGGCACTTACCAGCGGGCGCGCTTCCTCGGGCGCCTGCTCGAGATCGATCGGTCGCAGATCGCGCGGCGAGCGTTCCTTGATCTCCTCGGACAGGCCTTCGAGCGGGCCCAGGCCGCGCGCCACGCCGAACCACACCAGCACCAGGGTCAGCACCGCAAGCAGCGCCTGCGGCAGCACGCTCGAGGCGAGGATCTCGCTCGACAAACGCTGGCGCTTGATCGTCGTTTCGGCCACTCTGACCGTGCAGCTGCGGCCGGCGCACGGTACCTCGAGCTGCATGATGCGCACCGGCTGGCCGCGGTAGTTCGCATCGTAGCCGATGACGCCCTCCACCGCGCTGCGGTCGGCAGGGGGCTGCGGGATGCCGAGATCCCCGGCGAGGCGCCGGCCGTCGGGCCCGTTGACCACGTAGAAGATCTCGTCGTACTTGTCGGTGCGCACCACCCGCTCGGCGGCGCTGGGCAGATCGAAGCCGAAACGGCCGTGCTCGAAGCGGATGCGCTCTCCCAGCGCGATACAGGCACTGACCAGCGCCTGATCGTAGGCGTCCTTCGCCGGATCGATCGACACCCAGTAGGCGCCGACCGCGCCGATTGCCAGCACGGCGGCGATCGGCGGCAGCAGCAGCCGCAGCAGGTGCACGCGCAGGCTGCGTACCGCCATGTCATGCCGCCCTGTAGTCTTCGAGCATGTATCCGAAGCCGCGCACGGTGCGAATCTTCACACCCGCGCGTTCGAGCTTGGCGCGCAGCCGGGAAACGTACACCTCGATGGCGTTCGGAGAGAGCTCCTCGCCCCAGTTCGCCACCGCCTGGATGATCGCCTCCTTGGACACGATTTTCTCGGTTCGCGCCAGCAGCACCTCCAGCACCGCCCATTCGCGCGCAGCCAGCAGCAGCGGCTCGCCGTCCAGATAGGCACGCCGGGCCACCGTATCGACGACGAGCGGCCCGTGCACGACCTTCGGCCCGCTGTGGGTGCCGGAGCGGCGGATCAGCGCGCGCACGCGCGCCGCCAGCTCGGGCATCGCGAAGGGCTTGGCCATGTAGTCGTCGGCACCCAGGTCGAGGCCATGCACCCGGTCGTCGAGCGCGTCGCGCGCGGTGAGCACCAGCACCGGAAGCCCCTGGCCCGCGGCACGCAGGCGGCGCAGCACCTCGAAGCCGTCCATGCCCGGCAGGCCGACGTCAAGGATCACCAGATCGAAGCGCTCCTGCTGCGCGGCGAGCACCGCCTGCTCGCCCTTCTGCATCAGGTCGACCGCGTAACCCTCGGCCTCCAGGATCCGTCGCAGCCCGCTCGAGAGAGCCGCGTCGTCTTCCACGATCAGGATGCGCATGGGGGGTTGCTCGGGCCGCAATGATATCGCCCCGCAGGGGCTGGCTTCGATCGGCAAGCTTAGCGCAAGCCATCCCTCAGCGCAGGGCAAGCCACGTCGGTGCGCCGCGTCCGACGACCGCCCGCCTTGCCTGCGGGCGGGCTCCGCCTGCGCCGGGGCGGCTGCGCGACGGCCGCCCAGACGCCGGGGAAACGCATCCCGCGCATGGAGTGGTCGCGCGACCTTCGATGGTGAAGAGTCATACCTTCGTGGGTTGCCACCCGTCGCGCAGTCCGATCCGGGGATCTCTCGCGTTGCGTGCGCGAACGGGGGCTTCACCAGAGCACTCGCGCATCACATCGGCGGCATCCCCGTAGACTACCGCGCGCGTGCTTTGGTTCACCCTGGCTTCGCGCACAGTCGCGCGCGGCGACTACGCTGCCGAGCGCATACGCTCCCGCCAGGGCGTTTCGATCGACCGCCAGACGCGCTTCGAGGTGGGGTGGCGCGCCCGCGCAAAACCCCAGCAGCCGCGGCCGCCGCGGCCTGAAAGCGCGCCGCTTCCCCTATTGCGGCGCCGACGCCTGCGCCTCGCGGTACTCGAGCAGCATGTAACCGAAACCGCGCACCGTGCGGATGCGGATCCCGGCGGGCTCGAGCTTGGCGCGCAGCCGCGACACATAGACTTCGATCGCGTTCGGCGACAGGTCGTCGCCGAAGCCGGCGACCGCGTCGATGATGGACTCCTTGGATACGATCTTCTCGACTCTGCCGAGCAGCACCTCGAGCACCGACCATTCGCGTGCCGCCATGTCGATCGGTTCGCCGTTCAGATACGCGCGGCGCGCGGTGGTGTCTAGCATGAGCGGCCCGTGCAGGATCTTCGGCCCGGACTGCGCGCGACCGCGCCGGCCAAGCGCGCGCACGCGCGCGGCGAGCTCCGGCAGCGCGAATGGCTTGGGCATGTAGTCGTCCGCGCCGAGGTCCAGTCCGCGCACGCGATCGTCTACCGCATCGCGCGCGGTCAGCACCAGTACCGGCAGCGATTGGCCGGCCGAGCGCAGCCGCCGCAGCACCTCGAAGCCGTCGATCCCGGGCAGGCCGATGTCGAGCAGCAGCAAATCAAAGCGCGCCGAGCCGAGCGCATCAAGTGCCGACTCCCCGGTGTCCACCTGGGTCACTTCATAGCCCTCGTTCTGCAGGGCGCGCGCCAGGCCGGAGGCGAGCGTGGCGTCGTCTTCGACGATCATCAGGCGGGATGCCGGCGTGGCGCCCGGCGGGGTGGTGCGCGATCGTTTGAGCACGATTTCAGAGGGTTGCATCAGGATCTCCTAAGGGCGGGTGAGCGAGACCGCATGTGCCTCGCAGCTCCCCGCAAGTTAGGCGCTTGGTCTTGCGCCACGCTTAGATCCTGCTTACGCAATACTGACGGTCGTAACAAAACGTTTCAGCCCCCCTGGCGTGCCGCCGGGGCCGAAAGGCCCGCAGCACGACGCCGGGCGGCGCGCACCCCGGCCGACGAAACTTCCTGCGCGTTTTTCGCCGGTCCGCCGTGAGAATCGGATTGCGCACTGCAACAATTTGCCCGCGAGGAAACCGTTCGTTAGCATAGCCGGCGAAAGTCACCCTTCCGATTCCGCGGCACCTCCAACTTGTCGGATCCTGGGTGGCATCTTCCCTCTCAACAAGAATTACCAGAGTTTCAGGAGGCGACATGGCAGTCAAAGTCTCAATGACGGTCAACGGCAAGCCGGTCTCGGCAGAGGTGGAGGCGCGCACGCTGCTCGTCACGTTCATCCGCGAGCACCTGCGCCTGACCGGCACGCACGTGGGATGCGACACGGCGCAGTGCGGCGCCTGCACCGTCCACATGAACGGCAAGGCGGTCAAGGCGTGCAGCATGGTCGCGATGCAGGCGCAAGGCGCGGACATCGTCACCATCGAGGGCATCGCCAAGGCCGACGGCACGCTGCACCCGATGCAGGCGGCGTTCAAGGAGCATCACGGCCTGCAGTGCGGGTTCTGCACGCCCGGCATGGTCATGAACGCTATCGACTTTGCGAAGGGCCATCCCGATCCGAGCGAGCAGCAGGTGCGCGAGGCGCTCGAGGGGAACCTGTGTCGCTGCACCGGTTACCACAACATAGTGAAAGCCATCACGGCCGGCGCGAAAGCGATGGCCAGGTAAGGAGCAGACGCCATGAACGCACCGCTGATCGGGGCTCGCATCCAGCGCAAGGAAGACTACCGTTTTCTCACCGGCTCGGGCCAGTACACCGACGACGTCAGCCTGCCCGGCCAGACCTACGCCGTATTCGTGCGCTCGCCGCACGCGCACGCCAAGATCAAGTCGATCAGAAAGGACAAGGCGCTGAAGGCGCCCGGAGTGCTCGCCGTGTACACCGGCGAGGACCTCGCCGCGGCCAAGGTCGGCGGTCTGCCGTGCGGCTGGCTGATCACCGACGTCGCCGGCCAGCCGATGAAGGAGCCGCCGCATCCGCCGCTCGCGCAAGGCAAGGTGCGCTACGTCGGGGATCACGTCGCGGTGGTGGTGGCCGAGACGCTCGACGCGGCGCACGACGCCGCGGAGTTGGTCGAGGTGGACTACGAGCCGCTGCCGTCCGTGGTCGATGCGGTCGCGGCGACGCGCAAAGGCGCCCCGGCGCTGCACGACATCGCACCGGACAACCGGTGCTACGTGTGGGGGCTGGGCGACAAAGCCGCGGTGGACACGGCGTTCGCCAAGGCGGCGCACGTCACCAAGCTCGACTTCGTCAATAACCGGCTGATCCCGAACGCAATCGAGCCGCGTGCGGCGAACGCGCATTACTCGCGCGCCGACGACAGCTACACCCTGTACGTGGCCAACCAGAACCCGCACGTCGAGCGCCTGCTGATGACCGCGTTCGTCCTGGGGCTGCCCGAGCACAAGGTGCGGGTGGTCGCACCCGATGTCGGCGGCGGCTTCGGTTCGAAGATCTATCTCTACGCCGAGGACGTGGTGGTCACCTGGGCCTCCAAGCAGCTCAACCGGCCGGTGAAGTGGACCGCCGAGCGCAGCGAGTCCTTCGTTTCCGACGCCCACGGCCGCGATCACCACACGGTCGCCGAGATGGCGATGGACAAGGACGGCAAGTTCCTCGCCATGCGCGTTCACACCACCGCGAACCTGGGTGCCTACCTGTCCACCTTCTCCACCTGCATCCCGACCATCCTGTACGCGACGCTGCTCGCCGGTCAGTACACCACCCCGGTAATCTACTGCGAGGTGACGGCGGTGTTCACCAACACCGCGCCGGTGGACGCTTACCGCGGCGCAGGCCGCCCCGAGGCCACCTACGTGGTCGAGCGCCTGGTGGAGACCGCGGCGCGCGAGATGAAGCTCGATCCGGCCGAGATTCGGCGCCGCAACTTCATTCGCAGCTTCCCATATCAGACGCCGGTCGCGCTGATGTACGACACGGGCGACTACGACGCGACGCTCGAGGCGGTGCTGAAGATGGCCGACGTCGCCGGCTTCGCGAAGCGCAGGGAAGAGGCGGGCAAGCGCGGCAAGCTGCGCGGCCTGGGCTACTGCTGCTACATCGAGGCCTGCGGCATCGCGCCGTCCAACATCGCCGGGGCCCTCGGCGCGCGCGCGGGGCTGTTCGAGGCGGGCGAGATCCGCGTGCACCCGACCGGCAGCGTCACGGTGTTCACCGGCTCGCATTCCCACGGTCAGGGCCATGAAACGACGTTCGCGCAGGTGGTAGCGGACAAGCTCGGCCTGCCGGTCGAGAGCGTCGACATCGTGCACGGTGATACGTCGAAGGTCCTGTTCGGCATGGGTACCTACGGCTCGCGCTCGATCGCCGTGGGCGGCACCGCCATCGTGAAGGCGCTCGACAAGATCGTCGCCAAGGGCAAGAAGATCGCGGCGCACCTGATGGAAGCGGCCGAAGGCGACATCGAGTACGACAGGGGCGTGTTCAAGGTGGCGGGCACAGACAAGCAGAAGACCATCGGCGAGGTGGCATTCGCGGCCTACGTGCCGCACAACTACCCGCTCGACAAGCTGGAGCCGGGGCTGAACGAGAACGCGTTCTACGATCCGACCAATTTCACCTTCCCGGCGGGAAGCTACGTCTGCGAGGTGGAGATCGACCCGGACACCGGCACGACGACAGTGGTGAAGTTCAGCGCAGTGGACGACTTCGGCAAGATCATCAACCCGATGATCGTCGAGGGCCAGGTGCACGGCGGCCTCACCCAGGGCATCGGCCAGGCGCTCACCGAGGGCTGCCGCTACGACCCCGAGACCGGGCAGCTGATCACCGGCTCGTTCACCGACTACTGCATCCCGCGCGCCGACAACGTGCCCTCCTACCAGCTCGATACCCGAGAGACGGCCTGCACCCACAATCCGCTCGGCGTGAAGGGCTGCGGCGAGGCCGGTGCGATCGGAGCACCCGCCGCGGTGATCAATGCGATCACCGATGCGCTGTGGTCGCGGGGCGTGAAGGACATTGCCATGCCTGCCACGGCGGAAACGGTGTGGCGCGCGATCCACGCTAAGCAAGCGGCCTGAGAACAAGAAGGAGACCACCATGCATGAATACAATTACCACCGTCCTTCCACCGTCAACGACGCCGCGACGCTTGCTGCCAAAAACGCGGAGGGCAAGCTGCTCGCCGGCGGGCAGAGCCTGGTGCAAGCGATGAAACTGCGCCTGTCCGCGCCGACCGACCTGATCGACCTTGGCGCGCTCGGCGAGCTGAGGGGCATCAAATCCGAGGGCGGCGCGATCAACATCGGCGCGATGACGCGCCACGCGGAGGTCGCGGGCTCGGCCGAGATCAAGAAGGCGATTCCGGCGCTCGCTTACCTCGCCTCGCAGATCGGCGACCGCCAGGTGCGCAACATGGGCACGCTCGGCGGCTCGCTCGCCAATAACGATCCCGCGGCCGACTATCCGGCCGCGGTCCTCGGCTTGGGCGCGACCGTGGTCACCAACAAGCGCAAGATCGCGGCGGACGAGTTCTTCAAGGGCCTGTACGAGACCGCGCTGCAGCCGGGCGAGATCATCACCGCGGTGAGCTTCCCGGTGCCGAAGCGCGCCGGCTACGTGAAGTTCAAGAACCCGGCCTCGCGCTTTGCGATCGTGGGGGTGCTGGTGGCCGACACCGACAAGGGCGTGCGCGTCGCGGTCACCGGCGCCGGCCCCTGTGTATTCCGCGTCCCCGACATGGAAAAGGCGCTCGGCGCCAAGTTCGCGCCGGACGCCGTGGGCGGCGTCAAGGTCAAGGCGGACGACCTGAACACCGACCTGCATGCGAGCGCCGAATACCGTGCTCACCTGGTCACGGTGATGGCGAAGCGTGCAGTCGAGGCGGCGCTCAAGTAAATCGCACTGTCGGACGCTCGAGGAACGGCCCGCGCATCGCGGGCCGTTTCTTTTCCAGGGTGGCGCGCGCGGTGAAAATCACCGAAAATCAATGCTCTCACCCATCCGGCTTGAAGATGCCCCGCTCTTTTCCGAAGTCGATCGACGAAACCCAGCAGTTGCTGCTGGCCACGGATTACGTGGCCGACCGCAGCCTGGCCACCGCGCTTTACCTGGCGCTCGCCATGCAGCGCCCGCTGTTCCTCGAAGGTGAGGCGGGCGTCGGCAAGACCGAGATTGCCAAGGTGGTGGCGACGGCGCTCGGCCGCGAGCTGATCCGGCTGCAATGCTATGAGGGCCTCGACATCTCGCAGGCCGCCTACGAGTGGAACTACTCGCGCCAGATGATCGAGATCCGCCTGGCGGAGGCGAGCGGCGAGAAGTCAAAGGACAAGCTCGCCCAGGACATCTTCTCGGAACGCTTCCTGATCCGCAGGCCGCTCGCGCATGCGCTCGAGGGCGCGCCCGGCCATGCGCCGGTGCTGCTGATCGACGAGCTCGACCGCACCGACGAGCCGTTCGAGGCCTACCTGCTTGAGGTGCTCTCCGACTGGCAGATCTCGATTCCGGAGATCGGCACGCTCAGGGCGAAGGAGCCGCCGATCGTGATCATGACCTCGAACCGCACGCGCGAGATCCACGACGCGGTCAAGCGGCGCTGCTTCTACCACTGGGTCGACTATCCTGACGCCGCCCGCGAACTCGAGATCCTCAGACGCAAGGCGCCCAAGGCCTCGAGCGCGCTGTCGAAAGAGGTGGTGGCATTCGTGCAGCGCCTGCGCAGCGTCGACCTGTTCAAGCTGCCCGGGGTGGCGGAGACGATCGACTGGGCGAATTGCCTGGTCGCTCTCGACCGCATGGCGCTCGACCCCGAGACGGTCAACAACACGCTCGGCGTGCTGCTCAAGTACCAGGACGACATCCAGCGCATCGCCGGCGAGGAGGCGACGCGCCTGGTCGGCGAGGCGCACGCCGCCGCCGGCTGACCCATGCTTCCCGCGTTCGACGCTGCGGGCCCGGGCGGGCGACTGGCCGAAAACGTCATGCACTTCGCACGCCTGCTGCGCTCGGCGGGCCTGCGCATCGGACCCGACCGCGTGATCGACTGCGTGCGCGCACTCGAGCTCGCTGGGACGCAGCGCCGCGACGACTGGTACTGGACCATGGCAAGCGTACTGCTGTCGCGCGAGGAGCAGCGCCCCATCTTCGACCAGGCGTTTCGCGTTTTCTGGCGCGATCCGAAGGTCCTCGAGAAGATGATGCAGATGTTGCTGCCCAAGACCTACGGACGCGCGGGCAAGCCCGAGCAGGAGCAAAGCCAGCGCCTGACCGACGCCCTGTTCCCGCAAAAGCCGCCGGAGCAGCGCGAGCGAGAGGAGCAGAAGGTCGAGCTCGACGCGCGACTCACCTTCTCCGCGAGCGAAGTGCTGCAGCGCATGGACTTCGACACCATGTCGGCAGCCGAGCTGGCGCAGGCGAAAAAGATGCTGCAGGAGCTGCGCCTGCCGCTGCCGATGGTCCGCACGCGCCGCCACGCGCCCGACCCGCGCGGGGTGCGCATCGCGCTGCGCGCCACGTTGCGCGAGAGCCTGCGCGAGGGGGGCGACCTCATTCCGCTGGTTCGCGCCTTACCCACCCAGATCCACCCGCCGCTGGTGGTGCTGTGCGACATCTCGGGCTCGATGAATCCCTACGCGCGCATGTTCCTGCACTTCCTGCACGCGATCACCAACGACCGCGACCGGGTCAGCGTGTTCGTGTTCGGCACGCGCCTGACCAATGTCACCCGGCAGCTGCGCCACCGCGACGTCGACGTGGCCATGGCTAAGGTGGCGGACGCGATCAACGACTGGTCGGGCGGCACGCGCATCGGCGTGTGCCTGCGCGAGTTCAACTGGCGCTGGGGGCGGCGCGTGCTGGGACAAAACGCCTGCGTCCTGCTGGTCTCAGACGGGCTGGACCGCGAGGCGGGCGAAGGCCTGTCCGAGGAGATGGAGCGGCTCGCCAAGTCCTGCCGCCAGCTGGTGTGGCTCAATCCGCTGCTGCGCTACGAGAAGTTCGAAGCGCGCCCGGCGGGAGTGCGCGCCATGCTGCCGCACGTCGACCTGTTCCTGCCGGTGCATAATCTGCATAGCCTGGTGGAGTTGGCCCACGCTCTGAGCCGCCCGCCGGCAAGACACCTGGAGAAACGCGCATGGAGATGACGGGCGAACAGCTGATCCCGGCCTCGCAGAACCAAACCTGGGCCGCGCTCAATGATCCCGAGGTCCTCAGGGCCTGCGTGCCCGGCTGCGAGGCGATCGACAAGGTGAGCGAGAACGAGTTCACGGTGCTGATGACCGCACGCGTCGGGCCGGTGAGCGCGAAGTTCAAAGGCAAGCTCTCGCTGGCAGACCTCAATCCGCCGCACTCGTATTCGCTCTCCTTCGAGGGTCAGGGCGGCGTCGCGGGCTTCGGCAAAGGCAGCGCGCAGGTTAGCCTCGCCGCGGAGGCCGACGGCACCAGGCTCTCCTACCGGGTCAAGGCGAGCGTCGGCGGCAAGCTGGCGCAGATCGGCTCACGGCTGGTCGACGCCGCGGCGAAGAAAATCGCCAACGACTTCTTCAGCGCGTTCAACGCCAAGGTCGCGAGCCTGCACGCCGCCCCGGCCGAGGCGGTGCACGAGGAGCATCTTCCAGTGCCCGTGGCGCGCGATCCGGATCTGCCGACGGTTTCGGGCGCGACACTGTCATGGGTCGCCGCGGGAGCCCTGGTGGTGACGCTGGTATCCCTCATCACGCTGCTGAGCTGATGGCCGGGCTGTCGTTCCGCGACGACCGGTATGGCATCCGCGGGACATTCGCGCAATAGTTCGCGCATGCCCATAGACCACCCGTCGGACATCGGATGCCGCCCATCGCCTGGCGGCGCGGACCACGGAACTAGTTCCTGCGCTGCCGATGCGGCTCTCGCTACGATCGGCGGGTCGCGTTTCGCTAAAGGATTAGCATGGGAGGCATGGCAATGCGGGCCACAACGCCCACCCAGAGTGCGGCTGCCGAGCGCGAGCAGGCACTGATCCTGCTCGCGGAATTGCGCAACTTCACCCGCATGTCGGAGATGCTCGAGCCGCAGCAGGTGCTCCAGCTGGCGAGCGAGTTCTTCGCGCTCGCGGGGCGTCAGGTGAGCGGGCACGGCGGCGAAGTCTTCGGCATGCACAATGACGCACTGCTGGCCGTGTTCCGCCACGGAAGCGCCTCGTCCCAGGCCGAGCAAGGGGTGAAGGCCGCGCACGAGATCACGGTGGATTTCGCGGCGCTGGCCGAATCGTGGCAGGAGAAATTCGGCTTGCGGAGCGCGGTTGCGGTAGCCCTGCACCTGGGCGAAACCGTGTTCGGCGTCTGCGGTCCGCAGGGCTTGGAGCAGCAGGTGGCGTTCGGCGACAGCCTGAGCGTGGCCGACCGGCTCGTGCATCGGGCACGCGCCGGCGAGTTCGTGTTTTCCGACATAGTGATGGCGAGCCTGGCAGGATCGGATCTGGATCTCGATCCCGAACCGCTGCCCCCGCTCGAGCTGGCGCGCCGCTCGCCGATCAAGATTTACGGCGTGCTGCTCGACACGCGCCTCGATTTCACCTGAAGAACAACACTGCATCGCGGTGCTGCGTGAACGCTGCACTGCCATGCCCTACTGCCGGAAAAGCTATTCCGTAGTGCCCGTCAGCTGTTGCGCGGCCGCTGCGCGGATCGCCTCGGCAAGCGACTCGGGCGGATGCGCGCCGGAAATGCCGCTGCGCCGGTCGAACATGAACGTCGGCACCGCGCTGATGCCCAGCCTGCGCAGGCCGGCCTCGAGCTGCGCGATGCGCTGCGCGTCATCACGGTCCGCCCAGCGCGCCTCCACGTTGCGGCGCTCGAGGCCGCAGGATTGCGCAATCTGCAGCAGAACCGCCGGTTCCCCGATGTCGCGCGCCTCTTCGAAGTAGGCGCGGAACAGGGCCTCGACCACGGCGTCGCCGCGCTCCTGCTGCTGCGCGAGGTCGATCAGCTGGTGCGACGCGATGGTGTTGGGCGTGCGCTCGATGCGATCGAACGCAAACGCAATGCCCTCGGTAGCACCTTCGGCAGCGACGCGGGCGTCGAGTTGCCGGCCGCGCTCCGACGAGCCGAACTTGGCACGTCGGTACTCGGCGCGCGCCATGCCTGCATGCGGCATCTCCGGATTGAGCTGAAACGGCAGCCAGGTGACACGCGCACGGAGCGCGCCCCCGATCGAGTCGAGCGCCTTTTCGAGGCGCCGCTTGCCGATGTAGCACCACGGGCAAACCACGTCGGAGACTACCTCGATGGCGACCGTCTTGGCGTCGGACATGGCGAACGGGTGGCGCGGGCCGGCCGTCTCAGCTTCCCGCGATGGTCATGTTCTCGACGAGAATCGAGCCGCTGCGGCGCGAACCGCGCACGACTACGTCGCTGCCGATCTCGACGATGCCCCGGAACATGTCGCGCAGGTTGCCGGCAATCGTGATCTCCTCGACCGGGTACTGGATCTCGCCGCGCTCTACCCAGTAGCCGGCGGCGCCGCGCGAATAGTCCCCGGTCACCAGATTGATGCCCTGGCCGAGCAACTCGGTCACCAGCAGGCCGCGGCCCATCCGCTTCAGCATGCCGGCGAAGTCGGGACCTTCGGAGCGAACCGCCAGGTTGTGGTTGCCGCCCGCGCTGCCGGTGCTCGACATGCCGAGCTTGCGTGCCGAATAGCAGCCCAGGAAATAGCCCTCCAGCACGCCGTCGCGCACGATCGGGCGCGTGCGGGTGGCGACTCCCTCGTCGTCGAAGGGCGAGCTCGCCAGCCCCTGCGGCTCGTGCGGCCGCTCGTCGATCGAGACGCGCCGTGAAAACACCTGTTCGCCGAGTCGATCGACCAGGAACGACGCCTTGCGGTATAGGTTGCCGCCGCTCGCCGCCGCCACGAAGGTGGCGATTAGTGAGGTGGCGATCGGCGCCTCGAATAGCACCGGCGCCTGGCGGGTGCTGATCTTGCGAGCGCCCAGACGCGCCAGCGCGCGCTGCCCGGCATAGCGGCCCAGGGCCTCCGGATCGGCGACCTGATGCGGCACGCGCGACACGCTGTACCAGTCGTCGCGCTGCATCAAGCCCCGATCCTCGGCGATGATCGAGCACGACAGCGAGTGTCGCGCGCTGGGAAATCCGCCCATGAAGCCCAGGCTGTTGGCGAACACGAACTGCGAATGCTGGACCGACAGCGTAGCGCCCTCCGAGTTGCGGATCTTGCGCGACAGCGCGAAAGCGGCTGCCTCGCACCGGCGCGCGAGAGCGATCGCCTGCTCCGCATCCAGGTGCCAGGCATGAAACAGGTCGAGATCGGGGAGCTCGCGCGCCAGCAGCTCCGGCTCGGGCAGGCCGGCGCAATCGTCCTCGGCGGTGTGGCGCGCGATGGCGAGCGCCGCCTCCACCGTGTGCGTCAATGCCGCCACGGAGAAATCCGAGGTGCTGGCGTGGCCGCGCCTGGCGTGCGGGCGCTCGCCCAGGTACACGCTCACGCCGATGCCCTTGTCGCGATTGTGTTCGATGGTGTCGACCTTGCCCTTGCGCACGCTGACCGAAAGGCCGTATCCCTCGGACACGTCGCACTCGCACGCGGAGGCGCCGGCGCGCCGCGCGTGGTCGAGCACGGCCTGCGCCAAATCGCGCAGGCGCCCGGGCGCGCAGGTGAAGCGGTTTTCTTGTGACATGGCGCGCTATGATAGCAGCGCCATGGAGCCGGACTTCGTCAGCAAGACCCGAAGAAAGGAAGCGATGCTCGAGTTGCAGGGGCTGGGCGCGGCGCTCGTCGCGCTGCCCGCGACGCAGCTCGGCGCAATGAATCTGCCCGAGCCTCTGGCCGACGCGGTGTACGAGGCGCAGCGCATCACCAGCCACGAGGCCAAGCGCCGCCAGTTGCAGCTCATCGGCCGGCTGATGCGCGAGCTGGACCCCGCGCCGCTCCGCGAGCAGCTCGCGGCTGTGCGCGGCGAGTCCGCCGCGGTGCGCGCGGCCCATCAGCGGCTCGAGCAGTGGCGCGATCGGCTGCTGGCGGACGACGCCGCGCTCACCGGCTTCGCGCGCGAGCATCCGGGGGCGGACGTCCAGGCCATCCGCACCGCGGTACGCAACGCGCGCCGGGAGCAAACTGCAGGCGCAGCGCCGCGCGCGTTCCGCGAGCTGTTCCGCCTACTGCGCGACGCGGCAGTCACGCCCGCGCCCGCAACGCGGGAGCCGCGCGATGCAACTTGAGAGGTTGTTGCGGGCCGAGATACTGCTCGCCCCGGCGCTGGAGCTGGGCGACGCACCGCAGGGCCGGCGGCGCATCATCCCGATCGTCGGCGGGGCCTTTTCCGGCGATCGACTCTCCGGGAAAGTGCTTCCGGGTGGCGCGGACTGGCAGATCGTGCGCGCGGACGGCGTGGCCGACCTCGATGCGCGCTACACGCTCGAGACCGCCGATGGTGCGCTGATCTACGTGCGCAACCACGGCTACCGGCACGGCCCGCCGGATGTCATCGCGCGACTCGCCCGCGGCGAGCCGGTCGATCCGCTGCAGTACTACATGCGTACCACACCTTGGTTCGAGACCGGGGATCCGCGTTATGCGTGGCTCAACCGCATGGTGTGCGTCGCCACCGGCGCGCGGAACGCGGCGACCGTGGAGCTCGAGGTGTTCGCCGTACAATAGCGCGCCATGACGCAAGCCTCGCACGAGCTCCGCATCGGGTTGGTCTCGATCAGCGACCGCGCTTCGAGCGGGGTCTACCAGGACGAGGGCATCCCGGCGCTCAAGGCATGGCTCACTTCGGCGATCGAGTCGCCCGCATGGCGCGACGAGATCTGTCTCATCCCGGACGAGCGTCCGGTCATCGAGGCGACGCTGAAGGAACTCGTCGACGTGAAGGGTTGCCGGCTGGTGCTCACCACCGGTGGCACCGGACCGACGCCGCGCGACGTGACTCCGGAGGCGACGCTGGCGGTCGGCGACAAGGTGATGCCGGGCTTCGGCGAACAGATGCGCCAGATCAGCCTGCGCTTCGTGCCGACCGCGATTCTGTCGCGCCAGGCGGCGGTGATTCGCGGGCAGTGCCTGATTATCAACCTTCCCGGCCAGCCGAAGTCGATTCGCGAGACGCTCGAAGGGTTGAAGGACGAACACGCCGGCCCGGTCGTACACGGAATCTTCGCCGCGGTTCCCTATTGCATCGATCTTCTCGGCGGTCCGTACATCGAAACGCGCGCAGCGGTCGTCAAGGCATTCCGGCCGAAATCGGCGATTCGGCCCACACGCGGCTGACGCACGGGGGCGCGGGAAGCGCGTGTCAGGAGTCGACCACACGCTCCCGGAAGTGCGCGATCTCGTAGTCGGCGCCGCGCTCCGAGATGCCTTGCGGCAGGAACAGGAAGCGTCGCCCGTCGCGCTCGGCCCGCAGCTCCTGGCCGGATGCGAACACCCCGGGGCGCAGGGCGATCAGGGCCTCGTCGGAGCGACGAACGCCGCTTCTGAGCAGCACGCCGCGCTCAGTCGACCGATCGAGCGAAAACTCGGCCACGACCGGGGACTTGGAAAGCGTCTGGATGCCAACCCGCGCCTGCTGGTCCGCGGTCCTGTTGACGCGGCGCACCACGCCGACAACCGGGCTCTCGCTGCCCTCCGGTCGCATGGCGAGCAGCGTCCCGACGCGCAGCCAATCACCGTTGATCGGCGGGACCAGCGCGCCGAATCCGCCCGCACTCACGTCCTCAACGACCCAGCTTTCCATTCCTTGGCCGTCGAGGTCCGGCACACTGCCGCTCAAGAGCGCGCCCACGACGCCGTCAAAGCCGTGCGCTACCGACAGACGCGAGCGCACGACGTGACGCGTGTGCCGACGCTGTGGTGCGCGCGGCGACCAGTGCGCCGCGAGATGGCGCAGCACGTCGAGCAGAGTCTGCGCGTCGGCGCCAACCCCGAGCCCCGCGTGCACGAGAGAAATCTGGCCGGTCGTATCGAGTTTGCGCGCCAGCAGCGTGAGGTCTTCGAGCGCAGCTCCAGCTCCGAAATAACGCAGTCCTGGCGCTGCGCCCGGTGTGCGGGCCAGCCGCTGCGGCGCCATCGCCTGCCCAAGGTCCGTCCAGTAGGGCAGATCCGCAGCGGGCGAGTGCGCCAGCACGAAGCGCGCTACGTGCCCGTCTATCAGACGCTCGGCCAACTCGATCGCCTGCGGCAGCAGGCTGTTGGGCGAAACGGCGCCCAGCATGGCTCCCCGCAGAAATTCGCGGCGCGGTGTCGATTCGCCCTGCCCCGCGGAACAGGCGACCTTCGCGTCGGCAAGCCGGCGGCTCTCGGCAAGCGCATAGACGCGGTTGAACGTGCCCCACACCGCCGCATCGATCGGCCCATAACGGAAGTGCATCCACTTGATCTGCTGTGCCAGGCAGCTCAGGGCGCATACGAGAAGTGCCGGCAGGCGCTCATCCACGGCCCACGCTTCTCCTGCGCCTGGCAGCGCATCCTCGAGCACGCGCACGCAGCCTTCGCCCGCCTGCTTCCAATAGCCATGGATCGCGTTCCAGAGGTGGTTTTCCACCGCCGGGGTCGGACGCATCGCGGCCAGGTATTCGCCCGCCAGCTGGCTGACGCGGGGCCGGGCGACCGCTTCGATCGCGAGCAACAGATCGATCTTGCGTCCGAGACTCAAGCCGGGCGCGGAGGAGACCGACTCCTGCCAGCGCGTGAGCTCGTCGAGCGCCCGGAGCGGATCGTGTGCGGGCAGCGCATCCAGGAGGCGCTGTGCGTCCTGTGGGTCAGCCAACGGGTGGGCGGCTTTGACGCTGCCGGGCGGATTGAGCATCGGGTTCCTTTGGCCGCCCGCCGACCAAACGCGGCGGGCGCCCCGAATGATCCTCCCGCGCCGCAGCTTTATCAACGCCGCGGCTGCGCCGTCGCAACGTTGCCGGCACGCCGCCCGGCTTGGCACAATATCGCTTGAGTGGTCCCGCCCTCATGCGCTTTCTTATCGTTGACGATTCGCGCGAGCACCGCAAGATGCTCGCGGCGATGCTGCGCGCGCGCTGGCCGTCGTCGCAAACCGAGGAATGGGACCCGCGCGCGCAGGGGAGTCCGCGCGCAGAGCTGGAGCTCGGACGTTACGATGCCGCCCTTCTCGAGTGGCAACCGCACGGCGCGGAGGACCTCAACTGGCTGGCCGAGCGCCGCCTGGATCCACTGGTCCCGCGAATCGTGCTAATCGCGGATCGCGGCAGCGAGCAGCTCGCGGTCGAGGCGAGCGAGCTTGGCGCTGCGCAGGTCCTGCGCCGGAACGAACTGACCCTCGCACGTCTCGTGCACTCTGTCGAGCAGGCGCTGCGCGAGCGTCCGGGCGAGCTTGCCGGGCCGCTGCAGGCGGCGGCCGGTCCGGCCGGTACGCGCGCCTTGGGCGCTGCCCCTGCACGCACGCCCGCACCGCTGATCAATCGCTACCGGATCCTAGGCATCATCGGCCAGGGCGGCATGGCGCTGGTCTATCTGGCCGAGCGGGAGTCCGACGGATTGCGCCTGGTGCTCAAGGTGCTCGATCCCGCCCTGCGTACCGATACCACCTACGTGAGGCGCCTGGAACGGGAATACAAGCTGATCGCGAGCATCCACAACGAGCACGTAGCGCGCATTTACGATCAGGACTTCAGCGGAGAGCACCCTTATATCGCTATGGAGTTCTTCTCCGGTGGCTCGCTCGCGACGCGCATGCACGAGGGGCTCACATCGCGCGACGCGCTACGCATCATGTCGCAGATCGCCAGGGCGCTCGATGCGGTCCACGCGCACGGCATCGTGCATCGCGACTTGAAGCCCCAGAACATCCTGTTTCGCGAGAACGGCCTGCCGGCGATCGTCGATTTCGGCTTGGCGAGGAGCCTCGCCATGGACGTGACGCTCACGCGCCACGGCCAGCTGCTAGCCACGCCGCGCTACGCGAGCCCCGAGCAGTGCCTAGGGCGACCGGCGGATCACCGTTCCGACCTGTACAGTCTGGGAGTCATCTTCTACGAAATGCTGAGCGGGCGCCGCATTTTCCAGGACCAGGCTCACGGCCCAGCCGAGATCGTTTACATGCACATCCACGGCGACATCCCGCAGCTGCCCGCGCGGCTCGCCGGCTACCAGCCGATCCTCAACCGTTTGCTCGCCAAGAATCCGGAAGACCGCTTCCAGAGCGCACGCGAGCTGTTCGCCAAGATCGCCATATGAGCGCACCGCATCCATCGTCCATGTTCGCGCGTGACGGAGAATGGCAGTACCTGGAGCTGCTCGAGCACGTTCTCGAGCATGGCGCGCGCAAACCGGACCGCACCGGCACCGGAACTCTGTCGGTGTTCGGCCGCCAGATGCGCTTCGAGCTGCAGGAGAGCTTTCCGCTGCTCACCACCAAAAAGCTGCATCTGAAGTCGATCATCTACGAGCTGCTCTGGTTCCTGCGCGGCGACACCAACGTGCGCTGGCTGCGCGAGCGCGGCGTCACGATCTGGGACGAGTGGGCCGACGCGCATGGGGAGCTCGGCCCGATTTACGGCTACCAGTGGCGGCACTGGCAGGCTCCGGACGGTCGCAGCATCGACCAGATCGCGCAGCTGCTCGAGTCGCTCCGGACCAGACCCGATTCTCGGCGCCACATCGTCAGCGCCTGGAATCCGGCGGACGTGGACCGCATGGCGCTGCCACCGTGTCATGCTCTGTTCCAGTTCTACGTTGCCGAAGGCAGGCTCTCCTGCCAGCTCTATCAGCGCAGCGCCGACCTGTTCCTCGGCGTGCCCTTCAATATCGCCTCGTACGCATTGCTCACGCTCATGGTCGCGCAGGTAATCGGGCTCGCGCCCGGGGAGTTCGTCCACACTCTCGGGGATGCTCACCTTTACCTCAACCACCTCGACCAGGCCCGCGAGCAGCTGACACGCGCTCCGCGTCCCTTTCCTCGGATGCAACTCAACCCGGAGGTGAAGGACCTGTTCGGGTATCACTACGAGGATTTCACGCTGATCGACTACCACCCGCACCCGGCGATCAAGGCGCCGATCGCCGTCTGAGGGTCGGCGGGCTGCTGCCGGTGCCCGCCGGGAAAAATGGGCCCGCCTGTAGGGGGGAAGGCGGGCCCGGGGAGAAGAGATGAAACAGTCTTCTACTGGGAGAACCCTTGCTAGAGCAACCCGGTGAGCCACAGCTGGGCGAAGTACATCAGCCCCGCGCCGGCGAACGTATACAGGATCAGATCTGCGTAGCGATTTTTCTGTGCCGGGGAGATCCAGTCGCGTGAGAACCACGCCAGCACGGCGATGACGATCAAGGACACCAAAGCGGCCGCGCCGCTGGTCAGGCCGCGGCCCAGCAGTTGCGCCACCCAGCCGTCGGGCGCAATCACCTTGTAGACCGTCATCCCGACTCCGAACATCACGAGCGCTAGCAGCCCCAGGCCGGCCAACGTCTCGGCCAGCAAGTGGGTCTCCTGCTTATTTCCTACATTCTCCATCGCGGTCTCCTTGACAGAATCGAAAGCCTCGGTCGGCATTCACATTTTTTGACATTTTCCCTTCCGCAATCGGCGTGCCAGAAATGAAAAGCGACCCGGCAACAAGGAGTTCCGAAATGAATGTGAATAATTTCCAGGGTGTGGATGCACTAAGAACTGTCGTGGCTTGCCGACGACTTATTGCACATTTCTTCCAACCCACTGTCGCGATGCGTTTTTTCCTGTCGCCATCCAACGACAGGACTATACTTCTGCATTGACCGATCGCTTGAATGCTGCGGGCTCGAGGGCATGGCGCTCGAGAAGGCGATAGAACTCTGTGCGATTGCGTCCAGCGAGTCTCGCAGCATGCGTCACATTGCCCGCCGTGATCTTCAGGATGCGGATCAGATAGTCGCGCTCAAACGCGCGGCGCGCCTCGTCGAGCGGCGTCAGCACTGAGTCGCCGGCGTCGAGCGCTTGGCTCACCAGCGATGCGGGAATCACCTGGGTCGCCGAAAGCGCGACGGCCTGCTCGATCACGTTGAGCAACTGGCGCACGTTACCAGGCCAGGGCGCCGACACCAGCAACTCCAGAGCTTCGCGCGAGAACGCCAGGCGCGATCGCCCGTAGCGCTGCGCAAGCCGCTGCAGGAAGTGACCTGCGAGCAGCGGTACGTCCTCGCGGCGCTCGGCGAGCGTGGGCACAGTGAGCTTTACGACATTCAGGCGGTAGTAGAGATCCTCGCGGAACTCGCCGGCCGTAATGCGCTCCTCAAGGCGGCGGTGCGTGGCCGAAATGATGCGCACGTCGATCGGGACCATCTCGTTCGACCCGACCGGACGCACCACCCTGTCCTCGAGCGCGCGCAGCAGCTTAACCTGCAGGGGCGGCGGCATGTCGCCCACCTCGTCGAGGAACAGCGTGCCGCCTTGTGCCGCCTGGAACAGTCCTTGCCGGTCTTGGGTGGCCCCTGTGAACGAGCCCTTCTTGTGACCGAACAGCTCCGATTCGAGCAGGCCTTCCGGGATCGCGCCGCAGTTCACCGCGACGAAAGGCTTGCTCGACCGCCTGCTCGCGCGATGGATCGCGCGTGCGAGCAGCTCCTTGCCCGTACCGCTCGCACCGAAGACGCACACGCTCGCGTCGGAAGCCGCCACGCGCTGCGCCTGAGCGAGCAGATCCTCCATCGCGGATGAACGCGTGATGATGCCAGCGCGCCAGTCCTCTGCGTCGCCGCGCGGCGCGCTCGACAGCCGCAACGCGTCGCCGACCGTGTCGAGCAACATCTTGCTGTCGAACGGCTTGGTGAGAAAGCCGAATACCCCGTGGCGCGTCGCAGCCACCGCCTCCGGAATCGTACCGTGAGCGGTCAGTATGATAACCGGCAGGGACGGTGCCTGGCGGTGGATGGCATCGAACAGCGCCATGCCATCCATGCCCCGCATGCGCAAGTCGGTGACAACCACGTGCGGCCGTGACACCGCCAAGCTGGTGAGCGCCGCCTCGCCTGATTCGGCCGCGGTCACGGCGTAACCGACCGCCGCGAGCCGCATCGCGATCAGCTGCAGCAGATCCCTGTCGTCGTCGACGAGGAGGACGCGGTAAGCCTCTTGACTCATGTTCATCCCTCGGTTGCAATTCCTAGTCAATGCGCAACTGTTCCTCGCGCTCCAGAACACTGCGCTCGATCGATTTCAGCTCGTCCAGCTTGTGTCGCAGTTCGTCCGCCTGCTGCTCGCTCTGGTGCAACGACTGCTGACTCCGCTGTCCGGCCTGCTCCAGACGCTGGCGCTCGGCCACCTGCGCGGCGAGCAGCGCCGCGAACCGGGTGATCGGCGTCTCCGGCCTACGCGACCCAAGCGGCTTCAGCAATGCCACGGATTGGGTATCGTCCCGGAGCGGCGCCGGTAGTGTCGCAAGCAGCGTGCCAAGCCGCAGACGGTCGATATCGTCGCCACCGGCGCTGAGCGCATGGCGCACTCGCGCCAGCTCGCGGCGCTGTGCCGCGGGCGTCGCATGTTGCAGCTCCAGTGCCGCAGCGAGCACCCGATCCACACGCTCCGCGTCACCACGCCGGGGCGCGACGGTAGCGCACCCGGCTACCAGTACGGCGAGCGCCAGTAAAGCCGCCCTCATGCCGCCCCCACCATTACCCGAGCCTGCCGGCGCGGGAGCGTGACCCGGAAATGACCGCCGCGCCCACCGGCCACGGCGGCGACACGGCCACCATGGGCCTCGGCAAATTCGCGCACGATCGCGAGGCCGAGGCCCGTTCCTTCGATGCGGCCCGACGCCTTGGCGCGACCGCGGAAGAACGAGTCGAAGATCGATTCGCGTTCCTCGGCCGGCACTCCCGGCCCCGTATCGATCACCTCGATCAGCACGTCCGAGTCCTGTTCACGCGCCAATACCGAGATGGTGCCGCCCGGGGGCGTGAACTTTACCGCATTGCTGAGCAGATTATCCAGGATCGAACGCAGTTTCTCAGCGTCGGCCTGCACCGACAGCGACGCGACATCGAGCGCGACCCGCTGTCCCTTCGCCTGCGCGGCGAGTCGGTGTGCTTCCACCACCTCGTTCACGAGCGGGCCCAACGGCACAGCCTCGACGTCGAGCGAGGCCGCGGCGTGCAGTGCGCGCTGATAGTCGAGCAGCTCCTCGATCATTCGTTGCAGCTTGATACCGTTGTCGCGCATGATCTCGACGACTCGCTGCTGTGACGGCACAAGCGGTCCAGCGACCCGGTCGTTCAGCAACTCCGTGCCTTCACGCAGCGCGGTGAGCGGCGTCTTCAGCTCGTGAGACAAATGGCGCAGGAAACGGTTCTTCTGCGCCTCGAGCTCGTTGAGCCGGCGCCGCAGCCAATCGAGCCGTTCGCCGAGATGCTGCAGGTCCTCCGGCCCGCGCACGCGGATCCGGCGGGAGAAATCCGCGCCCCCCAGCTGCCGGATCGCAGCCTCGAGCTGCGCGATCGGGCCCGCGATGATGCGCGTCAGCGCCAGCGCCATCGCCACCGCAACCGCGCTCGCGAACATGACCAGCAGAATCAGGCGTCGCTGCACGATTTCCGCCCTCGCGCGCAGCCTTTCGACCTCGCGGTCGGCAACCAGGTAGCTGATCGCGAGCACCTCGTAGGCGTTTTCATTGAGCGCGTCCACCTTGGCGCGTATTTCGCGCACATCCAGCTTTGCGTGGGGCGTGGCGCTCAGCAGATCATAGAGAGACTGCTCCTGCGCAAGGGTACGCTCAAGCGCGCTGGTCTGCCGACTGTCGAGGGGCAGCCGCGACAGGTCGCCCGCGACGCGTTTGAAATCGTCATGTACCCTGGTGTAGTCAGCCCTCAGCCCCGGGTCGGCGAGCACCGCGACTTGCTGCGCCAGACGCTCGATCGTGCCTATACGATTGACGAGCGAGCGGCTGGCGCGCGCCGCCTGGGCGGCGTTGAAGACGGCGTTGGTGCTGCGCTCGGCCAAGCGCTCGGTGTTCCACGCGGAATAAAGCAGCGCGCCCGCCAGCGGCAGGGCGACCAGGATGAACCCCGTGACGAGCAGGCCGAGGAACGAGCGCGGGTAGCGCAGGCCGGAAAAGATGGGGCGCATAAAACCTATAATAATTGCACGTCAAACTTGGTCAGAAGCAGGACGAATGTCACATATCGATCGCGGGTCGCCCAAGGCGGGAAGCCTGGCTGACGCCGGATGGCCGCCGCGGACGCGCGTTCGCGTTTACCTGATTGCGGCGGTCGCCTCCAACCGGGTCATCGGCGCCGACGGCCAGCTTCCGTGGCACCTGCCGGAGGACCTGAAGCATTTCAAGGCGCTGACGCTCGGCCACCCGGTCATTATGGGCCGGCGCACGTGGGAGTCGCTCGGCAAGCCGCTGCCGGGACGGGAAAACATCGTGGTAACGCGCCGGGCCGGATACGAGGCCACGGGGGCAAACGCGGCCAGCTCGCTCGATGCCGCGCTCGCGCTGTGCACCGGTCAGCCGGTGGCCTTCGTAATCGGTGGCGGAGAGCTTTATCGCCTGGCGCTACCCTGCGCGGACGGCCTCGTGCTCACCGAGATCCAGCGCGACTACGAGGGCGATGCGCGCTTTCCGGAGTTCGACCGCAGCGCCTGGCGGGAAACGCAGCGCACGGCGCACACCGCTGCAGACGGGACTCGCTTCGACTTCGTCCAGTACCGGCGCGCCGCCTGAGGCGCGCGCCCCTTCTTGCCTTCCCCCGCCGGATCAGCGCTTCGACTCGAACACCCGCACTTCGGGCAGCGGAAAGCCGTTGAACTCGCTCGCGTAGGCCGTGGTGTACGCGCCCGCATTGCGGATGTAGACGAAATCGCCTTCCTGAAGATCGGAAGGAAGGGGCTCGTCACGCAGCACTACGTCGACCGAATCGCACGTTGGCCCCGCGACGTTCCAGGAGACGTCCGGCCCCGCGCGGTCGGTACGGATCTTGTACTTGAGCCCCTCGGTGGTCTCGATCACCCCGCCGAACAAGCCCGCGTCCCAGTGCATCCAGCGCTTGCCGCCGCGCGTCGCGGTGCCGAGCACGCGGCAGACGAAATAGCCGGCGTCCGACACCAGGTAGCGCCCCGGCTCCGCGATGACCTGCACGTCCTCCGGGAACGCCTTCAACGCTTCGTTCACCACCGCGCCGATGATTTCCACGGACGGGATCGGCTTGACGTGCCGCACCGGGAAGCCACCGCCGATGTCGAGCAGCCGCGGCTTGAGGCCGGACTTCAGCATAGTATCGAACAGCGCGCGTGCCTTTTCGATGCCGACGCGCCAGTTCTCCGGGTTGCGGCACTGCGAGCCGGCGTGGAAGGTCACCCCGGCGAGGTCAGCGCCGAGCTTCACCGCCGTGGCGATGATCTCGCGCGCCTCGCTCGTACCGGCGCCGAATTTGCCCGAAAGCGGCCAATCGCTGCCGATGTTGGGCGTCGCGATCCGCAGATAGAGCTTGGCGTCGCGTTTCACATCGCGGACCTTGCGCAGCTCGTCCACGCTGTCGACCACAAACCACTCCACGCCCTTGGCCGCAGTGTAGGTCACCGCAGCGCGCGATTTGACGGGATTGGAATAGAACACCTCGGCGGCGGGCACCCCCAGCTCGAGCAGGAGGTCGAGCTCGGCCGGAGAGGCGATCTCGAAGCCTGCGCCCTCTTGGGCCAGGACCCTGACCACGCGCCGGTCGGGATTCGCCTTGACCGCGTAATGCGGCCGCACGCGCGGCATCGCGACGCGAAAGCGTCGAAGCTTGTCGCGCACTATGGCGGTATCCAGGATCAGGAACGGCCGCGTGTACTTCTGCGCTGCGGCTTGGCGGACGACCTCGAAGTCGAGACTGGCTTCGGGGTGGGTGTCGAAAAGCTGTTCTTGCGTAACTGCGGTCTGCTTACTGCGAGCGATGCTAGTGGGGCGAGCGCCCATCAACGTCTCCCGGTGTCACTAGGTCTCAGGAAGGCCCAAAACGCAAATGTCGAAGCCCGGGAAGTAGTTCCTCTTGCCTGTCATGATGACCTCCTTCTATTCGCCGACGTGGTACGCGCAAGCTTGGCGCCGATTATAGGGACGACCCCGGGGGAGTCAAGAGCCGCGACCGCAAATTTTGTGTGGGCGAAGCACTCCGGCCGCGGAAGCCTTGGGCCCGCTTGCCCGGCACGCGGCCGCCTTGAGGCGCTCGCCGCGCGCCAAGGCGGCAAACCGAGCGTCAGATCCTGGGCAGCGTGACGCCCTTCTGGCCCTGGTACTTGCCGCCACGGTCCTTGTAGGACGTCTCGCAGACCTCGTCGGTCTCGATGAAGATCACCTGCGCGACGCCTTCGTTGGCATAGATGCGTGCGGGCAACGGCGTGGTGTTCGAGAACTCGAGCGTGACGTGCCCCTCCCACTCCGGCTCGAGCGGCGTCACGTTGACGATGATCCCGCAGCGGGCGTAGGTCGACTTGCCCAGGCAGATGGTCAGCACGTTGCGCGGGATGCGGAAGTACTCCACCGTGCGCGCCAGCGCAAACGAGTTCGGCGGGATGATGCACACCTCGCCCGAAAAGTCGACGAACGATTTCTCGTCGAAGAACTTGGGATCCACTATGGTCGAGTTGATGTTGGTGAAGATCTTGAATTCGCTCGAGCAGCGGACGTCGTAGCCGTAGCTCGACGTCCCGTACGACACCACGCGGCGCCCGGCGACCTCCTTGACCTGGCCCGGCTCGTAGGGTTCGATCATGCGGTACTGGTCCACCATGCGGCGGATCCACTTGTCCGATTTGATGGTCATGCCTGAATCCGCGCTAAAGGCCGCCAGCCAAGCACCGGCGACTCGTCGATAAAAGGTTGGGGAGGGTCCACGAGGGAACCGAAGGGTTCCCTCGTTCCCTAGGTATTCTGGACCACGATGTTCGGAAACTTGGCGGTCAGGTCCTTCTGCGACTCGCCGATCTTGACCGCGCAACGGCGGGCGATCGCCCGATAGATCCCGGCCACGCGGCCTTCCGGGTCCGCCACCACAGTCGGTTTGCCCGAGTCGGTCTGCTCGCGAATCGCGATGTCGAGCGGCAGCTGACCGAGCAACTCGGTGCCGTAGTCGCTGCACATCTTCTCCGCACCGCCCGAGCCGAAGATGTGGCTCTCGTTGCCACATTTGGGACAGACGTACAGCGACATGTTCTCCACCACCCCGAGGATCGGAATACCGACTTTCTCGAACATCTTGAGGCCCTTGCGGGCGTCGATGAGGGCGATGTCCTGGGGGGTCGTAACGATGACCGCGCCGGTGACCGGCACCTTCTGCGCCAGGGTGAGCTGGATGTCCCCGGTGCCGGGGGGCAGATCGACCACCAGGTAATCAAGCTCACGCCAGTGAGTGTCCCGCAGCAGCTGCTCCAGCGCTTGCGTCACCATCGGCCCGCGCCACACCATCGGCGTATCGACGTCGATCAGAAAGCCGATCGAGATCGCCTGCAACCCGTGTCCCTCCATCGGCTCGAGCCGCCTGCCATCCTTCGACTCCGGCCGGCCGGTAATGCCCAGCATCGTCGGCTGGGAAGGTCCGTAGATGTCGGCGTCGAGCATTCCGACCGAGGCGCCCTCCGCGGCCAGCGCGAGCGCGAGGTTCACCGCGGTCGTGGACTTGCCCACGCCGCCTTTGCCCGAGGCGACGGCGATGATGTTCTTGATCCCCGGAATCAACTTGACCCCGCGCTGCACCGCGTGCGGTACCACCTTCGAGTAAACGTTAACGCTGACGCTCGCCGCGCCGGCGCTCTTGAGCGCCTGGGCCACTTGGCGGCGGATCGGCTCGACCTGCGTCTTGCCCGGGTACGCGAGCTCGACGTCGAGGGAGACGTCGGCGCCCGAAATATTGATGTTTTTCGCCGAGCGAGTCGTGACGAGGTCCTTGCCCGTGTTGGGATCGACGACCTGCTGCAAGGCGGATTGGACTTCGGCTTCGCTGAGTGGCATGGCGGATGGATCGCAGGCGGGCGTGAAAAAGGACGGTAAGTGTACCTAAATCCACCGCCGCAGAGGGGAGAGACCCCAACGCCTTTGCTAGAATTGATTTTTCAAATCAACCCCGAGCGATGGCCCGCCGCAGGATTCTCGTCACTTCCGCCCTGCCCTACGCTAACGGCGCCATCCACTTGGGGCATCTGGTCGAGTACATCCAGACGGATATCTGGGTGCGGTTCCAGAAGATGCTGGGCCACGAGGTGCACTACGTGTGCGCGGACGACACGCACGGCACCCCCATCATGCTGCGCGCGGACGCCGAGGGAGTCACGCCGCGCCAGCTCATCGAGCGGGTCTGGCACGAGCACAAGCGCGATTTCGACGGCTTTCACGTCGGCTTCGACAACTACTACAGCACGGATTCGTCCGAGAACCGCGCTTTCTGCGAGGACATCTATGCCCGGCTCCAGGCCGACGGCCTGATCGCGGTCCGCTCGGTCGAGCAGTTCTACGATCCGGTCAAGCAGATGTTCCTTCCGGACCGCTACATCAAGGGCGAGTGCCCGAAATGCGGCGCCAAGGACCAGTACGGGGACGCGTGCGAGGTGTGCGGCGCAACCTACGCGCCGACCGAGCTTCGAAATCCCTACTCGGTGGTCTCCGGCGCAAAACCCGAGCGCCGCGCCTCGGAGCATCACTTCTTCCGGCTCTCCGATCCGCGCTGCGAAGCGTTCCTGCGCAACTTCACCCAGGCCGAATCGCGCTTGCAACCGGAAGCCGCCAACAAGATGAAGGAATGGCTCGGCGAGCCGGGAGACCACCGGCTCGCCGACTGGGACATCTCGCGGGACCCGCCGTACTTCGGCTTCGCCATCCCTGGCACCGACGGCAAGAAGTTCTTCTACGTATGGCTCGACGCGCCGGTCGGCTACTTCGGCAGCTTCGCCAACTACGCGGCGAAGCGCAATGCCGCTGGCGCGGCCATCGAGCAGGACGACTTTCTGCGCCCCGGGCACGACACCGAGCTGGTGCACTTCATCGGCAAGGACATCCTGTACTTCCACGCGCTGTTCTGGCCGGCGATGCTTGAGCACGCGGGCTACCGCACGCCGTCCAAGATCTATGCCCACGGCTTCCTCACCGTGAACGGCGAGAAGATGTCCAAGTCGCGCGGCACCTTCATCACCGCCGAAAGCTACCTGCGGCTCGGCCTGAACCCCGAGTGGCTGCGCTACTACTACGCCGCCAAGCTCGGCCCGACGATGGAGGACATCGACCTCAATCTCGACGACTTCGTCG
>Ga0307374_10000940_pt1 | contig 54822 bp, 41 predicted proteins | sample OX3MG_FD_202532 | JGI IMG/M metagenome (GOLD analysis project Ga0307374, IMG submission 202532) | Soil microbial communities from Risofladan, Vaasa, Finland - OX-3 | ecosystem: Environmental > Terrestrial > Soil > Coastal area > Acid sulfate soil | place: Finland: Risofladan, Vaasa | collected...
GCCCCCGCCCGGCGAACAGCAAACAGATCGTGAGAACAACAATCCGGGCGAGGGCGCCCGAACCTCCATTGGAACCGGGCGAGGGCGCCCGAACCTCCATTGGAACCGGGCGAGGGCGCCCGAACCTCCATTGGAACCGGGCGAGGGCGCCCGGCCCTCCATGACTTTGCAAGCAGAGTATTGATTTGATGTCACCGGAGAGATCGAATTGAAAGCCATCTCCTTGGCCGCCCCCAAAGAATTTCAGCGGCTCGAAATCCCCGAATCGCCCAAGCCGGCCCCCGGCGAGGCGCTGGTCCGCGTACACAACGTCGGCATCTGCGGCACCGATATCGGCGGCTACCTGGGCAAGATGCCGTTTTTCAGCTATCCCCGAATTCCGGGCCATGAGTTGGGCGTGGAGGTGCTCGAAGTCGGCGCCGGCGTGGCCAACGTCAAGCCGGGCGACCGCTGCTCGGTCGAGCCGTACATTAACTGCCAGACGTGCTACGCCTGCCGCCGCGGCCACACGAACTGCTGCGAGAAGCACCAGACGCTGGGCGTGCATTGTGATGGCGGCCTGCGGCCGCGGTTTCTCGTGCCGGCGAGAAAGCTGCACATTTCGCGCAAGCTGGCCTACGAGCAACTGGCGCTGGTCGAAACGCTGGCCATCGGCTGCCATGCCATCGACCGCGCGGCGCCGAAGCCCGACGAATCGTGCCTGATCATCGGCGCCGGGCCGATCGGCCTGGCCACGCTCGAATTCGCCAAGCTTACCGGCGCCAAGATCATCATGCTCGACGTTAACCCGCAGCGGCTCGAGTTTTGCCGCCGCGTGATGGGGGTCGAACACACAATCGTACTGTCCGACAAATTGGAAGAAGAGTTGCGCGAACTGACCGACGGTCACATGCCCGACGTGGTGATCGACGCCACGGGCAACAGCGGCTCGATGTCGGCCGCCTTCGGCCTGATCGCCCATGCGGGCCGGCTGGTGTTCGTCGGCATCACGACCGACGAAGTCCGCTTCCGCCATCCGGTGTTCCACAAGCCCGAAGGCACGCTGCTCTGTTCGCGAAACGCTCTCTCGAAGGATTTTTCGCGGATCATTTCGCTGATCGAAGACGGGCGGATCGATACCGGGCCATGGATCACCCACCGCACGGCGTTCGACGAGTTGATCGATGTTTTTCCTTCTTACACGCGGCCCGAGACGGGCGTGATCAAGGCCGTCGTCGAAATCGGCGATTAGCAATGGCATCGAGCTATTTCCTGGCGCGGCCTTTGGCCCCAACGAATTGAGCCACGGATGGAACACGGATTAAACACGGATGGATTACGGACGAGACCCGGAATCGGAAAACCTATGTTTGATCCGTGATTAGTCCGTGTTTCATCCGTGGCCCTCCCTTCCCAACACGCCGCATAAATGTTCGCGAGACATACAGAAATTGAACGTTTGTAGTACGGAGGGTCGGGCGCCCTCGCCCGGCTGAATCGAAAGGTCCCCACATGCTCACCATCCCCAAATACACGTTCGGCGTCGGCGACCGCTTCGCCCATCAGGCCGAGGCCCAACTGCGGGCTTGCACGCTCGCCGCGGAGCAAGGCGCCGACGTGATTCCGGTCTGGAACAAATCGCACCGCGAGCACACGACCGTCGGTAGCGAACCGGGCAGCGTGCGCACGGCCGCCGATGCCGCGGTGAAGGCGCTCGGCTGGGCCAAGCCCTACTTTGTCGATGCCGACCATATCCGCCTGGAAACGGTCGACGGCTTCATCGCGTCGAGCGATTTTTACACGATCGACGTGGCCGACTCGATTGGTCAGGCCGCGGCGGCCGACGCCGTGCAGGCCTTCGTCGAGCGGCGTCGCGACCTGATCGGACGCCTTGCAATTCCCGGCATCAAACAGCCGTTCGAGACCAATCGCGGCGACATCGAACGCATCGCCGGCAAATATTCGAAGGCCGTGCAAGACGCCGGGGCGATCTATCGCCATATCGCGGCGGCCAAGGGCGAAGGACGGTTCGTCACCGAAGTCTCGATGGACGAGACCGACAGCCCGCAAACGCCGCCCGAGTTGCTCGTGATTTTGGCGGCGCTCGCCGACGAAAAGATTCCCCTTCAGACGATCGCCCCGAAATTCACTGGCCGCTTCAACAAGGGGGTCGATTACGTCGGCGACCTTGTGCAGTTCGAAAAGGAATTCCGCGAAGATCTGGCTGTGATCGCTTTTGCCATCGAGAAATTCGGCCTGCCGGCCAGCCTGAAGCTCAGCGTTCACTCGGGCAGCGACAAGTTTTCGATTTACGCCCCGATCCGCCGCGCCCTGGCCGAATTCGGCGCCGGGCTGCACATCAAGACCGCCGGCACCACCTGGCTCGAAGAAGTGATCGGCCTGGCCGAGGCGGGCGGCGGGGGACTGGAAGCGGCGAAGGAGATCTACGCCAAAGCATTGGAGAAGCGCGAAGCGCTTTGCGCGCCGTACGCGGCGGTGATCGACATCGACCCCGCCAAGCTCCCTGCGGCCGAAGAAGTGGCCGCTTGGACCTCAGGGCAATTCGTCGCCGCGCTCGACCACGATCAAAACTGCAAATCGTTCAACCCGCACCTGCGGCAGTTGATTCACGTCGGTTACAAGATCGCCGCCCAGATGGGCGACCGCTACCTGAAGCTGCTCGAAGAGTGCGAGCCGACGATCGCCAGGCACGTAACGGGAAACCTCTATGAGCGGCACCTGAAGCCGCTCTTCGTGAAGTAGGGCAGACATTCCTGTCTGCCGAGTAAGGCAAGACCAACGCTTAATTCATGCTCGAAAAGCAGGAAACGCGAATGCATTGCTCTGGGATCATTGGATTTCGCATTTTGAGCGTTATCGTCCTTGCCATTTGCATTGAATGGCTCGGCTCACAGCAGCTCGTCCGGGCCGAAACGGAGGAAGACACACTTGCGGAAATACGCATTGCGTGGCTACGCCGGTATAAGGCGACCCGCAATGTTCGTTGCATTGTTTCAGGAAGCCGCCTGACTCCGAAAGATCAGTATGGAGGAACCGAAGACCACAAGACCAAGCTCGGCAGGACGTGGATCTTGGACCCGCAACGTAATCGTTTCCGCATCGAGCATCGGAGTGATCTTTTTCGGACGGACAAAAGGAAGTGGTATCCGGACTGGGATGACATTGTGCTCGACGGCCAGAACATTAAGCATCACCAAGCAGGGATCACTGCCACGCGCAAAGAATGGGCCGAACAACAGCCCGAGTTTCATATTCACCCTAAGAACTACCAATTCTTCGAAATCTTCGACTGCCCGATATTCCTGTCACTGGGCGTCAGACCGGCCTACGGCACGGAATCCGACAGCACGATGAAACGGCCGCTGCATTCCGATACCTATAAACTACATGGGCAGGGAACCATAGACGGGCGCAAGTGCGACATCCTTCGAACCGTGCCGCAACAGCCTCGCGTTCGCACGGACGAGTATTGGGTCGATCTCGAACGAGACGCCGCCATCCTGCGCTGGCGTCAGTTCCGTAATCCCGAGGGTATCGTCGACATTGAGTGCGATATCGACTATCAGAAAACGCCGCACGGCTGGAACCCCGCGAAGTTCCGAACGGTCTGCTTCGGATCTAATGGCAAACTCGTCCAGGAAAACACAGTGACCGTCAGCGCCTTCTCGATGAACGAAGAACTCGACGAGGGCCTGTTCCGACTTGAACCAAAGCCGGGAATGTACGTTATCGATGAAGCCAAGCGGCGTCTGCAGCTTGTCGCCGCGGATGGGAACCTCGTCGACGCGCCTATTCTCAACGGACCTGCGGCGAGCACGCTGACGGGATTACCCGCTCCAGAGCTATCGGGCAAAGTCTGGCTCAGTGCCAAAGGGCCATTGAAATGGAAAGATCTCCGCGGGAAACCAGTGTTACTTATCTTGTTCGATCTGCGACAGCCATCGTTCGTCCCGCTTGTCCCGGCGATTTTGACCTATGAGGATTCTTACGGCAAAGATGGACTGACGGTCATCGGAGTCCATCAGAACTGCCCGCGCGACGAGGTTGCGAAGAGGTTGGCCGACGAGCGGATCACGTTCCCCGTGCTCATCGACGACGGCAAGACAGGCCCGCGTTTTGTCCACGGGTATTCCTCCTCGTTTCTGATCGACGGCGAAGGCAAGGTGATCTCTGGATATAAGAACCTGCTCATTCCGCCCGCCGAAATCGAAAAGCTCTTGGACGGAAAGAAGTAGGAAATGCCTCAATTCAGCGTGACTTCGACCATTTTGGGAAGCAACTCTTAAACGCGGAGTCCAGCCGTGATTCGATCGAGCGTGACCATCAGCCTCGTGTCCGAGGCGCGGGGCGGTCCTTTCGTGTTCTGGGACGACCTGGCCGCCGGCTGCCAAAAGGCGAAGGAACTCGGCTTCGACGCCGTGGAAGTGTTTTCGCCCGCGGCCGACGCCGTGAAGCACGAGACCTTGCGAAAACTGCTGGCCGACAACGGCTTGGCCTTGGCGGCCGTGGGCACGGGCGCCGGCTGGGTCAAACAGCGGCTGCACTTGACGCTGCCGGACGCCGCGGCGCGAACCAAAGCCCGCGATTTCATCCGTTCGATCATCGATTTCGGCGGGCCGCTCGGCGCTCCGGCGATCATCGGTTCGATGCAAGGCAAAAGCGGCGACGAGGTCGATCATGCCGCGGCGCTGGGCTATCTGAGCGAGGCGCTCGAAGACCTCGGCGAGCACGCCCGGCAGTACGGCGTGCCGCTCGTCTACGAACCGCTCAACCGCTACGAGACGAACCTGATCAACACGGTCGAAGCGGGCGTCAGGCTGCTCGCCGGGCTGTCGACCAAAAACGTCGTACTGCTGGCCGACTTGTTCCACATGAATATCGAAGAAGTCGACGTCGCCGCCGCGATCCGCGCCGGCCGCGGTCATATCGGGCACGTACACTTCGTCGACTCGAATCGCCGCCCAGCGGGTTGCGGTCATTTGGATCTCGCCCCGATCGCCGCGGCGCTAGCCGAGATCGGCTACGCGGGCTACGCTTCGGCCGAAGCCTTGCCCTGGCCCGATTCCGAAGCGGCCGCTCGACAAACGATGGTTGCGTTTCGCCAATGTTTTGGCAACAAGCCGTGATGCTCAAACACCAACTCATCCATCCGAAGATCAACGAGGTGCTCGGCCGTGCGGGGCATCATGCGAGGATCTTGATCGCCGACGGCAACTACCCGGCCTCGACCAAAAAGGGGCCGAACGCCGAACTGGTTTGCCTGAACCTCTCGCCGGGCGTGGTCAATTGCACGCAGGTGCTGCAGGCGATGCTCTCGGCCGTGCCGATCGACGGCGTCCATACGATGATGTACACGGCCGACGACCCTTACACGCTCAACGAAGACCCGCCCGTCTGGGATGAATATCGCAAGGTCATCCGCGAGGCAGGCCTGTCATTGAATCTGCAACCGATTCCCAAGTGGGATTTTTACAAGGCGGTCGAGACGCCCGACCACATTCTCACGATCCAAACGGCCGATCAGCAGCGGTTCGCTAACTTGCTGCTGTCGATCGGCGTGCGGATGGAATAGCCGATGCCGCTCACGATCGACGCCCACCAGCACTTCTGGCAGCTTGGTCGACCACGGCCGTTCGACTATGCGTGGCTCGACGCGCCGCAGTTGGCGCCGATTCGCCGCAGTTTTCTGCCGGAAGATCTCGCGCCGCAAATCGCCGCCGCCGGCGTGGACCGCACGATTTTCGTGCAAACGCAGCACCATCTGGAAGAGAACCGCTGGGCGCTGGAACTGGCCGAGCGGCACGCGTTCATCGCCGGCGTGGTGGGTTGGGTCGATCTGGCCAGCGAAGCGTGCGAAGAGCAACTGCTGGAGTTCGAAGCCCATCCGAAATTCGTTGGCGTGCGGCACGTGACGCAGGACGAACCGGACGATGATTTCATCGTTCGCCCCGACGTGCTTCGCGGGTTGAAGACGCTGGAGAAGCACGCCGTCCCGTTCGACCTGTTGTTTTACGTCAAGCACCTGCACCAGGTGCCGGCGCTGGCCTCGGCCTTGCCCTCGCTGCCAATGGTGATCGACCACTTGTCGAAGCCGCACATCAAGGATCGCCGCCTCGACGACTGGCTGCCGCACTTCAAGACCGCGGCGAAATTTCCGAACGTTTTTTGCAAGCTCTCGGGCATGATTACCGAGGCCGACTGGCGCGCCTGGACGGCCGATGACTTGAAGCCGTACGTCGAAGCGGCGCTCGAATGCTTCGGCCCCGAGCGACTCATGTTCGGCTCCGACTGGCCGGTCTGCGAACTGGCCGGAACTTACGCCCAGGTGCATCAAGCGCTCGTGGAAGCGCTGGGGCCGCTTTCCGCCGCCGAGCAAGCCCGCATCTTCGGCGAAACGGCGATCGAGTTCTATCGCCTCTCGGTCTGAGCGGCGCCGCCTCGTTCAAAACGGCAAGGCGGCGGAGCGCTTTTTGGAAGGGGATGGGGGGATGCGGAGGAGATAAGGGAGATGAACAGGACAGAATTTCTCTGGCTCCTTACTCCTATCTCCATCATCCCCTCTTCATCCCCCCATCCCTTCCAAGAATCGTTGCCCTTACGCAAGAGTAAACGTTCGCGAGACCGCTATCGCCGCTTCGATCGGCGTCGGGCGGCCTGCGGCGTCGCGCGGGGTTGCCGGGCGAGATAGAGCGAGGGATCGTCGATGATCCAGCTCGTCGACCAGGTGCGGCCGTTGTCGCCGCCGATCAGGTCGAAGAAGAAAGTCTCCAGATTCCGGCCGCGGAAGCCGTAGGGAAATTGCGAATAGATGCGGTCCTCGGACGAGAGGTCTTCGATGCCGGGCTTGGCGTAGTAGTGTACCTGCCCGTCGGCCGTACACGACATGCCGAGCGTCCACCAGCCGGTCTCGACGATGTCGGGCCCTTTGAAATCGCGTCCGCTGCGGTCGCTGCGGATGATGAAATAAGCCGAGGCCGGCGTGCCTTTGCGCGGGTTCTCGCTGCGGAAGTAGACGAACATGCCGGGCCAGTATTCTTCGACTTCGGTCTCGCCGTTGGGGCGCGAGCCTCTCATTCCCAGCCGCAAGGCGAAAGTGTTGCCGGTGCGGTTCTCCCACTCTTCGAACGGCGGAAAGTAAACCCGCACCACGACGCTCGGCAGCCAGCCGACCGGAATCAGGCCGCCCATCCGCTTCCGGACGTTGACGATCAGATCGTCCTGCTGGCTATGCCCGCTTGGCCGACCGGGCGTGCCGGTGTAAAGCGACCGCATGAGGAGCGCCCCTTCGCTGCCGGGCAGGCCGCCCTCGGGCGTCGGCACGCGCTTGAGCAGATCGGGCTGGCCGCGCAGCGGCCCTTCGAACCAGCGGCCGTTCGTGGAATATCCGCCCGGATTGCGAGCTTCGCCGTCGAGTTCCTGGCTGTTCTTGGGGTTGTTGTACTTGTAGCCCCAGTTCGGATCTTCGAAGTCGTCGCCCACTTTCGAGATGAACTCGCTCGTGCCCGGCACAAGGGGCTCGTCGGCCGAGGCATTCGTTGAGAGAAACAAGAGGGCCGCGATCGGCAAGCGAAGCACGAGACGCAAGGCGGGTTTGATCATTTAAGAGCCTCGGCGGGGTGCATAAGCTCCCTCTCCCTTTGGGAGAGGGTTGGGGTGAGGGCCGGGGCGAATTTTGGCAAAACCGCCCGAAGAGGGCAAGATGAACTGCAGCCCGGTTAAAAGCGGCATTTGCAAGATTCATATTCGACCACGGATGATCCAGTGCGGCCTTCGGCCGCAACCAAAGTAGCAGGCACATTCCATGTGCCGTCGCCCGAAGCGGGGTTAAACTTCATCGCAGGGTCGGCGACGGCACACAGGAGTGTGCCTGCTACTTTGGCGCAAGCGTAGTTTGCGTCGGCGCGGCCATAGTTGGCTCTATCCGTGTTATCAGTGTGATCCGTGGTTTCTTTGCGGAAGAGAAAAGCCTTCAGAAACCCTTACTTCGGCGCCACCCTTCCCACGCCGAACTGATCCCCCGCGGCCACCGGCCGGCCGTCTTGAAAATCGATCTCGACCATCTTTTCGCTGTGAACCGGATGGCCGTGCTCGTCGGCGAGCGCGGTCAGAATCTGCTTGCTGGCGGCGTCGATGACTTCGCCGGTCGAGGGGTAAGCGTACTTGCCGTCGAGGCTGAACGTAACCCAGCCGGGCTGCTCGTGCAGCGAGATGCTCGTCTGCTGCTTGGGCGGCTCGACAGTGTTGTCGAAGATATGGACCTTCTGGTTGAAGGCGTCGACCACCCAGATTTCTTTTTCGTCGGGCGTCAGGCCGATGCCGTGGCTCGGGCAGCCGTGGCGTTTGACCGGGCCGGTCTTGAAGCCTTGCACCTCGATGCGGTACAGCTTTTTGCCGCCGGTCAGGTCGCCGATCTCGAAACCCAATAGGCCGTTGACGCAAATATAGGCCCGCGTGCGGTCGCCGTTGATCGTAAACGGCCGAATGGCGCCGGCGAACGGTCCGGCCTTTTGCACGATCTGGTGGGTCTTCGTGTCGGCGACGAACAGCAAGGGGGATTTCAGCCCGCCGAGATACATCCGCCGGCCGTCGCGGCTGACGACCGTGTTGTGGGCGCCGCTCTTGGTTTCGATTGAAGTCAGCAACTCGCCGCTGGCGGCGTCGACGACGTTCCACGTGTCTTTCTCGAACGACGGCACGTAGAGCAGCTTGCCATCGGGCGTGATCGACATCCGGTCGGTTTCGCCCGGCAACGCCCGCTCCCAGAGCGGCTGCTCGGTGACGAGGTCGATCGCATACAGCTTCGAGCGGGTGGTGAAGTACAGCCGCTTGCTCGCGGCGTCGGCGCAGACGCCCTTGATGTTGTCGGGCTTGGCTTCGCGGCTGGCCGGCGTTTCGATCCGCTTGATGAACTTGTGGCCGCGGTCGATATCGTATACTAAAATGCCCGCCCCGCCGAACTCCAAGTAATCGCGAATGCCGGGGCAAACGACGTATAGCCGGCGCTGGAGGCCGGCGGCTTGATTGGCGAATTGCCAATGCTCGTCGAAGAAGCCGGCTGCGGCGATGCGGCCGGACTGGCGGTTGTCGGGCGGCTGCGAAAGATCGATCACCGCCCAGTCGGGCAACTTGGGCGTTTGCTGCGAGTTCGTGCCGTCGTGCGCTTCGCGGAAGGTCAGGCCGCTGTTGACGACCAGGTATTTCTCGGGATTGAGCGGGTTGGGATAGATCATCGCCGGAACATGGCCCGCCGCGTGGTAGCTTTGGCCGGCGAGTTTGAGCGAGTCCTTGTCCCAGGCCAGCGGAAGTTTTGCAGCCGCCTTGGCCAACAGCGAGTTCGACCCAGGATCGCCCCACGCGACGAGGTGATAGTTCTTCAGATCTTCCTCGCTCACTTCGTCGTCGCGTTTGATCCGCACGTCGCCACGGAACAATCGTCGCCAGCGGTCGACGAAATGGGCCAGTTCGCTTTGCACCCAGGCTTCGACTTGCGGGTGTGCCGATTTCTTGCTCGGCGTCACGACCAGGAATGGCTCGAAGAACGCGTCGTCGATCGGCCCTTGCAGACCGGGCCGCTTGCGCAGTTCGACCGTCTCTGGATACCGCACGACCGATTGCCACTTGCCGCCGCGGCGCTCGAAGAACAATTCCGCGCCGGCGAACTGTGGCGTCATCAAAGACACGGCCTGTCCGTCGATTTCGATCTTCGTCTCGGCGGGAAAGCGCTCGACGTCGGCCCAAGGCACGGTCAATCGCAAGGCCGTCACGTTCTTGGTCGCTAGCGAAACTCGCCGTGCTTCGCCCAACTTCGCATCGACGCGCGAGTCTTGCCAGTGGCGATCGAGCCCGAGCATCTCGACCCAGGCATAACGCGAATAACGCAGCGTGCGCGTCTGGAGCGTGATTTCCTTCGGGAAGCGATTTCGCCCTTGGGCCGCGAACTTCGCGAGCCGCTGGCGCAATTCCGCCAGCGTGTCGGGGTGATACTTATGCCCCATGCCGGGGCCGATCAGGTGCGTCAGCTCGCGGCCTTCGCTTTGGTAGGCTTCTTCCATCACGCGGGCGGCTTGAATCTGCTTGTCGTTCTCGCCGCTATAGGCGACGACCGGCACGTTGAACAGCGTCCGCACGTAGTCGGGCGCGTCGTACAGGCCCCACAGCGTTTGTTCGTAGACGGGCGGTAGCTTGTCGGGCGCGAGGTTCTGGTAGCGCCGCGTCTCGGCGAAGCCGGCGCCCGGGCTGACCGCGGCCCAGCGCTCGGCGTAATGGGCGCCGAGATGCCACGCCCCGGCGCCTCCCATCGAAAAGCCAGCCAGCACGATCCGGTCGGGATCGATCTTGTATTGCGATTGCACGGCCGCAATCGCCTCGAACACGTCGGTCTCGCCGGCAAATTTGAAAGCGTTGCAGTAGCGGCCGAACGGGTGCAGTACGATCGCGCCGTCGGGGGCCATCGGGCCCGCGCTGCGCATGCGCTGGGCGATGAAGGCGACTTCCGTCTTCTTATCGCCCCGGCCGTGCAACCAGACGTACAGCGGGCAAGGTTTTGATAAATCAAGCTGCTCGGGAATCTCCAGGCCGTAAGGCTGCACCGAGTCGTCGATTCGCGAGCGATACCCGCGAACCAAAAGTTTTTTGGCTGCGGTCCACGACGGCTTTCCGGCCAGCCATTCATCGAGCCGCTCGGCGCCCAGCTTCAATTGGTCCAAAGCCGCCTTCACTTCGCCCGGCGAATAGAACTCGCCGTTGGACAAGGCGTAGCTGGCGCCTTTGAGAAGGATTTCGGCGTCAGGGAGCAAGGCCGTCAGGCGTTGTTCTTCGAACGTGCCGCGGGCGTCCTTCAGTTTTGCCGCGAGCCGATCGACGGCGGCTTGCAGTTCTTGCCGCTGGCCGGCGGAAAGTTCGATGCCCGGCGGCGGAATCAGGCGCGGAATGGCTTGCGGCTCCGCGGCGAGCGCCGACTCGCTCGATACCGAGCCGCTCAAGGCAACGGCAATCAACAAAAAGATTTTGACGAAACGAGGCATGGTTCGTCTCACCTGAGATGAAGGGGAAAGCCCTGGGCCATGATGACAAACCGCGGCGCCAAACTCCAGAGGCGCCGCCGGCAAGCCGGCCCGTCTTTGATCCGGCGATCACTGCGGCGGCGGCGGTGCAAGCGGATCGCCGCCGTCGGCCACGACGCGGAACCCTAGATCGTTGCGGCGGAACGACGGCACGTGCCACTTCCGCAGCGCCGAGCGAACGTCCTCCGGCAGCGAATGGAACGAACCGCCTCGCACGATCCGCCCCCCGCCGAAGGCGTCTTGGCACCATTCGGAAATGTTGCCGTGCATGTCGTAAAGCTCGAAGTCGTTGGGCCGAAAGCTGCCGACCGGCGCCGTGTACACGAAGCCGTCGTTCCAGGGCGCACGTTCGTCGGGATCGATTTCGCCCAACGGGAAGTTCTTCTCAACCATGGCGGAGAAGGATGCGTCGGCGATGTTGGCGACCCCTTGGAGCGAACGGAAGTTATTGCCGCTGGAGTAGTTCGTTGTCGTTCCGGCCCGGCAGCAATACTCCCATTCGGCTTCCGTGGGCAGCCGATAGCGGCGCCCTTCGCGATTCGTCAGCCACTGGCAAAACCGCTGGGCGTCGTTCCACGTGACGTCGACCACCGGATGTTCGCCGGTTTGCGGAAAACCAGGAGTTTGCCAGGTCGCGAGGGGACTGTCATCGAAGTCATAACCGTTGAAGATCTGTCCGCCGCGTCCATCCCGCTCCGCTTCGGTTTGGAAATTGTTTTGCTCTCGCACGAACAGCGCGAATTGGTCGGTCGTCACTTCGAATTGCCCCAAGTAAAAGGGCTTCTCGATCGTCACGTCATGGGCGCGCGCCTGGTTTGAGTCGGGCCGCAGTTCGAATCCCATACGGAATTCGCCCGGCTGAATGTAAACCAGCTTCATGCCGATGGAATTCGTCGCCGTGCGGCCGACGTCGATCGTCAACGTCGTCTGGTCGCTGAGCGGTTGGGGGGCGTCGTCCGTAACGCGCAGCGAGATTTTTTGTTTCGTTCCGTAGAACTTCGGAGCCGGACGCCATACCAGCGTTGACGAAACGTCGTCGATTTCCGCTCCCTCGGGCGGCTCGCCCTCGAAACTGAACGTGAGCTTGTTCGGCGGCAAGTCGGGATCGGTCGCCTTCAGTTCCAGCGTGGCAAGATCGTACAAGTTCACGGTCTTGCTCTTCGGGACTGCCTCGAACGCCGGCGGCCGATTGACTTCCCGAACCGTGATCGAAAACTTTTCCATGTCGACGCCGGGCGGCGAGAAGTCGTCGGAAACGCGCACGCCAATCAGGTATTCGCCCGGCCCTTGCGCTTCGCTGGGAGTCCATTCCAAACGGCCGCTCTTGGGATCGAGCTGCATGCCCTCGGGGGCGCCTGGCTCCAAGGAGAACGTCAAGCGGTTGGGCGGCAGATCGGCGTCTCTGGCGCGGAAGGTGAACGAATACGGCCGCTCTTCGTCGATGGTCGCGTCGGCGATCGCCGTGATTTGCGGCGACTGGTTCGCTTCGCGGACTTTGACCTGAATTTCGCCGGCAAGCTCGGGCTGGCCCGGCTTTTGGGCCGCGACGGCGATGCAGTAAGTCGCCGGGCCTTGACTTTCATCGGGCGTCCAGGAAAAAACGCCGGAATTCTTGTCGATCTGCGCGCCGCTCGGGGCGCCGGCTTGCAGGAAATATCGCCACGAGTCGTTCCCGGTGGCGGCGTTGCTTTCGTCTGTCGGATCGTCGACCGAGACTTGTAGGGACAGCGGCTGTCCTTCGATCACGCTCTGCTCGGGCGGCGCTTGAAGGTGCGCCGTTGGGCGCGTTGGTTCGGCAGGGACCGAATTCGCCGTCGAATCAGTTGTGGAAAGCGCGAGCACGGTCAGCACTGAAAAACCGACGACCACGAGCCCCAAGACGGCGCCGGCGGCGAGCCAAGCCCAGTTCGGCAAGCGTGACGCTGGCAGCGGGGCTGCGGCTTCGACGCTTGCCTGCCGAACGCCGAACTTTTCGGGATCGATTTGGCGAGGAGGGGCAGGCGGTCGAGATATGACGGGCGGCGGCTCGTCGCTTGCGCTCGCCTCGCGGGCTTGGTCCGGCCGACGGGCGAGGGCGCCCGTCCCTCCCTCGATTGTCTGGTCCGCGCTAGTGACAGGCGGCGGCGGCGCGGCCCAGGCTTGCGAGGCTCCCAGATTCGCGTCGTAGGCGGCTTTGCGTTCGGGCGTCGAGAGACAGTCGAACGCCAGGGCCAGTTCGCCCAGCAGCCGAATCGCGTCGGCGCCGTGTTGGCCCAACTGGAAGCGGCGCACATGAGCCATCCGCTGCATGCCGGCGTCGCGAATTCGCTCGGGATCGGCCTCGAACGGCGCCAGACCGAGCAAATCGTAATAGCTGGGCGGCCCGCTGCCAGGCGAGATTTTCAGCCAGTCGTCGTAGGGATCGAAGCTCATGCCCTTCGCTTTTTCACTTGCTCGCTCACGCTACCTTGTGCCGTAAGTTCCCCACGCCTCCGCGTAGGTTATGCTTCAGCATAACATCGCCGAAACCAGAAGTGTTATGCTGAAGCATAACCTACATCTACTTCGTCCGCTCACAGAGAGCCCGCCGCCGCTTGCAAACCCCTCTGCGGGCCGTTACCTTCGAGCCCACCGCGACCCAACCCGATTTCTCCGCGAGATGTGCTATGCAAGTCGTTCTACGCACCCTATTGCTCTGCTCGATGTTCGCGACCCGCACCGCGCTGGCCGACGGCCCGGCCGATAACACGGCCCAAAACGTCCGCCGGGTGCCGAAGCTGGGCATGGAAGTTCCGGCGGAAACTTCGCAAAAGTTGCTGAAAGAGGCGGGATCGTTGGCCTCGAAGATCGACATGCTCCGCAGCCGCAACGACCGGCGCACCACCGAGCTGCTGCCCGACCTGATGATCTACGCCAAGGCGGTTCGCGACGCGGTCGAATATCAGGAATTCTTCAACGAGAAAGAACTGGCGGTCGCCGAGGAACTGTTGAAAGAAGGGCATGAGCGAGCCGACCAGTTGGCCGCGGGCAACGCCCCTTGGATCACGGCTCACGGCCTGGTCGTCCGGGGGTATGTTTCGAAGATCGACGGCTCAGTGCAGCCCTATGGTCTGGTGGTTCCGGAGTCGTATGCCTTCCAAGGCCAGCACAAGAGCCGGCTCGACATCTGGTTCCACGGCCGCGGCGAGACGCTGAGCGAACTGAATTTCATCCAAGGCCGCCGCAAGCAAGTCGGCCAATTCGCCCCGCGCGACGCGATCGTGCTGCACCCTTACGGCCGCTATTGCAACGCCTTCAAGTTCGCCGGCGAGGTCGACGTGCTCGAAGCGCTCGATGCGGTCGAACGACACTATCGCATCGATCGCGACCAGACCAGCGTTCGCGGCTTTTCGATGGGCGGCGCCGCTTGCTGGCAATTCGCCGTTCACTATGCCGACCGTTGGTTCGCGGCCAACCCCGGCGCCGGCTTTGCCGAAACGCCCGAGTTCCTCAAAGTCTTCCAGAAAGAAACGCTCGAACCGACCTGGTACGAGCAGAAGCTCTGGCACTGGTACGATTGCACCGATTGGGCGCAGAACCTTTATCAATGCCCGACCGTGGCCTACAGCGGCGAGTTGGATAGTCAAAAGCAAGCCGCAGACATCATGCAGCTAGCGCTGGCCAAGATCGATATCGACCTGATTCACGTGATCGGCCCGGAGACTCGCCACAGCTATCATCCGCGGGCGGCGGCCGAAGTCGAGGAGCGGCTGGACAGCCTGGCCGAGATCGGTCGCGACCGCCTGCCGCCGGTCATTCGCTTCGTCACTTATACGCTGAAATACAATCGCTCGGGTTGGGTTACGGTTGACGGCATGGGCGAACATTGGCGCCGGGCCGAAATCCACGCCGCGCTGACCGACGCCTCGGAGGTGGAAATCGAAACGGACAATGTCACCGATTTGAGTCTGGACATGCCGCCCGGCTGGTGCCCGTTCGACGTCGACGTGCCGGTGGTGCTGTTGATCGACGAGGAGGAGATCGAAGGCCCCTCGCCGCGGAGCGACCGCTCGTTCAGCGTGCAGCTTCATCAGGACGACGACGGCTGGCATCTCGGCGGCCGCACCAAGCCGGGCTTGCGCAAGCGGCACGATTTGCAGGGCCCGATCGACGACGCTTTCATGGATTCGTTCGTGTTCGTCCGCCCGACCGGCGAGGCGGCTCACGAGGAAGTCGGCCGGTGGGCGGCGGCCGAACTCGATCGGGCCATCGAGCATTGGCGGCGGCATTTCCGCGGCGAGGCCCGCGTGAAGGACGACACCGACGTGTCCGACGAAGACATCGCCGGGGCCAACTTGGTGCTGTGGGGCGACCCGGCGAGCAACAAACTGCTGGGACGCATCGCCGAAAAGCTGCCGATCGCTTGGAACGCCGAGAAAATCACCGCCGGCGAGGAAGCCTTCGACGCCGACAAACACGCGCTGATTGCGATTTATCCCAACCCGCTCAACCCCAAGCGATACGTCGTGCTCAACAGCAGCTTCACCTTCCGCGACTTCGCCTATTTGAACAACGCCCGGCAAGTTGCGAAGCTGCCCGACTGGGCGGTGATCGACTTGAGCGTTCCGCCCGACGCCCTCTGGCCCGGCAAGGTCGTCGCCGCCGACTTCTTCGACGAAAGCTGGCGGCTCAAGCCGAAGCGGTCGAGCCCGCGAGATTGAAGCGAGGCGCGGATTCCGCTTTACCTCGCCAATCCGCAATCGAGCCAACGAACCGTCGGTTGCGGGCGGTGGGGCTTGCGAACCCAGACGGGCGCGCCACAAGCCGCACAGTAGTGCAACTCCTGGTCGTCGCGCCCGGGAATCTCTTCGCCATAGGCTTCGGCGGGCGCCAAGGCGCGGTGGCCCAGGAAAAAACACGTCAGTCGCTCCAGACCGCGTTGGAAATAGCGCCTCTTCGCGTGCTTGGTCACGGTGAACCTCCAGGGCGTCTGCCGTGCAACGTTAAGGATGCTCGAACAGATTATCCAAAGGTGCAAATCCGGCGCCGTGCAGCTTAGGTTCGAGGGGCGGCAGTCCGCAGTGCGAAAAATGCAGTCTGTAGGGAGCGTCCTCCGTGGCGTTCCGAGAAGCGCGGATCGACGCGATCTCTGATTTCACGGAACGCCACGGAGGGCGGTCCCTACAGAAGCAGCCGCGCAGACCCATTCTTACGCCGGGCCGGAGAAGCTGAAAACGCCTCAGCCGGAGACTTCGCGGACTTCTTCTGCGATGGTCCGCTGCTCTGAACCTGCGGCGGCTTGGCCGCGCACTCGGCCTTCGAGCAGGCAGCTCACGTTCATGTCGCCCATCACGTTGATCGCCGTGCGGCAGCGGTCGAGAAACCAGTCGACCGTGAGCAGAATCGGGATGTATTCGACCGGCAGGCCGACGGCGCCGAAGACCATCATCATCGTCACCAGCCCTGCTTGCGGAATGCCCGCCGCGCCGACCGAAGCCACGACCGAGGTGAGCACGATCATCAACTGGTCGGGCAGGCCGAGTTGCCGGCCGATCATCTGCGAAATGAACAGCGCCGCCATCGCTTCGTAAAGCGCGGTGCCGTCGTTGTTGAAGTTCGCGCCGACCAGCGCGCCAAGGCTGGCCGATTCCTCGCGCAGGCCGACGCGATCTTTCAGGCAGACGAACGTCTCGGGCATGGTGACGGTCGAACTGGCCGTGGAAAAGGCCATTACCAGCGCGTCGCGGCAGCCGCGCAACAACTGGCCAGGCCGCACCCAAGAACCCGCACGCACGCGCGCCAGATAATAGCCCGCTTGCAGCGCGAGACCCAACAGCACGGCGAACACGAAGGCCCCGAGAGACAGGAAATCGGCAAAGCCTCTTTCGCCGACGATCCGGGCGACGATGCCGAACACGGCCAGCGGAATGATTTCCACCAGCCAGCCGAGCACTTCTAGAAAACAGGCCAAAGCGATTTCCAGCAGGTCTTCGACCAACTGCTTGCGCGGGTGCTCGATGCGCCGCAGCGCGACCCCGAAGGCCACGGCCAGAAAGATTACGCCGATGACTTTGCCCTCGTCGCCTAGCGGGCCGAAGATGCTCTTGGGGATGTTGTCGAGAAACTGGATCAGCGGGTTGACCGCGGCCTGCGGCGCCGACGCCCGCTCGGTTTCCTCAGGGATCAACCGATTCCAGCGCCCGGGCTGCACGACGTTGGCAACGAGCAGGCCAATCGTGATCGCCACCAGCGTATTGAGCAGCAGCAGGCCGACGAGCCGCGTTCGCATGCGGCCGGGGATTTCGGCCTTGAGCAGCGTGTGGACCACTGCCAACAGAATCAGCGGCGGGGCCAACGCGCCCAGCAACCGCATCACCAGATCGCCCGGCGTGCCGAGCAATGCCGTCGCGGCCGCCACGCGACTTGCCGCCCGTTCGTAAGCTTGCTTTTCGGCGGCGCTAGCGGCGGCCAAGTCGGGCGGCGTCTGTCCGCTCAAGTAGAAATTCAGCGCCGCGCCGACCGCCAGGCCCAGCGCCAAGCCCCAGCCGATGCGCAGATAAAGAGGCTTCGAGGTCCACCAGCCCAGCCCGCCGCGCGGCTCGCCCGAGTTGGATGCCGCGGCGCGTGGCTCGGTCATTCGCACTTCCCTGGCAATTCAGTAGGGCAGACAAGAATGTCTACCCTACTGGTTCTAAGCAAACGCCTGGCGCAGTTCGTCAAGATAACGAGGGCAGCCCTCGCGCGGCTCTTCCGGCTCTTCGAACTCCAGCACGATATAGCCGCGGTAGCCCGAATCGCGCAAGATTTGCGCCAGCCGCTTGAAGTCGGCCTTTTCCCTGGCGCCGCCGGCCGGGTGCATCGAAACTTTGACTTGCACGTTCATGGCGTAGGGCGCCAGCCGGGCCAGGTCGGCGTAAGGATCGGAGCTGCGGAAGTTGCCCGTGTCGAGGTTCACGGCGAACCAGGGGCTTTTGACGTCGTGAACCAGCGACAGCAGGCCGTCGATCGCGGTCGTCAACCCGCCGTGGTTCTCCAGCGCCAACACCACGCCGTGCCGGCCGGCGTACTCGCAGCACTCTTCCATGCCTTCGACCGCCAGCTTGTGGGCTTCGGCTTCGGTTTGACCTTTCTTGGCGTTGCCCGAGAAAATGCGAATTACCGGGGCGCCGAGCACCTCGGCCCGATCGACCCAAAGCTTTACGTTGGCGATTTGTTTCTCTCGTTCGGGGCCTTCCGGGTGGCAGAAATCGTTGCCCACCGCCGTGCCCGAGATATCGAGTCCCAGCCGGAAAGCTTCGAGCTTGACCTTCCGCAGATAGGCGTCGTCGGTATCGACGGGAAAGTAATACGAGGTCAGTTCGGTTCCTTCCAGGCCGAACTTGGCGCAATCGGCGATGAAATCCGAAAGCGTCAGCTTGGGCGACTTGCCGCCGAGCAGATCTCGATAGCTGTAGGCCGCCAGGCTGAATTTGAATTTCGGCGTGCCGTTGCGTTGGATCGGCTCGATGGCCCGTGCGGCGCCCGGCCGCAGCCCGGCCGTCAATCCGGCCGCCGCTAACATCGAAGACCCAAGAAAACTGCGACGAGTTGCGTATTTGGACATGGCAAGCATCTCCCTGGCATGGCTGATGGACGAGTTCGCTGGCGGCTATTGTGCGTCGCCGCCGGGGGCGGAACAAGAGCCGGCGGCGTTTCCTCGGCGAATTTCCGGCGGTTGCGGTCGAATCGGGCGATCTATTGCATCGGCCGGAGAAAGTAACGATCGATTCAACTGGCGGGCGCGGTGCGGCCGATACTCCTCATGCGGCCTGGTTGGAGATGCCCGAGCGAGGTCGAATCTCACGATGCGCGCGGCCCCGAACGATCCGTGGAAGGAAGCGTTGCTGGACGGCTATCCGGTCGCCGGTTGCATCGTGTTGGCGGGCTACCTGTTGTGGGCCCTCGCGTTTTAGTTAAAGTGGGCCTGCCGCCGCCGGTTGCACGGCGCGGTAGAAAGGCTCCTTCCATGACTGCCGCAGCAGAAACTGCCGACCAGCCGACGCGCTGGGACCTGTCGAACGTCTACTCCGGCCTGGAGGGAGACGATTACCGCGCCGCCTTCGCCCGGCTCGAAGGCGAGTTGGCCGAGCTTGCTGCCTTTTGCGAGCGGCACGGCATCCGCCGCTTGAGCGAGCCGCCGCCAGGCGGCGCAGCGCTAGCCGCAACCTTGACCGAAGCGATCGACCGCGCGAATCGGGCCGCATTGCTGGCCGAAACGCTCGACTCGTTCATCCACGCCTTCGTCTCGACCGACAGCTACGACGCCACGGCCGCGCGCGAGGCCTCGAAGCTAGAACAAGTCGAAACTCGACGACGGCAGTTGTACGTCCGCTTGCAAGGTTGGATCGGTTCGTTGGCGCCGCTGCTCGATGCGTTGATCGACGGGCACGAGACGCTCAAGCGACATGCTTTCTTTTTGCGGGACGCAGCCCGACAAAGCCAGTTCCTGATGAGCGAGGAACTGGAGGCCCTGGCCGCAGAACTGTGTCTCGACGCAGGCGGCGCCTTCGGCAAGCTGCAAGGCAACGTGACGAGCCAATTGAAAGTCGCCTTCGAGCGCGACGGCAAAACCGAGTTGTTGCCGATCACCGTGATTCGCAACTTGTCGTTCGACCCCGATCCGGAAATCCGCCGCCGGGCCTACGAAGTCGAGCAGCAAGGCTGGGCGTTGATACGCACTGCGGTCGCGGCGTGTTTGAACGGCGTCAAGGGAACGGCGCAGACGCTCAATCGCCGCCGCGGGCGGCCCAGCGTGCTGGCCGCGGCCCTCGATCAGAACAAGATCGACCAGCCCACGCTCGAAGCGCTGCTAGGCGCCATCCGCGAAGCGTTTCCCATGTTTCGACGCTACCTAAAGAGCAAGGCTCAAAAGCTCGGCTTGCCGCAATTGGCCTGGTGGGATTTGTTCGCGCCGCTCGGTGCCGCGCACGCGACGTATTCGTGGCGCCAGGCGCGCGATTTCATCGTCGAGAAGTTCGCCACGTTCCACGCAGACCTGGGCGCCTACGCCGCGCGGGCTTTCGACGGCGCCTGGATCGACGGCGCCCCGCGAGACGGCAAACGGGGCGGCGCGTTCTGCATGCCGGTCGTGGGCGTCGACGAAAGCCGCATCCTGGCCAATTTCGACGGCAGCTTCGAGCAAGTCAGCACGCTGGCTCATGAACTGGGCCACGGCTACCACAATCACTGCCAGAGCGGCCTGCCGCCGTTGCTCCGCGGCGCTCCGTCGACCTTGGCCGAAACCGCCAGCATCTTCTGCGAAACGCTGATCGCCGAAGCGGCTCTGGCCGAAGCGACGCCCGACGAGCAGTTGATGATTCTCGAAACACAACTCGCCGGCGCCACGCAGGTTTGTCTCGACATCAGCTCGCGGTTTTTATTCGAATCGGCCGTGTTCGCCCGGCGCCAGCAGAGCGAGCTCAGCCCCGACGAATTCTGCGAGCTGATGCTCGCCGCCCAGGCGGAAACCTACGGCGACGGCATCGACCCGGCGACCTATCATCGCACCATGTGGCTCTGGAAGCCGCACTACTACAGCTACGATCACAACTTCTACAACTTCCCCTACGCCTTTGGGCATCTGTTCGCGCTGGGGCTTTACGCCCAGTTCCAGCAGGAAGGCGCCGCCTTCGTGCCGCGCTACAACGAACTCTTGCGCGCGACCGGTCAGGACTACGCCGCGCCGTTGGCCGCACGGTTCGGCATCGACATCACCCAGCCGGACTTTTGGCGACAAAGCCTGCGGATCGTCGCCGGGCAGTTGGAGCGGTTCGAGAAGGTCGAAACTAGCTGAATTTCGGCACGCGGCTGCCGCCAGCGAAAGGAAGTTTCAGACCCATTTTTCAAGTCGGTTTCGGCCGTTGGCGAGCCGGAGGCGTCAGCCTCCGGGTTGCTGGACGCCGCGGCATCGCTTGTCCACCCGGAGGCTAACGCCACCGGCTCGCCATTTCGTTTTGCCACCGGCTCGGCGTTTTGATTTGGCGCTGCTTCTAGCTCCGCGTTCGCTTCGCCCAATTGCCATTGCCAAGCCGATCGGTTCGTCTTCCGCGACGAAAGCGCGCGACTGGGCGGCGAACTCTCGCTTGCCTCCCGTCCTCGCTTGCCTCATGCTGATAGGTGTGGGGGCAGCTGGAGCTTTGCAATGAGTCTTGCCGCGAGGGTAAGGTTCGCAATGTTTGTAGCGCGGGGTACGGGGTACTATTCGAAGATGCGTCGCCTTTTCACCGCTTTCTCCCGCTATCGACCGAGAGTACTGACGCTCGTCGTTTTGGCGGCGATTGCGACGACGATCGTGCTGGCGAACTTGAGCGAGGAATTTAGCCACCGCAAGGTCGATCCGCGGTCGTTCCGCTTTCCGCCGCAGCCGTCGGAATTGGAATTCGACTTGGGCGAGCCTCTTGTGGTCGGAGAGCACTACTGGACGGCTCTAACGAATATGTCCTACGGCTGGCCGCTCGTCTGGCGTCAGTACGTGACTCAAACAGGATTTTTCGGAGTTCTATCTTTCACCAAGTCTGTGGTTGGCGAAAACCACAGCACCGGCCGGCTGGCCGCGAATGCGGCAATCTGGCTCGCCATGCTCGCGCTTCCGGCCGCAATTTGCGAGTGGCTGCTGCGCCGTTATCGGCCGCGATTGAGGTTCAGCCTGCGCTCGATGTTGGTCGTCGTGGCGCTGGCGGCCGCGCTATGCGGTTGGTTCGCCGCGGCCCGCAACCGTGCGAACGTACAGGATGCGTTGATAGCCGCGCAAGGCGGCGGACTCTGGATTGGTTGCCGGGGGCCGAAATGGCTTGAGCTGATCGGCGCCGATCGCTACCGCCGCCGCATCGTCGGCGCGGCGCTCGATGCAAGCGTTGGCGTCGACGACGACCGCCGAGAAACGCAGCAAACGTTCGCTCAGTTAAGGCGACTGCCCGATATCGAGTATCTCTCCTTGAACGTGGATTCTCTCAGCCCCGAGGTGATCGACGGCTTGGGCGAACTGCGTCAACTGCGGACGCTGCGAATCGAAGTGCGCATCTTGACCTCCGACACAGGCCGCTCGCTCGTCGGCGCGCTTTGCAAGTTGCCGGGGCTGCGAGTCCTGAGCATCGATTCCGGTGCGTACTATTCATCCGACCATACCTCGCGCGAGTTGCTGGCGCCTTACGGGGCTCTCGATCAACTCGAACGTCTGAACCTGGCGGGCCGAACGCTCGCCTGCGAAGATCTCGCCGGCCTGGCCGGCTTGAAGAATTTGAAATCGCTCGCGTTACGCGGCCTGTATGGCAGGCGAGTCCAAATAGACGGAGATCGGTCGTTGCTCGCGAACTTGCCTGCCTCGACGCATTTCGAATCGCTCGACCTGCTCGGTTCGCAAATCGGCGATGATGATCTCAAGCACGTCGCGGCGCTGACTCAACTCAAGTCCCTCAGCTTGCTCGGAGAAGACTTCACCGACGTTGCGTTTTCGCGCCTGGCGAAGCTCGAGTCGCTCGAAGAGCTGGCAATCGACAGCGATCCATTTACCGAGCAGTCGTCAAGGAGACGCCAAGTCATGCTGAAGTTGAAGCGGCTCAAGAAACTGCACATCGGATATTTCGACGACGAGTTGCTGTTGCAGTCGCCCCAAGAGCTGCGCGACGAGGCCTCGAGACTGCTCGAAGATGACGATGAATATGCCGATTGGCTGCGGGGGCTTGCTGACTTGCGAGAAGCGAAACCCGAGCTTGCCATCGACGGCGACGTCGGCGGGCCCGATTGGTCCGAGCATGATTTGGCCCCGAAGTGCGACACGATCCCCAGCAGTTTCCCCGTCGAGATTGCCCGCGAGGCGGTGCGAGTCTGGAAGGAGCAGCAAGCGGGGAACTGAGCGAACGCGCAGCCGGGCGAGCGAAGCGGGAGGAATTGGAAAAACGGGCCAGCTTGCGCAGTTTCGCCTCGGGAAGGAACTCGCCTTGGAAAGCATCGCGAGGACGGTTAGAATTCCCACCCTCACGCACTCCAACGCTGGAGTACGCGGGGGCAAGGCACGGACGCCGGTCAGGACGCGCGAGTCACGATGCGCTCGCGGGTCGGCTGGCACGAACGGGGGCGCGGTCGCCGCGCCGAAACGCGTCGTCCTGTCCCGCCTTGCGGCGCTAGAAAATCGACAAAAGGCATGGAGGCCGCTTGTGGACAAGGTTCTGGTTACCGGCGTGGACGAATTCATCGGCGCGAATATCGCGCTGGCACTGGCCGGCCGCTGTCAGGTCGTAGGCGTCTCCGATCGCGGCTTGGCGCCCGAAGGTTGTCGCCCGTTGGAATGCGAACTCGACGACTTCGACGTCTTGTCGAGCCGGCTTGAGGAGGAGCGGCCGCGCTGGCTGATCCATTGCGGCCCCTTGGCCCGGCCGTCGTGGGATTGGGGCGACTTGCCGGCGCCTGACGCCGAACGCGAACTCGATCAGGTCAAGCATTTACTCGAAGCGACGCGTCGCTCGGGCACGAACCTTGCCGTTGTGTCCACCGATGCGCTCTTCGCAGGCCCGCGGATGTTTCACGGCGAAGCCGCCCGGCCCAGCGCGGACGGCGCCGTCGCCAGCGCAGCTTGGGCAGTCGAGCAGGCGCTGGCTGGAACCCCGGCTTTGGTCGTTCGCACGCACGCTTTCGGTTTTGGTCCGGCCGGGGCCGAGATCAACTACGCCGAACGGCTTTGGACGGCCTTGAGCCAGGGCGAGCCCTGCGATGTGGACGCCGAACGTCACGCCACGCCCATTCTGGCCAGCGATCTGGGCGAATTGATCTACCGCGCGCTGCAACTGGAGCTGCGCGGCGTGATCCAAATCGCCGGCGCCGAACGCACCAGTCCCTTTCGCTTCGCCGCGGCGCTAGCCGGCGCCTGCGGGTTTGCCGGCCGCCAGGTGCGTCTGCCTGAAGGCCCGCCGCCGCGACGCGGCAATGTCGACGAAACGTCGCTCAACACGCAGTTCGTGCGGCGGCAGTTGGGCGCCCCGCTGCCGCTGTTGCGAGAAAGCCTGGCGCGATTCGCGGAACAAGCCGCGGGCGGCTATCGCGAGAAGTTGCACGGCGCCGGCTGTTTGATAGGCGCCTACGGCCAAGCCGCGTGAGCCGGACCGTCGGCGCCTTTCGCGGGTTCACCCAGGCAGCCGGGTAAGGCCGGCCGCCGGCTCAACCGCCGTAGCCCTTCAGTCTTGTGCGCTCGACGGAAATTTCTGGTTTCCCAGCCAGCGAATCGGCCGTGCGGCGAACATTTCCGAGATCTGCACTTCCCGTCGCCGGCATCGACGTGTCCGTGCCAGGCAAAACGATCTCGGAGAGGCCTAAGCCTAGGGCGAGTTGATCTTCGTCGAACAGGTTGCGCACTGCTTCGGAAGTTTGCCCGTTGGGCACGATAATGAACGGGCAACGGCTGTCGGCGAGTTGCACGAGTTCTCGGTCGCCGATCGGGGTGCGGCTCAGATCGAGCACGCGCAGATGCCGCAAATGCTTGAACTGGGCCAAGTCGCGGGCGGTCGGCGCGCATTCGGCCAACTCGACCTTCACGATCACGCCCAAGCATTCGAGGCCAAAGCGAGGTTCAATCCCGCACTTTCCCCCGAGGCGTTCCACCGTCTCCAACGCTGCCCGCTCGCCGGGGACGTCTAGGGCGACAAGCCCAATCGCCAGAACTACCAACGCCCCCGCTAGCCACTCCGACCGCAACATACGCCGATTCTCCCGCGAGCCAATGCCCGCGCGCACCGCCCCGCGGCGGCGCGAATCGGGCCTCTTCAAGTTTTGTTCCGTGCAGCGCCTTCAACCGCTGCTTGAAATATATGATGATCGAATGCTGTAGATTATTTAGCGAAATACTGGATTATTACGAAGTCTTTATATAACCGGCCGGAGCGAAAGCGCGGGCTCAAAGCGCGCGGAATTCGCTCGACCGGCAGAGCAGCCGTTCCGATAGCCGCTGCCAGGCAACTCAGGGCAGCGGGGCAAATGTGGAGAAACCTGGGACGCGTTGTTTGGCTTTTTTTCCGCCGAAATATCGCGAAGTCGCGCGAAATGCTGCATAATTCTCAGAAATACAGTTCGGCCTCGCTATCGTTCGCCGCGCGCCCAAGGAGCATTCGCCGATGAGAGCCTGTCTCTTGATGTTGATCGCAGGGACGTTGTTTTCGCTGTCCACGGTCTCCGCCGTATTCGCCGACGAGCAAGCCAAGCCGGCGGCGCCGCGGAAAATGAACGTGCTGTTCTTGATCGCCGACGATTTGAATTGCGATTTGCACTGCTATGGGCATCCGCACGTCACGTCGCCGAACATCGACCGTCTGGCGAAGCGGGGCGTGCGGTTCGAGCACGCCTATTGCCAGTTTCCGTTGTGCAGTCCCAGCCGCACTTCGTTTTTGACCGGCCGCAGGCCCAATGCCACGCACATTCATACCAACCCGCGAGCCGGACGATTCTCCACCGACTATCGGCTTACGCCGCACTTCCGCGAGTACATTCCCGACACGGTGACCATGCCCCAGTTGTTCCGGCAGCACGGTTACGCTTCGGCTCGGGTCGGCAAGCTGTACCACTATGGCGTGCCGGGCCAGATCGGCACGAGCGGCCTGGACGATCTGGCGTCGTGGGACGTTTTCGTAAACCCCGCCGGCCGCGACAAAGCCGAGGAAAACAAGATCTTCACGCTTACGCCGCACAGCTACGGCGGCACGCTGAGCTGGCTGGCTTCCGCAGGGGCCGACCTGGAACAGACCGACGGGCTGGGCGCCACGGCGGGCATCAGCCTGCTGGAAGAATACAAGGATCAGCCGTTCTTTCTGGCGGTCGGCTTCTACCGCCCGCACACGCCCTACGTGGCGCCCAAGCGTTATTTCGAAGCATACGACGCGAAGGGGATCGAATTGCCGAGTCTGTCGGACGCCGACCGCCAGCGAATGCCGGCCGCGGCGTATACAAGCGCCAAGAAAGAACAAGAAGCGATGAGCGACGATTTGCGGCGCGAGGCGATTCAGGCCTATTGGGCGTCGATCACGTTCATGGACGCCCAGATGGGCCGCGTCCTCGACGCCTTGGACCGGCTGGGATTGACCGACAAGACGATCGTCGTGATGACCAGCGACCACGGCTATCACATGTACCAGCACGGCCTGTGGCAGAAAATGAGCCTGTTCGAGAACTCGGTGCACGTGCCGCTGATCGTCTCCGTTCCCGGCGCCGCCGGCAACGGCAAGTCGAACGCCGGGCCGGTGGAATTGGTCGATCTCTATGCAACGCTGGCCGATCTGTGCGGGCTGCCGGCGCCCAAATATCTCGATGGCGCCAGTTTGCGGCCGGCACTCGACGATCCTTCGAAATCGGTCAAACAGGCCGCCTTCACGCAAGTCCGGCGCGGCGCCTTCGACGGCTACAGCGTCCGCACCTCGCGTTGGCGTTACACGCTCTGGGACGAGGGCCGCAAGGGCGAACAGCTCTACGACATGCAGGCCGATCCCGGCGAAATGGCGAACTTGGCCGCCGATCCCCGGCACGCCGAAACGATTGCCAAACTCAAGGCGCAGGTGCAGGGCTACGCGAACAGCGGCGGCAAATGACTTTGCCGCACATTACGGTGTTTCGAGTTTCTGCAGCAGTTCCAGAGCTTCGGCGTCGGCGGGCGAGTGTTCGAGCGCTTTGCGCAGGCTGGCCTTGGCCGAGGTCCGATCTTTACGCTCCAGGTGCAACAGCGCCCATTGATAGTAAACCGCGGCGCGTTCGGCGCCATGGTCGAGCGCGCGCTGAAAGTCGGCCGCGGCTTGCTCGAAGTGATGAGCGTCGCCGTGCAGCATGCCGCGATGCAGGGCCGCCGTCGCCAGATGGGGATCGAGCCGCAGCGCCTCGGAGAAATCCTCCTGCGCCTCAGCGGATTGTCCTAAGGCTGCTTGCGCCAGGCCGCGATTGTCTAGACAGTCGGCCTGCGCGGTTGCGCAGAACCTCTCGGCGCTCATCGGGGCCAAGGCCACGCAGATGGAAAACGAGGTCAGCGCCTGTTGGAACTTGCCCCGGCGAAAGGCGCAAAGGCCCGAATAATAATTGGGCCAGAAATCCTCGGGCGCTTTCTGCAAGGCTTGCCGGAACTCGCCTTCAGCCGCTTCCAGCCGCCCGTTACGGAGCAGGAATCGACCGAGCGCATAATGCTCCCAGACCGATGGCGGCGCCGACTTGTCGCCGATTTGCGCCGGGGGTGATTCGCCCAAGTAGGCCGACCGTTCGGCGGCCAGGATCGGACTAGCGCCGAACGTCGCTTCGGCTTCGTCGAGCACGGCAAGCGCGTGGGCTCGCGATTGCTGTTCATTGGCGCCTTGCTCTGCGCGAAATCGAAAGCTCGCCCACAAAATGCCCAGGTCGAGCAAGTCGGTGCGCAGCTCGCTTCTCTCAGCGTCGGGCTCGTCGCCGTCGGCCTCAGCGAGAATTTGGTCGCGCGCTTGCCAGATCTTCGGGCAGCCCTGTTCGATCTCACGCAGTTCGGCGGGCGACAGGGCGACTCTGCCATCGAGGAATCGCAATCTGTCGACTAACTGGTGCAAGTCCTCGGCCCGGCGGCGCCGCTGGGCCACGACAAGGAGACTGTGGAAAGTCGACTTCAAATCGGCATGACCGGGCACGAGCGACAATCGCGCCGCGCCGGCGCGCAACCGCTCGATCGCCGCCGGAAACTGGCGGCGATCGAGCAATTGGTCGGCTTCGCGCAAATCGGCTTGCGCATTGCGAACTTGCCGGCCCAGGTAGGCGGTCGCGCCGCCGACGCAGGCCGCGATCAAAATCACGCTGCTCGCCAGGCGCCGCAAGGAGTGCGGTTTACGCCGGCGCCATTTTTGCCAGCGCTCGCTCAGGCTGCGATTCGGCAGGCCGCGCAGCGGCAGATCGGCCAGGTGCCGGCGCAGATCGTCTGCCAGCGACGCAGCGTCGCCGTAGCGCGCGGCCGGATCAGAAGCCAGGCACTTGTCGATGAGATCGGCCAGCCCGCGCGAGACCGCGGGGTTCAGGCTGCGGATCGCCGGGCGAACTTGGATGGCGCCGGAACTAGCCGGGGGGCCGCCCAGCATCTCATAGAGCACGACGCCGAGCGAGTAGATGTCGGAACGCACGTCCACGGCCGCCAGGACCGCTTTGCCCGAGCGGATCGCCGCCACCGCCGCGGCTTGCTCGGGCGACATATAGCCTTGCGTTCCGCCCAGCCACTCGTCCGCAGATGCCTGCGCCGCCAAGGGGCCGCGCGCCAAATGGAAATCGAGCAGCATGGGCTGGCCATCGCCCGCCAGCAGCACGTTGGAGGGTTTGAGATCGAGGTGCAGCAGGCCGCGTTGATGCGCATAGTGCAGCGCGTCGGCCAGATCGGCGCCGATCCAGCAGACGGTCTGCACGTAAGTCAGGCTTTCCAGCCAGTCGAGCGCCGGCCCCTCCAGCGGCAGCGATACCGGCAATGGGGCGCGCAGCCGGGCCAGGGCCTCGACGAAACTCCGGCCGCTGCGCTCGTGCTGCGGACAGTTCTCGATCTCCGACAGCAGCGCGTCGAGGCTGGCGCCGCCTAGGTACGGCATACATAGCGCTCGCAAGCCGCGTTCGGGAAAATCCTGCACTAAATAGAGCGGCACGATGCCCGTGTGTTGCAGCCGCGAGAGCGAAAGATGTTCGGCCGCTTCGAACGAGGTGAATTTGATCGCCACGGGCCGGTCGGAAAGCGAAGGCTGCGTGGCCAAAAACACGCGGCCCGTCGCCCCTCGCCCGAGTTCGGCCAGCAAGCGAAACTCGCCCAGTTCCTCCCCCGCGGTCGGAAATTCCGCCTGCGGTTCGTCCTGGAACAGCCCGTAGCAAGCCAACAGCAATTCCAGCTCGGCTCGCCATTGCGGGAAGCGTCTGAGAATCTCGGCCGAATCGATCGATTCGCCTGCTTCCTGGCGCAAGCAGATCTCTTCGCAAACCAACTGCACCGCTACGGCCGGAGCTAACTCGCACCCGGCGCGTCGAGCGAGAAACTCTTCCAACGCAGCACATTCGCCGCGCCGCCAAGCGTCGCTGAATTCGCGAGCCAATAGCGAACCGGGCTCGTCGTCGCGATCGGAAATCAGGCTCTCGGGGGCCGCGGCGGCGTCGGACGAGTCCCGAGACGCTTGGGCCGCGCCGCTCACATCTCGCCTCGATCGGGCGGCGGTTCGCTGCCGGCGCCGTCGGGCGCCAGGCCCTGCTGCTGATGGGAAACCGGCGCCTGGGCCGCCGCCAGACGTTTTGCCAGGTCATACAGAATTCGCCGCACGCTACTGGCGTGCAGCCCGGTGCGAGCGGCGATCTCGGCCAAGGGCAGCCCTTGACGCTTCAAGCTGAGCAACTCGCGGTGCGCAGGCGGGCAGAGCGCTTGCAATTGGCGCCAAAGCTCGTTGCCCCGCGCCACGGCGCTGGGGCCTGCGGAGCCGCTGGCAACTTGCAAGGCATCCTCTTCGCCGCCCAACGTTCGCTCGCGTTCGATCGCCCGGCGATGCTGCCGCACGCGGTCGATCAAACGCCGGCGCGTCGCGGTGATCAGAAACGCTCGCAGTTCGGCGGCCGTCTGGAAATTCCAGCGCCCAGTGCGAAAACCATCGAGCAAATCGGTCCAGACCGACAGCACGACGTCTTCCGAATCGAACTTGCTGCGCAGGGCCTTCGACATTCGGCGTCGCACCAGGCTGCGCAAGCCAGGCGCTACATTGAGAAATACCTGTTCGATGGCCGCAGGATCGCCGTTGCTGAGCAATTGCAGCAGGTTCTCCAGCGGCGGCGCATCCATCAGCTTACCCGTACTACAAACATTCTATTTCTTTGTGGGCCGCGAAGATTTCGCCCTGAGGGTCAAGCCGGGTTTCGCGGCAGGAAATTCAAACTCAGGCTCCAGAAAGTCGCTTTTCGCTCCGCGAAAAAGGCGCCTTTTTCGCGGAGCGAAAAGCGACTTTGGTTGCGGCTTCGCCGCTCCGTGTTACCCGCGATCCAACCCATGGGAGGCTTATCTCAGCAGAGGCTGTACGGAAAGTCGCACTCGGCGCGGCGCGGCTTGAGCCGTATCGCGACTTCGCCGCATACCGGGGCTTTGCGGTGCGGCGCGTAAGTGGAAGTGACGCGCCGCCACATAAGAGACTACCCCGCAGGCCCCGACGCCCCAGAGCAGCCGGTCGCCATCGGTGAGCGACGAGATCAGTTCTCCGCCCAGTTCGTCGAGATCGGCGAGCACCGCATCAAAAGCCTGGCCTAGTTGCGCCGCCTCAGGCAAAAACCGCGGCAACAAAGGCGCCGCCGAGGCCCACGGCAGTTGTGCGTCGAAGAGTTCCGACGATACTTGGAGCAGCCGATCTTGCACTTCCGTTGCAAATGACATCGCCGGGCGAATGGCGACGGCAACATCGGGACGGTCTTCGACTAGCTTGCGAAAGCCAGTGAGCGCGGCGTCAAACACGCGCTGCATTGTTTCCGGTTCGCCGCCTGGGGAAAATGGGCGTTCGAGCGTGGCGCCTCCCGCGAGGCGAGCGGGCGCTTCGGCCGGTTGTTTGCCGAGCATTTGGACGGCTGCATAATTCGCGCTGCCCAACTGCTGGTACGAGTCATTTGCGTGACGGCCCGTTTCGGACGCGAGCGTCGGCGGAGACGGCAAGCGCTGGGGCAATCCCGCCGGCGCTTGCTTGCCCGGATCGTTCGCGTCCGGTCGAGTCGCTCGAACCGCCTCTAACGTCAAATCGATCGACGGTTTGACATAGGCAGAATCGAAATCGAACGTCATCAGAACGTTCGAGTAGCCGACATTCGGCGATACGGCGTAGGCCGTTGCGCTCTTCGCGTCCTGGCTCGCCTGACGGCTGGAACTCGCGTCGCCCGCGTAGACATCGGTATGAACGCCGGGCTGCAGGTTCGTGGCGGGCGAGGACGTAGGCGGCTGCTGATCCGCTTGCGACGGTTCGGCTTCGGACCAGCCTGGCGGCTGGATGTCAACGACGATCACGCTGAAGAACATCGGGGGGGCGAACGCCGCATCGGGTTCGCCGAGAGTCTGTTCGGGGGCGAGTTCGCCCGAAAAATACCCCGTGGAACCGAGCGGACTCGATTGGCGATCGCCGCCGAACATTTCGACGTTCGCCATCGGATGGTCGCCGTGCATCTCGGCGACCATCGCCCCAGGCTGGGGCTCGAATTGCGGCGAAAAGAGGGGCCCCATGTTGAATAAACATCGGGACTCGAGCGATTCCATCGCCACGGAGGAAATACCATCCTTGAAACCAGCCAACGGCCTGCCGGGGCTGCGTCGGCGCCTCCTTCGTACCACTTCGTTACCTCCTCAACTGGCGAGCGCGATTGCGCAGGCGCGTCGCTTAGGCTCCGCTTCGAGATCCGAAATCGAAGCTCTAGTCTACTCCGGCGAACTCTAGCCAGCAAGCGAAGAACCCACTCTCGCGGGGCTTTTGGCGATTAGCATTCGATGGCTGAAGTCGAGTTCGGCGGCTTGCCAACGGCCCTCTGAACCGCTACCTTCGAGGGTTTAACGTGGTTGCGAGGAACGCAAAATGGTCGCGGGGCCGCCCGACTCCCACCGCATCGTCATCACGGGCATCGGCCTGACGGCGCCCAATGGCGATACGCTGCGCGCGTTTCGCGACAGCTTGTTGGACTGCCGTAGCGGCGTCACGCCCTACGAAATCCGCTACGTCGGCTCAACCCTGGCCGGCGTCTGCCGCTTCGACGAGTTGAAATATCAGAAAAAGAAAGACCTCCGCCGCGGCACTCGGGCCGGCAGCGTGGGGGTTTATTGTGCCCACGAGGCGATCGCCGACTCGGGTATCGATTGGGGCAATGTCGACAAGGCCCAGGTCGGGATCTACGTCGGCGTCACCGAGCACGGCAACGTCGAGACCGAAAACGAGATTTACGAACTGAAGGGGTTCGACTACGACACCAAGTTCTGGTCGCACCACCACAATCCGCGCACCGTAGCCAACAACCCGGCCGGCGAGATCTCGCTCAACCTCGGGGTAACCGGCCCCCACTATACGATCGGCGCCGCCTGCGCCGCGGGCAACGCCGGCTTGATCCAAGGCGTGCAAATGCTGCGGCTGGGCGAGGTCGACCTGGCGCTATGCGGCGGCGTCTCGGAAAGCATTCATACTTTCGGCATTTTTGCCAGCTTCAAGAGCCAAGGCGCCTTGGCCTCGCACGCCGATCCGACCAAAGCCTCGCGGCCGTTCGACGTGAACCGCAACGGCATCGTCGTCGCCGAGGGGGGCTGCATGTATACGCTCGAGCGGTACAGCGATGCCCGGGCTCGCGGCGCCAAGATCTACGGCGAGATTGTCGGCTATCACCTCAATAGCGATGCCAGCGACTTCGTGCTGCCCAATCCAGACCGCCAGGCTGAGTGCATGCAGAAGGCGCTGAAGAGGGCGAAGCTGAACCCGGAAGACGTAGATATCGTCAGCACCCACGCCACCGGCACCGCCTCGGGCGACGCCCAGGAGTGCATCGCCCTGCGGCGCGTGTTCGAGAGTTCGCCGCGGACGCTGTTCAACAACGCCAAGAGTTATATCGGCCACGCGATGGGCGCCGCCGGGGCCTTGGAGTTGGCGGGCAATCTGTTGGCGTTCGAAGACCACGTCTGCCATCCCACGATCAACGTTGACGAACTCGACCCCGAGTGCGCCCTGCCGGGCCTGGTCGCCAACCAGCCGCGCGAAATGTCGCGGACGACGACCATTCTCAACAATTCGTTCGGGATGTTGGGCATCAACTCGGTTCTGATCGTAAAGAAAGTGTGACCGACAGGGGCGAAGACTGAAGCTTCTTCGCCGTAGCGGTCGAGAGACTCGGGTAATTTATTCAATCGGTGTGGAGAACGCGGCATGACGACGGCCGACATCAAAGAGGCCATTCTCGATATTCTCGAAGGCATCACTCCTGACGATGATCTCAGCAATCTGAAGGACGACGTGCCGTTTCGCGAGCAGCTCGAATTGGATAGCATGGATTTCCTCGACATCGTGATGGAATTGCGCAAGCGCTACCGCGTGCAAATTCCCGAAGACGATTACATCGAGCTGCGCAGCATGCAAAGCACCGTGGCGTATCTCGAACCCTTGATGAAGAATTTGCAGAAGGCGTAATACAAACTCCCTCTCCCTTTGGGAGAGGGTTGGGGTGAGGGCGAACCGCCCGTGCATTTTGGATTTTCGATTTTGGATTTTGGATTTTGCCGCTTCCGGTCGCCGATTTCCGACGCCCGCAGTCCGCACTTTTAGTTCAAACCGGGGGGCTGACGCCCCCCGCTCGCCTTCCTTAGCCCTCACTGCTTGCACCGCGCATGGCGTCGTCCGCTAAGCACTACGACACCATCATCATCGGCGCCGGCATGTCGGGGTTGTCGGCCGGCATTCGGCTGGCTTACTACGAGCGGCGCGTCTGCATTCTCGAGCGGCACACGACGATCGGCGGGCTGAACTCGTTCTATCGGCTCGACGGCCGCAACTACGACGTCGGCCTGCACGCCGTGACCAACTTCACGCCCAAGGGCGCCAAGAAAGGCCCGCTGGCCCGACTGCTGCGGCAGTTGCGGATCGGCTGGGACGAATTCGCGCTTGTCCCGCAAGTCGGCTCGCGCGTCGCCTTCCCGGGGGTGCATCTCGATTTCACCAATGACTTCGAGCAGTTTCGCTCCGAGATCCATCAGAAATTCCCCGCTCAGAAGGACAACTTCGAGCGGTTGATCGGCCAGATTACCGACTACGACGAGCTCGATCTCGGGGGGGCAAACCGTTCGGCCCGCGAGGCGGTGTCGGCGATTATCAGCGATCCGCTGTTGGTCGAAATGCTGTTCTGCCCGCTGATGTATTACGGCAGCGCCCGCGAGCGCGACATGGATTTCGCACAGTTCTGCGTGATGTTCCGCAGCATCTTTTGCGAAGGCCTGGCCCGGCCGTTCGCCGGCGTGCGACTGATTCTGAAGATCCTGGTCCGCAAGTACAAAGAGCTGGGGGGCGAATTGCGGTTGCGCGCCGGCGTCAGCCGGATCGCAGTCGAGAACGGCCGCGCCGCGAAAGTCGTACTCGAAGACGGCACGGAGTTGACGGCCGATAACGTGTTATCGAGTGCCGGCTGGGTCGAGACGATGCGGCTCTGCGACGACGTGAGCCGGCCTGCCGAGCATCGTCCGGGGCAGTTGTCGTTTACCGAGTCGATCTCGGTGCTCGACTGCCAACCCCGCACGATCGGCTGCGACCGCACGGTGATTTTTTATAACGACTCCGAAACATTTCACTGGGAAAAGCCCGAAGCGCTGGTCGATTTGCGCAGCGGCGTGATCTGCTCGCCGAACAATTTCGCCTACGGCGAGCCGCTCGAAGAGGGCATGATGCGGATTACCTCGCTGGCCAACTTCGACCGCTGGAACGCACTCGACGAGCGCGAATACGCCCTGGCCAAGCTGCGCTATTACGACGAAACGGTCGCTTCGGCCGTGCGATTCACGCCCGATTTCCGCAGCCGCGTGATCGCTACCGACATGTTCACGCCGACCACCGTCCGCCGCTTCTCCGGGCACGACAATGGGGCCGTGTACGGCTCGCCCGACAAGCAGTACGACGGCCGCACGCACCTGAAAAACCTGTTCATTTGCGGGACAGACCAGGGTTTTGTCGGTATCATTGGTTCCATCGTGAGCGGCATTTCGATCGCCAATCAGCATCTGTTGCAATAGCCCACCTGCGTTTTCATGTCTAAAGATTTTCTCAAAGGCGCCCGCGACGAGTACGACGTGGTCGTCATCGGCAGCGGCCTGGCCGGTCTGACGGCGGCCAACACGCTGGCCAAAACCGGCCGTTCGGTGCTGCTCTTGGAACAGCACTATCAACTCGGCGGCATGGCCACCTGGTTCAAACGCCGCGGCGGCCACATCTTCGATATTTCGCTGCACGGCTTCCCGGTCGGCATGATCAAAAGCTGTAAGCGATACTGGACGCCGGAGATCGCCGATTCGATCGTGCAGCTCAAGCAGATTCGTTTCGACAACCCGATGTTCTCGCTCACGACCACCTTCAACCGCGACGATTTCACGCGGCTGTTGGTCGAGCGGTTCCAGGTTCCGGCCGAGCAGGTGACGGCGTTCTTCGATGCCGCCCGAGGGATGAATTTTTACGACGACCAATCGACTTCGGTCGGCGAGTTGTTCCAAAAGTTCTTTCCCGGCCGCGAAGACGTGATTCGGTTGTTGATGGAGCCGATCACCTACGCCAACGGTTCGACGCTCGAAGACCCGGCGATCAGCTACGGGATCGTGTTCTCGAACTTCATGTCGAAAGGCGTGTTCACGTTCGAAGGGGGCACCGACAGGCTGATCGGCCTGATGCGCGACGAGCTGCTGAAAAACGGCGTCGACCTGCGAATTCGTTGCGACGTTGAAAAAATCCATGTCCGCCATGGCCGCGTCGAGGCGGTCACCGTCAACGGTCGCACCATCAAAACGCGATCGGTCGTGTCGAACGCGAACTTGAAGGCCACCGTCTTCAACCTGGTGGGCGAAGAACACTTCGACCGCGCGTTCGTCGATCAGGCCAAGGCCGTGCGGCTGAACAATTCGAGCTGCCAGGTTTACATGGCGCTCAAGCCGGGCGAAACGATCGACGAAAGCTGCGGCGACCTGCTGTTCAGCTCGACGGCGCCGCTGTTCCGCACGGAACTGCTGCTTAGTCGAAACATTACCAGCCGCACCTATTCATTCTACTATCCTCGCACGCGGCCCGGCAGCGATCGCTCGCTGATCGTCTCCAGCACCAACGCCAATTACGGCGATTGGGCCAAGATGCCCGAGGACGATTATCAAGCCAGCAAACAAGACTTGATCGAAACCACGCTGGAGGCAATCACGAAGTACGTGCCCGATATCCGGGCCAAGCTCGACCACGTCGAAGCCTCGACGCCGCGCACGTTCGAGCACTACACCAAGCACGTGATGGGCGCCAGCTTCGGCACCAAGTTCGAAGGGCTGGCGGTCAGTCGCGCCGTGCCCGAGCAAATCGCCGGGCTGTATCACGCCGGCAGCGTGGGCATCATCATGTCGGGCTGGCTGGGGGCCATGAACTACGGCGTGATCGTGGCCAACGACGTCGACGGCTTTTTGCTGAAGAACTCGCCCGTCGCGCCGATCGACGCCGAGGCGGCCGCAACATTAGCCTGGCCGAAATCCACGCCGCGATCCCGCACCGCGAGCCGTTTTTGCTGGTCGACGAAATCGTCTCGCGCGACGAACGGCGGATCGAGTGCCGCAAGACGTTCACGGGCGACGAGTTCTTTTATCAAGGCCACTACCCGCAATACCCGCTCACGCCCGGCGTGCTGTTGTGCGAAGCCGCGATGCAGGCCGGCGCGATCTTGCTCTCGAAGCAGTTCGACGCCTCGCAAGGCGGGGCGCCCGTGGCGACGCGGATGAGCGACGTGAAATTCAAGCGCATGGTGCGGCCCGGCGAGACGATCGACATCGAAGTCGAACTCATCGAGCGGCTTTCCGACGCCTTTTTTCTCAAGGCGAAAGTCTCCTGCGGCGGCAAAGTCGCCGTGCGCTTCGAGTTCGCCTGCACGCTCGCGGCGGCGAGCGAATAAGCAGACTGGCGAGCGGGGGGCGTCAGCCCCCTGGTAACAAGGTGGCGCGGAATACACAACGCGGAACGCATGAAGGCAATCGCGAAAACGCGAAAAGAGAACGCTGATTACGTGGACCTCGCTGCCTGATTATTTCAATAGAACTTTTGCTTGCCTCGCGATTTCTTCTCTGTGCTCTCCGTGCCTCTGTGGTGAACCTTCCTCCGTAGTGGTTCTTAGATTCGATCCATGCCTTCCGACTTCCTCCAGCTCGCCGGCAAATCGTTCCTCGTCTTCGGCGTTGCGAACCGCAAGAGCGTGGCCTTCCATATCGGCCGCGCGCTGCGCGAAGCCGAGGCGAACGTGGTCTACGTCGTCCGCTCGCCCGAGCGGAAGGAATCGGTCGCCAAACTTCTCGGCGATGCGGAAGTGTTTGTCTGCGACGTCGAACACGAAGAGCAGATCGCCCGGTTGAGGGCCGAGATCGGCCAGCGGCACGAAACTTTTCACGGGCTGGTACACTCGATCGCCTTCGCCGACTACGAAGACGGCCTGCGGCCGTTCCACGAAACCACGAAGCGCGCCTTTCTGCGGTCGGTCGATATTTCCTGCTACTCGCTGATCGCCTTGTCGCGGGCGTTTCACGATCTGCTCGATCCGGACGCCTCGGTCGTGACGATCTCGATCTCGACCACGCGGATGGCCAGCGAGAACTACGGCTTCATGGCGCCGGTCAAAGCGGCGCTCGATTCGTCGCTCGTCTTCCTGGCCAAGTCGTTCAGCCAGTTCTCGCGAGTGCGCTTCAACGCCGTGGCGCCGGGCTTGCTGAAAACTTCGGCCTCCGCCGGCATCCCGGGCTATGTCGATTCGTATCTCTACGCCGAGCAAGCCACGCTGCGCAAGCGCGCCGTCCAAACCGAGGAGGTCGCCAACACGGCGGCGTTTCTCTTAAGCCCGCGTTCCAGCGGCATCAACGCCCAGCAGATCATCGTCGACGCCGGGATGGAGGTGAATTACTTCGACCGCGAGTTCGTGCGGCGAGCGAACCAGAGCAATCCTCCTCCCTCTCCCTCTGGGAGAGGGCCGGGGTGAGGGCAGCGCGGCTGACGCGAGGTTATAGAACGATTCTCCGCGCCTCCGCGTGCAAAAAGATGTCACGCGGAGGCGCGGAGCCGCAGAGAAAGTGCAATCAGATGAGGCGACTCTCGGTCTTCACGCTGTTGCTATATCGCCCGGACCTCTCTTGCCCCGAGTCGCCAGATCGGCTCAAATCAATCAACGTAAACTGATGCGTTGCCGATTGGTCTGGTAGAGGATTCCCGCCATGCTCAGCATACTCGGCCGCGGGGCGAAAACGTGCGACGGCGTCTCGCGCCGCGAGGTATTGCGAGCCGGCGCCTTGTCGTTTGGCGGCGCCCTGCTGAGCGCGCCGGAAATCTCCGCAGCGGCAGCCAAATCCGCGGCCCGGGCAAAATCGGTCGTGCTGTTCAATCTGTTCGGCGGGCCGAGCCATATCGACATGTTCGATCTGAAGCCCGAGGCGCCGGTGGAAATCCGCGGCGAGTTTCGGCCTATCGACACGTCCGTGCCGGGCGTGCAAATCTGCGAACACATGCCGCGGATCGCCAAGCTGATGCACCGCACGACGCTGATCCGCACTTTGTCGCACGGTTACAACAGCCACAATCCTTACGCCGTGCTGACTGGCTTCACCGGGGGCAACGACCGCGAGAACTACTTCGCCAAGCCGGCGTGACCTTCATCACGCTGACCACCGAGAGCAAAGGCGCCGGCCACTGGGACACGCACGAAAACAATTTCGGCGTGCTGCGAGACTTCAACCTGCCCAACTTCGACCAGATCTTTTCGGCGCTCGTGACCGATCTCGACGACCGGGGCTTACTCGACAGCACGCTGGTCGTCGCGATGGGCGACATGGGCCGCTCGCCGCGCGTGAATCGCAAGGCGGGCCGCGACCACTGGCCGCAGGCCTGCTTTTGTCTTTTGGCCGGCGGCGGCATGAAGAGCGGCTGCGTCTTCGGCTCGACCGACAAGTCGGCCGGGCAAGTCAACGACCACGCGGTTTCGCCCGGCGACATCGTGGCCACGATCTATCACCTGCTCGGCGTCGATCCGCACACGCTGGTCCACGATCTCACCAACCGGCCGATCGCGATCTCCCACGGCGGCGAGCCGATCTACGGCGTGCTCGCTTGACGGACGCTGTTCGCTTCACGCCTCGCGATACGGCCCGGCATGCTGGGCTTCGAGCGTGCGCCGCACTTTCTCGCCGGATAGTTCGGCGACCATTTCGCGCGACTGCAAGGCCAAAGCAGCGGCCGTGCCGGCGGCCTGGCCCATCGCCATGGCGGTGACTGTAACGCGCGTCGAACTGGCCGCCAATTGCGTCGCCGAGTGGCAGCGGCCGGCCACGAGCAAGTTGGCTAATTTGCGCGGCAACAGCGAGCGGTAAGGAATATCGTATTGGTCCGGCTGAAAGCCCTTCTTTTCCTGGGCGGCGCCGGGCGTGGCCCGGTTGGGGTGCAAGTCGAGATACCAGCAGCCGGTGGCCACGGCGTCGTCGAACTGACGCTGCTGCCGGATATCTTCCTCGGTCAACACATACGCGCCGTCGATCCGCCGCGTCTCGCGCACGCCAACGTAGGGTCCGCTTGTGACGAAATACGCCTCTTCGAAGCCAGGTACGTTTTTCTTCCAACGCTCGAACATCGTCCAAGCATCGGCCCGGCCCTGCATTTCGGCGCGCGTCAGCTCGGCGGCCACGCTGGCGTCGGCCGCCACGCGGATGGCGTGAATATAGGCTTCGTTCGCGGCGAACAGAAACATCACGCCGGGGCCGTAGAACAAGTTCAGCTCTCCCGCCTTGTGCGCGGCGATCAGTTCTTCGCGGCAGCGGCGCTGGAGATCGGCATTGCGTTTGACGTTGCCGATGCGGAAGTGCAAAGTCATTGGCTGCAACGGCTCGGTCTTGACCACCGGCGCGCCCGACCAGGCCGCCACGTCGCCATCGCCCGTGCAATCGATCACCGTCTTGGCCGCGATGCGAACCAGCCCGTCCTTGTTCGCCACGAGCACTTCGCGGATCCGATCGCCGGAAGTATTTACTTCGCAGACCGCTGAATGAAACAGCACCGCCAGCCGCGGGGCCTCGGCCGCCAGCAGTCGATCGGCCAGCAGCTTGAATTGCTCGATATTCTTGATCGTCGGGTTGTGCTGCGCGACGCGTTCGGCGCCCGGCTCGCAGACGCCCATCTTCGCCAACAGTTCCATTGCGATGCCGCCGACCACCACGCGATTATCGCGCGCCCGGGCGATGCCGTCGAAATACGGCAGGCCGACCGTCGTGATGATTCCGCCGGCGAAACCCGCTCGTTCCACCAGCAGCGTCTTCGCTCCATTTCTTGCCGCGGCCAGCGCCGCCGCCAACCCGGCGCAGCCTCCGCCGCATACCAAGACGTCGGTTTCGATCGTCATTTCGAATCTTCGCCTCGCCGATAAGAATTGACCATCCGACTAAGCCACCGATGCCGATGCGAGCTTTTCCAGGCATCGTCTACATCGACGCAAACTGTCGCAGTTTTTGGCCGCAATGGCGGGCCGCCATGGGCCGCCTGCAAACTCTATGAGCCGCGAGGCGTAGGCCGGACCTTCGGTGCGACCGCTACTACGACGCGGAACCATATCCTCTCGCAGTTCCCTTCGCCGCGATCGGCGTGCCAGGTCGATCATGAGGCGTTTCGGATCGTCAACGTCTTCTGGCGAGCGAGGCAGAATGCTTGCCGAGATTCCGAGGAATTCTGCAATTCGCTCGCGATCCGCCAACAACCATGCCTCGACTTCGCGCACCGCAATCCGAAAGCACATGTGCTTGGCCGGCTTGGGCAGCCACGTGGCGCGCAAAGCCGCGGCACATTCGGCATCGTGGTCAAGGTCGACAAGCACGACCCACGGACTACGAACGGCGTCACGGTTGTAGCCGCTAAGTCGTTCACGCAATTTCGCCTTGCCGTTCTTGCCGTAGACCCTGCCTGGCAAAGCGGACGTTTCACTTACCAAGCGCCGCGCCACCGCTTCATCGACGATTCCTTCCACTGCGATTGAAATAACCGTCTGAGCAGCCTTGGCCACGAGTTAATCCCCGAACAGCATCAGTTGATCCGCTCTCTTCGGACTCGTGCGGGGAATCACCGCGTCCGCGATCGACTGACCGCCGTCGAGGAGTGATTCGATCTCTTTGAATTCCGTTGCCAAATGAACCTTCGTGCCGTTAGGCGCTGGTTCAAGGACCAGAACCTCGTCGGGCGCGATTCCCGTGTCTTCGAGGAGTTCGCGGGAATGCGTGCTAATCATGACCTGGCGGCCAGTTCGCCGCTGGACGCGAGCAAACATCTGCGGAAGGTAGCGAACGACATCCGAGTGAAGCGACAACTCCGGTTCTTCCAGCAACAGCGGGCCGCGGTCTGACAAGGTGATCCATAGCAAGCCCATGAGCCTGAGCGTTCCGTCGGAGAATTGCTCCTCGGTTTGCCAGGCGCCTTGCGGCCGCCAATGCTCGTATTTTCCGCGCAAATGCGGCGTACCGCGATCATCGCGAAACATTTCAAGTTCTTGAAGTTGCGGCACTGCGACTTGGAGCGCCTCGCGTATTCTTCGCAGCCACGCCGACTGGGTTCGAACGGGAGTGCGCGCAATCTGTTCCAGGAAGTCTCCGCCGTAGGGGTCTTCGTTCCTTCCGACCGAACGATCCGGTTCGCGGATCAGTTGAGGCACGATGTGTAGGTAGCGAACGGCCGCGAATACGTCTGCGACCTGGCGAAACTCTTGATTGGCGTTGACCTGCTCAAGATATGTTTGAGTCAACCGCTCCTGATCGCTTTGGTCGCTCGCGTCCGGGCGGTTCAGAATCAGACGCCCATTGCGAAATACGACCTCCGTTTTTATATACGCCTGGCCGCGTTTGTCTTGATTGAAGCACAATCCGTACGTCCAGGTTGCGGGCGTTTCGTCGTCCCCGATATCGACGAGAATCGTCACGTCAGGGTAACGACGCGCCGCAAGGCAGCGGAGCTTCGAAACGCCTCCCCGCTTCCGAACCGCTTCTTGGAAGCCGCCGCCAACGGATACCAAATCGTGCAGAAATCGGAAAACGTCGAGAAAATTCGACTTGCCCGAGGCATTCGGCCCCGCGAGAAACACGCGCCGTTGCAGGGCAACCTCGATATGTTCGAAATTCCGCCAGTTTTCCAGGGTGACGCGAGTGAAGCGAAACGGATTTGCGGGCGTTTTCGTGGTGCGTTTGTTCACGTTTTACTTTTGCCGCACGGCAGCAGGCCTACGTTCGATGAATATGCTGCGCTCGATAGTGATTCCCGCCTCGACCTTGAGTATAGCACAGCCCCTTTTGTTGCGCAGTTCCGCCAGTCGGCGAACTATTGATAGAGCTTTTCGATCGCCTCGGCGAAATTCTGTTGAATCGCTTGCCGCCGCAGTTTGAGGGTCAAGGTCATTTCGCCATGCTCGACCGAAAGGGGCCGGTCGAGCAGCACGAACTTGCGAATCTGTTCGTAGTGCGAAACGCCGGCCAGTCGCCGCTCGATGCGCTCTTGATACAAGGCCAGCACGTCGAGATTTTTGTACGCTTCTGCGAGCGAAACGAGCGTGATGTTGCGTGAGGCCAGTTCGGCCCGCAAGGCCTCGGCGTTCGGCACGATCAAGGCGGTGAGAAAGTTCCTCGCATCGCCGATCACCACGGCTTGCGCGATCATCGGATCGGCCGTGAGCAATGCCTCCAACTGCGCAGGCGCGATGTTCTTGCCGGCCGAAGTGACGATGATTTCCTTCTTGCGGCCGGTGATCTTCAAATAGCCGTCGGCGTCGATCTCGCCCAGGTCGCCGGTGGCAAGCCAGCCGTCGTGCAGCACTTCGGCAGTGGCCGCAGGCTTGTTCCAGTAGCCGAGCATCACGTGCGGCCCCCGGGTGAGGATTTCGCCGTCGGCCGAAATCTTCACCTCGACGCCCGGGATCGGCCGGCCGGCCGTGCCGATCTTCATGGCGCCCGGCGCCCCGGCCGAAATCACCGGCGAGCTTTCGGTCAGCCCATAGCCCTGCGAGAGAAACACGCCGCGGTCGTTATAAAACCGCGCCACGTGATCGGGCAGCGGCGCTCCGCCCGAGCAGGCCGCCCGCAACCGGCCGCCGAACGCCTGAGCCAAGGCGCCGGGCACGTCGGCCAGGCCGTTGTCGACCAGAAATCGCTGTACTTTCTCGTAGAAATACGGCACGCCATTAATCAAAGTCGGGTGCAGCTCCTGGCAATGGCCGATCACCGCCTCGCCCGTCTCGGCCAACGCCAACCGCCCGCCGGCGGCAATCCACGTGTAGAGATCGCACGTGCGGGCGAAGATATGACTGAGCGGCAGCCAGCCGAGCCGCAAATCGTCGGCGCTTTGCCCGAAGGCTTCGAGCGTGCCCAGCGCGTTGGATGCCAGGTTCCGCTGGCAGAGCATTACGCCTTTCGGTTCGCCGGTCGTGCCCGAGGTGTAAAGAATCGTCGCCAGGTCGTCAGGACGCATGTGCTCAAGCGCCGCGGCTTCCAACTCGCGGCCCGCCGCAGCGTCAGTCCGGTTCTGCAGGTCGCCGAGCGATTCGACCGGATAGCGACCGAGCGAAGGCGGGCAGGCGTCGTAGGCGACGAACTTGAGATTCGGCGAAAAGAGCGATTGATTCCCGCCGGCGAGATGAGCCGAAAGCTTTTCAGCCTGGCTTGAGTCGGAGAGCAGCACGACCTGGGCGCCGCAATCGGCGATTTGTGCGGCGATCTGGGGGCCGGCCAGCGAAGCGTGCACCGGTACGTGCACGGCCCGGGCGAGTTGAATCGCCAGGTCGGCGACGATCCACTCATAGCGATTCGGCGAAACTTGAACCACCCGGTCGCCCGGCGCAACGCCAAGCTGAACCAACACGGCCGCCATGTTCCGCACGTCGTCCGCGATTTCGGACCAACGAAGCGTCTTCCATGCCCCTTCGCATCGGAAGCGAATCGCCTCGCGATCGGCCGACGCCTTGGCTTGAGCGCAAAACAAAGCCACGATCGTCGTCTCGAAGCGATCGGCGGACATAGTCTCTCCTTGACGGTTGGCTCGGCGCGCTGCGGGGTTTTCTACCTTTTTATAAGGGGATAGGGGGATACGGAGGAGATATGGAGATGAAATTCATCAAAAAAACATTCACTCTCTCTTCCTCCGCGCCTCCGCGTGAGTTTTCTTCCCGGACAGGACTCACGCGGAGCCGCGGAGAGACTTGAGAGCCGCGAATCCCAATCTTCTGTCTTATCCCCCTCATCTCCTCTTCATCCCCCTATCTCCTTCGAAAAATGCCGCAAGCCGCCTCGCCGCTCAGGCCCGCTCGAAGATCGTCGCAATCCCCTGCCCGACGCCGATGCACATCGTGGCCAGGCCGAGCGTGGCGCCGCGATCGACCATGTTGTGAACGAGCGTGGTCGCGATCCGGGCGCCGCTGGCGCCGAGTGGATGTCCGATGGCGATCGCGCCGCCGCGGAGATTCACCTTTGCCTCGTCCATCCCAAGCATGCGGATGCAGGCCAGCGCCTGCGAAGCGAACGCTTCGTTCAGCTCGACGACGTCGATGTCTTTGAGCGACAGCCCGGCGCGCTTGAGCGCCTTCTGCGTCGCTGGAACCGGCCCAGTCCCCATGACGCAGGGGTCAACGCCGACGACCGCCGTCGCCAGCACGCGCACGATCGGTTTGAGGCCCAACTCTTGCGCCTTTTCTTCCGACATCACCAATAGCGCCGCGGCGCCGTCGTTGATCGGCGAACTGTTGCCGGCCGTCACCGTGCCGAGGCCCGGCATGAAGGCGGGCTTGAGCGCGGCCAGCCCTTCCATGCTGCAATCGGGCCGCACGCACTGGTCGGCGTCGACCAGAATTCGCTGGCCGGCCTCGTTGCGGCCCCAGACTGGGATGATTTCATTGGCAAATTCGCCGGCCGCCTGGGCGGCGGCGGCCTTGTGATGGCTGCGCATCGAGAAGGCGTCTTGCTCTTCGCGCGAGATGCCTTGCGTCTGGGCCAGAAACTCGGCCGTGACGCCCATGCTCAGCGCGCCCTTCGACGTGCGATGGAACAGCTTGGGATTGATGTCGATATCTTTGTCCATGGCGATGTGCTGCATGTGCTCCAGCCCGCCGACGATCTGCACGTCTTCGAAGCCCGCCATGATGGCGTGCGAGGCCTGGTTCAAGGCTTGCAGGCTCGATCCGCAAAGGCGGTTGATCGTCGCGCCGGCGGTAGCGACCGACAGGTCCGACATCAACGCCACGTGCCGCGCGGCATTGAAACCTTGTTCGCCCTGCTGTTGCGTGTTGCCGAGCACCAGGTCTTCGACTTCGTTCGGATCGATGCCCGTGCGTTCGACGAGCGCCTTGACGACGGCCACGGCCAGATCGTCGCTGCGCACTTCGCGAAACACCCCCCTCTCTTTATGGGCTCGACCGATCGCCGTTCGCACGCAATCGACGACAACGGCTCGTTTCATGATTTCACTCCTCTTCGGCGCCGGCCGTCTTGAAAACCGCCGCGCCGAACATTCGATTTCTGAACTCTGTTTGGATGGTTAGTGATTCGTGATTGAGAGGTTTTAGAAAGGGGATGTGGGGATGAAGAGGAGATAAGGGGGATGAAGCAGGGATTTTGTTGAACATTTCCTTTATTCTCTCCGCGCCTCCGCGTGAGCCTCGTTCCTCCTTTAAGTCTCACGCGGAGGCGCGGAGAAGGAGAGATTTGCAAATCTCCCTCTATTCCATCTCCCCATCTCCCCATCTCCTCATCATCCCCTTATCCCCTTTCAAAACCTTTCCACCCCCCCGATCTCAGCCGTAAAAACTGCGATTCTCCGTCGCCATTTCCAGCAGCATCGGCGTCGGCTGGTAACGCGGCCCGAGCGCTTCGTAGGGCTTGAGCATTTCGATGATCTTCGCGGCGCCGAGCGTGTCGGCCCAGAACATTAGCCCGCCTTTGAACGGCGGAAAGCCAATACCGAAGATCAACCCCAAGTCGACGTCGCGCGGATCGCGCACCTTGTGCTCGGCCAGAATTCGCGTCGCCTCCAGCACCATCGGCAAAAACAGCCGCTCGACGATCCGCTCCTCGCTCAGCTTCTCCTGTTTGCGCACCAGCGGCTTCACTACGTCGGCCAACGTCGGATCGGGCATGCCGCGGCCCTGCTTGTCTTTATACGCAAAGAACCCGGCGCCTGTTTTCTGGCCCAGCCGGCCGGCCTTGACCATCGCTCCCAACAGCGGCGACTCGACGATGCGGTCCGGAAAAGCTTCGTGCATCACTTGCCCGGCGTAATAGGCCGTGTCGAGGCCCACCACGTCGTACAGGGTGATCGGCCCCATTGGCATGCCGAAGCTTCTGGCCGCCGCGTCGATGGCCTTGATCTCGATGCCGTCGAGAATCAATTCCAGCGCTTCGTTCATGTAAGGCAATAGCAGCCGATTGACCAGGAAGCCGGGGCCGTCGTTGACGACGATTGGCGATTTACCGATCCGCTTGGCGAAGGCCACCGCGGTGGCGATCGTCGCGTCGCTCGTCCTCGGGCCGCGAATCACTTCCACCAGCGGCATCTTGCGCACCGGGTTGAAAAAGTGGATGCCGCAGAACCGCTCGGGATGCTTGAGTTTTTCCGCCAGTCGGCCGATCGAAATCGCCGAGGTGTTCGAGGCCAGGATCGCATTGTCGGCCAGCAGCGGCTCGATCCGCGCATACAACTCGGCCTTGATCTTCGGATTCTCGATCACGGCTTCGATCACCAAATCGCAGCGGGCGAACTCGGCGTCGACCGTGGTGGCGTTCACGAGCGGAGCGAACTTGAGCATCCGCTGCGGATCGGCGCCTTTGGTCTGCTTGTTGTAGGAGACTTCTTCCAAGATCTTTTGCACCCCGCCCGCCAAGGCCGGCGCCGCGGCGTCGGTGATCGTCAGCGGAATCTCGCGTTTCACGACCGCCGCCGAAATGCCCGCGCCCATGATGCCGGCGCCGAACACGCCGACCGACTTGATCTCGCGCGGCTTCACCGCCGCGTTCTCGATGCCGGCGTCTTTCTTGTTGCGGTCGGTGAGGAAGAAGACGTTGATCAGCGCGCGATTGATCGGCGTGCCGAACAGGCTGGCGAAGGCGTCAGCCTCGGCCTGTCCGGCCGCGTCGGCGTCGAGCCCGGCCGAACCGAGCAGCACTTCGAGCGCCGCCAGCGGCGCCGGATAGTGCCCTTTGGTCTGCTGCTGGATATAGGCTGACGCGGTGGCGCCCAAAAATCCCAGTTCGGTTTCGTCGATTTCCAGTGGCTTCGACCAGCGCTCGCGGTCGGCCAGATACTGCTTGGTTTTCTGCTCGGCCCGGACCATCGCAATCGCCGCCTCGTCGACGCACTCGCTGGGCACAAGGTCGTTGGCCAGGCCCATCAGCAATGCCGTGCGTCCGTCGATCGATTCGCCGCCGGTGATCAATTCGACGGCGTTGCCGAGGCCGACGATCCGCGGCGCGCGCACCGTGCCGCCCCAGCCGGGGAACATGCCCAGCTTCACTTCCGGAAAACCGAACTGTGCCTTGGGGCTGGTCGACATCACCCGGCGGTCGCACCAGATGGCCAATTCCGCTCCGCCGCCGAAGCAAATGCCGTCGATCGCCGCGACGGTCACAAAGGGCGCCATTGACAACCGGGCAAACAGCTCTCGGCCGCGCGTGGCGACCGCCACGGTTTGCTCGTGCCTGGGGTTCTTGGCGGCGGCGAATTCGCGCAGGTCGGCGCCGGCGATGAAAATGCCGGGCTTGCCCGAGCGGAAGATGAGCCCCGCAAGGTCTTGGCGGCCTGCAAGCTGATCGAGCTGGGCTGCTAGCTCCGCCAGGACCGATTGCGAAAAAACATTGGCCCCTTTGCCGGGCTCGTCGAACGTGAGCACCGCGATATCGGGCTCGGGCCAGGATAATTGCAAGGTTGGATCGGCCATGACGCGATTCCTTTCGGCTCTTTTTCAGCCGGCTCTTTTCAGCGCACGGCGGCGTTCGGTAAGCTGTGAGCCGCCCGCCACGCGGCGCCGCTCGTGAGAAAGCGATCGATCGAACATCGAAATCTTATACCACGGAAGAGCTAAGGGAAATCGGCGAGACGGAGGGCCGGGCGCCCTCGCCCGAAAAAAGACGGAGGGCCGGGCGCCCTCGTCCGGAAAAAGACGGAGGGCCGGGCGCCCTCGCCCGGAATAAGATGGAGGGCCGGGCGCCCTCGCCCGGAATAAGATGGAGGGCCGGGCGCCCTCGCCCGGAATAAGACGGAGGGCCGGGCGCTCTCGCCCGGAAAAAGACGGAGGGCCGGGCGCCCTCGCCCGGCAACCTGCCTCGACGGCCGAGGGCGCGCGCCGCTCCTTGGATTGTTTTGCCGGCCGAGGGCGCCCGGAGCTCCAGGACTTTTTGGCTCAGTTGACGCAACCCGTTCCATGACTCAACCTCTCGCCCGGCGTCGAACGGGTCTGTTGTTCGTCCTGGCGTACGCCGCTTTGGCGGCGCTCGTGACGGCGACATTTGCCGCTCAATTCCAAGCCAGCCCGCCGCCCGGTTTTGCAGACCGCCCATGGATTTGGCGGCTCGTCGTGCTCAGCATCTCGCTTTCGCTCGCCGGTTGGATCGGCATGCTGGCTTTCGGCCGCCGTACGATCGAACGCGTCGGCATCGAAGGGCTGGCGACGATCGGTTTGGCGGCCGGTCTGCAGTTCGCCATCTCTTACACTTCGACCATTGTCGGCACGATCCTGCATCCTTTGTTCGGACCGTTCGTGATTTTCGTCACCGGGCCGGGCGGCTGGCGTGCATCCGCAGGCCCTCGTTCAACAATTGCTGGGAAGCTTCGATAAACTCAATGCCCGCGTTGGAGCGGAGTTGGGCAGCGACCGCGTGCGCCTTGGGGCGGTCGATTGGGGAGGAAAGGAAATTGACGCATTCCCACAGCACATGTTCCGTGACAATCAGCGGCTCTGCAATGACGTTCGACCAAGCCACGGCGCGATTGTGCAGCGCGTCGCGCGGGCAAACGGCCGCCAGGATATAGCTCGTATCGAGCAAAATCACGGGCGCTTCGGAGTCTGGTAAAGATAATGGTCGTGCTGAGCGGCGCCGTCGGCCGGCAAGTCCGGATTGTCTGGAAAATCGGCAGCCAGTTTCGTCAGAGCTTGCAAAGCCGACGTCGGCGACTCGACCACGGTCGCGCGGATCTCGACAACGCTCCCTTGAGGCAGGTCCAAAGGGCGTTCCGGAATTAACACCTGACCGTCAAAGCGCGCTCGAAAAGTTGTCATAAGAATCCTCCACGACCGTATTATATCAGATCGCTGGAAGAACTGCGTTGGTCCGGAAGGCGGATATGCCGATCCGTCCGGTCTGCCGCCTCAAGCGGCTAGCGCCGCCCCGATCACTTCAGCCGAATCGTCACCTTGCCGATCTTGCCGGTGAACTTGCTCGTCTCCTCCACATAATCCGGCGAAACGGGCGTTTCGCGGTCGGCGCCGACGTTGGCCGTCTCGTCGGCCGACCAGACGGCGTATTGAGTCCGCTCGATGCGGGCGGAGCCGACCTGTTTGCCGCCAACGAACATGGTCGCCGTCCCGGCGCCGCCGAGCTTCGGCTTACCGTCGTAGGCGAAATCGAGCTTGAGCGTCGCCTTGCCCGCGGGCAAGGGCGTGTCCGAAATGACCGAATAACTTTGCAGCCCGAGATAGTTGTAAAGGTACGTCGGCTTGCCGTCCTTGACGTACAGGCTCCAGCCGCCGAAGCGGCCGCCCTGCGAAACGATCACGCCGTTGGCCTTCGCGCCTTGCGTCTCGACCTCGGCGACGATCTCGAACGACGTGTTTTTGGTGTTGATGAAGTCGTTCTCCATCAGAAAGCCGAGCCCCTCGTAGACGGTAAGCGACCTGCGGCCCTGCATCAGGTCGGGGCGTCCGACCAGCGCGGCGATGAACCGTTGCTCGCGGCGGTCGTCGATCGGCAGGACGTTGTACTTTGCCGCCTCGGCCAGAAACATCGACTGGAGTTCCTTGAGCTTGCCGGGCTCTTTCACCGCCAGGTCCTCCGACATGCTGAAGTCATCGCGCACGTGGTATAGTTCCCACTCGTCGTTCTCGAGCGTGTTCCGCGCCTTGGCCCAGGGGTAGGCGTGGACCGTGCCGGCGAACCAGCCGTCGTAGTACACGCCGCGGTTGCCGAGGATCTCGAAATACTGCACCAGCCGCCGGTCGGCGGCCTGGGGATCGTCCCACGTGTAGGCCATGCTCGTGCCTTCCATCGGCCGCTGAGCTGTGCCGTTGACGACCCGCGGCTGGGGCAGCCCGGCGGCTTCCAGCACGGTCGGCGCGACGTCGATCACGTGATGCCACTGCGAGCGGACCTCTCCGTGGCCTTTGATGCGTTTGGGCCAGTGAACGACCATCCCTTGTCGGGTGCCGCCGTAGTTCGAGGCGACCTGCTTGGTCCACGCGAACGGCGAGTCGAAGCAGACGGCCCAGCCGGCCGACATGTGCGGGTAGGTGCTCGGGCCGCCCCACTCGTCGACGTGCTTGAGCATGTCGTCGACCGGCTCCGCGAACCCGTTGAAGTAGCTCATCTCGTTGAACAGCCCGTGCATGCCCCCTTCGGCGCTCGTGCCATTGTCGCCGGCGATGTAGAAAATCAGCGTGTCGTCGAGCTCTCCCAGTTCGTCGATCGCGCCGATCAACCGGCCGATCTCGGTATCGGTCATGTCGACGTACGCCGCGAAAACCTCGGCCTGACGGGCGAAGAGCTTCTTTTCGTTGGCCGACAACTTGTCCCAGTCCTTGATGTCGGCGGGCTTGTCGGCCAGCTTCGTGCCCTGGGGAATCACGCCCAGCTTCTTCTGGTTCTCGAAGATCCGCTGGCGGATCGCGTCCCAGCCTTCGTCGAACTTGCCCTTGTACTTGTCGATGTATTTTTTCGGCACATGGTGCGGAGCGTGGACGGCGCCTGGGGCGAAGTAGACGAAGAACGGCTTGTCGGGGGTCAGCGACTGCTGGTTCTTGATCCAGTTGATCGACTGGGTCGTCATGTCGTTCATGAAGTGATAATCCGGGTCGCCCTTGCTCGGGTTCTCGACCGGGGTGACGCCGTCGTAGATCGACGGGAACCACTGGTTCGTCTCGCCGCCCAGGAAGCCGTAGAACTTGTCGAACCCGCGCATCGTCGGCCAGCGGGCCAGCGGCCCCGAAGGGCTGGTCTCCCAGGTCGCCGTCAGGTGGTCTTTGCCGAAGTGGGCCGTGCTGTAGCCGTTGAGCCGCAGCATCTCCGGCAGCATGGCGCAGTCAGCCGGGATCATGCCCGTGGCGCCGGGAAACGACGTGGCGATCTCGGTGATGCCGCTCATATTGCACGAGTGATGATTTCGCCCGCAGAGCAGGGCGGCTCGCGTCGGCGAGCACAAGGCCGTCGAATGGAACTGGTTGTAGCGGAGTCCGCCTTTCGCCAGCCGATCGAAGGCCGGCGTCGGGGTCACGCCGCCGAACGTGCTCGTGCCGCCGAAGCCGAGATCATCGATCAGAATGACCACCACGTTCGGCGCGCCCTTTGGGGCGCGGACCTGGAACACCGGCGGGGACTTGACATCGCGCACGTCGAAAGTCGTGATGGGCTTGCGATACGGCGCCGTCAGCGGCAAGACCGTGCGGTCGCTCGCATCCTTTGCGGAATCGTCGTCAACGGCCGCCGCGGCCTTCGCCGGCTTCGCGGCGGGTTTGTTTTCCTGGGCGAAGCTGGCGATCTGGCTCGATGCAGCCAGCCAACCGAACAAGGACGCGGTCAGAAGAGCGATGGCGCCGGAGCGAATGGCTCGGGTCATAGGAAAATTCTCTTGAGAGTGATTTTTCGCTTATCAGATCGTGCAGGCATAAGGCCGTCAAGCGAGGCCATTTTCGATTTCGGGCCGACCGTTAAAATGCTACCTTATGAATTCCACCCGCGATTTGCACGAAACGCCGAGCCGGTTTTGCGTCGGCATCGATCTGGGCACGACCAATTCGGCCGTGGCCTATATCGATGCAAACGAAGAACGCTGGAGCGTGCGCACCTTCGCCGTGCCGCAGATCGTGGCGCCGGGCGAGGTCGAGGCCCGCGAGACGCTGCCGTCGTTCCACTATGAAGCGGCGGCCAGCGAATTCCCGGCCGGCGCGTTGGCCTTGCCTTGGGGCGCGAAGGAGCGGAATTACGCGGTTGGTTTCTTTGCCCGCGATCATGGCACGGCCTCGCCGGGCCGGCTGATCGCTTCGGCCAAGTCGTGGCTTTGCCATCCGGGCGTCGACCGCACGGCCGAATTGTTGCCCTGGCACGGCGCCGCCGACGTCGAGCGGCTTTCGCCGGTCGAAGCCAGCAGCCGCTATCTGGCCCACATCCGCGAAGCCTGGGACTTTCGCTTTCCCGCGCACCCGCTGGCCGAGCAAGACGTCGTGCTGACGCTGCCCGCCTCGTTCGACGAGGTGGCCCGCGAGCTGACGGTCAAGGCGGCGAAACTGGCCGGATTGCCGCGCGTGGTGCTGATCGAGGAGCCGCAGGCGGCTTTTTATGCCTGGATTCACGCCCGGGGCGACGATTGGCAGCAGCGGGTGTCGCCGGGCCAGAAGATTCTGGTCTGCGATATCGGCGGCGGCACGTCGGACTTCACGCTGATCCGCGTGCGCCGCGGCGAAGCGGGCAAGGTCCAGTTCCATCGCGTGGCGGTCGGCGAGCATTTGATCCTGGGCGGCGACAACCTCGACCTGGCCCTGGCCCAGCACTTGGAACAAAAGATCGCCCGCGGCGGCAAGCTCGAACCGCGGCAATGGGCTGTGCTGGTTCGAACCTGCCGGCACGTCAAAGAGACGCTGCTGGCCGCCGAGCCGCCCGAGCGGTTCACCGTCAGCCTGCCCGGCGCCGGTTCGCGGCTGATCGGCGGAGGGCTGCAAGCGGAAATCGCGCGCGACGAAGTGCAGGAGTTGCTGCTCGAAGGTTTTTTGCCGCGCGTCGCGCTCGACGATAAGCCGGCGACGCGCCGCAGCGGATTTCAGGAGTTCGGACTGCCCTACGCCGCCGATGCGGCAATCACCAAGTATCTGGCCGCGTTTCTCACAGCCCATCGCCACGTGGCGCTCGGCGACGAACCTCCGCCGGCCGGCGACCACGACGCGGCCCGGCCCGACCTGGTGCTGTTCAACGGCGGCTTGTTCGCATCGCCCGTGCTGTGCGAGCGGTTGCTGGAAGTTCTCGGTTCGTGGTTTCGGGAACCGGGCAATCGGCAGCCGTGGCGCCCGCTCGTGTTGGCCAACGCGCGGCTCGATCTGGCGGTCGCCCACGGCGCGGCGTATTACGGCATGGTCCGCCGAGGTCTCGGCGTGCAGATTTCCGCAGGGCTGGCTCGCACGTATTACATCGGCGCTGAAACAGCCGGCCGTGCGGAACCGACGGCCGTTTGCCTGTTGCCGGCCGGAATCGAAGCAGGGCAGGAAGTGAACCTGGCCGAGCGCACGTTCGAGCTGTTGATCCGTCATCCAGTCGAGTTTCCGCTGTATGTGTCGAGCACGCGGCTGACCGACCGCCCCGGCGAGTTGCTCGCGGTCGATCCCGAGCAAATGACCGCTTTGCCGCCGATCCGCACGGTGCTCGAAGCGCAAAAGAAAGGCCAGAGCGAATCGCTGGCGGTGAACCTGCACGCCCGGCTGAGCGAGATCGGCACGATCGACCTGTGGTGCAGCGAGGCCGCTGGGCCGCGGACTTGGCGGCTGCAGTTCGACGTTCGCGCGGCGACCGAAACCGACCGCGAAGGGCACGCCGGCGCCGGCGAAGCGGAAGGCGTGCTGGACGAGACGCTGGTCGAAGATTGCCGCAAGTTGATCCAGGCGACGTTTGCTCCTACGTCACCCGATGCGGCGATCAAGCCTGAATCGCTCGTCAAGCGGCTCGAAGAGCGGACTGAAATGCGACGCCGCGATTGGCCGATGTCGCTGTTGCGCGGTTTCTGGGAGGCGCTCGTCGAATTCGAACCTGGCCGCCGCCGCAGTGCGGAGCAAGAAGCCCGCTGGCTTTATCTACTCGGCTTCGGCCTGCGGCCGGGTTATGGCCTGGCCGTAGACGATTGGCGCGTAGCGCAGACCTGGCGTTTGTTGCAAGGCAAGCGCGCCTTTCACACTCCGGCCTGCCGCGTCGAGTGGCTGATTCTCTGGCGGCGGATCGCCGGCGGGCTGGCCGCCGGCCAGCAGCGCGCCTTGGCCGATCCGCTGTTGGCGCTGGTGCGGCCGGCGCTGGGGGCCAAAGGAGGCAAGTCGCGCAAGCCCGACTTCGCCGCCGGTTCGCACGAGGCGGCCGAAGTTTGGCGGCTGCTGGGTTCGCTCGAACTGCTCGGCGTGGCAGCCAAAATCGAGTTAGCCGAGGCGCTGTTGGAACTCGTCGTGCGCGAAAAAGTCGGCGCCGTGCGCGACGCGGGCATTTGGGCGCTTGGGCGCCTGGGGGCGCGCGTGCCAATGTACGGCCCGCTCAACACGGTCGCGCCGGCCGAACAGGCCGAACGCTGGCTCGCAGCGCTCATCGACTCGAAGCTGCCGCCCGAGGCGCTGGCCTTTTCGATCGTGCAGATGTCGCGGCGAACCGGCGACCGCTATCGCGACATCTCCGAATCGCGCCGCGAGCGCGTGCTGGCCTGGCTCGACCGGCTCGACGTGCCGGCCCACTATCGCGAGCTCGTGGCCGAAGGAGGCCAGTTGCGCGAAGAAGAGCAAGGCTTGATGTTCGGCGAGAGCCTGCCCCGCGGGCTGCGCGTCAGCGAAGCGGCCGGCTGAATGATAAGCCGTTCAAGCGCCGGATGGCGGAGCGTGGCGATCGGCTCCGAGATCCGACGAGGGCCGCAGACATAGGTTCCAACAGTTGAGTTTTGGCGTAAAATGCATGACTTGGGAAGTGGGGGCCATCGAGCATCGGAGGAAGTCATGATTCGGACGGTCGAAGCGGTCATTGATGAACAGGGGAAGGGTAACCGTACACCGGCGCCAGGTGGCTCTGGGGCGGGCGGGGCTAGGGGCGGGGGTCGGGAGAATTCTGGGCCAGCCGTCGCTGAGC
>Ga0307374_10000942_pt1 | contig 54783 bp, 43 predicted proteins | sample OX3MG_FD_202532 | JGI IMG/M metagenome (GOLD analysis project Ga0307374, IMG submission 202532) | Soil microbial communities from Risofladan, Vaasa, Finland - OX-3 | ecosystem: Environmental > Terrestrial > Soil > Coastal area > Acid sulfate soil | place: Finland: Risofladan, Vaasa | collected...
CGCTGCTGCCGCGCGTGGACCGCCTGGGGATGGCCAAGGCCAAGCTGCAAGTGCTGGAGGCACTGCTGCGGCTGCGCCAAGCCGCCTGCCATCCCGGCCTGATTGATCCCCAGCGCCGCGGCGAGCCTAGCGCCAAGCTGGAGGCTCTGATGGAACAACTGCGCGAGGTGATGGCCGCCGGCCACAAAACGCTGGTCTTTTCCCAGTTCACCTCGCTGTTGCGCATCGTGCGCGACCGCTTGGATGGCGATGGCGTCGTCTACGAGTATCTCGACGGCCGCACCCGCGACCGCCAGGCCAAGGTCGAGCGCTTCCAGACCGATCCCGCCTGCCCCCTCTTTCTGATCAGCCTCAAGGCCGGCGGCCTGGGCCTGAACCTGACCGCCGCCGAGTATGTCTTCCTGCTGGATCCCTGGTGGAACCCGGCGGTCGAGGCCCAGGCGGTGGATCGCGCCCACCGCATCGGCCAGACCCGGCACGTGTTCGCCTACCGCCTCATCGTGCGCGACAGCATCGAGGAAAAGGTGCTGGCCCTGCAGAGTGCCAAGCGCGATCTGGCCTCCGCCCTGGTCGGTGGCGGCGCCAGCCTGATGCGCCAACTCCGCCGCGAGGACCTGGAGGCGCTCCTAACCTAACCCGGCTGCTCCTGGCGGCAGCTTGCAGGTGCCCTGAGCAGAGCGGGCGCCCCCTGCCGGGAATCGAAGCCACGGCGCTGAGCGACCAACGGGAGCGACCCGAGTCAGGTGTGGAGTATCCACAAGCCAGCGCCAGGCCCGGCACCGCTACCCCGCGCCGGATGCCAGCTATTCCTCCCGCAGCGCCCCCATGGGGTCGGCGCGGGCGGCGCGGCGGGCGGGCAGCCAGCCGGCGAGGAGCGCCACCGCCGCCAGCAGGGCGGCCGCGCCGGCCAGCGTGGCCCAGTCGCTGGGCGAAAGTTGGAACAGCAGCTTGCCCAGCACCGCCCTCAAGAGGCGCGCGGCGAGCCAGGCCGCGGCCAGGCCCGCCGCCGCTCCCAGCGCCAGCGTGCCGGTGAAACTGCCCAGCGCCAGCCGTACCACCGCCGCCGGGCGCGCGCCCAGCGCCATGCGGATGCCAAACTCCCGCCGTCGCCGGTTGACGTTGTAGGCCATGGCCCCGTACAACCCGATGGCGGTCAGCAGCAGCGCCAGCCCGCCAAACAGGGCCGAAAGCACCGCCAACAAACGCTCCGGCTTGAGGTTGCCGGCCACCTGGCTCTGTAGGGTTCCCAGCGTGAAGCTGGCCTCCGGGTCGCTGCGTGCCAGCGCCGTCCGCACCTCCGCCTCGACCATCGCCGCCGGCAGCGCCGTGCGCAGCTCATAGGCGGTGTTGCGGAACGGCTGCCGCAGTTGCGCCAGCGGATAGTAGCCGGTGGGCGGCGCCGCCGCGCGCAGCGAGCTGTCGTACTTGGCATCGGCGACGATCCCCACCACCTGCGCCGGCCGCGTCATGTCCTCATCCTTCTGCCGCACCACCTGTCCCAAGGCGTTTCCCCCGGGGAAGAGCTGCCGCGCCGCGGTCTGGTTGAGGATGGTCACCGCCGGCGCGCCCGCCCGATCGCCGGGGAAAAAGTCGCGGCCGGCCAGCAGCGGCGTACGCAGTGTGGCGAAATACCCCGGCGAGATCGCGTTGTAGTAGGCGTCGGGAATGCCCGCGTGGGCGCCCAGCAGTGGGTTGTCCCACTGCCATCCGCTGGTGGGGACGGTGAAGCTTTCCCCGGCCGCGGCCACCCCCGGTAGCGCCCGCAGCACCGCCAGATCGCGCTCGTGGGCGGCCGCCAGCACCGGGTCGGGCGTCCTCCGGCTTGGCGCGCCCAGCTTGACCAGCAGCACCCGGCTGGGATCGAACCCCAGGTCCACACGGGAGAGGTTGACGAAGCTGCGCAGGAACAGCCCCGCCCCTGCTAGCAAAAGCAGGGAGATCGCCACCTGCGCCACGGCCAAGCGCTCGCCGCCCGTCCGGGCGCTGCCGGCGTCGGCGCGCGCACCCGCCGCCCACGACCCGCGGGTCGCCCGCAGCGCCGGCGCCAGCCCCACCAGCACCCCCGTGGCCAGCGTGAGCCCCAGCGTGAAAGCCAGCATCCTGCCGTCCAGGCTCAGGTTCAACTGCACCGGCACCGCCGGCGTGGACCAGTAGCTCTCCAGCGCCCGGCACGCCCACACCGCCAAGCCCGCGCCCAGCGCCGTGCCGCCGCCAGACAGCAGCAGGCTCTCGGTCAGCAGTTGCCGCACCAGCCGGGCCCGCGACGCTCCCAGCGCCAAGCGGGTGGCGATCTCCGCCCGCCGCGCCGCGGCCCGCGCCAGCATCAGCCCCGCCAAATTCGCGCACGCCACCAGCAGCACCAGCCCGGCGATCGCCAACAGCACCTTAAGTGGCAGCCCATAGCGCCCAGCCACCCGGGGAACTCCCTGCCCCACCGGCTGCAAGCTCGCCCGGCGTCGCAGGAAGCGTTGTTGCATCGCCGGCGGCCACTGCGGCAAGCTGGCCCGCATCCAATCGGACATCGCCGCGTTCAGCCGCGCCGCCGCCACCGCTGTGCTCTCGTCCGGTCGCAGCCGCCCTGCCACCATCAGCCACCACGCGTCGCGCACGTCCAGCATCGGGTGCGCATCCACGATGCCCTCCGAGCACAGCGGCACGGCCACGTCGAAGCGGGTGCCCACATCCATGCCAAAGAATCCGGCGGGCGTTACCCCGATCACCTGAAAACGATGTCCGTCGAGCGACAGGCTCGACCCCAATGCCGAGGCCGCCCCGCCAAAGTGCTCCCGCCAAAACCCATCGCTGATGTCCGCCACCGCAGTGCAGCCGCGCACGTCGTCGCCCTTCCCAAACAGCCTCCCGATCGCTGGGCGCACACCCAGCGTGCGGAAATATTCGCCGCTGGCCTCGATGCCCGGAATGGTCGCCGCTTGCCCGCCGTTGCTCAGGTTGAACTCGAAGATGTTCCAGGCGAACACCCCGCCGAAGGCGGCCTGGTGGTCGCGCACCTGCTCCCACATGGGGTTGGTGAACGCGAGCGACGGCCGCCCCGTCTGGGGGTCGCCGGTCAAGACCTGCACCAACTGTTCCGGATGCGCCACCGGCAGTGAGCGCAGCAGCACCGCGTCGGTGAGCGAAAACAGCGCCGCGTTGGCGCCGATGCCCAGCGTCAGCGACAGCAGCGCCAAGCCCGTGGCTACCGGCGTGCGCGCCAGCAGCCGCAGCGCGTGGCGCACATCCTGGCCCAACGTCTCCAGCCACGTCCATCCCCACATCGCTTGGCTCCTTTCCCGCAGCAGCAGCTCGTTGCCAAATCGCTTGGGGTCGGCCCGCAGCTCGCGGTGCAGCCGCATCTCCTCTTCCAGCTCGCGCCGCCAGCGCCGCCGCCCCGCCAACATCCGCAATCGCCGTCCGAGTTCGCCGATTGTGCTCATCGCGCTACGCCGTCTGGATCACCCGCCCGATCGCCCCCATCACCCGCTCGAACTGCGCCAGCTCGACCCCCAACTGCTTCCGCCCCGCCGCCGTGAGCCGGTAGTAGCGCGCGCGGCGGTTCTCGGCCGTCGCCCCCCACTCGCCCACGATCCAGCCCTTCAGCAGCATCCGCTGCAGCGCCGGATAGAGGGAGCCTTCTTCCACCCGCAGCACGTCCTCCGAAACACACTGGATCGAGTTGGCGATCTCGAAACCGTGCATCGGTTGGCTGCGCGCCAACGTGCGCAGGATCAGCAGCGTCAAGGTTCCGGGCGGGATCTCGTCGGGCCGCAAGGGGCGCTCCTCTCCGATGGCATAGATAGACTATGCCAGGCGGAAAAGGAAAGCAAGCGGCGCGAATTCGGCATCTGAGGGCGATAGGAGTAGCCCCATGCGCATGCTGATGAAGGTGAAGATCCCCACCGACCAGGGCAACCGCCTGGTCCGCGAAGGCAAATTGGGCGCCTTGTTGCGCTCGATGATCGAGGAGCTGAAGCCCGAGGCGGTGTACTTTTACGAAGACCATGGCCAGCGCACCGGCCTGTTGGTCGCCGACCTCGCCGAACCGTCGCAGATCCCGCGCGTCGCCGAACCCTTCTTCCTGGCGCTGCACGCGGAGGTGGAGATGCACCCGGCGATGACGCCCCAGGACCTGGCCAAGGCCGAGGCGGACCTGCAGCGCGCCGCGCAGAAGTACCCGGCCTGACCTCCGCTGTCTTAGGGCTGGCGGATGGCCGCCACGCGCTGGCCGGGGCGCAGCTCGTCGTCGCCGGGCACCACCGCGCGGTCGCCGGGCTGGAGCGGGTTGCCGGCGGCGGCGAAGACCTCGAGCTCGCCGTCGTGGCTGAAGCCGGTGGTGACGTCCACCCAGCGCAGCGCGCCATCCGCGCCGACCACCTCGACGAAAGAGCGTTCGCTGGTCTTCAACACCGCCGCAATCGGCACGAACAGCGTCGGGTCTTCGCGCTGGAAGCTCCAGGCGACGTGGGCGAACATGCCCGGCGCCAGGGCGAGGTCGGGGTTGGCCACGTCCAGCTCGATCGGCATGGTGCGGGTCTCGCGCCGCACGCTATGGGCGATGCGCGCCACCGTGCCCTCGAATCGCCGCCCGGGCTGGCTGCTGACGGTGAAGGGCAGGCGCAGCCCAAGCTGCATGCCCACCGCCTCGGCCTCGGGCACGTCAATCACCAGGCGCAGGGGATCAAGTTGCTGCAGCTCGAACAGGGGAGCGGCGCTGGGTCCGGCCAAGGCGCCCTCGCTGGCGCCGCGGCGAACCACGACCCCGCGAAATGGCGCCACCACGCGCAGATAGCCCTCGAGCGCCACCTGGGACTTCAGCATCTCTTGGGCCGCCTCTTCGGCGGCCTGACGGGAGGAGACCTCGGCCTGGTCGGCGGCGACCGTCTGCTCGGCCACGTGGATATCGTTGCCCGCCACTGCGCCCGCCGCCGCTGCCGCCGCTCCGCGGAGCCGCTGCAGCGTGACTTGGTCGCGCTCCAGCGCGGCGCTGGCCTCCAGCCGCAGCGCCCGCGCCGAGCCCAGCCGGTGCTCGGCCTCGGCCCGCTGGGCCACCAGATCCGGAGCCTCCAGCTCCGCCAGCAGTTGCCCGCTGGCCACGCGGCTGCCGCGGTCGGCGTAAAGCCGGCGGATGAAGCCCGCCACCCGCGCCTGCAGCATTACGTCTTGGTAGGCGCTTAGCTCCGCCGGCAGCGCCTCGGAGATGCGCGGACGCTCGCTGCGCACTGCGGCCACCGTTACCGGGCGCGGCGCGCCGGCGTTCGCCGGCAGCGGACTCGAATCGGCGCGGCAACCGGCGCCCATCAGGGCGGCCAGTGCGAGGGTCAACAGCAGGCAAGCGCTAGACTTCGGCAAGCGACTCCTCCATGGCGGCGTCGCCCTCGTCCAACGAGGGCGCATGTACCCCTTGGCGCCGCAGCAGCGCGGCGTAGACCGCGGGCATGATCAGCAGCGTGCTGGCGGTTGAGGCAGCCAGCCCGCCAATCACCGCCTGCCCCAGCGGCGCACTCTGCCCGCCGCCCGATTCCCAGGCCAGCGCCATCGGCACCATGCCGGCGATCATGGCGCTGGCGGTCATCAGAATGGGCCGCAAGCGCAGGCCCACCGCCTCCTCCGCCGCCGCCAGTGCCGCCCGCTGTCGGCGCTCGCTTTCGCTGCCGGCCGCCTCGGCATACACCGCCCGCCGCCGGCTCTCCGCCACCGTCACCAGCAGAATGCCGTTGGCCACCGAGATGCCGATGGCGGTGATGATGCCCATAAACGACTCGATGTTCAGGCTGGAACCGAAGGCGCAGAGCACCGCCAAGGCCCCCGCCAGCAGCGCCGGCACCGCCGACAGCACCACCAGCGCCAGCCGCCACGACTGGAAGCTGGCGGTCAGCAGCAGCAGAATCACCCCCACTGCCAGCGCCAGGCCAACGCGCAGCCCCGACAGAGTATCGTCCATGGGCTGCACCTGCCCCACCACGGCGACGTGGGTGCCATGCGGCGGCGGCGGCAAGGCCGCGATCGCTTGGCGCACCGCCGCCGCCGCGTCACCCAGGCTGGCGCCGTGGACATTGGCGGTGAGGCTAATCATGCGCTGCATGTTGAAGTGGTCGTACTCGCCCCGCACCTCGCCCAAATGCGTCTGGGCCACATCGCCCAGCAGAATCGGCTTGCTCGCTCCCTCTCCGCCAGCCGAAGGCGCCTCCGCCAGCGGAATGTTATTGAGCGCGTCCAGGCTGGCCATGCCGCCGGGCGGCAGCAGCACCTGCACCTGATAGGTCAGCCCGCTGGCCGGGTCTTGCCAGAAATTGCGCGCCACGAAGCGGCTGGAGGCGGTGGCCTCGGTGAGCGAACGCCCGATCTGGCCCAGATTCAACCCCAGGTCGGCGGCGCGCTGGCGGTCCACGTCCACCAGCACCGCCGGATAGGCATAGGGCTGGCCAAATTGCAGGTCGCGCAGCCAGGGTACCGCCGCCAGCGCTTGCCTTAGCCCCTCGGCGTAGTCGTGGTCGGCGGCGAGGTCGAAGCCGGTGACGTTGACGGCGATGGGCGTGGGCGAACTCAGGTTCATCATCTGTCCGATGATGTCGCCGGCTTCAAAGGATACCGCCACCTCCGGCAACTCTCGCCGATAAGCGGCGCGCAGGCGTTCCTCGAAGGCGGCCAGTGCCAGCCCCGACCCCGGCCGTAGCGCCACCTGCATCACCGCTTCCTGCGGCCCGCTGGTCCAGAGATAGATGGTGTTGACCGGATACGAGCGCGGCTGCGTGCCGACAAAGCCCAGCGACGTCGCCAAGTTCCCCGGGCCCGCCTCGCGCCCAAGAATGGCCAGCGCCCGTTGGTAATACGCCTCGGTGCGCTTCAGCCGGGTGCCGGCGGGGGCGCGCAGGCGCAGTTGAAACTGCCCGGTGTCGGCGGTGGGAAACACGTCCGTCCCGGCCACCCGCACCAAGCCCGCGATCATCGCCAACGCCACGACAAAGTAGAGCGGCAGCGCCCAGCGCCGTCGCGCGGCCAGCCCCGCCGCCGCCCGCATCGCCCGCCGCCGCACCCGCTCGAAGCCCGCCCCGTCTGCCGGCGGCGCGTGCGCGGCCGGGGCCAACTGCCAAACCGTCAGCACCGGCACCAGCGTCAGCGACAGCGCCAGCGAGGCCAGCATCGCCAACCCCACCGCCAGGCTAAGGGGCACAAACAGCGAGCGGCTGATGCCGCTCATGAACAGTGACGGCAAAAACACCGCCGCCACCGCCAGCATGGCCAACACCTGCGGCCCCAGGATCTCCGCCCCCGCCGCGACCACCGCCCGCGCCGGCGGCGCCCCCCGCGCCAGATGGGTGTGGATGTTCTCCATCGCCACCGTGGCCTCGTCCACCAAAATGCCGATGGCCAGCGCCAGCCCGCCCACCGTCATCAGGTTGAGGCTCTGGCCCAGCGCCCACAGGCCCGCTACCGCCGCCAGCAGCGCGAAGGGGATCACCAGCACCACGATCACCGCGCTGCGCCGGTCGCGCAAGAACAGCCACACCACCAGCCCGGTCAGCCCCGCCCCCAGCACGCCGTCCACCAGCAGCGCCAGCAGCGCATCGCGCACGTACACCGACTGGTCGAAGGCGAACTCGACCTGCACGTCGCTCGGCACCTGCTCGCGCATCAGCGGCAGCGCCGCCCGCACCTCGCCCACCACGCGCAGGGTCGAGGCCTGCGCGTGCTTGGTCACCGGCATGTAGACCACCCGCCGGCCGTTCAGCTCGGCGTAGCCGCTGACCACATCCGCCGCGTCGGAGATGCTGGCCACGTCGCGCAGCAGCACAGCGCCGCGCGAGCCGTTGCGCAGCGGCAGCTCCAGCAATTGCTGATAGGCCGCAACCACGGAGTTGACGTGTACGATGCGGTTGTAGTCGCCCATGCGGGCGTTGCCGCTGGGCAGCACGGCGTTGCCCGCCACCACCGCCCGCACCACGTCGTCGGGCGCGAGGTGGTGCGCCGCCATCTGGTCGGGATTGAGCGTGACGATGATGCTGCGCGGGTTGCCGCCAAATGGCGGCGGCGCCGACACCCCCGCCAGCGAGGCGAACAGCGGCCGGATGCGCGCCTGTGCCAGATCGTCCAGCTCGGCCTGCGAGCGCTGCGGGCTCGACAGGATCAGATCCCCCACCGGCAGGCTGCCGGCGTCGTAGCGCATCACAAACGGCGGCACCGTGCCGCTGGGCATGTAGGCCAGGGCGCGCGCGATGTAGGCGGTGGTCTCTGCCGACGCCTGGCTCATATCGGTGCCGGGGTGAAAGCTCAGCTTGATCAGGCCCACGTTCTGGATCGAGCGCGACTCCACCCGCTCCACCCCGGAGATGAACAGGAAGTTGGCCTCGTAGTAGTTGACGATGTAGCCCTCCATCTCCACCGGCGCCATGCCGCCGTAGGGCTGGGCCACGTAGATCACCGGAACATCGAGGCGGGGAAACACGTCAATCGGCATGCGCGTCACCGCCATCACCGCCAGCGCGACGAGCGCCGCCACTACCACCGCCACGCTCACCGGGCGCCGCAGCGCGGCTTGGATCAGGCGCATCTCAATGCCCTCCCACCGCCGCCAAGAACGGCCCCAGGTCGCCGGCGGCGTAGGCGCACTCCAAGAGCGCCCGCCAGACCTGCAATTGGCTGAGGGCGGCATCGCTCTCCGCCTGCGCCAGCAACTGCTCGGCATTGGCCAGATCCACCACGCCCGCCAGCCCGGCCTGGTAGCGCACCCGCGCCTGCGCCTCGCCCGCTTGCGCCGCCGTCAATTCCACCGGCGACTCTTGGGCCACCGCGCTCGCCGACTGCAGGTCGGCCGCCGCCCGCCGCCGCCCCGCCTCCAGCGCGTCTTCCACCTGGCGCTGGCGCGCCTGTTCGGAGCGCAGTTGCGCCGCCGCCGCGGTCTGTTGCGCGCGGGCGGCGCGCCAGCGGGTGAAGGAAAAGTCTGTGCCCAGGCCGATCGCCCAGTTGCCCGCCGTGGTCGGCGCCAGCCCCACCGCCCCGCCGGCCAGTTGGCCCGGACCCAGCGTGCCGCTGCCCCGCCCGTAGGCGCTGGCCAGCGCCTACCAGCGCGGCAGCGCGGCGCGCGCCGCTTCGTTTTGCTGCGCCAGCGCCGCCCCCACCGCATCCTGCTGCGCCCGTGCCTGGGGATGGACGGCGGCCGGGACCGGTGCCGCCGCCATGGCGGGCGCGGCCGCCCCCGGCTTCGTCAGCCAACGGCGCGCGCTCAGCCCCGGCAGCGCTCCGCGCCAGCCCAGCGCCTCCGCCAGGTTGGCTTGCGCCGTGGCCAGGTTGCCCTCCGCCTGGCTGAGCCGGATGCGCGCCCCGGCGCGTTCGGCGTCGGCGCGCGATGCGTCTGCGCCGGGCCGAAGCTGCTGGTCCACCAAGGCGTGCACGCTGCCGGCCAGTTGCAGCCACCGCTCCAAGTCGGCCCGCGCCACCTGCGCCTGCTCCTCGGCGGCGACCACGCTCAAGTAGGCGTCGGCGGCGTGCGCGCCCACCTGCAGTCGCGCCAGCGCCGCTTGATCCTGGGCACCCGCCGCCAACTCCTGGTAATAGCGCACATTGGCGGCCCGCCGCCCGAAGTCGGCCACCTCCCAGCTAAAGTACACCCCGGCGGCGTTGGTCCAAGCGCTGCGCTGGGAATAGTCGCCCGCCGGCACCGTGCCGCTAATCGAGGGCAGCGGGCTGGGAAAGGCCAAGCCCAAACTGGCGTTGTCGGTGCCCCGGTCCCACTGGCCCGCCAGCCCCGCCGCCGGCCATAAGCTGGTCGCGGCCACTCCCGCCTCGGCCTGCGCCCGCACCGCCGCTTGTTGCGCCGCCTCGATACCGGGATAGTGCCCCCAAGCGCTTGCCACCGCCTCGGCCAGCCCCAGCCCGCCCGTCTGCGCCCCCGCCGCCAGGGCGAGTGCCAGGCCCCAAGTTGCCCCCCTGCACCCCGCGGTTCTGATTGCCATGCGACCCTTGGACGCTATTTAGATCAGTAAGGTTACATGATCGCAATGATCTGTACGCCCAAAGCCGAAGGGGCCCGCCCCGCGGATGCGGAACGGGCCCCTCCAGCAACCTTATTGTATTGGTGGCTAAAACGTCAGCCGAAAGCCGACCTGCGCGGCGAACGGAATGCCCACCGTCGTGCCCGGCCCAAAGAAGTCGCCCAGCGCTCCCGCCGGCACCCGCAACTGGTTCAGACTGGTGATGGCCTGCGTCTGGCTGCAGCTTGCGTTCAGGCAGAAGGCGGTGGCGTTGGTCAGATCATTCACCGGCACCGGCAGCGCCGAGAGGTCGGCGACGTAGTTGTTGCCCGGGTTGTTGCGGTTGAACAGGTTGAAAAACTCGACGAAGGGCGTCCCGGTCACGTGCTCGTGCACGAAGGGCCGCGAGACGCGCAGATCCACCTGGGAGTAGGGCGAGCCGCGGAACTGGTCTAGGCTGGTCTGCACGCCGTTGACCACGGCCCGGTCGTTGGTGGGGTCGCCCACGCCATTTACCGAGGCTGGCGTGGTCAGGGTGAAGGGACGGGCGCTCTCGGCTTGCGCCAGCAGGCTGAGCTCGAGTCCACCCGGGGCGTAGTAGGTGCCCGCCACCACCAGGCGATGGCGCACGTCTTCGCCCGACGGGCCGTAATCGCCCGGCGCAAAGGCGTTCAGCGGATTGCACACGCCGTTGACGTAGTCAAACAGTTCCCCCACCACGCAGCCCCAGGTACTGGCGCTGGCGAAGGTGTAGTTGGCCACCAGGTTGAGCCGCCGATTGATATTGCCCTGTAGGTGCACCGCCAGGGCGTCGTAGCGGGAGCGGTTGTCGGTGCGGAAGACGCTGACATCGGGTACCAGGGCGCGCTGGTCGGCCACGTCCTGCGCCGCCAGCGGCGAGAACAGGGTATAGCCGGCGGTGTACTCGTAGCGGCGATAGGCGTGGTTGCCCTCTTCGTGGGTGAAGTCGGCCGCCAGCGTCCAGTTCGGAGTGAAGGCGTGCTGCACCCCCGCCGTAGCCTGCAGCGCGTAGGGCGTCTTGTAGTTGGGATCAATCAACGCCCCCACCCCGCCCAAATCGCCCCCCGGCAGGCAACCGGGGTCGCCGGGCGCGGCGCAGGCCACCGGCGGCGCATTGACCGCCTGCAGCGCCGACACCCAGCCGTTTTGCGCCAAATCGTTGTAGAGCAGCGCGCCCCCAGCCCGCAGCACCGTGTCGCGGTTCTTGCCTAGGGCGTAGACCAGCCCCAGCCGCGGCGCGAAGTTCTTGCGGTAGTCGTGGGGCACGCCCCGGAAAAAGGGCACTTGCAGCGCCGCCAGTGTCAGCAGCGCCGGGTTGCCCGCCTGGCTGCGGCCGGAAGCGGTGAACAGCCCAAACGTCGTGTCGTAGCGCAGCCCGTAGTTGACCACCAGCCGGTCGGTGGCATGCCAGGAGTCGTCCATGAACACCCCCAGCCGCTGCACGTTTTGCGAAAAGCTGCCGTCGCCGGCCGGGGTGTTGGTGCAGCTCGTGCCCGGCGTGGCGTTGGCGGCGCAGTTGAGGTCGGCGGTGAACTGCGCCGGATTGCCGGCGTAGGCGGTGGGGTTGAGCGCGAACAGGGTCAGGTTCTCCGCCGTGCCCGGCAGCGCTCCGCTCAGCACCGGCTCGTGGATGAAGTCCACGCCAAACTCGGGCGCGTGCGAGCCGGCAGTGTGGCTGACGGTGTAGCGCAGCTCGTACTTCTCCTGGTTGCGCATTACCGGAAAGGCGGTGATGGGGGTGACGAACTGGTTGTCGCCGAAGGTCTCGAAGCCGCTGATGGTGCTGGCGGTGGCGCTGAAGGGAAACGCCAGGGCGTAACCCAGGTTGGTGTTGCGCTCCTCGGTGTGGTGCAGATAGCTGGCGTCGAAGACGAACGAACCCAGCCAATTGGGGTTGAAGATGTACTGCTGGCTCAGCACGCCGTTCAGGTAGTTGGAGTGCGAGGTGGCGCCGGTCGAGCCCAGCGTCGCCTGCTGCACCAAGTCGTTGCGGGTGAGATAGCTGTCGCTCGACAGCCGCACAAACCACTGCGAGCGCGCCGACTGCGACCAGTCCAGCCGGGTCGACGCCATTAGGTCATGGAAGGGCACCGGAGTGCTGTTGGACGTCGCGATCGAGTTCACCCCCGGCAGCAGCCCCTGGCCGGCCAGTCCCGCCAGCGCCTGGAATTGCTGCAGGCTGGCCGGGCTGTAGGCGATGCTGGCGGCTTCGTTGACGTACTCCAGCGAGTTGAAGGTCCAGAGCTTGCCGGACTTGATCGGCCCGCCCAACGTGCCCACGTAGTTTTGCCGCGAAAAGGGCTGCTTGGGGTCGGGGGCGGGATTGTCAATCGGGAAGCGGGCGTTGAGCGCCGAGCCGCGCGCGTAAATGCCCGCCAACCCGTGCCACTGGTCGGTGCCGCGCTTGGTGGTCACCACCACCGAGCCCGCCGTGGTGCCGCCGGTGTCGGCGGCTTCGCCCGCCGTCCGCACCACAAACTCCTGGATGGCGTCGGGGGAGAAATTCTGCAAAAAGCCGCCAATGTAGTCGTCCGAGTTGTTGCCCCCGTCCACCGATTGGGTCACGTTCAGCCCCGAGCTGCCGCCAAAGCTGACCGCGGTGATGCGCGCCTTGGTGGGGTCGCTGGGCTCGACCGGCTCGGTGCCGGGGGTGAGGTAGGCGATGTTGGCGAAGCTGCGCGCCGCCAAGGGGATGGTCGCCAGATCGTGCGCCGTCACCACGCCTTGCTCCACCGCGCTGGTGGTGTCGAGCGGCTGGGTGGTGATGGAGCTGGCTTCGCCGCGCACCGTCACGCTCTGCTGCCCGCTGGCCGGCGTCAGCCGCACCTCCACCGCCTGGGGCGAGCCCACCACCACCCGCACCGCGGCGTGGGCAGCGGCGAAGCCGGGGGCCGTGACCGTGAGCTCGTAGCTGCCCGGCAGCAGCGCCAGCATGCGGAAGTCGCCGTGCACGTCCGCCGTCGCCTGGCGGCTCAGCGTCGTTCCGGGCTCGTGCGCCACCACCTTGGCCCCCGGTACCCGCGCCCCGCTGGCGTCGGCCACGGTGCCGCTCAGGCTGCCGCGCATCTGTTGCGCGTCGGCGGGCAGGCTCGCCCCCAGCGCCAATCCCGCCGCCAGCGCGGCCATCGCAAAGAAAGGTTTCATGCCGAAACCATAGCCTTGTGCCGCGGTCTACTACCATAGGCGTAATTGGCCCGGCGCCGCCACCCCGCCCCGGCCGGGCTTGCCTGCGCTATCATATCGGGGCAGGAGCGCCTGCGGGCCGGGGACAGGAGACTTTGCCTGTAACCGCCGTCCGCCGGCCAGCGTATAACCATCGGCGCGGTGTCGCGAGGCGCCCCCGCCGCGGCTGGGGCTGGCCGCAACAGCGCACGCTGTGATAGGGTTGCATTCGGAGATCTCCTCTATGCTGGCTGCTCGCTTTCGCGGTTCTGTCGGGCTCGTCCTGGCGTTGTTGGCAACCGGTGGCATGCTGCGGGCGCAGCGCGGCGGCCGTGGCGGCCGCGGCGCCGCCGCCGCCCCCATGCAGTTCCGCGCCCTGGGCCCGGTCGAGGGCGGCGGCCGCGTCTGCTGCGTGGTCGGCATCCCCGGCCAGCCCAACATCTATTACATCGGCGCCGCCGGCGGCGGCGTCTGGAAGACCACCAACGGCGGCTTTAGCTGGACCCCCATCTTCCAGCACCAGTCCACCGAATCCATCGGCGCCCTCGCCCTGGCCCCCTCCAACCCCAACCTGATCTGGGTGGGCACCGGCGAGGCCAACGTGCGCAACGATGTGATCGTCGGCCACGGCCTGTTCTTCTCCCCCGATGCCGGCGCCACCTGGCGCGAGGTCGGCGCCGCCGAGTTCCACCAGGCCGGCCAGATCGCCAAGATCGTGATCAACCCGAGCAACGCCAACGAGGTCTGGGTGGCGGTGCTGGGCCACGCCTTCGGCCCCAATCCCGAGCGCGGTGTCTTCCACACCACCGACGGCGGCGCCACCTGGCAGAAGACCCTGTTCGTCAACGACACCACCGGTGCCATTGACCTCGCCATGCAGCCCGGCAATCCCCGCGTGCTGGTGGCCGCCCTGTGGCAGACCATGCGCCATCCCTGGGGCCTGGAAGATGGCGGCCCCGGCAGCGGCCTCTACAAGTCCGTGGACGCCGGCCTGACCTGGCACAAGCTCACCCGCGGCCTGCCCGCCGGCCCTTACGGCCGCATCGCGGTCGAGTTCGCCCCCAGCGCCCCCGAGCGCCTCTACGCCGAGATCCAGGCCAAGCACGGCGTCTTCTGGCGTTCCGACGACGCCGGCGACTCCTGGAGCATGGTCAGCAACAACTACCAAATCAACTCCCGCCCCTTCTATTTCAGCCGCTTCGAGGTTGTGCCCAACGACCCCGACAAGATCTTCTTCCTCTCGGTGCGCATGTCCTACTCCGCCGATGGCGGCAAGACCTCTGCGCCCGCCGGCATCACCCTGCACGCCGACCATCACTCCCTGTGGATGGACCCCACCAACCCCAGCCGCATCGTCGAGGGCGACGACGGCGGCGTCAACTTCTCCCGCGACGGCGGCCTGCACTGGATCCACACCGCCAACCTGGCGCTGGAAGAGGGCTACTCCATCCATATTGACAACGACACCCCCTACCATATCTGCGAAGGCCTGCAGGACAATGGCGGCTGGTGCGGCCCCTCCCAGGCCGCCGCCCGCCCCAACGACTGGCGCATGGTGGTGGGCGGGGACGGCGAATACGTCGTGCCCGCCCCCAGCGACGCCAACATCCTCTATGCCGACTCGCAAGAGGGCGATATCCAGCGCACCAACTTCGCCACCGGCACCCAGGTCAACGTCAAGCCCCTCAACACCGGCACTTCGGGCGAGAGCGCGTTCGTCTACAACATGCCCGCCCGCTTCAACTGGACCACCCCCATCGAAGTGGACGCCCATGATCCCAACACCCTTTACCTGGGCGCCAACAAGCTGTTCAAGAGCACCAACGGCGGCCACGACTGGACCGCCATCAGCCCCGACCTCACCCGCAACGACAAGAGCAAGCAGCAGCCCTCGGGCGGCGTGGTGGATCTCGATATGACCGGCGCCGAGACCGCCGACACCATCCTCTCGGTCGGCCTCTCCCGCCTCGACCCCAACACCATCTGGGTCGGCACCGACGACGGCTACGTCCAAGTCACCCACGACGGCGGCAAGAGCTGGACCAACGTCAGCGACAACATTCCCAACTTGCCGCCCTGGGGACGGCTGCAGCAGGTCGGGGTCTCGCCCTTCGACCCCAACACCTGCTACATCGCCTACGACCTGCACGAGATGGACAACAACCAGCTCTTCGTCTTCAAGACCCACGACGGCGGCAAGAGCTGGACCTCGATCGCCGCCGGGCTGCCGCCCGACTACTCCGCCCGCGTGGTGCGCGAAGACCCCAACCGCAAGGGCTTCCTGGTGCTGGGCACCGACTACGGCGTCTACCGCTCGGCCGATGACGGCGCCACCTGGACGCCGATCCACAATGGCTTTCCCGTGGCCGCCATCTACGACCTCAAGTTCGTCAAGGCCAGCCACGACCTGATTGTCGGCACCCACGGCCGCGGCATCTACGTGATGAACGACATCACCCCCTGGGAGCAGTTGGCCCAGCCGGCGGTGGCGTCGGCGCCCTTCACCCTGTTCCCCATCCTCGACGCCTACCGCTACCAGCGCGGCGGGGGCGGGGGCGGCGGCCTCAACCAGGATCCGTTCGCGGTGCGCGTGGCCCAGCCGCCGCAGGGCGCGGTGATCCAGTACAATCTGCAGGCCGCAGTCCGCTCCACCCGCCCCGAGAAACCCGCGCCGGCGCTGACGCCGGAGGAGCAGCAGATGGCGGCCATGGCCGCGCAGTTCGGCTTCACCCTGCCCAGCGCCAGCCGCGGCCCCATCAACATTGACGTCACCGACGCCCAGGGCCGCCACATCGCCACCGTGCACGGCAGCGGCCGCGCCGGCCTCAACCAGGCGGTGTGGGACGGCAACTACGATCCCTCGCCGGTGAAGGCCCCCGCCGGCGGCGGCCGCGGCGGCTTCTTCGCCCGCTTCGGCGGCGGCGGCCTGCGCGCCCTGCCCGGCCGCTACAAGGTCACCGTCAACGTCCCCGGCCTGCCCGCCCAAAGCCAGTGGGTCAGCCTTCACGACGATCCCCGGGTCAAGACCGACACGGCCGCCCTGCAAGCCACCCTCAAGGATGGCCAGGCCATGCAGCCCGATGTGGATGCCATGAACCGCACCCTCAACGGCCTCAACAGCCTCGAGCAGCAGCTCACCGCGGTGCAGCACAGCCTGGCGACGCTGCGCTCCGAGGGCGACTACGCCGCCCTGCTGCGCCAGGCCAACGCCCTGCGCCAGAAGGTGGTCACCCTGCAGCGGGTGTTCAACGACGCCCCCCGCCATGAGGACTACGGCGGCATCACCGCCTTCGCCGCCGAGTTCAACGGCATCTTCCGCCGCGTCAGCGGCGGCGTCAACGAGATGCCCCACGCCCAGGACCTGCGCGATTGGGCCCAGGACCGGGCCAAGCTGCAGGGCTATCTCGCCCGCTACGACACCCTGCTCAAGACCGACGTCGTAGCCTACAACAAGCAAGCGCTGGCGCAAAAGGGCGTCACCCTGGTCGCCGGCGCGGCGGTGTCGCTGCCGGCCGCCCCGGCCGTGCTCGCCGCCGCGGCCGCGCCCGGCGCCAACCGCTAACCCCCATTTCGTCCGCCTACGGTAAAAGGAGACTCCATGAGGATTGCCAAGTTTTCGTTGCGTTCATTGGCTGTGCTGCTGCTCGCGCTGACCGCGAGTGTCGCGTCGGCGGCGGCCCAGGGCCGCGGCCGCGGCGGCGTCAACCCCAACGCCGCCCCGCTGCAGTTCCGCAACCTCGGCCCCGCCCAGGGCGGCGGCCGCGTCACCAGTGTGGTGGGCATACCCGGCAATCCCAATATCTATTACGCCGGCGCCGCTGCCGGCGGCGTGTGGAAAACCACGGATGCCGGCAACACCTGGCACCCCATCTTCCAAAAGGAGCCCGTCGCCTCCATCGGGGATATCGCCCTGGCGCCCTCCAACCCCAACCTGGTTTGGGTCGCCACCGGCGAGGCCAACATTCGCAACGACGTTATGGTGGGCCACGGCCTCTACTTCTCCCCCGACGCCGGCGCCACTTGGCAGGAGATCGCCCCGCAAATCTTCCACAACGCCGGCCAGATGTCGCGCGTGGTGATCAATCCCCAAGACCCCAACGAGGTCTGGGTGGCGGTGTTCGGCCACGCCTGGGGCCCCAACCCCGAGCGCGGCATCTTCCACACCACCGACGGCGGCAAGACCTGGCAGAAGACCCTCTTCGTCAACGACCACACCGGCGCCATTGACCTGGCCATCAAGCCCGACAACCCCCGCATCCTGCTCGCCGGCATGTGGGACATGGTGCGCCACCCCTGGGGCATGGACAACGGCGGCCCCGGCTCCGGCCTCTACCGTTCCATTGACGGCGGCCAGACCTGGACCAAGATCACCGCCGGCCTCGCCAAGGGCCCCTACGGCCGCATCGGCCTCGCCTTCGCCCCCAGCCAGCCCGACCTTGCCTACGCCATCGTGCAGTCCAAGACCGGACTCTTTTACCGCTCCGAGGACGCCGGCGTGCACTGGACCGCGGTCAGCGACAGCGATGCCCTCGACGCCCGCCCCTTCTACTTCAGCCGCTTCAACGTGGACCCAGACAACCCGGACAAGATCTTCTTCCTGGCGCTGGGCATCAACGTCTCCATGGACGGCGGCAAGACCGTAAGCCCCGCCGGCCGCGTCCACTCCGACAACCACACCATGTGGATTGATCCCAAGAACCCCAACCGCATCATCGAGGGCAACGACGGCGGCGTGGTGCTCTCCTACGACGGCGGCAAGAGCTTCCGCTTCCTCGACACCATTCCCATCGAGGAGTTCTATATGGTCTCGGCCAGCAACGAGCCCGCCTACAACCTCTGCGGCGGCCTGCAGGACAACAGCGTCTGGTGCGGCCCCTCCTCGCCCAACAGCACTATGAACTGGGGCGCGGTGGTCGGCGGCGACGGAGAATACGCCGTCTTTGCCCCCAGCGATCCCCACATCCTCTACGGCGAGTCCCAGAACGGCTACGCCGAGCGCTTGGACACCCGCACCGGCCTCTCCCGCAGCATCATTCCCTACGACCTGGGCGTGGCCGACCGCGTGCCCAGCGCCCTCAAGTACCGCTTCAACTGGACCACCCCCATCGAGGTCGGCGCCAAGAGCGCCGACGACGTCTACATGGGCGGCAACGTCCTGTTCCACTCCACCGACGGCGGCTTCAGTTGGACCCCAATCAGCCCCGACCTTACCCGCAACGACAAATCGAAGCAGGTCAATAGCGGCGGCGTCATCGTCAACGACATCACCGGCGCCGAAACCTACGACACCATCCTCTCCATCGCTCTCTCGCGCGTAGACCCCAAAACCATCTGGACCGGCTCCGATGACGGTGTGGTCTCGGTCACCCGCGACGGCGGCAAAACTTGGACCCGCGCCAGCGACAATATTCCCGGCCTGCCCGAGTGGGGCCGCGTGCAGCAGATCGAGGTCTCGCCCTTCGACGCCTCGACCGCCTACGTTGCTTTCGATTTCCACGAGACCGACGACAACCAGCCCTACGTCTACAAGACCGAAGACGGCGGCAAGACCTGGACCTCCATCGCTGCCGGCCTGCCCGATTCCGCCTCCGCCCGCGTGGTGCGCGAAGACCCCAACCAGAAGGGCTTCCTGGTCTGCGGCACCGACACCGGCCTTTTCACCTCTGCCGACGACGGCGCCACCTGGACGTCGCTCAAGCGCGGGTTTCCCACCGTGCCCGTCTTTGATGTCCAGTTCGTCAAGGCCACTCACGATCTGATCGTCGCCACCCACGGCCGCGGCCTGTTCGCGCTCAGCAACATCGTGCCGCTGGAGCAGACCAACGCCCAGGTGGCCGCCGCCGACCTCACCGTTTTCCCCACGCTGCCTGACTACGAGCTGCGCGGCGGCAAGCTGGGCGGGGGCGGCTTCTTCGGATTCGGAGGACCCTCCGGCGCCACCATCTACTACCGCCTCAAGACTGCCCTCGCCGCCGCCCCCGCCGGCCGCGGCGCCGGCCGTGGCCCCGCCGCGGGCCCGGTCAAGATCGCCATCACCGATGCCCAGGGCCACCTGGTCACCACCCTCACCGGCGCCGGCCGGGCCGGCCTTAACCAGGCGGTCTGGCGCGGCAACTACGATGGCCCGGTCAGCCCCAACCTCGGTACCCCCGCCGGCCGCGGTGGCTTCGGCTTCTTCGGCCCCCGCGCCGCGCCGGGCAAGGCCGCTCCCGACGCCGGCCCCCACGCCCTCTATGGTGTCTACAAGGCCACCGTCACCGTCCCCGGCCTGCCTCCGCAGTCCCAGGCGGTGCGCCTGGCCCCCGACCCGCGTTGGCCCCGGCCCGCCAATGCCGACGCCAACAACGCCGCCACCCTCAGGGCGGCCCTGCAGGCGCGCGATGAGGTCTCGGCGATGAACCAGATGCTCACCCGCTTGAACAACCTCCAAACCCAGCTCAAGGCCGAACAGGCTAGCCTGCGCACCCTGCAGTCGAGCGGCGGCGACTATGCCGCGGTCGAGAAACAGGCCGGCGCCCTGCTGAAAAAGGTCTCGGCGCTCGAGATCGAGGTCTACAACCCCGATCAGGGCAAGGGCGAAGCCACCGTCTATCTGACCGACTTCCAGCAGACTTTTCAGGAGGCGTACGGCAACCTTGTGGACGGCTACAACACCGCCCCCCGGCCCAGCGACCTGGCTTTCTGGGACCAGCAGCGCGCCCAACTGCAGGGCTATCTGGATCGCTACAACGATCTGGAAAAGACCGATGTCGTCGCCTTCAACAGGCTCGCCGCCAGCCACAGCGCCATCACCCTGGCGGTCAGCCAGCCCGTAACCCTGCCGGCGGCCAGCGCCACTGCTGCCGCCGCTCCCGGCGCCCACCGCCGGCATTAGCCCGTATTTATCATGTTGCAATTTGGGGCGGACCACGGCGTCCGCCCCATTCTTTTTTCAAGCGCGGATGCGCCGTGCGACAATATCGCATTCCGTCTCGCGGGGGTCGCGCCGCTTTGCCTGCCGGCAAAATCGGCGCGAAGGGCTGCGAAATTCCGCAGGGGCAGAAGCGCCAGTGGCGCTTCTGCGCCCCCGGGAAGCGAATTCGGCGCGGCCCCTGCGAGGCGCAGCGCCGGCTTGGGGCCTCGGGCCCCCAAGCCGGCGTGAGCACAAGCGGGACGCGCGGCGCAGCCGCGCAGGGGCCCGCGCCAACCACGACGATTCTATGACCGCCATTGATCTATCCGGCAACTTGGGCTTGGCAGCTCTGGCACTGCTCACCGTTAACCTCCTGCTGGGGTTGCTGATCTCGGTGCGCTACGATCCCTTGCGCCAATGGCCGCATCGGTTGGTGGACATCTTCCAGCTCCACAACTGGACCGGCTACATCGCCCTGGCGGCGTGTGTGCTGCATCCGCTGCCGCTGCTGGCCTCGGCCCGCCTGCCCTTCACCTGGCTGCAGATCGCCTGGCCCATCCGCGCCCCCAGCCAGGCTTGGGAAAATCTGATCGGCGCCATCTCGCTTTACCTCGTGGCCTTGGTGGTGGTGACCTCCTACTTCCGCGTGGCCCTCGGCCGCCGCTCTTGGAAGCTGGTCCACTACCTCGCCTATGCCGCGGCCGGCATGTTTTTCCTGCATAGCCTGCTGCTCGATCCCGAGTTGCTGAACCGGCCGGTGGACTGGCTCGATACCGAAAAAATCTTCGTCGAGGTCTGCCTGCTGCTGGTCTTTGTCTCCTCCCTTGCCCGCTGGAAATACGGCCAGCGCCATCCCCAACGCCTGCGCATCACCCCCGGCACCAAGTACGTCCCCGGCTTCAAGGGCAGCCTCAAAACGCAAGCGCCGCCGGTGGTCTCGCAAGAGCGGTAACCGCCGCTATTCGCCGCTTTGCCGCAGCGCATCGAGCGGCGCCACGCGCGCGGCGCGCCACGCCGGCAAAAAACTCGCCGTTAGCGCGACGCCCACCAAGCCGACGGTCACCAGCGCCAAGGTGGCCGGGTCATGGGGAGAGGTCCGGTAGAGCAGCCCTGTCAGGGCTCGGGTAATCAGCAGCGCCCCGCCCAAGCCGAGTGCCGCCCCCAGCGCCGCCAGCCGCAGGCCCTGGCCCAACACGTGGCCCAGGATCTGGCTCGAGCGCGCCCCCAGCGCCACCCGCACGCCGATCTCGTGCGTGCGCCGGCTGACACTGTAGGCAATCACGCCATAAATGCCGATCGCCGCCAGCGCCAGCGCCAGCGCCAGCAGGGCAAACCCCGCCAGCAGTTCCGTCGCCAAGAGGCGTGGCCCCAGGCTCTCGGCCTCGATCGCCCCCAGCCTCTCGGTGGGTCCGACCGCCGCCTCCGGTTCCAGGCTGGCCACCGCGCGTCGCACCAGCGGCGCCAGGCTGGCCGCTGGCAGAGCCGAGCGCAGAATGAGTTGCGTGCCCGGGTCAAAGCTCTGCGCCACCGGCCGATACACCGCCTCCGCCGTGCCGTCCAGCCCCTGATAGCGGGCATCACCCACCACGCCGACGATGCGCGCCCAGGGTCCGGTCAGGCTGGGCTCGGCGTCTTCGATGAAATGCCCCAGTGGGTTCTCGTCGCCGAAGTGGTGGCGCGCCACCGATTCGCTGATGAGGATCACCGGCGGCGCCGCCGCTGTGTCGTCGGCGCTGAACTCGCGCCCCGCCAGCAGCGGAATGCCCAGCGCCTGGAAGTAGCCCGGGCTGATGGCGGCGTCCGGCACCGAGGGACAGCCTGCCGGCCGCCACGCCTGCCCGCGGATGGTGAAGGTGTCGTCGTCGCTCTCGCGCGGCAGCGTCCGCGCGCCCCAACTCGGCGATGGTGACCACGCTCAAAAAGGTCGCGCCCGCCTGCGTTTCGGCCATCCAAGCCACTACGCCGTGATTGGAATGCGGCTTGGCGAATCGGAGATCAAGTTGGTGTCCAGGAGGTAATTCACAGATCGACGTCCCGCATTCCGCCCCGGAAACGCTCGATCTGGATGCCAGAGCCGCGCAGGGATGAGCGGAGCAGAAAATCCAGCAGCGATCCCTGCGGCTGGGTGCGCTGCTCCCACACTTTGGCGGCGACCACGCGGCGTGGGAAGCCTGCCGGCGGGCGCTCGGAGGGAACAACTTGCCGCTTGGCTGACAAGAGAGGTGCTTCCGCACTGATCGCATTTTGCTCGTGGACTTAGCCGTGGCGGAAACTTGGGGATTCCTGTTGGCACGGCCTACGCCCAAGTGACCAGACTGGTCAATTCGGGCTGGTGGCCAGTACATCCATGAACGAGCTCACCGAAAACACCGCCCGCCCCAGGCCGGGATCGCCGTAGCCGGGCGGCACCGGCAGACGGTGCTTGGCGTGGGTGTCGCGCCAGGTCTCGAGCAGGCGCAGGTGATACTCCAGCGGCGCTCCTCCCGGATTTTCCTTGCCCAGCCGGGTCAGCGGCTCGGCGCACCAGGTGGTGAAGCGCGGGCACACGCCGTGCGACATGAAGAACTCCAGCCCCTCGCCGGTCGAGCGGATGGCGTCTTCCACCTCGGTGAAGCCGTGCGGCTTCGACATTTCGATCCCCGCGACGAAGTTGGGGATCACATGCGAGGGACCAAAGATCTCGGCGGCGTCCAAGATGCGCCGGTGCCACTCCGCCCGCCCCACGTAGCGGTCCTTGCCGGGGCAGAGGATCGAGAACAGCCGCTCATCCCAGATCTCGTAGTTGGGGTGGTAGATCTGGATGCCGGCGTCCTTGAAGCGCTGCACCTCTGGCTTGGGCAGCGCCTGCGCCACCATCTTGCCGATCCAGCGGCCGCCGAAGTGGCTCTCGATCGCGGCCGCATACTGGGCGTAGAACTCGGCCTCGCCCTGGCCCTTGAGCTGGCTGGTGATGCTCCCGCCGGTGATGGTGTAGGCGTGGCTGGCGGAGTCGGTCGAGGCGATGATGTCCAGCGCCTCCAATATCTCCTCGATCGCCTTCACTCCGGTGTAGGGCCGGCCTTCTTGAATCTGCTGGCGGTAGTTGTTGTTGATGTCGCAGAACTGGCACTCTTCCTTATCGCCGAAGTACTGGCAGATGCGGAACACGGTCAAATACACTAGGTAGCCCCACTCGATGGTGGGCGCGATCTCGATCACGCGCTTGCCGTTGGACAGGGTCCGAGTATAGTACTCCGGCACCGGAGGAAAGCGAATGTGGGTGAGCGGTTCGCCGTCCAGGTGCAGCACCGCCTGCGGCTCGCCCTCGGGGCCCTCGACCTCGATCCGGTAGGGCGAGTTGGGGTTGAGCCGCACCGAGATGATGGTCGGCCGGAAGCCCCAGGCCCCGCCCTCCAGCCAAATCTCCTCCGGTGCGCTCCAGTGCTCGTGGTTTTCCATGTCTTTCAGCGGCACCAGATCAAAAGAAAAGATGAAGTAGGCCTTGGCCTTGAACTGGGCCGCCAGGCGCAGCGCCGCCGGCGAGAAGGCGATGCCGGTGCGCTGGATGTCTTCCTTCACCACCGCCTCGCGCGGCAGGGTGGGGTGGGCGGCGGCGGCCGCCTCGACTTGGCGCAAGCGCGCCTGGCTGGTATCCAGTGGGGGCACGCCCCAGTTTAGCGTACCCGCCTCCACTAGCGGCAACTGGGACACGCCCTGAGCGCTAGCGGGCGTCCCTTGGCGGGAAGCGAAGCGCGCCCTCCAAGCGACCAACGGGAGCGACCAAGGCAAAAAGTGGCGAGCCACCACGACGTGGTCCGATGGGGCGTTCCCCGCGCTACAATCAACTCCGCATGCCGCACAGCCTCGAGGCGCAGTTGCGCCAAGCCGGGATGGGCGCCGACGCCGCCTCGGCCCACGCCGCAGTGTTGATGCGGGTGGGGCGGGCGTGGCGGCAATGGACGGCCAGCGAGCCGGTGGCGTGGTTCGTCCCGGGCCGAATCGAGCTGCTGGGCAAGCACACCGACTATGCCGGCGGCCGCAGTCTGCTGTGCGCGGTCGAGCGCGGCTTCTGTGTGCTGGCCGCGCCCCGCCGCGACGGGCGGGTGCGTCTGCTCGACGTGGACTGGCACTCGCAGGTCGAGTTCGCCGCCGGCGGCCCGCCGCCGGCGCATACCCCGTGGGCGATTTATCCCGCCACCGTCGCCCGCCGCCTGGCTCTCGACTTTCCCGCTTCGACCGCAGTCCTCGGCGCCGACCTGGCCTTCGCCAGCAGCCTGCCGCGCGCGGCCGGCATGAGCAGCTCCAGCGCCCTGGTCGTGGGCAGCTTCCTGGCGCTGGCGGATGACGCCGCCGCCGCGCAACTGGGCGGACGCCTCCAATGGGCCGAGTACCTGGCCGCGGTTGAGGGCGGCCGCGACGGGGTCGGCACCCACGGCGGCAGCGAAGACCACACCGCCATCCTCTGCTGCCAGCCCGGCCAGTGGAGCCAGTTCCGTTTTTGCCCCACCCGCCACGAGGCCACCCTGCCCGCGCCCGCCGGCAAGGTGCTGGTCATCGCCGTCAGTGGCGTGGTGGCGGCCAAAACCGGTGCGGCCCAGGCCGCCTACAATCGCGTGGCCCACCGCGCCGCGGCGGTGGTGCAGTGCTGGAACAGCGCCACCGGGGCCGCCCATCCCCACTTGGCCGCCTTGCTCGCCCAGCACGCACCCGAGGAAGTGCGGCACCGCCTCCGCCGCCACAACCACCCCGAGTTTTCCGCCGCCAGCCTGCTCGCCCGTTTCGATCAGTTCTGGCGCGAATCCGAGGTGCTGGTACCCGCCGCCGCCGCCGCGCTGGCGAGCAGCGATTGGCCGGGGCTGGGCGAATGCGTGGCCGAGTCGCAGGCCGCGGCGGTGGTCGGCCTCGAGAACCAGACGCTGGAGACCGAAGCCCTGGTGAAGTCGGCGCGCGCGCTGGGCGCGGTCGCCGCCTCCGCCTTCGGCGCCGGCTTCGGCGGCGCGGTCTGGGCGCTGGTGGCCCGCTCCGAGCAGCGCGTCTTCCGCCGCTCCTGGCGCGCCGACTACGCCCGCCAGTTTGCCGAGCGGGCGCGCAGCAGCCTATTCTTTGTAAGCGCGGCCGGGCCGGCGGCGTTCGAACTGGCCTGGGACGCGAGCGCAGCACCGGAGGGCACCGATGGCAGGCACCAATTGGAACCGGCGTGAGTTTGTGCAACAGGGAGCGGCGGGGTTGGCCGCGGGGTGGCTGTCCCGCTCCGGCTGGGCGGCTCAAATTCCCGCCGCCTCCCTGCCCGCCGTCGCCCGCCTCGCCGCCGGGCGCATGAGCCTCGCCAACCGCGCCATCGCCGCCGTGTGGGAGACCTCGGCCCAAGGCCTGCGCCTCGCCACGGTCCGGGCCCCTGGCCTCCCCGGCCTGCTGACGCCAGCGCCCGCTTTCAGCCTGCGCGTCAACGGCGCCGCGGTCTCCTCCAGCGCGCTGCGCCTGGTCGCCCCGCCCCGCCAAAGCGCGCTGCGGCCGAACCCCCGCGCCGCCAATCTGGCCGAACGCCTCCCCGGCCGGCAACTCGAAGCCACCCTGGCCGATCCCGCCGGCCAGTTCCAGGTAACCTGGCGGGCGCTGTTGCGCGACGGCTCCCATTACATCCGCCAAGAGATCACTCTCACTGCCGCCAACGCCGCCCTGCCCGTGACCGAGGTCACCCTGCTCGACTTGGCCAGCGGCGGCGCCCAGGTGATGGGCACCGTCGCCGGCTCGCCGGTGGTGATCGGCCATCAAGGCGGCGGCTGGTTTCTCGGCTTCGAGCATCCGCTCTCCGCCAGCGCCGTGGACAACGGCCGCGCCCGCTGCTCCTTCACCCGCGCCCTGCCGCTCCCCGCCGGCCAGTCGGCCACCTACTCCAGCGTGATCGGCGCCGCCGCCCCCGGCCAGTTGCGCCGCGACTTCCTCGCCTACGTCGAGCGCGAGCGCGCCCACCCCTACCGCCCCTTCCTGCATTACAACTCCTGGTTCGACCTCGGCTACTTCACCCCCTACGACCAGGCGGGCTGCCTCGACGTCATCCAGACCTTCGGCCGGGAACTGCACCAGCGCCGCGGCGTCCAACTCGATTCCTTCCTGTTCGACGACGGCTGGGACAACCACCAGAACTGGGGCTTCAACGCCGGCTTTCCCCAAGGCTTCACGCCTCTCAAGTCGGCCGCCAGCAAGATCGGCGCCGCCCCCGGCGTCTGGTTGTCGCCCTGGGGCGGCTACGGCAAACCCCGGCAGGATCGCCTCGCCTACGCCCGCGCCCACGGCTATGAGACCAACCGCGAGGGCTTGGCCCTCTCCGGCCCGGTCTACTACAAGCTCTTCCACCAGGTCTGCCTGGAGATGATCACCCAGTACGGCGTCAACCAGTTCAAGCTGGATGGCACCGGCAGCACCGCCCAGGTGGTCCCCGGCAGCGCCTTTGGCAGCGACTTCGAGGCCGCCATCAGCCTCATCGGCGACATGCGCGCCGCCAAGCCCGACCTGTTCGTCAACCTCACCACCGGTACCTACCCCTCGCCCTTTTGGCTGCGCTACGCCGACTCCACCTGGCGCGGCGGCAGCGACACCAGCTTTGCCGGCGTGGGCAGCGACCGCCAGCAGTGGATCACCTACCGCGACGCCGACACCTTCCGCCACGTGGTCGGCCGCGGCCCGCTGTATCCGCTCAACGCCCTCATGCTGCACGGCATCGTCTTCGCCCAGCACGCCCGCCGGCTCTCCACCGATCCCAACCGCGACTTCGACGCCGAGGTGCGTTCCTACTTCGGCACCGGCACCCAACTCCAGGAGATGTACATCTCCCACGACCTGCTCGGCTCCGCCGAGTGGGACGTCTTGGCGGAAGCGGCGCAGTGGGCCCGCCGCAATGCCGCCACCTTGGTGGATACGCACTGGATCGGCGGCGACCCGCGCCAGCTCGAGGCCTATGGCCATGCCGCCTGGTCGCCCGCCGGCGCCATCCTCACCCTGCGCAATCCCAGCGACCAGCCCCAGTCGCTGGAGTTGGACCTCGCCGCCGCCCTGGAACTGCCCCCCGGCGCGCCCACGCGCTACCGCTTCACCTCGCCCTGGAAGCAGGATCAGTGGCGCCAGCCCCAGTCCGCCGCCCCGCTCGAGTTGGCCGCCGGCGACAAGCACAGCTTCGCCCTGCAACCGTTCGAAGTCCTCACCCTGGAAGCGCGTGCCTGAGGCGCGGCCAACCCCGCCCTCGCCCCGCGGTTATCTGCTGATCGCCGCCGCGGCCTTCTGCTGGGGCTCGTCAGCGGTGCTGGCGCGCGCCTTGTTCACCGGCCGCCTGCTGCCGGGGGCGCGCCTGGTCGCGGTCAGCCCCGTGGTGCTCACCCAAACCCGCATCGTGCTGGCGGCGCTGATCCTGCTGCCCATCCTGGCGATCACCCGCCGCGGACGGCTGGCGCTCGCCTCCGCCGACGCGTGGCGTGGCGCTGCCCTGGGCGTGGCGGGCATGTCCGTCTCCAACTACTTCTACTACCTTGCCATCGCCCGCACCACCGTCGCCATCGCCATTATCCTGCAATACACCACGCCCATCTGGGTGCTGCTCTACCTGGTGGTGCGCGGCCGCCAGCGCGCCACCCCGGCGCGCCTGGCCGCGGTGGCCTTGGCCCTGTTGGGCATCGCCCTGGTCCTCGGCCTCGCCCGCCCCGGCGCCGCCCTGCACCTCGACCCGCTGGGCGTGGCCGCCGCCCTCGCCGCCGCGCTCGGGTTCACCTACTACAACATCGCCGGCCAAACCCTCACCGGGCGCGTGGACCCCATCCTCATCGCGCTCTACATGCTGGTCGGGGCCGCGCTCGTCTGGCTCTTCGTCTCCCCGCCCTGGCGCCTATGGACGACCCACTACTCGTTCAATGAATGGGGCTTCTTTGTTGGCTTCAGTGTGCTCGCAACGCTCCTCCCCACCCTGTTCTACATCTCCGGCCTGCGCCACCTCGATCCCACCCGCGCCGTCGTCACCAGTTGCCTGGAGCCGGTCTCCGGCATCCTGCTGGCAGCGCTGTTCCTCGGCGAGACCCTGGACCTGACCAAGGCGCTGGGCGTGGCCTGCGTCCTCGGCGCCGTAGTGATGGTGCAGCTCCGCCGCCGCTCGTCCCCGCCCGACACGCCCCCGCTGGTGCTAGAAACCCTGCCGCCGCAGCTCCCTTAGCGTCACCCCGCTGGGCCGCTTCGTCTGCATCGCGGCCCGCGCCGCCAGCAGCCGCTCCAGGTGCCGCGCCATGGAGTCGGTCTCCAGGTTGAGCGCCGCCCCGGGGCGCAGATGGCGCAGGTGGGTGTGGCGATAGGTGTGGGGAATGATGGCGATCTCCACCCGCTGGCCGGCGAGTGCGGCAATGGTCAGGCTGATGCCGTCCACCGTCAGCGAGCCCTGGGGCACGAGGTAGGCCTCGAGCGCCGCCGGCGCCTCCAGCGCCAGCCGCCAGCCCGCCGCTTTGCCCTCGGATCGCAGCTCCAGCAGCCGTCCGGTGGCCTCCACGTGGCCCTGCACCAGGTGGCCGCTGAGCGCATCGCCCACCCGCAGCGGCGCCTCCAGATTGACCCGGTCGCCAGGCTGCAGGTCTCCCAGGTTGGTGCGCGCCAGCGTCTCCGGGCTGAGATCGGCGCTGAAGCTGCCGGCGCGCTGCTGCACGATGGTCAGGCAGCAGCCATTGACGGCGATGCTGTCGCCGCGCTTCAGTCCCCGCAGCGGGCCAGCCGCGCCGCCGAGCTGCAGCCGCGCCGCGTTCGCGCGCTTTTCCAGTGCGACCACCCTTCCGACGGTTTCGATAATCCCGGTAAACATGGTTCACTCCGCCAAATAGCTGGTGATCATCACATCCGGCCCCACGCTTTCGCAGGCGAGCGCGCCCTGCGGATGCCGCGGCAGCGCCGCCCCGCCCGCCGTCAGGGCCACGCCCCCGGCGCCCAGCAGCCGCGGCGCCTGGAACAGAACCAGCTTGTCCACCCAGCCCCCCGCCAGCATGGCGCCATTGAGCTGCGCACCCGCCTCCAACAGGATGGATGTAATCGCTTCGCCGCCCAAACGCCGCAGCACTTCCTCGAGGTCCACCCGTCCCAGGGCGTCGGCGGCAACGCGCTCGACCCGCGCGCCGGCTTTCTCTAGCGCCGCTTGCCGCTCCGGCTCGCCCTGGACGCAAAAGACCAAGACATCATGGTGCCGGCGGGCCGCCTTCAGCAGTTGCGCCCCCACCGGCAGGCGCAGATGGCTGTCCAGCACCACCCGCAGCAGCGGGCGCCGCCGCGGCCGCTTGGTGCGGTCGGTCAGCAGCGGATCGTCGGCCCGCAGTGTGCCAATCCCGGTCAGCACCGCATCGCTCTGGTGGCGCATCTGCTGCACCCGCTCGCGCGACGGGGTCGAGCTGATCCAGCGCCGCTCGGCGGGCCCCGGCTCCGGCCCCAATGGGGGCGACGCCGCGGGCGTAGCCTCCACCGCCGGCGCCGCGATCCGCCCATCCAAGCTGACCGCCGCCTTCAGCGTCACAAACGGCCGGCCGTGCCGAATCCAGGTGGAGAAGTCCTCGTTGAGCTGGCGCGCCTCCCGCCCCAGGCAGTCGCTCTCGACCGCAATGCCGGCGGCCTGAAGCTGGCGAAATCCCTCCCCCGCAACCTGCGGGTTGGGGTCGCGCATCCCCGCCACCACCCGCGCCACCCCGGCGGCCACGATCGCCTGCACGCACGGCGGCGTGCGGCCGAAATGGCAGCACGGCTCCAGGTTCAGGTAGAGCGTCGCCCCGCGCGCCCGCTCGCCCGCCTCGGCTAGCGCCAGCGCCTCGGCGTGGTCCTTGCGGTCGTACCAATGCGTGCCCCGCCCCACGATCTGCCCGTCCCTGACCACCACCGCCCCCACCCGCGGATTGGGCGAGGCCAGCCCCGTGCCTTCCCCCGCCAGGCGCAGTGCCTCCCGCATAAAATCGAGGTCGTTCAGCCGGTACATGCTCTTGAAATTGTAATGCTATGATCGGTGCAAAATGCTCGAACTCCCGCCCAGCGAATACCGTGCCCTGGTGAAGGCGATCGAACAAGCGATCGCCCAGACCGCGGCCCCGCCCGCCGCGCTGGCCCCGCTCCGGCAGGCGACCGCGAGCGCCGGCCTGGCCGCCGCCATCGAGCACACCTTGCTGGCACCCGGCGCCACCGCCGCCCAAATCGCCCAGCTCTGCGCCGAGGCCGAGGCCTGGGGCTGCGCCGCCGTCTGCGTCAATCCCGCTTGGGTGGCTCAGGCCGCCGTCCGCCTGCGCCCCACCCCGGTGCGGGTGGTGGCCACGCTGGCGTTCCCCATGGGCGCGACCTTGGCCACCGTCAAACGTGCCGAGGCCGCCGAGTGCCTCAAGCTGGGCGCCGACGATCTCGATATGGTCATCAACCTGGGGGCGCTGCAGAGTGGCGCCGACACCCTGGTGCGCGAAGACATCCGCGGCGTGGTCGAGCTGGCCCACGCCGCCGGCGCTCAAGTCAAAGCCATCCTAGAGACCGGGTTGCTCACCCAGGCGCAAAAGGTGCGCGCCTGCGAGCTCGCCCTCGAAGCGGGCGCGGATTTCGTCAAGACCTCGACGGGCTTCGGCCCCAGCGGCGCCACCGTGGCCGACGTCGAGCTCTTGCGCGCCACCGTCGGCGACCGCGCTCGCGTCAAGGCCTCCGGCGGCATCCGCACCCTGGCCCAAGCCCAAGCCCTGCTCGCCGCCGGCGCCACCCGGCTCGGCACCAGCCACACCGCCGCCATCCTGGCCGAGCTGCCGCGCTAGCGGCTAAGCCGCCTCGCGCCGGCGCTGGTGCCACCCCAGCCCCAGCAAGCCCAGCAGCCCGGTCGCCAGCAACGCCCCCGAGGACGGCTCGGGAACCGCCGCCTGCTGCGTCACATCGCTGATGTCGAGCACCGCCGTGTTGTTGCTGAACGAGTTGCCGGTGAGGCCTTGGAAGTTGAGCGCTTCCAGCGGCACCGCGTTCGGCGGGTACGTGACATCGTTGAGCAGGGTAAAGCCGTCGGTGGTGGCGGCATTGACATCGGCGAAGGTGACCAGCAGCGGCTGTGCCGTGGGGCTGGCCGCGGTGACGTACAGGCCAAGAAAGCCGCCGGATGCGATGTTGCTCAGCCCGCCGGTCGCGTTCTCGATGGAAAACACGATCGTGAACCGCGAGAGCGTGTTGGTGTTGTTGATGAAGTTGGTGAAGGAGCCGACCACCGTTTGGCTGAAGTTGTCGGGAATGAGATTGGTGGAGTTGAACGTGAACCCGGCTGATCCCACCGGCGCCACGAACGTGTCGAGCGCCACCACCAGCGGCGAAATCGCCGTCGCCCCGCTGCACGCCGCATTGTTGTAGCAGGCAAGGCTCACCGTCAGCGAATCGCCCGCCAGCGTGTTTGCCCGCGCCGTGGCCGCCACCGCAATCATCAACCCGCAGATCGCCACTGCCGAGCGGCAGCTTGCCTTGAGCCCGTTCCGTTTCCGCATCTTCATCCACACCCTCCGGCTCCATGCGCCCTGGCGCCTGGGCCCTTAAAATGAAAACAGCACTGCACGCCAGTTGCGCTCGGCCCGGGCGGAAACGGGGAAGCAGAGGGGACCGCACCGATGGGCGACTGGCAGATAGACTCCCGAAGCCAACGCTGCAACTGCAGGGCCATCGCCCACCACTGATAATCCTAGACTTAGCCGCTGCCTCCGGACGCAGGCGGGAGGCTGCCTTCCGGAAATGCGCAAACCGTTGCGCGGTCACTGCAGCGTGGTGGTGCCGTAGAACACCACTAGGGCTGCGTTGAGATCCGCCGCCCCGGTCATGTCGGGCGAGGCGTTGTAGTCGGTATAAAAGCTGTAGCCCTCGTGTCCGGCCCCGCCCTGGTCCACGATCAGGCCGCCGTAGATCTGGAGCGCGCGCGCCAAGGCGATCACCGCGGTCGAGTGCGTGGCCGGGTTCAGTTGCGTCCAATCCCCGGTCCAGACCAGCACACCGCCCTCGCACAGCACCGCCTGCGGCAGACCTGCGAAGCCATCGCCCGATTTGCCGGTGGGAAAGGCGTCGCAGGTGGCGCTGTTGATCAGGTCCTGCGAGCCCACCAGCAGCACGGTGTGGTTGAGGCAGGTGGTGCAGTCCAGTTCGCCCGGCATGATATCGCCCGCCCCCGCCACCAGCCCCGCCGCGGTGGCCCCGCCCAAATTGGGCGCCGACGTCGCCAGATTGCCGCTGAAGATGCCCCGGAGGCCGCACACCGTCTCGCCCGCTCCCCCGCACCGCCCGGTGCCGTAGCCGTTCACCCCGAAATTGATGGGCTGGCCCAGGCTGTTCACGTAGAGCTGGTCCATCTCGTAGAAATTGCCGGTGCTGTCGTCAATGATGAAGTCCTTGCCGTCGTAGGAGCCGTAGCAACGGGTGGCGCCAAATTGCGCCGGCGGCAGCCAGCCGCAGGAGGGCGTCCACACCCCCCCTGGCGGATTGGGCACCACCGCGCTGTCGTGCCGCCAGCCTGGACCATAGTTGAAATCGTTGAAGCTGGTGCTGCCGTAGCTGGCGTTGGTGTGTTGCACCGGCATGGCGAAGCCCGCCTGGTTGGTGTTGAGGTCGGGTGGCGCCCAGCCCGCCGCCAGCGTGGCCAAGTCGCGGCCGCTGCCCCAACGCGGGTTGGCGCCGGCGTAAAGCCACGCCGCCGCCGGGCTGGTGAAGAAGCACCCGGGGCATGTCGTCGCCGGCGGCGGCGCCGTCGCCGCCAGCACCCGCACGCTCCCCATGCCGGTGACCCCGTTGCCGTCGGTCGCGCTCACCGTGTAGACGCCCGTCGCCGTCGCGGTGAAGACTCCGCTGGCAGGGTCAATCTCGCCCCCGTTGGTCGCTGCCCAAGTCAGCGCCGCGGGCACGCTGCCGTCGGCATAGCGGGCGGAGAGCGTCGCCGTCGCTCCCTGCAGCAGCACCAATCCGGGCGGCGCGACGGTGAGCGTCGTCGGCGGCGCCGCCGCGATCACCACTGCGGCGGTGGCCTGCACCCCGTGGCTGTCGGTGGCGGTGACCACAAAACTGCCAGCCGCGCTGGCGGTGAAGTCGCCGCCGGCCGTGATCGCCCCGCCGCCGCTGGCCGTCCAGGTAAGGCCGCTCGGCGTCGTGCCGTCCGAGTAGGTGGCGACAAAAGTTTGGCTCTGGCCGACCTCGAGTTGCGCGCGGGTCGGTGCCAACCCCAGCGTCACCGCCGCCGCTTGGATCACCACCGCGGCGGTGGCCTGCACCCCGTGGCTGTCGGTGGCGGTGACTACAAAACTGCCAGCCGCGCTGGCGGTGAAGTCGCCGCCGGCCGTGATCACCCCGCCGCCGCTGGCCGTCCAACTCAACCCGCTGGGCGTGGTGCCGTCCGAGTAGGTGGCGACAAACATCTGGCTCTGGCCGACCTCAAGTTGCGCGCTGGCGGGCGCCAACCCCAGCGTCACCGGCGGCGAGGACGAGGCCGGCGTGTAGGTAAACACCGGGCTCCACAGGTCGGGGTTGCTGTAGTTCGACGACTCGATGCGCAAGTCGTAGCTGGCCCCGGCGGCCAGGTTGGCGAGCGTGGCGGTGTGCTGGGTCAACAGCTTCCAGAGGGCATAATGCAGCGCGGTGCCCCCGCCGTGCGGTGCGTACCAGACCTGCGTGTTCAGCCGCGCGCTGGTCGGCCAGCTCAGCGTCAGCGTGGTGGCGTCGGGGCTGGCCAGCGTGGGCAGCGCCAGCGTGCCCGTCCCCGCCGTGGTCGGCAGCGAGCTGGCGGCGGCACTCACCGCCACGCTGGCCGTGGCTTGCCGCCCCAGCCCGTCGCTGGCGGTGACGGGGAACGTGCCGACCGCGCTGGCGGTGAACACACCGCCGGCGCTGATCGTCCCCCCGCCGCTCGCGCTCCAAGCGATCGCGCTCGGTGTCGTGCCGTCGGAATAGCCCGCCGCAAACGCCTGGGTCTGCCCCACCTGCAGGCTGGCGTTGGAAGGCGTGACGATCAGCGTGATCGCCGGCGGCGGCGCGCCGCCGCTGAGGAACGAAAACACCGCGCTCCACAGGTCGGGGCTGCTGAAGTTCGACGACTCGATCCGCAAATCGTAGGTCGTGCCCGCCGCTAGCCCGCTGAGCGTGGCGCTATGCGCCGTCACCAGCTTCCAGTTGGCATAATGCTGGCTCAGGCTGCCCCCATGCACTCCGTACCAGACTTGCGTGTTCAAGCTCGCCGCGGTGGTCCAACTCAGCACCAGCGAGGTTGCGCCGGGGCTGGTTAGGCTGGGCAGCGGCAGCGTCCCTGTCCCCTGCGCCGCCGCCATGCCGGCCGCCGCCCCCAGCACTGCCAGCCCCGCCCTCGCCGCCCGCCAGCGCGCACCGCCCCGTTTTGCCATCGCCGCCTCGTTTGCTGGATTGGTATCCAGAGAAGCTGGCCAGAGCTGGAGATGCCCGCCAAAAGGCGAGTTGCGCCGCCCTCCCACGCGACCAACGGGAGCGACCCAGGCAAAAAGTGGCGAGCCACGATGCCGCTGCTTCCGGTATGCTATGGTGAAAGCCCAAAGCGGGAGTAGTTCAGTGGTAGAACGCCAGCTTCCCAAGCTGGATGTCGCCGGTTCGATCCCGGTCTCCCGCTCCAAGCGCCTCCAAGGCGCGGCCCCCCGGGCAGTGAAGCAGCGCAGCGCCGGCTTGGGGCCCGGGCCTCCAAGCCGGCGTGCCGACCCGCCCCTGCCGGTGCCAAACTAGGCAATGTTCCCGATCCGGCCGCTCCCAGCCTTGGCGCTATAATCAAGGGAAGTTGTTCCACTTTGGTTGGAGGAGGTCGTTTGCGTTCCATCCGCACCGCCCTGATCGTGCTCGCGGGACTGTTGTTGGTGCGCCTGGCCCCGGCCCAGTCGCTCGACGCCTTCGTTGGCCTCAATGCCTTGACCGCCAACCAAGCGGTGCAAAATATCCCCCGCCTGGGCGGCGGCCTGTTTCCCAGCGCCGGCGTCAACTTCATGCTGGGCGCGGTGGGGGTGGGCGGCGAGGTGGCCTTCCGTGCCGCCCAGAACAGCTCCAGCCTGCGGCCCATCTACTACGATTTCAATCTGCTGCTGGACCCGTTCCACATCAGCCGTTCCATCGTCCCCGAGTTGATGGTCGGCGTCGGGGCGCAAACCATCCGCAGCTATCAGGGCCTGGCGCAGTGCAGCGGCCTCTCCGGCTGCGTCGACTACGCCGGCAGCCATCTCTCCGGCCATGTCGGGCTGGCCTTCAAGGTATATCTGACCGAGCATATCTTCCTGCGCCCGGAGGCGCATTTCTACTTCATCCGCAATAACCAGCAGTTCCAGGCCTCCAGCGCCGAGCGCTTTGGGATTTCCCTGGGCTACACCCTGGGCGGGGGCTAGCAGCCTGTGGCGAAACACGTACCGGCTGAATCGGAGATGTGCGAGACCCGCGCCCAGAGCGGGTCTCGTGCATCCGACCGGAGCCGGAAAGCCGATTCGCCACGGGCTGCTAGGCTGCCGCCGGGCTTTTCTTCGAACAGAACAGGAGACCGCGTGAAAATCTTCCGCTGGGCTGTCCTTGCCGCCGCTTGCCTGATGATGACCAGCTTCTCGTTCGGGCAATCGGTGGATGCCTTTTTCGGCTTCAATACCCTCGTCACCAAGGCCGGGCCGAGCGGTGTGCCCAAGCTGGGTGGAGGCCTCTACCCCAACGTCGGCGGCGACCTGATCTTCCTGCCCCATGGCCTCGGCATCGGCGCCCAAGTGGCGTGGCGCGGCAGCATGACGAGCTTCAATGTGCGCCCCGTCTTCTACACCTTCAACCTGGTCTGGGAGCCGGTGGGCCCGGGCTTCTCGGTGCGGCCCGACATCGCCGTCGGCTTTGGCGCCGAGAACCTGCGCATCTACACGGGCGCGCTGAACTGCGGCTCCTTCGGCTGCATCAACCACTCCAGCTCCAACCACCTCGTGCTGCACGCCGGCTTCGGCGTCAAGGTCTACCTGGGAGAGCACATCTTCCTGCGCCCGGCGGTGGATTATTACAACATCCACAACAACGTTGAGTTTGCCGTGCCCAGCGCCTGGCAGGTCGGCGTCTCCATCGGCTACACCCTCGGTCCCAGTTCCTAAAACGGGGGCTCTTGACACAGCTCCGCTTTGGCGGGAGCATCAATCTATCGAGGACGTCATGGTGAGCAAGCAGTGCGTGGTTTGCGGCGAATACTTCGCCGGCGAACTGAACGGCGACTACTGCTGCCCCGCCTGCCAGCGGGTGGGGGCAGCCCAGCGCTTGCGGCCACTGGCCAGCTTGGGTGACTTCGGCCGCGCCGCCGCCACCGTGTCTGCGACCGGCGCCGCCAAGCCGCCCGCGGCCCCGCCCCGCACCACCAAAGGGCAAGCCGCCTGATCCATGCCCGCTTTAATCTGTGATCTCCGGCCGCAGGCGGCTGAACTCGTCGCCGAGTACCACCAACTGCGCGCCAGCGGCGAGGCCTTGGCGCTCTTCTGGCCCAACGCCGTCTTTGGCCCCCATCCCGACTGGCTGCCCGTGCGCCGAGCCCAGGAACTGGCCGTCGCTTGGGAAGCGGAGCGCATCGCCGTGCTGGCCCCAGGCGAGCCCCTCTTGCCGCCTTGGCTGCAACTCGACGACTTCCACCGCCTCCTCCTGGTCAGCCCCGCCGCCACCCGCGCCGCGCTCAGTCCAGACGAGAGCCGGTTATTGGACTCCCTCTTTGCCGCCGGTGCCGAAGCCGTCGAGTTGCTGCCTGCCGCCTCCGCCCGCGATCTCGCCCAAAGCTGGTGCAGCGGCCGCCGCGCCGGCGCCGTCATCCTAACGGACTAATCCGCCTTCACTGCCCACTGTTCACTGCTTCCCGGCTCCGGTGGCAGCCCCATCAGCAACCGGTACTCCGGCCGCGCGCGCAGCGGGGCAAACTCCGGGTCGGTCAGCGACTTCTTGAGGTCGCGGTAATGCTGCTCGTAGGCTTGGCGGAATTGGTGCAGCGCGTCGTCCAGCATCCCCATCGAGCAGAACAGGCGTGACAAATCATAGTGAAATCGCGGCGTGTCCGCCCCGGTGATGTCTTGCACCACCGGACCGTTGCCGGTGATGGGGAACAGCGAGTTCGGGTCCAGCCTCAGCGCCTGGCGGTAGGCCGCCAGCGCCGGCTGGAAATGCTTCTGCGCAAACTCGGCGCCGCCCAGGTTGACGTAGTAGGTGGCGTTGGCGCCCTCCAACTGAATGGCGTGGGTGAATTGCTTGGCTGCGTCCTTGTACTTGCGCCGCATGTAGTAGACCGTGCCCAGGTTGTTCACGTAGTTGGCGCTGCGCCGGTCGCGCTTGATGGCGTTCTTGTAATTCTTCTCCGCCTGCCCGAGGTTGTTGGTCTGCTGGTCGGCGATGGCCAGGCGGTTGTAAATGCTGGCATCGGCCTGGTGGTGTTTGACCGCGTCCTTGAGCAGGCTGATCGCCGCCGGATAGTCGCGCCGGGCCAGAAAGATGTCGGCGCGCTCGCCGACCGAAAGTGTGGCGGTGGGGCGCGCGTCGGTGGAGGAATAGGTGGCGGGCGTTTGTGCGCCCAAGCCCAGGCCGAGTCCAGCCAGCATACCCAGGGCGAAGACGCTCCCGACGGCATTGCGCTTGTGCAGCTTCATCGCAGGCCTCCCGCGAGCAAAATTCTGCCCCTAGTATCCTCTGCTATGCGACGCTTTTCAAGCTGACGCCGCGGAGCGGTCGCCTGGCGGCAATTGGGAGACGCCCTGAGCGCTAGCGGGCGTCCCTTGCCGGGAATCGAAGCGCGCCCTCCAAGCGACCAACGGGAGCGACCCAGGCAAATCGCGGGGGTTGCGCCGCTTTGCCTGCCGGCAAAATCGGCGCGAAAGGCTGCGAAATTCCGTAGGGCGGCCCGCCCCCGGGAAGCGAATTCGGCGCGGCCCCTGCGAGGCGCAGCGCCGGCTTGGGGCCTCGGGTCCCCAAGCCGGCGTGAACACAAGCGGGAGGCGCAGCGTAGCCGCGCAGGGGCCCGCGCCAACCAGAAGTGGCGAGCCACTCAGCCGCCGCCGCCCCGGCCGCCGCTCCCGCCCAAGGCGTGGATAATCTTGCCGAAGAAGCCGCGCTTCTTGGGCTTGGGCGGGGGCGGCGGAGCAGGTTTGGACAAAATGGTGGCGGTCGTGGGCAGCGGTGGGGCCGCCAAGCGCGGCGCCGGACGCGGCGGCGGCAGCGGCGGCGCGGGATTGCCCAGGTGGAAGAGCTTGAGCGTGCTGGCAATGATGCCGCGCGGCATCAGGTTGCTGGGGTGCAGGTGGCAGCTCTGCGTGGGCTGGGTGCCGTCCAGATAGTAGTCGGTCTCCACCTGCGACAGCGGGCACAGCGGCGTCGCCTCTTGCATGGAAACCGTGTCAATCTTCACCGCCACCACCCCTGGCGGCGGCGCGAACGGCTGCACCTGGCTGTAGGCGGGCAGCGCCACCGCCTCTTTCATGAACTCCGTCCAGATGGGCAGCGCCGCATGCGCCCCCTCGATGTTCAGGTTTTGGTAGTTGTCGAGCCCCACCCACACGATGCACAGCAGGTTGCTGGTGTAGCCGGCGAACCAGGCATCGTGCGAGCTGCCGGTCTTGCCCGCCGCCGGCGCGGTGAAGCCCGCCTCCCGCACCCGCACCGCCGTGCCCGCGTCCAGCACCGATTCCATCAGGTTGGTGGTGAGAAATGCCACCCGCGGGTCCAGCACCGGCTGCGGCTGCCGGTCCTGCTGGTACACGCTCTGGCCGTCCGCCGCCTGCACCGAATACACCAGCCGCGGCGTCAGCCGCACCCCGTTGTTGGCGAAAACGGTGTAGGCCCCCGCCATCTGCAGCGGCGTGGCGGTGTAGGTGCCGATCGCCTCCGACGGCGTGGGCTGGGCGCTGACGATGCCGGCCGCGTGCGCCAAGTCGGTCACCGCCGGCAACCCCACCTCCTCCGCCAGCGAGATGGTGGCGTTGTTGAGGGAATGCTCCAGCGCCATGCGCAGCGTTACTTGCCCGAAGTACTTGTTCTCAAAGTTAGCGGGCTTGTAGGTGCCGTCGAAGGTGGTGGGCTCGTCCATCAGGGTTGAGGTCTGGGTGATGGGGGTGAGGTTGGGCAGCAGCCCCGTCTCCAGCGCCGTGGCATAGACAAACGGCTTGAAGATGCTGCCCGTGGGCCGCTGCGCCAGCGCATGATCGAGCTGGCTCTCGGCGTAGTTGCGGCCCCCCACCAGCGCCAGCACCGCCCCGGTGTGCGGATCGAGCGCTACCAGCGCCACCTGCGCCCGCGGCTGCGGCTTGGCCCCCCGCCGCGGCCGCTGCCGCGCCCGCAGCGCCGCCAACTCCTTGTCCACGCCCTTCATCCCGATCGCCACCGCCCGCGCCGCCGCATCCTGCAAGTCCGGATCGAGAGTCGAGTAGATGCGGTAGCTGTGCGTGGTCAGGTCGTGGTCGCTGATCTGGTCGCTCAGCCGGTCGCGCACCAGGTCCACAAAATAGGGGGCGTCGCTGGCCTCGTTGTTGGCCGCCGCCACTGCCAGCGGCGCGGCCATCGCCTCCGTCTGCTGCGCCGCCGTGATCGCCCCCGCCTGGTACATCGCCTGCAGCACCTGGTTGCGCCGCCGCGTCGCCCGCCCCGGATGCCGGTAGGGCGAGTCCGGGTTGGGTCCGTGGATAATGCCCGCCAGCAGCGCGCACTCCGGCAGGTTGAGCTGCTGCACCGACTTGCCAAAGTAGGCGTCGGCGGCCTCGCCAAACCCATGGATGCTGTAGCTGCCGCGCTGCCCCATATAGAGCTGGTTGGCGTAGAGCTCGAAGATCTGCTCCTTGGTCAGCCGCTCCTCCAACTCCATCGCCACCAGCGTCTCAGTCAGCTTCCGCCGCCAGGTGCGCTGGAAGCCCAGGCCGAAGATGTTGCGCGCCACCTGCATGGTGATGGTGCTGGCCCCCTGCTCCCGCCGCCCGCTGCGCACGTCCCGGTACACCGCCGCCGGCACCCGCCACCAATTCACCGCCCCGTGGTGGAAAAAGTCCCGGTCCTCGATGTCCAGCACCGCGTTGATCAGCGTCGGCGGCAGGTCCTGGTAATGCACCAGTTTCCGCTTCTCCCGCTTGGCGTTGAACAGCGAGGTCACCAGCTCCGGCTCCAGATCGTAGCTGGTCAGCGCCGACTGGTCGGCGGCGTTGGCGATGGTCGCCACCGCCCCGTTTTGGAACTCCACCTGCACCGGAATGCGGGCGTGGTAGGCCTCCGGCCCCGGCTGGATGCCGATCATATCCCCCGCCAAGGTATAGGTGCCCACCGGCGACGATTGGTCGGCGGCGTAGCCGGCCTGTCGCAGCCAACCCACCAGCACCGCCGGCGTCAGCGGCTCGCCCACCGCGACCGTTTTCGGCGCCGCAAACAGGATCGAGGTCTGGCTGAAGATGGGCGAGCTCAGCCGGGCGTCAATCACCCGGGCGTAAACGTCGTAATAGTGGATGAAACCGACGCCCCCCGCCACAAATACCGCCAGCAGCAGCGTCAGCAGCGTCCGCCCCACCGGATGGGCCAGCCACTTGACCCACGGTCGCGTTGTGATGGTCAGCGTCACGACCTGCCTCGTTCCCCAATCTTTTTAGGATACCCCATGCCCACTACGCGCATCCTACCCTTATGGTCTCGACCCGTGACGTGGTGCGCGCTTGGGGAGCCTTGCTGCGCGGCAAGAAACCCGCCCTCTCCATCGAGATCACCAAAGAATGCCCCTTGCGCTGTCCCGGCTGCTATGCCTTTGCCGCCGACCACGTTGGACGCGGCACCGACCTCAAACAACTGCATGATCTTCGCGGCGAGGCCTTGATCGAGGGGGTGACGGCGCTGGTGCGCCGCCTGCGCCCGCTTCACGTCTCCCTCGTGGGCGGCGATCCGCTGGTGCGTTACCGCGAGCTGGAGGTGCTGGTGCCCCGCCTGCTGGCCATGGGGGTATTCCTGCAGGTGGTCACCAGTGCCTTTCGCCCGCTGCCCGCCGCCTGGGCGGGCCTCCAACAATTCGAGCTGGTGGTGTCCGTGGACGGCCTCGCCCCGGACCATGATCGCCGCCGCCACCCCGCCACCTATGAGCGCATCCTGCGCCACATCGCTGGCCATCAGGTGGTCATCCATTGCACCATCACCGCCCCCATGGCGCGCCGCGCCGGCTACTTGGACGAGTTCCTGCAAACCTGGTCCGCCAACCCCGACATCAAAAAGATCTGGATGAGCATCTTCACCCCTCAGCGCGGCGACGCGCTGGAGGAAATCCCCAGCCCCGCCGAGCGCCAGCACATCGTGGCAGATCTGTATTGCCTGCGCGAACGCTACCCTAAGCTCGATATGCCGCGCGGCCTGGTGGCGATGTTGGAACATCCTCCCGCTTCGCCCCAGGTATGTGTTTTTGCCCGTGCCACCACAGTGGTCTCGGCCGATCTGCACTCGCCCATCTCGCCTTGCCAGTTCGGCGGCGACCCTGATTGTTCCCGCTGCGGCTGCTTCGCCTCCATGGGACTGGCGGCGATTGCCGAGCACCGCCTCGCCGGCTCACTCACCGCCGGCCACATCTTCCACGCCTCCGCCGACTTCGGCGACCGCTTCGCCCGCTGGCTGCCGCAGCAAAAGCTGCCGCCCGCCGCTTAGGCCCGCGCCGCCGCCACCGCCGCCGCCACCTCGGTTGCCGCCACCTCGCGCACCGTCTTGCTGGCTCGGTCCACTAGCTCGACGATGCCCTGCGCCGCCTTCTTGCCCACCGTGATCCGGGTCGGGATGCCGATCAAGTCCGCGTCCTTGAACTTCACCCCCGGCCGCTCGTCGCGGTCGTCGAGCAGCACGTCGCGGCCCTGCTGCCGCAACTCGTCATAGAGCTGCTGGCTGAGCGCGGCAATCGCGGCGTCGCCCAGGTTGGTGGGGGTGATCAGCACCTCGAAGGGCGCGATCGCCGCCGGCAGCCAGAAGCCGTCTTTGTCATGGTTCTGTTCAATGGCGGCGGTGAGGATGCGCTCCATGCCGATGCCGTACGAGCCCATGATCGGCACCACCTCGCCGCCCTGGGCATCGAGCACGCTCACCCCCAGGGCCAGGCTGTATTTGCGCCCTAGCTTGAAGATGTGGCCCACCTCGATCGCCTGCGACACCCGCAGCGCCTTGCCGCAGGTCGGGCAGCCGTCGCCGCTGCGCACGTTGCGCACGTCCACCCACTCCGGCTCGAAGTCCACCCCCGGGGTCACATGCCGCAGGTGGTAGCCCTCCTGATTGGCGCCCACGGTCAAATTCGAACGCCCTTGCAACGCCGCGTCGGCCAGCACCCGTCCCGGCTGCTTCAGGTGCAGCGGGCCCACCGAGCCCGGCACCGTGCCGGTGAACGCCACGATCTCTTCCGGATGCGCCGGCCGATACTCCTTGCCGCCAAACGCGGTCTGCAGCTTGGCCTCGCTGGCCTCGTCGTCGCCGCGCACCAGCACCAGCGCCGGTTGCCCGTCCACCACATAAACCAGCGACTTTGCCAGCCGAGCCGCCGGCTCCCCGGTCAAGGCCGCCAACTCGGCGATGGTGCGCGCGTTGGGGGTGGCGAAGCGCTCCGGCTCGCCCGCCGCCGGCGGGTCGGCCACCGCCGTGGGCGTGCCCGCCGCTTTCTCCAAGTTGGCGGCGTAGCCGCAGCCCGCGCACATCGCCACCATATCCTCGCCCGCCTCGCCCAGCACCATGAACTCCTGCGACTGCGAGCCCCCCATCGCTCCCGAATGCGCCTCCACCGCGACATAGCGCAGCCCGCAGCGGTCAAAGATGCGGCGATAGACGCGGTCGTGTTTCTGGTAGCTGGCGTCCAGTCCGGCCTCGTCCAGGTCGAAGCTGTAGGCGTCCTTCATGATGAACTCCCGCACCCGCAGCAGCCCCGAGCGCGGCCGCGGCTCGTCGCGGAACTTGGTCTGGATCTGGTACCAGATCTGCGGAAGCTGCTTGTAGCTGCGCAGCTCCTTGCTGGCGATGGCGGCCATCACCTCTTCTTCGGTCATGCCCAGGCAGAGCTCGCGCTGGAAGCGGTCCTTCAACCGGAACAGGTTGCCGCCCATCAGCTCCCACCGCCCGCTCGCCTGCCACACCTCGGCCGGGTGCAGGGCCGGCAGGTGGAACTCCTGCCCGATGGTGTCCATCTCCTCCCGCACGATCCCCTGGATCTTCAGCAGCGACCGCCACGCCAGCGGCAGGTAATCGTAAATACCGGCCGCAAGCTGGCGGATATAGCCCGCCCGCAGCAGGAAAATGTGGCTGGCCACCTCGGCGTCGGCCGGCGCCTCGCGCAGCGTGGGAATGAAGGCCTGGGTCCATCGCATACTGAAAAATGGTAGCAGATGGCCGCGTGGGAGCGGCGCAAGCCTTCCAGCGCTTGCCGCAAGGCTTCCCCTGTCCTCTGCCACCTCTGCCACTCCCACCCCCGCAGACCTCTGCGCCCCCACTGTCCACTGTCCACTCGTTCGCTGCCCATGCAACGCCCCTCAAGCTCGGCCCGCTCTAAGCCCGCAGCGGAGGTTCCGGCTATGCAGGCGGTGGTATTTCACGGTGTGGGCGATATTCGCCTCGACGACGTTCCCGAACCGAAGATGCGCGAGCAGAGCGATGCCATCGTGCGCATCACTGCCAGTGCCATCTGCGGCACCGACCTGCACATGGTGCGCGGCAGCATGGGCGGCATGCAGCCCGGCACCATCCTCGGCCACGAGGGCGTGGGCGTGGTGGAGGCGGTCGGCCGGGGGGTGCGCAACCTCAAGCCCGGCGACCGCGTGGTGATTCCCTCCACCATCGCTTGTGGCGACTGCGTCTACTGCCGCGCCGGCTACTACTCCCAGTGCGATCGCGCCAACCCCAACGGCCGCATGGCCGGCGCCGCCTTCTACGGCGGGCCTCGCCTGAGCGGTCCCTTCGACGGCCTGCAGGCCGAGCGCGCGCGGATCCCCTTCGCCCACGTCGGCCCGGTGAAGCTGCCCGACGAGGTCACCGACGACCAGGCCATCTTGCTCAGCGACATGTTTCCCACCGGCTACTTTGCCGCCGAGCTGGCCGAGGTGCGGCCCGGCCGCTCGTTGGCGGTCTTCGGCTGCGGCCCGGTGGGGCAGTTCGCCATCGCCAGCGCCAAGCTGCTCGACGCCGGCCGCATCCTGGCGGTGGATTGCATCCCCTCGCGCTTGGCCTTGGCGCGCGACCAGGGCGCCGAGGTTATAGACTTCAGCCGCGAAGATCCGGTGCAGGCCATCCGCGAACTCACCGGCGGCACCGGCGTGGACCGCGCCATTGACGCCGTCGGCGTAGACGCCACCCGCGCCCCGCAGGGCCCGGCGGCCGCCACCAGCCAGCAGCGCCGCCAGTTCGAGCAGGAGCAGCAGGAGTTGGGCGAGGAGCGCCGCGAAGGCCCCTGGGCGCCCGGCAACAGCCCCTCGCAGGCCCTCTCCTGGGCGGTGCAGTCCTTGGCCAAGGCCGGCACCCTCAGCATCGTCGGCGTCTACCCCGAGTTGGCCCAGCACTTTCCCATCGGCCTGGCCATGAACCACAACCTCACCGTGCGCATGGGCGGCTGCAACCACCGCAAATACCTGCCCAAGCTCATCCGTCTGGTGGCCAGCGGCGTCATCCACCCGGAGAAGCTCCTCACCCAGCGCGAAACCTTCGGCGATGCGCTCGAGGCCTACCGCGCCTTCGAGCAGCACAAGCCCGGCTGGATCAAGGTCGAACTCAAACCCGCCCCCGCCCGCCGCGCCGCCTGAACCGCCGCCAGCGCCCCCGCAATCGCCGCCAGCCTGCTAAAATGGTCTGCAATCCGAGCCGACGTAGCTCAGTTGGTAGAGCGGCTGATTCGTAATCTGATCCGGCGTGATATGCACGGTTCCGCTCCACGCCGCATAATCCCGCAAAACGCCAGTGTTTGCAAGGGGTTTCGGAGATGGCACCTTCGCAGCCGCCTGCACCGAACCGCAGCCCCTACGGATGCAAACCGGCACCAGAACCGGCACCACGGCCGCCTACGTAGGCAGGCTATGCCACGCTCGCGCCCGCGCGTACTGCTCCCGCAACCAGTCCGCGCGCGGCGTGCGCCTACTGGCTCAGTGATTGCCCTAGCCTGCCCCGCCCGCGCGTATTGCGTAGCCTTTTGACGCTCACCGCATCGGCAAGCGTATACTGACCGGGATGACGGAGTGGGCCGGGTTGCGACGCTTGAACTTGAGGCGGGGGCTGCTGCGCCTTTTCGTGGTATTCGCCTGCTGTTGGTACGCTGCGGCGATTTTCGTTCTGTGGCCGCTATGGGTGAGTGCAAACCGTGCAGTGACGGAAGCCCGCAGCGAAATGATCATCCCGTTCTCGGCCCTCGCAGATGGCCAAGCCACAGTACCGAATAGCGCGCCGACCGATCCATGGGCCGCCACTGGGTTGAAGACCGTGCCGGTGCATCCAGACCCATTTGCCGGACTACATACCATCCCAGCGGAGGGCACGCCGCTACCGCCGCCGCCGCCAGTCGTCTCCTCGACGCAAGCGGCAAGACGGTTGCCACGGCGAAGGGTGGCAAGTGGGCGAATCCCAATGGCTAGCCCTCCACAATTCACGATTGCCCCGCCGCTTCCAGGCGCGCAGCAACCCACTATTGCTCCGCCTACTGACGCCCAGGCTTCCGCTGGCGGTTCCGGGACCCCGACCGTCGGGCAGGAGATCGAGCAGTCGAAGTTCGGGCAGGCGCATCCGTGGCTGGGCTCGGCTGCGGGAGCGATTCAGCCCGCGCCAACGCCGGACAGAGATGCGATAAGGTCGGCTCTTGGGAATCGCCCAATCGGCCTTACTGTGTTTTTTGCGGCAGTGCCCGCAGTGTTATTTGGGCTGGCGTGGTCGCTTCTCTGGGTTTGGAGCGGATTCCGGGCACTTCCTGGAGCAGAGAATCTGAGGTGACGGCGCCCGCTGCCGTCGGCTCGTCGTTAACGATCCAGCTTTTCGGGATGCCATCGCTTCAGCGCCGCACGGCGGCCCAAGGCGGAACGCTGCTCAGCAGTCATGCCGGCCATCCGCGCTTTGCCCCCGAGCTTGGCGCAGGCCATAAACCATTCGTGGCCCTCCAGATCGCGCGTGAGCGGGTTGGGTGGCCGTGGGCCACGCTGGGCGAGTTTCTGGCGCAGTGGTGATACTTGGGCCTTGGGTCGCGGCTTCGGGCGGCCAGTGGGCGATTGTGGGCCATCAGCGGTCATCTTTTCCTCACCGCTGCCACGGCCTCAAGTAGCAGCGCGGCAAACTTGCAGAGGGTTTCGGAAAGCGTGCCGGTATCCTCGGCCACGGTGTTCCAGAGCGTAACCACCACGGCGGCCGGGAGCATGGGGGTGGTGCTCATGGGCGCGGCCTCCGCCACTCGATTGAGCCCAGCCAAGCTGAAAGCAGCACGATGCTGGCGGCTGCATAAGGGTTCAGGAGCAGATTCATGGTTTCCCCCAGGGCCAATCAATTTCCCAGCTCAGGTGCTCGGGCGCGTGCCATGCCAGCCGCTCACCCGCCAGCGTGCGCGTCAGCACCTCGCCGCCGTCAGCGCGGTACAGCACCAGCTCCACCGTCGCGCCCGTCGGTGTGCGCGCCCAGCTTCCCGGCGCTGGAAGGTCGCTGGTGGGCGCCGTGAGGCTGATGGAGCGGTTGCCCAGCACCTCCAGCGTCACCCCGCGCAGGATGTGCGCCCGTGGGTCCGGCTCGCAGTGGCCGCAGTGCCACGCGCCCACCGTGTCTAGCCAGCGGTACATGCCCCCGCAGGCGATGCAGGGAAGCTCCAGGGGACGCAGCAGCACCAGCAGGTCAGCCTTGCGCTCCCGGACCGCCTCCGCCAGCCGGGCCGGGGGCTCCACCGGCATCCGCCAGCGCAATCCGTCCCCCAGTGGTGTCAGGCTCCCGCCCGCCGCCCGCACCTCGTGCAATACCTCGATAGCCGTCATAGCTTGCCCTCCCATCCGCCCCACAGGTCGCGCTGGGGCGGCTCGTTTCCCCCTTTTCCCCCGGCAGGGGGGTTTGAAGCCGCCACACCGCCACACCCCGCGTCTTTATTGGGCGAAACCGCATTTTCCGATCCGCCACAAGCTTCCGGTGTGGCGGATGCGAAATCTCCACTTTCCCCAGTGTTTACGGGCCTTGTGGCGGTGTGGCGGTTTGAAAGGGGGGTGTCCGGGGAAAAAGGCGTGTCCGGGGGCTCCGGCCCGGCCAGATACCGCGCCCAGGCATCCTCGAATCGGGCAGCGATGTAACCCTTGGGGGTGGCGTTGTTCGGCAGCCGAATGGTGCCGGGCGCGATCCCGAAGTGCCGTAATTGCCGGGCGAGCTGCGGCGCTGTCATTGGCTTGCCATGCCGCCACTCCGGCCAGGGGCGATCCTCCAACTCGGCCAGCGCGGCCACCAGGTCGGCGGACGCCATCCGGTCGGCTTGCCGCTGCTCGAAGATGGTGCGGATGTCGCCCAGCAGCACCGCCCCCACCGCTTGCGCGTCGGCAGGCTCACCGCCGCTGAGCGCTACCGCCGGCTGCCTCGCCCGCTCGGGCCACGCACCACCCACCAGGTCGGCGATGGAAAGCAGGGGCTCCCAATTGTCGGCTGCGCGGTCGTTCATGCCGCCCGGCATTTCCGGCTGCGTATCGGAGATGGGGTGATCGGCTGCCCACCGTGCGGCCTGCCGCGCCAGCATCGCCAGCCCCTCACGGGCGTGGCTGGTGAGCTTGGCCACCGCCTCCACCGTGCGCTTGCGCTCCAGGCGCACCTCGATTGACCGGTCTGCCAACGTGGCCGGGAGCGAACCGATCAATCCCACGGCCTGAGCGCACCACGTGCTGAACCGGCGCGCCTCCAGGTTGTCGCCGACGCACCGGATGACATAGGCCCCATCCCGGCTGTGGCCGGAGTTCAGCACCCCCCGCAATTCTTCGTTGTCCCGGAGAAACGAATCAGCTTCGTCCACTAACAGCGTCGGGTGCGCCGACTCGATCACCCGGAACACCGCCGCCGGACTGATGTTGCTTGCGACCAGCGGACGCGGCACGAGCGCGGCGATCAACGCCAGCAGCGTGCTTTTCCCGCAGCGCGGGGTGGGGCTGGTGATGGCGAGCTTGGGCGCGATGCGCGCCCCGCCTATCGCATGGGCAAACACCACCCACAGCGCCACGGTATCGGCCTGCTCGGCGGTCAGGACCACGTGCCGACGGATCACCGTGGCCAGGTCAGTGAGTAGCTGGCCGCCGTCCACCGGCACCGGCCACGGCTCCGGCTCGGGCAGCGCCAGCGCCCCGCCGCTACTGGGGCCGGTCGCGGGCTGCGCGGTCACGCCAAGCGCGGCATCCACCATCGCGGTCGGACTGGCCACCTTGCGCGCCTTTAGGGTCTCGATTGCCGTGCCGCGCATGGTCGCCCGGCGTAGTTGGTCGGTTCCCACCTGCAGCGCGAACTCGCGCAGCGCCATCTCCAGCGCCTCGGCACTGGGCGAGTCGGCCAGCGCGGTCAGTGCGGCCACAGGATCGGCCTGCCGGGCGCGGATGCTGGCGGCAACGCGCGGGCCGACGTAGTGGCCGCCCGCAGTGGCGGACTCCGGGAACAGGTCGGCGGCGGTAGGTGCGTGGGTCATACGGCGGCCTCCAGCGCGCGCAGCCGGTCCAGCGCGGCGTGGTAGTCGGCGGCCAGTGCATCGGCCTCGCCGGCGTAGGATGGCGCCGCCCCCGCGAACTCGATGGCCGCCAGGCGCGCCACCAGCCGCGCGGCACGGTCCAGCACCGCCCCCGCCGCCGCAGCCAGCCCATCGGCACGGCGCCGGCCGTCCACCTCCGCCGCGTCGCGCCGCTCCCGCTCGGCGCGCAACCGGGCGCGGTCAGCCGGGCTGGTGGGCGTGCCGGATATATCGCTCCATGTCAGACCGGCGGCGGTCAGCACGGCGGCGGTGGGGCACCCCGCGCGGCAATGCACCAGCACCCGGCCACCATCGCCCTCGGCGATGGCCAGGGATGGGGTGCGGTCATCGTGGGCGGGGCATCGCGCCTGCCAGCGCCCATGGCCAGCGGGGCGCGCGCCCAGGCGGTCGGCCAGCGCGGGGGCGGTCATCGGGCCTCCGGCGCGATGTCGCCGGGCCGGTCGGCCCGCAGCAGCCGCTGAAGGTCGGCGTAGAGCACCAGGCGTCTCTTACCCAGCTTACGGCTGGGCAGCCGGCCATCGTGGCACAGGTACTCGATGGAGCGGCGGGAAAGTCCGGTTAGCCGGGCGGCCTCGGCCAGCCCGACGGCGATGGGTTGTGATTGGTGCGCCAGCATACATCTTCTTGTACGCTGGTGCGGCAAGGCAGGTCAGTAAGCTTGGCGCCGTTTTGTGTCGGGCGCGCTCCTTACCGTAGCCGTAGGGCTTCCATCGTGAGGGGGAACTCCATCGGGGCGAGTCGCCGTGTGGAGTCTTTCATGGCTATGTAAACATCAAGCCGAGCGGCGCTGTTTCGAGGTAATGCATTAATCACGCGGGCAGCCTCGGCAGGCGGGAGATCCCAGGCACGCTTCACGTCGCCCGCTTTTATCACATTTGCAAAATGATCCACCAGCTCCCGGTGATCTTTCGCCAGCATCTTCAGTGCATCCTCATCCGCGCCCAGGACGTCGGCGGCAAGCCGGTAGATTCCCTTGACTCCCTTGGCCTTGATCGCTCCGATTAAGGAACAGGCGAATATCGTTTTGGGCAGGCGAGAATTGGCCGGGTTCAGCCGCCCGAACAACGGCGCCACCCGCCGCGCGTGAATGGCGAATGCGTGCAATCGGTTCGCCATCGGGTGCGGGCATTCGGCCTCCCACCAGGCAGCCGTTTGCTCGGCCAATTCGGCAACGGCGAGCACTTGCGCCCGCTCGCTTTTTCCTCGATTTCGTTCACTCTTGCGGCGCTTCGCCTGCTCGGCCGCTTTCAGCTTTGCGCCAGTTGTCTTGCCTGCCATGACCCACCTCCGATGTGAGCAGCGGCGGGGGCGTTCGGAGGCGCCCCCATCAGCGCGGGGATCAGCCGCGCGTAGCCGCGCAGAGTCATTTTACGCCAAGTTTTTGCTCCGCCGAGAGAGCGGGCCTAATCGTCAAATCGAATTGAAAACTTGGGGCATGGGGTGGGGCCGACTCATTAGGTGCGCGGCGTCCGCTACGGTGCGTATTCCTGCCATGCCGGACCGGGGGACAGCCCGGCTCCGGGCTCGGGCGCAGCGTCGGGCGTTAGCCGCGCCCGTCGGCGCGCGCCTGCCGCATCGGGTTTATTCTACCGCTTGACAATTTAACCCAACGTTGGGTATTGTACTCTCATGGCAACCACAAAGGCAAGCGAAGCGGCCAGCCTGCTCGGCAAGCGGAGCGTGCGGGCGCGCAAGTCGAAATGGGGCGAAGCCGAGTACCTCCGGCGGCAGCGCGAGTACAGCAAGCTCGGCGTGCAGGCGCGCAAGGACGCGGGCGAGAAAGGCAGTTCCAAATGACGGATCAAGCGATGGCGGTCCAGGCGAAGGCGGCGCGGCGCAAGCCCCCCAAGGTTCGCGGCGTGTTCGAGCGGCCCAAGGCATCGGGGCTTTGGTGGATTCGCTATACCGATGCGGGCGGGCGCGAGCACCGCGAGAAGGCTGGTACGCGCGGCATGGCGGTTGATCTTCTGGCCAAGCGGCGGGCGGAGCGGCTCGAAGGCCGCAAAATGCCGGAGAAGCTGCGCGGCGCCGCCATGCCCACGCTGGCCGGCTTCTCCCAGCGGTTCATGGACGCCATCGCCCTGCACTGCGCCGCCAAGCCGCGCACCGTGCGCTTTTACGCCCAGCAGCTTAGCTACCTGCTCAAGTTCGAGCCTCTCGCCCAGGCCCGGCTCAGCGACATTGACGAATCCCTGATCGAAGCTTTCTGCCAGCACCGCGCTGCCACGGTGGGCGTGGTGACCATCAATCGGGGCTTGGCCACTCTCCGGCGGGCGCTGCGGCTGGCGCAGCAGTGGCGGGTGATTGACCGCGTTCCGCGCATCCGGCTGCTGCCGGGCGAGAACCGGCGCGAATGGGTGCTCTCGCACGATGTGGAATCGCGCTATCTGGCGGCGGCGCCTCAGCCGCTCCACGATGCGGCCATCCTCATGCTCGATACCGGCTTGAGGGTGGGCGAAGCCATGGCGCTCACGTGGGCCGATGTCCGCTTCGGCTCGGGGCCGGGCTTTGTCCAGGTGCGCGATGGCAAAAGCCGCTACGCCAAGCGGGCGGTTCCTACGACGGCGCGGTTGCGGGCCATGCTGGAAGGGCGGCGCAAGCTGGCCACCAGCGAACGGGTGTTTGAGGAGTTCGCGGCCACCACCACGGCGATACTCGCCAACAACCTCTACCACCAGCACGTGAAGGTAAGGAAGGCGCTGAGGCTGCCGGCCGAGTTCGTTGTACACTCGTTCAGGCACACCTTCTGCACCCGGATGGGAGAAGCCGGGGCGGAGGCGTTTCTGATTCAGCGGATGGCAGGCCACTACTCGGTGACGGTATCGGAGCGTTACGTGCATCCCACCCCCGAAGCCATGGAACTGGCGATGGCCAGGCTGGATGCGGCCAACCGGCGGGCGTTGCCGGGTGTACCAACCGGCACCAAAAGCGGCACCGGCACTTTGGAGCTTGCCGCCGGAAGTGGCGTAAGTAGTTGATTGTAAAGGTTTAGCCGACGTAGCTCAGTTGGTAGAGCGGCTGATTCGTAATCAGCAGGTCCGCGGTTCAAGCCCGCGCGTCGGCTCCAGCGCCCCCTTCCCGAAATTAGCTCTCGGGGGTCGCGCCGCTTTGCCTGCTGGCAAAATCGGCGCGAAGGGCTGCGAACCGCAGCGCCGGCTTGGTGAGCAAGCCGCACGGCGCCGTTACAGCGGGGCGGCTCACAAGCGGGACGCGGGGCGCACCGCCCCGGCGCCGCTACAGCCGTGGCCGGGCAGCCGCGCAGGGCCCGCGCCAACCAAGCCCTGAGCACTCCCAGAGTGGGCTGCCCCGAAGCGCGAGGCGCGAGCCCCGCATCCCATAGACGCCGCGATCCCATAGGTTGTAGCATCACCGGAGACGGGATGCGACAGACCAGCGCCCCATGTCCTCGGTCGGCGAAGCTGCGGGATCGCGAATGGCGAACTCGATCAAAGCCTGGGTCCAAATCGCGGCTTACGTTGCAGCGGCCATATCTGCGTTGTCTGCTATGACCACCTATCGCCGAAACGCTCGCTTGCAGCGGGCGAAATGGGCAGTCTCACTTTACGAAAAATTCTTCGAGCGCTCGCGCTACAAGCCGGTCCGCGATGCCCTCGATTGCGCCGAAACCGGCGCAGATGCCGCCGCGGTGGCCCGACTAGTAGAAGACGAGACCCCGGCATTTACGGATTATTTGAATTTTTTCGAACTGGTGGCCTTCCTGGTCGAAAGCAAGCAGATCGCGCACGGGGATGCAATGGGCCTCTTCCAGTACTACCTCAAGAGTCTGGCGCGCCACAGCCGCGTCCGAGCGTATATTGGAGACAAGGCCAAGGGCTTCGAAAAGCTGTCCTGGCTTCTGCATGGAATCGAGAACTGAGAGCGGTCGCGCACCCCGCCACGTATTCTTTTACGGCACCCTTCTGCCTAGGCACGCGCCCGCCGAAATCCGCCCGGCGTTGGATGAATTGCGTCCTCTCGGCGCCGCGGTCCTGCGCGGCGCGCGTCTGTATGACTTGGGCGAATTTCCCGGAGCAGTTGCCGACCCCTCCGGGCCTGAGCTGCGCGGCCAAATTTTTCGTCTCCCGCCACAGCCGGAAGGACTGCTGCGGCGGCTGGACGAGTACGAAGGCTACGATCCGGGCAACGACGCGGAAAGCCTCTTCGTGCGTCGCGCGCGCCGAGTCTGCCTAACCGGCGGGCGCAGCGTCAACGCCTGGGTCTACTTCTACAACCGCAGCCCCGGCCAAGCCGGTGTACTTGCCAACGGGAGCTACCGCTCGCGGGGGTCGCGCCGCTTTGCCTGCCGGTAAAATCGGCGCGAAGGGCTGCGAACCGGGGTCCCCTGAACCCACCTCGGGTTCTGGGGTGGTCGTAATGCCGCAGGGGCAGAAGCGCCAGTGGCGCTTCTGCGCCCCCGGGAACTGAATTCGGCGCGGCCCCCCGGGCAGTGAAGCAGCGCAGCGCCGGCTTGGGGCCTTGGGCCCCCAAGCCGGCGTGAGCAAGCCGCCCGCGCCGTAACAGCGAGAAGGCTCACAAGCGGGCCGGCGCCTCTACAGCCGTGGCCGGGCAGCCGCGCAGGGGCCCGCGCCAACCAAAGCCGGCGCGTCGCTGCCGCTCGCGCTCAGAGCGCGGCCGAACTCGCCTAATGCCGCGAGGCGTCGGCCGGGGCGGCCTGCACCGGCCCATACTGGGCGAGTACCGGCTGGATGGCGGCGGCGTCGCCCACCGCCACGATCTGCAGCGTCGCCGGGTCGAAGTACTTCTGCGCCACCCGCTGCACCTCCGCGGCGGTGACGGCGCGGATCTGGGCAGGGAAGCGGTCCCAATAGTCGGCGGGCAGGTGGTAGAGGGCGGCGGTGAGCCAGTCGCCCAGCACCGCGTCGGGCTGCTCCAGCGACAGCGCCTGCCGCACGATCATCGCGCGCTGGGCGCGCGCCAGCTCCGCCGCCGGCACCGGCTGGGTGCGGATGCGGTCCACCTCGCTCAGCAGCGCCGCCAGCGCCTGTCCGGTGACGGCGGTGCGGAAATCCCCCAGCGCCAGCCAGAAGCCGCGGAACTCCGGCGTCGAGACCTGGGCGCCCACGTCATAGGCCAAACCCTGCTGGCTGCGCAGATCGGTGAACAGCCGCCCCTGCGGCACCGCCCCCAGCACCTCGCTGAGCACCTGCAGGGCGGTATAGTCAGCGCTGGTTCGCTCTGCCGCCAGATTGCCCAGCATCAGCGTGGTCTGCACCGAGCCGGGGCGGTTGATCAAAAAAATCTGCCGCCGCGTCGGCGCCGCGGGCGCCGCCGGGGCCGCCAAGTTCAGGCCGGAACGCCGCCAGCCGCCCAGGCTCTTCTCGATCTCCGCCAGTAGCGCCGCCGGCTGCACGTCGCCGGCGATGGCTAGAATCGCGTTCTGTGGCGCGTAGCGCTGGCGGTGCCACGCGGCGAACTGGTCGGGGTTGAAGGCGCGCAGCGCCGCCAGCGTGGTGGTGCTCACCGCCGCCGGATAGGCGCCGTAGAGCGCTGTCCGCAGCCGCTCGATCCCCAGAAACTGCGGGTTCGCCTGCTGCTGGCTCAGCCGCGCTTCGGATTGCTTTTCGAGCTGCTCCCATTCGCTGGGCGGAAAGCTTGGATGCAGCAGCATGTCGGTGGCCACGGCAAACCACTGTGGGAAGTTGCTCGCCAGTCCCGAGGCATTAAGCGCGGCCAAACGGCTGCCATAGTCCGAGGAGACGCCGGCATGCGCCCCCAAATCGGCGAGCTGGCCGGCGAGTTGGTCGGCGCTGTGCCCAATCGTCCCCAGGTTCATCATCCGCGCCGTGAACACCGCCAGCCCGGGCTGGCCGGCGGGCTCGTCGAAACCGCCGGCGCCGTGCACCTCCAAGCTCAGATCCACCGTGGGCAAGCGGTGGTCCTCTAAAATCAACACCCTCAGGCCGTTGGGCAGCACCGTCTGCACCGGGCGCGGCAGCGTGAACTCGAGCGGCGCAGGGTTGATCGGGATCGCGGAAGGCGCGGCCGGCATCTGCGTCCATGCCGGCAGCGTCAGGCCCAGCAGCAGCGTTCGGGCCAGTTTGCCGATCATGGCTTCGCTCCCTTCGCGGGGG
>Ga0307374_10000944_pt1 | contig 54701 bp, 48 predicted proteins | sample OX3MG_FD_202532 | JGI IMG/M metagenome (GOLD analysis project Ga0307374, IMG submission 202532) | Soil microbial communities from Risofladan, Vaasa, Finland - OX-3 | ecosystem: Environmental > Terrestrial > Soil > Coastal area > Acid sulfate soil | place: Finland: Risofladan, Vaasa | collected...
CGTGGCATCGCCGCCAAGCCTAATCGGAGCCGGACCCGGACGCCAGGGGCTCCGGTCAGGGCTCCAGCAGTTCCAGCACCTCACCCAGGCTGCGCTCGGCAAGCGAGTCCAGGCGCAGGTCGGCGGCACTCAGGTCGTGCTCCCGGGTCAGGCTGCTGGGCACCGCCAGGCAGCGGAATCCGGCCGCCTTGGCCGCCGCCACCCCGCTCTCCGAATCCTCCAGGGCGAGGCCCCTGGCGGGTTCGATGCCCAGACCGGCGGCGACGGCCAGATAGACCGCGGGATCGGGCTTACCCCGGCCCACGTCGTCGCGACAGCGCACGCAATCCCAGCCCTCCTCGAGTCCCAGGCGGCGAAGATTGGTGGTCACCCAGAGCCTGGTCGAGCTCGACGCCAAGCCCAGGCGCAGCCCCCGCGAGCGGGCCTCGGAACGCCACTCCAAGACCCCCTCCAGGACCGGCATCTGGGTCATCAACTCCTCCACCCGCAGCCGTCGGGCCTCCGCTATCCGATCGCGGTCGAGGCGGCGCCCGAGCCGGCGCTCGAGCTCGGCGTGGGTGTCGTGGTAGTTGCTGCCGTGGCCGATGATGCCCTTCCAGAACTCCAGCTCGAGCTCCTCACCGTGCTCCCCATAGAGCTCCGCCCAGGCCCGATAGACCGGGATCTCAGAATCGACGATGAGCCCGTCGAAGTCGAAGACGAGCGCGGCCAGCACCGCTCCATGATGGCCAAGCCGCCGCTGAGGCGCCGGATGCTGTATCAAGATCGGCGTGTTGAGCGCCCCCTCCGGCCCCGGGCCCAGCCCTGGTGAGGAGCGTCTGCTCCGAGGCGAGGCCAGATTCGTCGACGACATCCCCCTCGGTGACGGACTGATCGCCACCTTTTATCGCAGTCCGCTCGCCCACGCACTCATCCGGAGGCTGGATCTGGGCCCGGCCAGAGCCCGACCGGGGGTGGTCGGGGCCTACGCCGCCGCCGACCTGGATCTGCCCGCGCGCCTTCCCTTCGCCCTGTTGGATCCGGTCTTCGCCCGGCCCGCCCTGGCCCGGGAGCGGGTGCGCTTTGTGGGCGAGGCGATGGCGGTGGTGGTGGCGAGCTCGCGCGCAGCCGCGGCCGACGCCCTGGACTGGGTGGAGGCGGACTTGGAGCCGCTCCCCGCGCTGGTCGCGCCCGAAGCTGCGCTCGACCCCGGGGCCCCGATCCTGTTTCCCGAGCTAGGTTCCAACCGCGCCTTTGAGACCGCCTACGGCCAGGATCAGGATCCCCTCCAAGGAGCCGAGGTGGTGGTTTTGGGCCGGATTCAAAACCAGCGCCTGGCCCCGGTGCCGATTGAGTCCAACGCCTTCATGGCCGAGCCCGACGGCAGCGGTGGGCTCCTGCTCTACGCCTCCACCCAGAGCCCCTATCAGGTCCGCGACTTCGTCGCCGACTGCCTGGATCTGCCCGAATCGGCGGTGCGCTGCGTGGCTCCGGCCGTGGGCGGGGCCTTCGGGGGCAAGCTGCAGGTCTATCCCGAGCAGGCCGTGGTCGCCGCCCTGGCCCTGCGCCTCAAGGCGCGCGTGCGCTGGATCGAGTCGCGCTCCGAGAACCTGGTCGCGATGACCCACGGGCGAGGACAGGACCAGAGGTTTGAGCTGGCCGCCGACGCCCGGGGACGCTTGCTCGGACTCCGGGTGGAGATCCTCGCCGACGCCGGCGCCTACCCCGCTCAGGGCGCCTTCCTGCCCCAGATCACGGGCCAGATGCTGTGCGGCCCCTACCTCATCCCGCGCGTCTGCTTCCACGCCGTCTCGGTCGTGACCAACACCACCCCCACCGCCAGCTACCGCGGCGCCGGCCGGCCCGAGGCCACCTTGCTGATCGAGCAGGCGATGGACCAGCTCGCGCGCCGGCTGGGCCTGGATCCGCTCGAGATCCGGCGCCGCAATCTGATCCCGGCCTCGGCCCAGCCCCACTCCACGGCCAGCGGCGTCACCTACGACAGCGGGGACTACGCCGCCGCCCTCGATCACCTGCTGAAGCTCGCCGACTACCCCCGCTGGCGGGCCGAGCAGGCGCGACGGCGGGCTCAGGGGGACACCGAAGAGCTCGGCATCGGTCTTTGCTGCTACGTCGAGATGACCGCTCTCGGCTCCCTCACCGAGTACGCCCGCGCCACTCTCGAGCCCGATGGCCGAATCTCGGTCCGGGTCGGCACCCAGGACAGCGGCCAGGGTCACGAGAGCGCCTACGCCCGCATCGCCGCCCAAGCCCTGGGCCTGTCGGAGTCGATGATCTCAATCCATGAGGGGGACACCGGCGCCCTGTCGCGGGGCGACGGCAGCAGCAGCTCGCGCTCCATCCAGCTCGGAGGGGCGGCCGTCCACGCCGCCTGCGAGCGGCTCTTGGAGTGCTGCCGGGAGGAGGCCGCCCGGCGCCTGGACGAACTGGTCGGCGTCGTCTCCTGCGTACCCGGAGGGTTCAGAGCGCCCGGGGGAGCCGAGGTGAGCTGGGCCCAGCTGGCCCTGAGCGACCCTCCCCCGGCGGGGGAGGCGGACGAGTTCTTCGAATCCAGCTTTCCCTTCGGCGCCCACATGGCCGTGGTCCTCCTCGACACCCAGACCGGGCAGGTGCGCTGGCTTCAGCACTACGCCGTCGACGACTGCGGCCGGCTCATCGACCCCGCTCGCGCGCGGGGTCAGATCCAGGGCGGGGTGGTGCAGGGAGCCGCCCAGGCGCTGAGCGAGGAGGTGGTCTTCGACGCCCTGGGCGTGCCCCTGGGCGCCGGCCTTTTGGACCACGGCATCCTGAGCGCGTGCGAGGTCCCCGACCTTATTTCAGCTCAGCTTGAGACCCCCGCCCCGGGTCATCCCCTGGGCACCAAGGGGGTGGGGGAATCGGGCACCACGGGGGCCACGCCAGCGCTCCTGGGCGCGATCCAGGACGCGCTCGGCGGCTCTGGCTCAGAACTCCAGATGCCGGCCCACGCCGAGCGTGTGTGGCGCGTGGCTCGGGCCTCGGAGCGGGATTGAACCTTATGCGCCGGCGCCGTCGGATGACGGCCCTGGCCCTGGCCGGGCTGCTCGTGCTCCTGGCCTGGGCCCAGCTTCATCGCCCCATTCCCCTCCCCCAGGGCCAGCTCTTGCTCCCCACCGCCCGGGCCTACACCGCCCCCCTCCGGCCCCCCTGGCCGTCGGGCGGGGAGGCGGCGATCGGGGCTCAGGGGCTGGGGCTGTGGGGCGCCTCGGGCTCGCTCGAGCACCCCATAGCGAGTCTGACCAAGGTCATGACCGCGCTCACCGCGCTCGAGCTCAAGCCCCTCGCCCCGGGCCAGACCGGCCCCACCTGGACCGTCTCCGCCGCCGATGCGGCCGCCTATCAGTCCGAGGCGGCCCAGGGCCAGTCGGTGGTCCAGGTGGTGGCGGGAGAGCAGCTCAGCGAGGAGCAGCTGCTGGAGGGGATGCTGATCCCCTCGGGCAACAACTTCGCCCTCATGCTGGCCGAGCAGGCCGCTGGTTCTGAGGCCCAGCTCGTCACCGACATGAATCGACGCGCCGCCCGCATGGGGCTGCGCCACAGCCACTTCGCCGATGTCAGCGGCGCCTCCGACCACACGGTGAGCGCGCCCGCCGACCTGGTCAGCCTGGGTGAGGCCGCGATGGCGGAGCCCGTGATCGCCGGCATCGTGGCCCTACCCCAGGTCCAGCTGCCGCTGGCTGGGATGGTCTACAACGTCAACTACGTGCTGGGCCAGGACGGCATCGTGGGGGTCAAGACCGGATCCAGTCCGGGCGCGGGGGCGTGCTACCTGTTCGCCGCCCCCGTCCGCCTGGCCAGCGGGCGCAGCCTCTACCTGGTGGGCGCGATCCAAGACCTGCCCACTCTGGCGCTGGCCTTCAGCGCCGCCGAGCGCCTGCTCGACGCCGCCCGATCCGATCTTCAGGTTCTGCGTGTCGTGGCCCGGGGCCAGACCGTGGGCAGGCTCCAGGCGGCCTGGGGCCCGAGCACGCCGCTGCGCGCGGTCGAGGAATTAGACCTCGCCCTGTGGCCGGGCGAGAAGGTCCAGATGCGCCTCATCTCCGGCCCCCTACCCCTTCCCCTGGGGGTGGGCCAGGCACGATCCGAACTCGGCATCACCGCCGGTGCCCAGGACCTGCGGCTGCCCCTGTCCAATTCCCAGGCCCTGCCCGCGCCCTCGCGCACCTGGCGCCTCCTGCGCATCACCTGAGCTGCGAGCGACCGCGGCTCAAGTCGTGCCATCTCCCATAGGCTGGAGCTGATGCTTCGCGCCGCACTGGCCGTGCTCCTGGGCCTTGCCGCGTGCGCCTGCACGTCGGCTGCGGCATCCCCCGTGCCCCCCGTCACCCCCTCCCCGCTGCTGCCGGTGTCGAGCCTTTGGACGCCTCCAACCCAGATCCGCTCGAGCGGTCCGGCCCAACCCAAGAGCACGCCGTCCGCCTCGCCCCGGACGGCGCCCGGTCCGAGCGTAGGGCCCACCCCCGAGCACGGATACGACGTTTCCTATCCCCAGTGCGCCTCGGTTTTGCGCCCGGCCGGGGCGGGCTTTGCACTGATCGGAGTCAACGGCGGCAAGGCGTTCACGGCCAACCCCTGCCTGGGCCGGGAGTGGAGGGCGGCCCAGGGCACGGCGACGGCCTACCTGAATTCGGGCTACAACCCGGCCAACTATGCCAAGGCGCCGACGGGATGCCAGCGATTCGGCGCTCGCATCGCCGCCTCCGCCGCTCAGCAGGAGGCGTACGCCATCGGCTGCGGCGAGGCCGTGTACTCGCTCCAGGTCATCCATCAGGCCGGGATCGTGCCCAAAATCATCTTCTGGATCGACGTCGAGTCCTCCAACAGCTGGTCGACCCAGGATCTGTCCTTGAATCGCTACGCCCTGCAGGGAGAGTTCGACCAGCTCACCGGCCGCGGCTATCTGGTCGGCGTCTACTCCACCTTCCAGAACTGGGCCGAGATCACCCAGGACTGGACCGCCCCCACGGTAAGTGCCGACTGGCTGGCCTCGACCGCGGGGGCGCCACCATGCCCCGGGGTCGGGTTCTCTCGCGCCCCGGTCTGGTTGCGCCAGGATCCCTCGCCCTGGCCCTCGCCTGCGGTCGACTCCGACTGGACCTGCTGAGAGGTTTGGGGGGCCACCGCCAGAAGCCCCTCCAACCTCAGTCGACCCGAGCTCGGACGCCGGGCTACCGGGGAGAGGTGGGCTCCTCCAAAATCAGGCGCACGACCGGGATCTGGCGATCGGTCTGCTCCTGGTAGCGCCCAAAGTTGGGCGCTGAGCTGACGATGCGGCGCCAGAGCCGCTCGCGCTCCTCACCCGAGGTGATCTCTGGCCTCGCCTGGACCCGGCGTCCACCCTGCTCGACGAAGACGGCGTCGGGATGGCGAGCCAGATTCAAGAGCCAGGCTGGGTGGGACCGATCGCCCCCGGCCGAGGCCACCACGAGCAGATCGCGTCCATCCTTGAAGGCGGCCAGAGGGGTGGTCCGCTCGCGCCCGGTGCGCGCGCCGCGGGTGGTGAGCAGCACCATCGATCTCATGCCACGGCCGCGGAGCAGGCGGTAGGCGGCGCTGTTCACGGCGATCACCGCTCGCATCGCCCGGCCCCGCGGCATCGGCCGCCCCCGGCTCCCGGGAGGGGGCAGGATGAGCTCGGACGGCCCCTCCAGGGCCTCGCCGCCGTCGGGGCCCGGCCCCGTCCCGCCCTCAGGTGCCATCGCCCGGCCCGGGGTGAACACTGGGCGTGGATTCGATCTGCTCGCGCACCTCTCGCACCATCGCCAGGAGCGCGTCGGGAGCCAGGTGGGACTGCGCCTGAGTCACTGCCTGACCCGCCAGATAGGTGCTGAGAGGAGCCTGCCGGCGCGCACCTCGGTGGGCGACGGCAGCGGCCAGCAGGAGCAACTCCTCGGCCATCTCCTCACTCACCTGGGGTGGTTCGACCTCGGCCCCCGCGGCGGCGGCCGCCGCCGCCAGGCGCCCGCCGATCGTCTCCAGCGTGATCTCCGGCACCCCCCGAATATAGGGCCAACCCGGGCTCATGATGGGAGCGTGGGCGAACTGGCGGAGACGGCGACGCTGGCGCTGCTGGGCGGTGGGCGGAGCCGGCGGATGGGGCGGCCCAAGCTCCTGCTCGCGATGCCGGCCCAAGAGGGCGGCGGCGGCACCCTGCTCGAGTGGCTCTGCTCCCGCCTCGCCCCCGGCTTCGATGAGCTCTTGATCTGCGCGCCGCCGGAGCAGGTGCCGGAGCGCCTGCGCCAGCACGCCCGCCCCGACCTCCGTGCGGGCCTGGGGCCGCTGGCCGGTATCGAGACCGCGCTCCTGGCCAGCGCCAGCAGCCTGGTCGCGGTCGTGGCCACCGACATGCCCTGGGTCGGACCCGATGTGCTGGCGACTCTTCGCTCCGCGGTGCGGGGCCAGGAGGCGGCTGCAGCCTGCGCCGCGGGGCAGGTGGAGCCCCTCTGCGCGGTCTACCGAACCAGCGTGCTGGCTCGCGTGCAGCAGCGCTTGGACGATGGCCGGCTGGCCGCGCGGGGTCTGCTCGATGATCTCCAGGTGGTCCTGGTCGAGATTGATCCGGATCGGCTGCGCAGCCTCAACACGCCGGGCGACTACGAGCGCTTCCGCGGCTCCCTGGGCTGAGCGCGCCGGGCTCCAGGCGGGGCTCCAAGGCGGACCCGGAGCTGGGCCGAGGCGGCGTTTGCGCGCCGGCGCCAGATCCCGGTGACCGGGGACAGGGAGCGGTGGAAGCCGCGGTAGGAGCGCTCCCGGGCGACGAACTCGGCCTCGAGCCAGGTCAGGGTGCGATCCCAGTCCTGCTCGAACAGGGAGTTGAGGATGAAGGCGCGCCCGCCCTGGCGCAGACCGAGCTCGAGCTCGCCCGCGCAGCGGGCCAGATCAGAGCGGGTGATGATGACGCCGGAGAGAGCGGGGGCGAGAAGCGCGGGCGCCAGATCCCCATCCTCGAGCTCCGGGCCCGGGCCCGGGGGCGGCCGGCGCAGGCTGAGCGGGGCTACCGCCGGAGGCCCCAATTCGGCCCCCGCCTCGAGCAGCAGGCTCTGGAGCAGGTCGGCCCAGGCGGCGAAGAAGGCACCCCCCTGCACCCGCACCCGGTCCAGATAGAAGGGCAGCCAGCTGAGCAGGTGTTCCCACAGGAAGGCCTTCTGGGCGTGAGCCCAGCGCCCCCCTTGAGGTTCGGCTTCGGCGCGCTCGAGGAGTCCGGCGTAGAAGGCGAGCAGGGTCACCAGCTGGTCGGGTTCGGGCGGCGGCGCCAGGCCCAGGGCGCGCCAGAATCCGGCCACCAGATCGCGCGCCTCTCCACCCAGCATGCCCTCCGGCCCCAGGTGGACCGAGGCGTAGGGATAGAGCTGGCGGGAGAAGAGCTCGAAGTGATCCTCGGGCGCCGCCGGGGATGGCAGGCCCAGGAGCGAGGCGATCTCGGCGGTGGCGAGGCTGGGCGCCTCGGCGAGCTGGGCCAGCGCCCGCCAGAGCTCGGCGCGTTGGCTCAGGGGGTGCCCTGGGGGAGCTCGAAGTGCTCGGGGGCGGGCTTCAGCGGGCGCAGGAGCCAGCGCGGGCGCCGGGTGCCATCGGGTGAGTGCAGGGAGGCCGGGCGGGTCAGCTCGAGCCAGCGCAGGTAGGCCAGGTGGCTGCGCTCAAGGTCGACTTGGACGTCGCCCACCGCATCCTCGGGGCGGGCCCGGCTGACCCTCACCGCCTGGTGCCAGCAGTGCTGCCCCGAGATCGGATCCGGCTGCACGGCGAAGGTCAGGTTCTGGTGCACACCGACGTCGCGCCACCAGATCCGGGAGGTGTCGGGGTCGGATGAGGCGTACGGTGCGGCCCCGCTCCGCCGGTGGAGGCCGAAGTTGCTGCCCTCGCGCTCAAGCGTCACCTCCGCCATCAACTGGCGTTGCCCCGACCCCGATCCGCTGAGGCGCCAGCGGCCCATGTGGTGGCTGCACGCCACCACCCCGGGGCGGATGCCCTCGGTCACCCAGGCCCGGAGCACGAAGTGCCCGATCTCGGTCTCGACCCGGACCGAGTCCCCGGTGTGGATCCCCCCCAGGCGCTCGGCGTCGCGAGGGTGGAGCCAGAGCGGATTGGTGTGCGCGATCTCGTCCAGCCACTTCGAGTTGGCGCTCCGGGTGTGGACCTGGACCGGGAGCCTGAAGGTGCTGATCAACACCATCTGGTCCTGCGCCAGGCGCTCGGGGTGGACGTGGCTTTTGATGTAGCCCGGGATGGCGTGTTCAGGCCAACCCCACTCGGCCAGGGTGCTGGAGTAGAACTCAAGACGCCCGCTCGGGGTGGGGAAGCCGCGGCGGACGACGCCGTCGATGCGCACTCCCAGCGGCCGGCGCCCCTCGGCGTCGGCGGCAGGACCCGAGATCGGGACCAGATTGTCGCTGGGCGGGGCGGCGGCGGAGGTGTAGACCCGGCCGCTCTCATCGGTCACGGCCGCTTCGAGCTCGGCCGCCTCCGGCTCCTCCTCGTGCAGCGCGCCCACCTCACGATCGATCTCGAAGGCCCCGTAGCGACGCATGAACTGAAGCGGGGTCAGGCCCTCGGCCGCGGCGCGCTCGGGCAGCCCGGGCACTGAGTTCTCGAACATGTAGGCGTAGTACTCGTCCAGGCCGAGCTTGGTACCGGGCTCCCGGCGCGACTCAAACCAGCGCCGGATGCCCAGGCTGCCATCGGGATCGACGCGCCAGGAGAGCTCGATCCAGAACTCGTTCTCCTCCCAGACCTGGCCCGGGTTGACCTCCCTGGTGTCGAGCACCGGCCGCCCCAGGCGCTCCTGGGCAGCGCGCAGGACGGGCTGGCGGAAGCCCAGCCAGCGGCCGTTGTGGGTCTCGTAGGAGTGCACGTCGTGGCGCTCGGAGGCGTGCCCCATGGGGAGCACGTAGTCGGCGAAGTAGGCGCTCTCGTTCCAGGTCGGGGTGAGCGCGGCGTAGCAGCCGATCAGGCTCTCGTCGCTCAGCACCTGAACCCAATCGAAGCCGCCCGGGTTGGTCCAGACCGGGTTGTAGACGCGGCTGAAATAGAGCTCGAGATGGCCCCGGCCCTCCTTCAAAAAGTGGGGCAGCAGGAATGACATCTCGTTCAGGGCCAGGGGGTATTCGAGCGGCCAGGTGAGCGAGTTCCAGCGCGGCGGGTGGGGCGGGGTGTGGATGGGCCGGGGCACGTATTTGTTCCAGGCGTTGGGGAAGGTGCCCCCGGGCGTCGCCACCGCCCCCATCAGGGCGTTGAGCAGAAACAGGCAGCGCGCCACCTGCCAGCCCCCCAGATTGCCCGCCGTGGCCGAGCGCCAGGTGTGGGTGGAGAGCTGGCTTCCGGCCTCCGCCACGAGCTGGCTGACCTGCTCGATGACGTCGGCCGAGATGCCCGACTCCTGGGCCGCGTACTCGAAGGTGAACTCGGCGTAGGCCTCAAGAAAGGCCTGCTCGAAGTTTTCGAAGCTCGGTTCCAGATCCGGCCGGCAGCGGCGCAGGTACTCCTCCCAGTTCCACCATCGGCGCACGAAGTCACGGTCGTGGCGGCCGCGGGCGACCAGGTCGCGGGCGATGGCCAGGAGCAGGGCGGCCTCGCTCCCGGGCTGGGTGGCAAGCCAGTGGTCGGCGTGGGTGGCGGTGTTGGAGAGCCGGGTGTCGAGCACGACCAGCTTGGCCCCCGCAGCTCGCGCCTCGGTGATGCGCTGGGCGTGGGGGTTGAAGTAGTGACCGGCCTCGAGATGGGCGCTGACCAGAAGCATGAGGCGAGATCGAGCGTGATCTGGGCTCGGGCGGTCCATGCCCATCCAGAACTCGTACCCGGCCCGGCCGCCCGAGGAGCAGATGTTGGTATGCGAGTTGTGCCCGTCCACCCCCCAGGCGGCCAGCACGCGCTCGGTGAAGCCGTCCTCGCCCGGCCGCCCGACGTGATACATGATCTCGTTCTGGCGACCGCTGGTGACCGCACCCCGAATCCTCCCGGCGAGATCGTCTAAGACCTCATCCCAGCTCACCTCGGTCCAGCGATCCTCGCCTCGCGCCCCCGCCCGTCGCAGCGGGCGCAGGATGCGGTCGGGGTCGGTGATCTGGTTCAGCGTGGCCGGCCCCTTGGCGCAGTTGCGTCCGCGCGAACCGGGATGCTCGGGGTTGCCCTCGAACTTGCGCACGGTCAGGCTCTCGCGATCGACGTAGGCCAGTAGCCCGCAGGCCGACTCGCAGTTGAAACAGGTGGTGGGCACGAGCATGAAGCGGCGTTCGCTCCGGCGGGGCCAGGACTTGGAGTCGAGCTCGGTCCAGTCGTCCCAGCGCTCGCGGGGCGGGAAGGCGGCGAGATGGATGCGGCTGGCCCCGGGATAGAAGGTCTCCCCGGCCGCCTCCACCTCGGCTCGGCGCCGCGCCACGCCCTCAGCCAGCCGGCTCAGCTCCGGACTCACGCCAGCGGCACCGACTGCCCGGCCTGAACGAAGGCGTGCTCATGCGCCAGCACGGCCAGAAGCGCGGGCAGAGCCAGCGCCGGCGCCCAGGGGCCGAGGAGCGGCGCGACCAGGCTCACCAGAGCCAGCGCCACCCCGGCCCAGAACCAGCGCCGGAACCGACCCTGGATCATCTCCTGGTGGGCCAGATGAGCGTGGGCGGAGACCGCCGGCGTGGTGGTCTCGGCCACCACCAAGAGCAGGTGCAGCGCGCCCAGAGCGGCCAGCCAGAGCGCCAGCGGGGCGACCACCCCGGGGGCCAGTAGTGCGGCCGCGAGCAGGCTGGCCGCCGCCCCCAGGTATCCCGCCTGGACCAGAAGGTGCGGGGCCAGGAGCGGGCTCTGCCACAGGTCACGCGCCTTGGCCTGGGCGAACAGGTAGGCGGTGTAGACCGCGGTCAGGATCGAGAGCGGGGCCAGAACCCAGGCCAGCGGGCGCAGGAACTCCGTCGCGCCCAGCAGCGCGGCCAGGAAATGGGCCCCCAACCCAAGCCCGTAGAGGCTGATGATGACGCCCCCGCGCACCAACCAGCTCTTCCACTGGGGTCGCAGGAAGATGTAGATAAAGCGCTCCGGATGCTCCAGATCCATGACCAGGATGGCGCCGGTCAGGGCCAGAAAAAGTCCGCCCAGCACCGGCGCCGCCCAGAGCCAGAGCGGCGAGCTGAGCCCCACTCGCCCGGCCAGCAGGAGCAGGAGCGGGATCAGGTAGGCCCCGGCCGCGATGCCTTTGGTCCAGGTGTACAGGCTGACCCGCCAATCCCAGGGCGCGCGGTGGGAGACGTCGTAGGCGAGCAGAGCGTTCGCCGAGGAGTTCCAGCCCGCCGGCGCCCCCGCCCCCACCTCCTGCGGGCCCGTGGGTTGTTCGCTCCACATGTACAGCGACCCCTCGGGCCGGCGCGCGGCCAGGGGATCTAAGGTGGCGCTGGCGGCCCCGACGTAGAAGACCTTGGGCAGGGTCTGCTTCTCCGGCCGGCGCACGCTGGTCGGCTGACGGGCGACCACCTGGGCCACGCGGGAGCTGGGGTCCAACAGGTTACCCACGCTGATCGCCTCGACCGGGCAGACCACGACGCAGGCCGGCTCCAAGCCGACCTCGAGACGATGGGCACAGAAGTTGCACTTCTCGGCCGAGTGATCCTCGGGGTTGATGAAGATGGCGTCGTAGGGGCAGGCGGCGATGCACGCCTTGCACCCGATGCAGGCCGACTTGTCGAAGTCGACGATGCCGTCGGGGCGGCGGAACATGGCCGCGGTGGGGCACGCGCTGACGCAGGGCGGGTTGTCGCACTGGTTGCAGCGGGTGACCTGGAACGAGCGCCGCACCTGGGGGAACATCCCCACCTCGACCGCCTTGACGTAGGTCCGGTTGACCGAAAGCGGAACCTCGTTCTCCGACTTGCAGGCGGTGCTGCAGGCGTGGCAGCCGATGCAGCGCGACTGGTCCAAGACCTTGCCCCACAAAACCGGCGGGCTCGGGTCCACGACACCAATCTAGCCCCGGGAAAGCTTGGCGTCTATCGATGATTTTCGTGGATTATCATCGATGACATCGAACCATCTTCGGAATCGAGTGAGGGCCGCCGGCTCCCCTTCAGCCCCGAGCAGATGCTCGCCTTCCTGGCCCTGAGCGAAAGCGGCAGCGTGACCCGCGCGGCGGCGCGCGGGCACCTATCCCAGAGCACGGTGAGCCACCATCTGAAGGCGTTCGAGCGCGCCCTGGGGGTGCGCCTGGTCGAGCGCCTGGGGCGGGGCCTGATCCTGACCGAGGCCGGGCGCGAGTTGGTGGTGCCGGTGCGGAGCGCGCTGGCCGGCCTGCGCGCGGTCCACGACGCGGCCCTGACCATGGCCAGCCTCGAGGTTGGCCGGCTCAAGATCGGGGCCAGCCAGACCACGGCCAGCCACCACCTGCCGGCGGTGCTGGCCGAATTCCTGCGCCAGCGGCCGGCGGTCACGATCGAGGTCGATCCCAGGAACACGCGCGAGGTCTGCGCCCGGGTTGCCGGCGCCGAGCTCGATCTGGGCCTGGTCGAGGGCCCGGTCACCGTCTCAGGCCTGCTGGAGCGGCGGCTGATCCCGGACGAGGTCGTGATCGTGGTCTCGAGCGCGCATCCGCTGGCCCAGGGCGGACGCACCCGCCGCCAGGACCTGCTGGAGCACCGCTACCTGGCGCGCGAGGCGGGATCTGGGACCGAGGTGCTGGCCGAGCGTGCGCTGGGCGACGTCTACCGGCGCCTGAACCGGGTCCAGCTCGGGCAGATGGACGCGGTGCGAGCGGCGGTGAAGGCGGGGCTGGGCTTTGCCGCCCTGCCCCGGGTGGCCGTGCGCGAGGAGCTCGCCGCCCAGAGCCTGAGGGTCCTTCCCATCGCCTCCCGCTGGCGCTGGGTGCGAGCGGTGCGGCGACCCGGTCCGGCCGGACCGGCGCTGGAGGCGCTCTGGCGGGCCCTGATCGAGCACCCCTGGCCGCAGCAGGCGTCGCCGCGTCGAATCGCCTAGGTCACCGGTCTGCTCCGAGCTTGAGGCGATGGCCCTGGCCCGGGCCCGCGGACACTCCGCGACCCTGCGCCCGGAGACGCTGCCGATCCGGGACGTCACCATCACCACCGGTCAAGTGGACGGCAACACCACTGTGATCAACTTGATCGCGCGCGGCCGGAGGGACCCGACGGTTTTCACCCCCGCCGCGACTCGATCGCCGGTTTCGACACTGCCTGATGTCCTCTCCCGATGCCGCCCAGGACGAGGCGCTGAAGGTCCTGCTCACCTCTGGCGAGCGCCACCGGCCAGCTCCGACCCGAGCGGGCCCGCACCTGGGTCTTCGAAGGGTTGACCGACGCGCCTCCCCTCCCTGGTCACGCCTGCCTGGTCACGCCTGCCTGGGGCCGCCAGCGGCCTCAGCGACATCCTTGCAGATCAGCGACTCCTCATCGACAGGGCACACCATTACTGCTGTCGGGGATTCGGCCGCGCTGATCCTCGCCTCCCCCTTGACGGCCGCGTTGGCTTGCTGGTCGAGTACGATGCCGGCCCAGTCAAACCCGGTGAGCGTCCGCGACCGGATCCCGGACGCGTGCTCCCCCACCCCACCCCCGAAGACGATTGCGTCGGCGCCACCCAACACGGCTAGGTAGGCACCGAGGTACCGCCGGATCCTCAAGCAGTAGACGTCGATGGCCAGCCTGGCGGCCGAGTCACCTGCACTGTCGAGTTCGAGTAGGGCACTCATGTCCTTCTCGCCGGCCAGTCCCAGCAGGCCGGACTCCCGCTCCAGCGCGGACCACAGCTGCTCAGCGCTTCCGGCCCCCAGCCTGACCAAGTGCTGAACCAGGAGCGGGTCCACGTCCCCTGAGCGGGTTGCCATCACCAGTCCCTCGGCTGGCGTGAGACCCATCGAGGTGTCAACCGAGCGGCCTCCGGCGATGGCGCAGACGGAAGCTCCCGACCCGAGCTGCAGGGTGATCAAACGAAGGCTCTCGAGCGGCCGGGCGAGATACGCCGCGGCGCGCTCGGCCATCCAGCGGTGCGCGAGGCCGTGGAAGCCGTAGCGTCGGATGCCGAAATCCCGCCGCCAGCGGAGCGGCACGGCGTAGGTCGAGGCGGCCGCCGGAAGGGTGGCGTGAAAGGCGGTGTCGAAGACGGCGTACTCGGGAACCCCGGGCAGTGCGACCATCATCCCCCTGATCGCCGCCACCGCAGGGGGATTGTGGAGGGGTGCGAGATCGGCGAGCGCCTCCAGCCGGCTCAGCGTCCGCTCATCGATCTGAACCGGGTGAGTGAAGTCGGACCCGCCGTGGACGATCCGGTGGCCGACGGCGCCGATGCCCTCCTGGCCGGTCTCGTCGAGCACCGCCCCGATCGAGTCTGCCTTACCGCTCCGGCGCTTTTGAACCTCGGCTCCGTCAACATCCGCCAACAGGTACTTAAGGCTCGAGGTGCCCTTGTTCAGGGCGAGGACGCGCAACCGCTTAGCCGCCCTGCGACCAGACCCAGTCGCGGACCTCGGGCATGTCCTCGAAATGCTCGACGATGTAGCTGCGGTGCCGGTCCAGCATCTCACTGCAGTACTCCGCCAATTCGGAGGCGCCGGGCGGAGTACGGGGGGAACGCCGCAGGGCCTCCAGTACGAGGTGGTAGCGGCTGATCCCATTCCTCACCACCATGTCGAAGGGCGTCGTGGTCGTTCCCTCCTCCATGTAGCCGCGCACGTGGAAGCGCTCCGGCTGCGGCCGGCCGTGAACCAGCCCGTGGATGCCGCCAGGGTAGCCATGAAAGGCGAAGACGACGTGGCTCGATTCGGTGAACAGCTCGCGGAAGCTGACCTCACTCATGCCATGCGGATGGCGATCGGCAGGCGGCAGCTTCATCAGGTCGACCACGTTCACGACCCGGAACTGGAGCTCGGGCAAGCGGCGCCGGAGGAGGTCTGCAGCGGCGAGCGTCTCCAGGGTAGGGATGTCGCCGGCGCAGGCGAGGACGAGGTCAGGCGCGGCACCTGCGCTCTCGTTGCCCGCCCACCCCCACGACGACGCGCCCCGGCGGCAGTGCTCGACCGCGCTTTCAATGTCCAGCCACTGGGGCTGGGGCTGCTTATCGATCACGATCAGGTTTACATAGTCGCGGCTGCGCAGGCAGTGGTCCGCGACTGAGAGCAGGCAATTGGCGTCCGGCGGCAGGTAGATGCGCGTCACGGAGCCCTTCTTGCTGAGCATCGTGTCGATGAGCCCTGGACCTTGGTGGCTGAAACCGTTGTGATCATTCCGCCAGCAGGTGGAGGTGAGCAGAATATTGAGGCTCGCGATCGGGGCTCGCCAGTCCAGCTTGCGCGCCTCCTCCAACCACTTCGAGTGCTGGACCGTCATCGAAGCGGATATCATCGCGAACGCCTCATAGGAGGCGTAGAGGCCATGCCGCCCGGTGAGGAGGTAGCCCTCAAGCCAGCCCTCGCAGCAGTGCTCGCTGAGTACTTCCATCACCCGACCCCGGGGGGACACATGGTCGTCCGTGGGGAGGACGGAGGTTTCTAGGCAGCGGTCGCTGGCCTCGAACACGGCGCCGAGCCGGTTCGAGCTGGTCTCGTCCGGGCAGAAGAGCCGGAAGCTGACGGGATTGCGCCAGTAGATGTCGCGCAGCAGCTCGCCGAGCTGGCGAGTGGACTCGCGCGTGGCCACACCCGGTGCTGTCACGTCGACGGAATAATCGTGGAAGTCCGGGATGTCGAGGGGCGCCGCTACCCGGCCCCCGTTGGCATGAGGGTTGCTGCCCATGCGCATATCGCCCACCGGCGCCAGCGTGCGGAGGCGCGGGTCGATCCGACCGGCGCGGTCGAAGATCTCCTCCGGCCGGTAGCTCCGCAGCCACTCCTCGAGCTGCTGGAGGTGGTCCGGTTTGGTCTGGACGTCGGCCAGCGGAACCTGGTGGGCCCGGAACGTTCCCTCGACCTGAACGCCATCGACCACCCGCGGCCCGGTCCAGCCCTTGGGCGTCCGCAACACAATCGCCGGCCAGCGCCTATCGCCGACGGGGGGCGGCGCCTGCTTGATCTCGCGGATGCGGCCGTAAGCCCAATCCATCGCCGCCGCCAGCTCGGTAAAGACCCAGACCTCGTCCGTCCCTTCAACGAACCTCACCTCGTAGCCATGTCCCTCCAGCTGCTCACGGACTCCATCGTCGGACGTCCTTCCAAGTACGGTGGGACCCGCGATCTTGTATCCGTTGAGGTGGAGGACCGGCAGCACGGCGCCGTCGCGCGTCGGGTCCAGGAATCGGACGCCCTTCCAGGAGCCAGCCAGCGGACCGGTCTCGGCTTCGCCGTCGCCGACGACCGCCAGCGCGACCAGGTCCGGGTTGTCGAAGACCGCCCCAAAAGCATGGACCAGGACATAGCCCAGCTCCCCACCCTCGTGGATGGAGCCCGGCGTGGGGACGCTGACGTGGCTCGGGATTCCGCCTGGCGTCGAGAACTGGCGGAAGAGCCGGCGGACGCCTTCCTCGTCCTGCGAGATCGCGGGGTACACCTCGCTGTAGGTGCCCTCCAGGTAGACGTTGGCGACGATCGAGGGCCCGCCGTGGCCGGGGCCGGCGAGGTAGATCAAGTTGGCCCCGTGGCGCTTGATCAATCGGTTGGCCTGGATATAGATCAGGCTCAACCCCGGGCTAGTCCCCCAGTGGCCGAGCAAGCGCGGCTTGATGTCGCCGGGCACCAGGGGCCGGCGTAGGAGCGGGTTGTCCTGGAGGTAGATCTGGCCCACGGTCAGGTAGTTGGCCGCGCGCCAGTACGCCAGCATTGCTTCCAGCTCGCCCGGCTCGAGAGCGGGAGCCGGCCGGTGCGGTTCGGGCATGATTTGAAGATACGTCTCCCTGAGCTGGCGGTCAGATGAAGGGTCAGATCGCGCCTTGAGCGTCGGCCAGGGCCGCGGCCGCGCCGGGCGGCGCCTCCAAGCCGTCGACGAGCTCCTCGCGCCTCAGCCCAAGCCGGCCCGTGGTCATCTGGCAGGTGACCGGCTCGACCCCCGTGGTTGCGGCTGTAAACGCGCGCGGCACGTTTGCAGCGGCCACCGCAGTCACGACCGGCCTTTTTAGACCTCTGGGGACAGGGCCGCCGGCGCGGGCAGGTAAACGCGGAATACGCTCCCCGACCCGGGCGAGCTCGCCACCGAGATCTCGCCCTGCATGGCGTGCACCAGGACCCGGCTGATGGCCAGGCCCAGGCCCGTGCCCCCCGCCCTGATGCCCGGATCGAGCTGGACGAACTCCTCAAAGACGCGGGCCAGATCCGGTTCTGCGATACCCACCCCGCTGTCCTCAACCCTGATCTCCACCCGGCGCTCGTCGAGGATCGCCGCCGCCAGCGCGATGCGGCCGCCGGCGGGGGTGAATTTGACCGCGTTGGAGAGCAGGTTGAGCAGAACCTGGCGCAGCCGCCGGCGATCGGCGATCACCTGCAGCGGCGGACAGCTGAGGGTCAAGCTCAGCTGGCGGGCGTCGAGCTGGGGCTTGAGGCCGGCCGCGCACTCGTCCACCAGAGGAAGCAGCTCGACCTGCTCGGAGGCGACCTGGAGCCGGCCTACGACTGAGGTGGCCACGTCCAGGAGGTCGCCGATCAAATCCAGAATCTGCCGGGCTGCCGCGCTCACGTTCTCCACCTGACCGTGGCGGCGAGGGTCGAGACCACTCTCGGCCAGAAGCTGCGAGAAGCCCAGGACCGCGTTGAGCGGGGTCTTCATCTCGTGGCTGATCGCGACCAGCATCCGGGATTTGATCCCGCTCTGGCGGTCGGCCTCCTCGGCCCGGGCCTGGGAGACGGCGAGCTCGGATTCGAGCCGGCTCTGCCGGCGCAGTTGCTCGACAAACCTGGTCGCGACCACGGTTGCGGCGACCACGGTCCCGAGCAGGACTAACAGATTGGCCAGCGGGGCCGGGGTCCGCGCCGCCGCGTGCAGCGGTCCCAGGTAGGCGGTGGCCGCCGCCACCACCACCAGTCCGATCTGCAGTAGCGCGCCGGTGCGGCCGAAGAAAAAGAAGGCGTACATGCCCACCCAGACGTAGAAGAGCTGGTAGGTGGTGCCGACCCCGCCGCCGGTGTAGACGACCAGCGTGATGACCAGGGTGCCCAGCGCCGCCAGGAGCTGATAGGCGGCGTAGGGCAACCAGCGCTCGCCCAGCCGGACCCCCAGGGCGACCAGGTAGGCCAGTGCGATCAGCACGCCCAGGAATTGCGGCTCCGAGCCGGGCTCGGGCGCCACCAGCAGGGTGAGCAGCACCAGGCTGGCACCCGTGGCCCACAGAAAGGTCATCGAGCGCGCCATCCCCAGCGTCCAGGCCGGGCGGGCGCCCGTCTCCCGCTCGTCCACCGTCGAGGCCGGGTGCATCAACGGTCCATGGCCGGGGAAAGGATATTGCGATTGCCGGGGGTGGCGCTGAGTGCGGCCATCCGCACCCTGAGCCAAACGGGGGAGTTCCAGATCAGCCGTTCGTGTGCGGGGACGGCTGGCGGCGCCGCCGAAGCGCCGGTTGAGGCAGGCGAAGCCGGGCCACGGTGCCCTGCCCGATCTCGCTTTTGAGCTCCAGCCGGCCGCCCATGGCCTCGGCAATGCGCCGGGAGAGGGGCAGACCCAGCCCGGTGCCGGCCTGAGGCCGAGTCAGACCGGCGTCGACCTGCATGAACTCGTCGAAGACGCTTTCCAGGTATTCGGCGGCGATGCCCGGCCCGGTGTCCCAGACCTCGATCTCCACCGCGCCTCGAACCCGATGGGCACGCACGCCGACGCCTCCGGCCTCGGTGAATTTGATCGCGTTGGAGACCAGGTTGATCAGGATCTGGGTCAGGCGCAGGGGATCAGTACGGACCCGCAGGTCGGAGCTGAGCTCGGATGTAAGGGTCAGGTGTTTGGCCTCGGCCAGGGGCGACATGTCGCTCAGCACCCGTTCCACCAGGCCGGCCAACTCCGATTCCTCGAACCTGAATTCGAGCCGCCCACTGGCCACCTTGGCCAGGTCCAGGACGTCGTTGACCAGGCCCAGCAGGTGCTCTCCACCGGTGCGTATGTTGGCCACATAGCGCCTCTGGCGGGCGCTCAGCCCAGCCGCCTCGGCCTGCTCCAGGAGCTGGGCAAAGCCCAGGACCGCGTTGAGCGGGGTGCGCAGCTCGTGGCTCATGGTGGCCAGGAAGCGCGACTTGGCCTGGCTCTCGGACTGAGCTCGATCGGCGCGCACGCGATCGGTGATGTCGATCGCGATCGCGGCCACGGCCACCCCCGGGGTGTCGTCGGCCGGCACCGGGTAGAAGGCGACCTCGAGGCTGCGCCCTGCGATCTCGGTCTGCGTCGTCACCGCCTCGCCCTGGAGCGAGCGCTGGACGGTGGCGCCGTCGATGCCGCTGCCGGGCAGGAGTTCTAAGAGCGACATCCCCGCCGCGGCCGCCGGGGCGATGCCCAGGCTCTGCAGCACCGCGCCCTGGGCAAAGACCACGTGCCCGCTCTGATCGAGGGCGAAGATGACGGTCGGGGCGGAGCGAGCGAAGAGGGCCAGGAGCTCGAGCGCGCGATCCCGCTCTCGCTCCGCCTCCAGCCTCCCGCGCTGATCGATCCGGACCGTGCCCATGCCCGTGGGGGCGCCGGTGGCCGAATCACGAACGAGAAAGGAGCTGGCCTGGACCGGGATGACCTCGCCGGTCCGGAAATCGCGCAGCGCGCTCTCCCCGATCCAGGTCCCCTCGCGTATCAGGGTCGGCTGCTCAACCTGGATCGACTGCTCCAGCGCCGGGGGCGGCAGGAAGTCGGCGATCGACATTGATTCCACCGGGTCCTTTGGACCCAGACCGACCAGGCGCCGGCCGGAGTCGTTGATGTACGCGATCGAGCCGTCCATGTCGGCCAGGCCGACGAAGGCGGTGGTGTTCTCCACGATCGAGGCCAGCTTGTCGATCTCGCGCTGCGCCCAGAGCCGGTGGGTGAGATCTTCGAAGGTGACCACGGTGTGCGGCTCGGGGTGCGGACCGCTGGGGAGAGGAGCCTTGCGTGACTCGACCCAGACGATGCTGCCGTCGCGGCGCCGGTAGCGCAGGTCCAGGGCGGCGATCGGGCCGTCCTGCGCCGGACGCTTGAAGGAGGCCCGAAGCTTGGCCCGGTCGGTACCCAGCGCCAGTTCGGCCAGCGAGCGTCCCTCGAGCTCGCCGGGACCGAAGCCGAGCATGGCGTGGATGGCCGGGTTGCCGCTCTCGATCCGCAGCGCCTCGTCTACCACCGCGATGCCGACCGGGCTGCCGGCGAACACCTGCTGGACGAGATCGGCCGAGCGCTGCCAGGCGGTCAGCGCGGCAGCCAGAGCCCCCACCTCGTCGCGGCGCCCGAGGTGGGGAATTGGCGCCACCGCACCCTCCGCCATGCTCCAGGCGGCCTGGGCGAGTTCGCGCACCGGACGCAGGGCGGAGCGGAAGTAGGTCGCGGCCAGGAGCAGCAGGCATATCACCTCGGCCAGCGCGCCCAGCGCCAGGGTCACGATGACCCGGCGAGCTCCCAAGCGGCTCTGCACCTGCTCGGCCCGCTCCAGGCCCCGCAGGTGGGCCTGATAGGCGGACAGGAGGCCTTGGGCCGAGCCCACGAGACGGATCCCGGCCAGATCGTCGGCGCCGCCGGGCGTGGAGCCGGCCTCCAAAGCCACGACGCGTTGTTGGGCCCACGTCCGCCAGGTGGCGATGGAGGTCTCGATCTGACTGAGCGCGGGGCGGGAGATGCCGGGGGTCCGGGCCAGCTTGCCCAGGTCATGATCGATGCTCGCCACGGAGAGTTGAAAGTCCTGGGCGTCAGCCGGCTCAAGCCCGAAGCCGTATGCCTGGACCGCGTTCTCAGCCCGGGCCAGGTCGACGTTGAGGGCGGCGGCGCGGCGCGCCGCCTGGGCGGTGTTGCCGAACGCCGCCTCGGCGCCGAGCGCCTCCCCCAGGCTCTGAACGACCAGGGCCGTGACCAGGATGGGGAGAGCGATGCCGAGCAGGAGCGGAATCAGCCCCCGAGCGTAGAGCGAGGGCTGGCGCCTTGGCCTAAGGCGCCGGAGGCGTGGCCAAACGCGCGTCAACACGTCCCTTGGCGCCTTCGCCAGACGAGCTCAGCGCTGGCCAATCGGGCCGAAACGGCCCCGGCGGCCCGGTCCCGACGTCGGGGGCACTAAAGGCCGACGCTGTTCTGCATCAGTCCCCCGTCGACCACGATCGTGGTGGCGGTCATGTAGCTCGCCCCCTCCCCGGCCAGAAAGGCCACTACGCTCCCGATCTCCTCCGGCCTCGCCATCCGGGCCAGCGGAATCGCGGAGTCCAGCGTCTTGAGCTTGGCCGGATCGTTCATGGTCGACAGATTAATGGGAGTCGACACCGCACCGGGGGCCACGCCCACGACCAGGATGTTGTGGGGGGCGAGCTCAACGGCCGCGGTTCGGGTGAGCATGCGCATCCCACCCTTGGAAACGCAGTAGGCGGTGTTGTTGGGCATGGGCCAGTCCTCGTGCACGGATGAGATGTTGATGATCCGGCCCCCGCCGCCCTGGGCCAGCATCTGCCGCGCCGCCAGCTGGGTGCCGAAGAAGGCGCTCTTGAGGTTGATCTGGAGCACGCGGTCGTACTGCTCCTCATCGGTGTCGAGGACGGAGGTGCGCGTCTCCACGCCGGCGTTGTTGACCATGATGTCGAGGCGGCCGAAGGAGCTGACCGCGGTCTCCACCAGGGTCTTTAGATCAGCCACCCGGCTCACGTCGGCCACGACCCCGACCGCGCGCTCGCCCATGGCCAGAATCTTCTGCTCCATCTCTACGGTCGACTCGGGGTGCACCAGGTAGTCGATCACGACGCTCGCCCCCTGTTCAGCCAGGGCCATTACGATGGCCTGCCCGATGCCGCTGTTGCCGCCGGTGACGACGGCCACCTTGCCCTTCAAATTCATCGTCTCTTGCCTCCTTTTCGCTCTTCTAAAGATGGGTTATGGGCGCGGGTGCGCCGGGGGGCGTGGGCTCCGGCGGGCGCCCCCCGGCTGCGGCCCGCGGTCAGGGTGAGCAGCGACAGTACGCCCAGGCCGAGTGCTGCCACCGCGCTCAGCTCGAAGGTGGTCGAGAGGGCCAGCCCGCGGCCCAACAGCGGCCCCACCCCGAACGCTGCCACCCCAAAGCCGAACTGATAGGACGACAGGACCCCTCCCGCCACCAGCGTGCCCAGCCCGGTCAGCTCGGCCTGGCCGAAGCTGATCGTCAGGGGCAGGAGGGCCGAGCAGCCCAGGCCGGCGAGCGCAAAGCCGAGGATGCCGAGAACGGGATGGCCGCTCGGCATCAGCGCCACCAGGAGCAGGGCTCCGGCGAGCAGGAAAGGTAGCGCGTGGTAGGTGAGGCGAGCCGGCAGCCAGCGCTCGATCGCCGCACTCAGAAGGCGCCCCCCGGTGACCGCGGCCCAGAACGCGGTCAGGGCAAGTGAGGCGAGGGCCGGATTGGAGGTGTGGCGCTGGGTCATGTCGAGCAGGCCCCAGTTGCCGCTCATGGCCTCGCAGATGCCGTAGAGCGCAGCCGCGCCCATGTAGGCCAGGAGCCGGGGTGGGATGCCGAGTCCAGGGTGCGAGTCCCGCGCCGGCGCCGGGCCACCACCACCCAGGTCCAGGACCACGGCAGCGGCCAGGAGCGCGGCCAGGACCAGGGCTAGGAGCAGGGGCAACCCCCACCAGAATCCAAGCCGGGCGAATGCGGCCACCAGGAGCGGGGCGAGCACGCTGCCCAAACCCAAGAGGGCGTTCAGGATCAAGACTGCGGAGTCGGTGTGCTGTGGTCGCAGCCGCGCGGTGATGGTGTTGAGAGCGGGCACGGTGAGGCCGAAGCCCAGGCCCAGGCCGGAGGTGGCCAGAAGCAGCACCAGATAGGGCGCTCGGCCGTCGTGCACGAACGCGTGGCTGGCCACGAGCAGCGCCATGGAGATCGTGTTGGCCGCCAGCCCCGCGACCCCAAGTCGTTTACTCCCCAGGCGCCGCCCCAGCTCGCCGCCCAGGGCGGCGGCGAGCATGGCGAGTAGCACCTGGGGCAGGAATATCGACCCATACTCGAGGCTCGAGAGGCCGTAGCCGCTGCGCGCGGTCAGGATCGAGCTGGCCGCGGGCAGTATCACCAGGGCCACTCCCTGGGCCAGGCCGATGGCGTAGACCAGCCCCATTCCGGCTCGACGCGGCACTGCCCCTATGCCAGCCGCTGGCGCAGGTGCTCACCCACGCGGATGGCGTTGGCGATGGCGGTCAGGGCCGGGTTGACCGCGCCGATACTGGGGAAAAAGCTGGTGTCGACCACGTACAGGTTGTCGAGTTCGTGGGCCTTGCACTCAAGGTCCAGGACCGAGCTGGCGGGGTCGGTACCGAATCGACAGGTCCCGGCCTGGTGGGCCACACCCGCGGTCGAGATGTCGACGTCGAGATAGAAGTTCTTCTCCATCAGGTGGTGCCGCGTCATCCCCACCCGCTTCAGCATCTGCTTGAAGTGCTCGTAGAGCTGGGTCGCCTCATCCCCACTGCCGCGCGCGTATGCGAGGTGGATGGCGCCTCCACGATCTACGGTTACTCGGTTCTCGGCCCGGGGCAGATCCTCGGTGCTGAGCCAGAAGTCGACTGAGTGCCGGGCCAGCTGGTCCAGCGTCCAGGTTGGCGCCAGCCGCGTCAGCTTGGGCTCCTCGCCCCTGAACGCAGCCGCGTTGGACTTGCCCACCATCTGGATGTTGCCCATCGGCCAGGGGTAGTCAGGGCTGCCGAAATAGAAGTCGTTAAGACTCAGGGTTTTCTGAAAACGGGTGTCGTTGGGCTCGCGGGATAGGGCAACGACGGCCCGGCTGTTGTGGAACACGTAGTTGCGCCCGACCTGGTCGGAGGAGTTGGCGAGTCCGTGCGGGTGCTTGTCGGTGGCGGACATTAAGAGCAGCCGCGCACTGTTGGCGGCACCCGCACAGACCGCGACCACATCCGCCGAGTACGACTCCTGGATCCCGCGCCGGGTCACGGAGACCCCGGTCACCCGGCGCCCGCTCGAATCGGTCAGCAGACGATTGACCTCCGCCTCGACCAGGAGCGTGAAGTTGGGTTGGTCGAGCAGTGGACGCACCGCGATGGTCTCGGCGTCCGATTTGGCGTGCACCAGGCAGGGGTACCCATCGCACCAGGCGCAGCGTATGCACTGGCTCCGGGCCCGGTCGGCCTCGTCCAAAAGGACGGCGCAGGGGGCGGAGAAGGGCTTGTAGCCGGCGCGCTCAAGGTCGTCGGCGAGCTTTTGAATCCGGGGCTCGTGGGTCAGCGCGGGCCAGGGATAGTCCCGACTGTACGGGCCCTCCGTCGGATCCTCGCCGTGCTTGCCTCGAACCTGGTAGAGCCACTCTGCCCGCGTGTACCAGGGCTCAAACTCCTCGTACGTGAGCGGCCAGGCAGGCGAGATGCCGTCGACATGCGGAAGCTCACCAAAGTCTTGGGGCCGGAGGCGAAAGAGGGCGGCTCCATAGAGCTTGGTCGCGCCCCCCACGAAGTAGTGGACCTGGGGCTGGAACGCCACCCCATCGGCGTCGTACCAGGTGTCGCGGCTCACGTAGCGCCCATCGACAAAGACGGCCTGCGGCTCCCAATTCTCGGTCTCGCGGGGCAGGAAGTTGCCGCGCTCCAGCATCAGGATGCGCTTGCCGGAGGCGGCCAGAGTGTGGGCCAGGGTGCCCCCACCGGCGCCGCTGCCGATCACGATGACGTCGAAATGGTCGTCCATGTCCGGAGTTCCTCCGCTGACTTCATCTGCTCTGGAGCGCCGGCCGCCTGAGGACCATTATCGGCCGCTCGGGCGGCGGGCTCGAGCCGTACGCCCCGCAGCGCCCCTCAGCCGCCATCATCGCGGCCGCCTCTGGTGGCAACGACATCGTCGACGACGCATGCGCCAAGAAGGCCCATGCCGAACTCAATCGGGAGTGGCTACCACCTCCCCAACGTGGGCCGTGATTTCGTCACCACGCATCGCTGCCGCCTCGTCACCATTTAGCGCCGCCGCCAACGGAGCCCACCGCTCAAGTTCGCTCAGAGCGCCGGCAGTTCGATGGCCGCCAGTATCCCGACCAGCTGGCGAAGGGGGCCATCAACCGTTCGGCGCAATAGCTCGGCATCTAGATCTCGATAGTGGTGCGTATAGAAGTCTCGAGCGCGAGCGATCTCATCCCACGGAATCTGCGGGTAGTCGGCCTTTTCATCTTCGGGGAACTGATATTTGGCCAGCTCCGCCACCTGGCGTACGCGATTGGCGACGGCGTCCACGATCAGGTCGTCTTCAGGCCAGCGATCGCCGCCACGATCGACGTGCTCGATGGCCTTGGTAGCGTCCTTCATCATCTCAGCCAAGATCACCAGCGCAAGGTCGCTCACAGCGCGACCGCCTCTCTCGCAAGCAGATAGCGGACGCCCGGTGTGAGTTGGGTCTCGACCACGACCTCGACGTCTCGCCCGAGACGACTCTGCAACTCTGATTCCAGCGACTCGATGACTGAGTCGTCAAGAGGCATCGCAGGATCCAAGACGACGGCGACATCGACATCGCTATCGCGGCCAAAATCGGTGCGCACCGCAGAGCCGAAAATCCTCAGCGTCCGGACGCCGTGGCGGTGCTTGATCAAGCGCAGCGTCCGCGGGGACGGCAGCTGCAGACTGGGGTTGACGCGGCCGAGTGGTCGGCCGGCGGTCTGCCGCCGACCACTCCGATCAGGTATCGAGCGATCCACGCTGCCCACCAGTACTTCTCCGCCAGCGACTGCACGACGGAGGGCAGCCGCGTTAACGCCCGGCGTCCGAAGCTCAGCGTGGTCGAAGAACCGCGTTTGGGAGCCGAGCGCTCGGGCCGCCTCCCGTATGTAGTCAAGCGCGCGCGAGCGGTCTGATGGGGACGACCTCTTGGCGAACACGGCGATCGTGTGATCCTTACTGAGCCCGACGAATTCCACGGCTGGATTGGCCCGTCCAACGATCTGCAACACCTTTCGCGGCGAGATGCACGCGCGCGCCAGCTGTTCGATCGGACCGAGGGCTGAACTACTCTCGTTCAGCGAGTAACAGCGCTCACGTCCCTGCCCGGTCGCAACCACCAAGTCATCGGCCAACAACACCTCGAGTGCTCGTTGAGCCGAGCTTGGCCGCGTGTCCAGTTCTCGGGCCAGTTGGGCCAACGTCGCTGGGGTCTGGCGCAGGGCCAGTACTTCGGTCAGGGCGAGATCTGAAGTGATGAGTCTCACGCGCCCTGATCATACGCTGGGCGCGTACATATCAGGGATGGCTCCCCGGAGATGAATGTGTTAGAGGTCAGCTGATGGCGGCGAATCGGGCCCTTATGGAGAGCATCCTCGGCCCGCTCACGCACTCCAGGGACTAACCAAGTCGATCCCCAGGCCATCGAAGTGGCGGGGATTGCGCGTGGCAAGTTTTGGTGCCCGGGCCACCGTGACCAGCCCTGGTCCAGAAAGGTGCGCATAATATGCGCATGGCGCGATTGAACGTATATGTTCCCGACGAACTTGCCGATCGCGCTCGGAAGGCGGGCTTGAACGTGTCGGCCATCACGCAAGCGGCCATCTCGGCCGAGTTGACGCAACAGATCATGGCGTCCTGGGTCGCCGCCCTACCGCCCGCAAGTGGGCGCGTTTCACACGAGGCAGTCCTCGCAGCGATCGACGCCGGCCGCGACGACTTCGGCAAGGCGCGGTGACTGCAGGCGACGAGCGCGCGGTAGTCGACGCTTCGATCGTCGTTGATGCTCTGGCCGGCACCGGACGTGCGCCAGCTGCCCGAGCTCGGCTCGCGCGCACGGTGCCACACGCCCCAGCTCACCTGGATGCCGAGGTTCTATCGGCACTCGGGCGCCTGAACCGGGCCGGCGATTTGAGCGACGAGGAGGTCTTAGCGGCGTTAGCCAATTTGGCGGCTATGCCGATGGTCCGGCACGAACTCACCGCGCTTGTTGTCGGCGCCTGGTCGCGTCGCGCCGACCTCCGGTTATTAGATGCCCTTTACGTAGAGCTGGCGGCCCAGCTTGGGGTCCAAGTCCTGACGACCGACCTCAGGTTGGCGCGTGCGTCACCCTTGGCCGAGGTCGTCGACGATTCGGACTGACACGCTTGCGCCAGCACGAGTCCTGGGCGACGCGCGTTGGCGCAGGGGTTAGCGAACATCAGTTAGAGATGGCTCCGGAGCACGGATTCGAACCGTGAACCTTGCGGTTAACAGCCGCCTGCTCTACCGTTGAGCTACTCCGGAGTGACGCTCGAGCATTCTACCGACGCCGGTCGAGTCCGAGGGGATTGGTCCCATGGTCCCGGTGGTGGCGTGCGCCCCCCTCGCGGGGATCGGGCGAGTGAGAGGATGGCGCTGGCACCGGCCGCCGCGCTTGAGCCCTAGAACCGCTCAGGCCACTGGAGCGCGAGTGTGACCCCACCTGCTTGGCGCTGCCCTCCGGTCATGGACCCCGCGGGTAGCCCAGGGCCACCGCCGGGTCGATGTCGACGCGCCCGTACGTCGCGACGTGCTCCGACATTTAGAACGCCCTGGCCGGCGTGGCGGGCACACACTTCGAAGCATGAAAGACAAGGGAACCGCAGACGAGACACCCATCAACCGCTTCAGGAACTATTGGGTCTTCAGCGCCGCGATAGCGGTCGTGTGGGCCGTCGCCATCACCCTCCACAGCGCGATCAGAGGAGGGAGCACCCTCCGAGACACCCTCCTGATCTTCGGTGGCTTCGCCATCGGTTGGATCGCAACCACCATCGCACGTTATATCTACCCGCCAGCGCGGCTCTGGCAAGACTATTACCGCCGCCAGGGTTAAAGCGGGACCGCAGCAACGAGATCGGCGCGTTGCGCAATGCGGCGACACGGCCGGACTGGCCGAACTCGCTCCCTTCTCCCTGATTCACTCTCGCTGGGCTCCACCGATCGCCGCCCGCACTGGCTGGCAAGTATACCCGCCGGGGGTATAATCTCAGTGAGATGGCGGGTTATGCGGCCGACAAGGCTGCGCTCTTAAGGCGTGTGGGGCGAATCGAGGGACAGGTTCGCGGCATCGCTCGCATGGTCACCCAGGACGCGTATTGCATCGACGTCCTGACCCAAATCGCAGCCATCAGATCAGCGCTGGATCAGGTCGGCCTGATCCTGCTGCAGGACCACGTCACGCACTGTGTGACCGACTCGCTCCGTCAGGGCGAGACGGCAAAGGTCGATGAACTGGTCCAGGCGGTGAGCCGATTTGTCCGCTCCTAGCCCGAGCCCGGCGCCGGCAGTCTGTCTCGCTCCGCCCGGCGATGACACCCCTGACTGCGCCACCTCACCCGCCGGCCGGTTGAGATTCGTGATCCACGAGCTGAAAGACATCATCCTCGGTCTGCGGCGCCGGAACCGGATTGCTCCGTGATCCTGATCGAGCTCGTCTCAGCCATCGCAAGGAGCCTCGAGATGGGCTTCTTCATGTTCTGGGCCACGCTCTGGCCCCTGGTCATGGGCTTCGGACTGTCCGGAGCCGTGCAAGCCTTCGCCTCGCGCTCCCAAATGCAGCGACTGATGGGAGACCACGGTCCGCGCAGCCTGGCCCGGGCCTCATTCTTCGGCATGATCTCGTCCTCCTGCTCCTACGCCGCCTCCGCCATGGCCAAATCGCTGTTCCAAAAGGGAGCCGACTTCACCACGGCGATGGTCTTCATGCTGGCATCGACCAACCTGGTCTTGGAGCTGGGACTGGTGCTCTGGATCCTGATCGGGTGGCAGTTCGCCGCGGCCGAGTACGTCGGCGGGATCGCCATGATCGCCCTGCTCTCCCTGCTCTCCCGCTACTTCTTGAAGCCGCGGTTGGTCGAGGCGGCCCTTAAGCGCCTCAACGACCGCGCGGCCGCCGGGGGCATCGCCGAGGCCCCCGACGACGACCAAGTTGGTGAGGGGGCGACCTGGCGGCGCCGCATGGCTTCATCGGCGGGCTGGGCCGACGCCGCCAGCTACACCATGGCCGACCTGACCATGCTCCGCAAGGAGCTGTTCTTCGGCTATCTGATGGCCGGGTTCCTGGCCGTGCTGGTGCCGACCTCGGCCTGGAATGTTCTCTTCTTTCGCGGCCACGGGGCCTGGACCTCGATTGAGAACGTGATCGTCGGTCCGGTGATTGCGGTCGTCAGTTTTGTCTGCTCGGTCGGCAACGTCCCTCTGGCGGCCGCCCTTTGGACCGGCGGTATCTCCTTCGGCGGGGTGGTCAGCTTCGTCTTCGCCGACCTCATCACGCTGCCCCTGATCCTGATCTACCGCAAGTTCTACGGCTGGGCTCTCACCTGGCGGGTGGTCGCAGCCTTCTGGATCGTGATGTCCCTGGCTGGACTTTTCACCGAGGTCTTGTTCGGCGCCCTCGGACAGGTACCAACAGCCCGCCCCGCCCACCCGGTGCCGGTCGGGTTCCAGTGGAACTACACCACCGTGCTCAACCTGGTCTTCCTGGTCGTCTTCGCCGCCCTCTATTGGCTCTATCGAAACCGGGAGCGATTGGGCAGCGGGGGCAGGTACGCGATCGATCCGGTGTGCGGAATGCAGGTCGAAACCTCTCTGGCGCCCGCCCACGCGATGCATCGGGGCCGGCCGGTCTATTTCTGCTCCGATCATTGCCGAGATCGGTTCCAGTCGGATCCCGATCGATTCGCCCGGGGCGCGGGGGAACTGGAGCCGATGCCCATGGGCGATGACCACGACCACGACCACGGCGCCGGCGACCGCGCCGAGCTGGACCCGGTCTGCGGAATGAGGGTGGAGGCGACCCAGGCAGCGGCGGTGCGGGTGCACCAGGGCCGCTCGTATTACTTCTGTTCGACCGCCTGCGCGGATCGCTTTACCCGCGCTCCGGCCGAATTCGTGGGCGAGCCGCAGACGGCGATCGATCCGGTCTGCGGCATGACCGTAGATCTGGCGGGGGCGCCTGACGTGGTCGAACACGCCGGCTCTAGGTATTACTTCTGTGGACCGGAGTGCAGGTCAAGCTTTGAACGTGAGCCGCAGGCATACCTGCCCGGCCGTCCCGGCGAGGCCCTGCCCGAGCCTCGATGACAATTACCCCCACCAAACCGGTCGGCCCGGCGCAGACCAGACCCGGAATCGGCTCTGAGCCCGGCTCAGGCTGGTCGGCTCACCTCTGAGGAGGCGGGGAGGAAGCGGTGAGCTGATCGAGACTGCCCTCCCATCCCGCCAGCAGGCGGTGCACGTCCAGCACCTCGTCCAGAGCGATCGGCTGGCTTAGATCAAGCTCTGAGATGCGCTCCGTCCGCTCCAGACCGCAGGCGCATCGGATGAAGCGAAAGACACCGCGTCGGGAGCGCATGAGTCCGCTCACCGCAGAGTCGAGGGAGCGTCCGCAGACGCACTGGCCAGGGCTGGACTCGGGCTGCGATCTCTGCATCAACGTGATCTCCAGTCTAGATTCGCGGCTTCCGGTTGGCCCTGTGATCATATCCCCGCGGAGGCTCCCGCGGGGCCGAGTCAGCGCGACAGCAGATTCAGCTGCTCTAAGAGCTGGGGCAGCTCGCGCAGGCGCCCGGCCCAGGCCGCGGCCTGCAGGCTCTGGTACTGCGATAGCACGTCGGTGAACGCGCCCACCTCGTACCCGTGCGATGACAGGACGGCGCTCGCCTCCGGGTGAGCCTGGAGCACCGCGCGGACCTTTGAGTGGGGCGTGAATTCAGGCATCGGGGGCCTTGGAGCGCTCGACCACAACCCGGTGTCCGCACCACAGCTCGGGTACCCCCGGGGGTGGGGCGCCGGTGCAGGACACGACGAGCTCCCAGCGCCATCCATTCCAGCGCGGGGAGACCTCAAACTTGGCGCCGGGACCGCCCCGGCGCAGCTTGGACGCCAGAGGCAGGGCGTAGATCATCAGGGTTGAGGCCAGACGCGAGCTGCTGAGACGCCCGCCCTCGCTCGAGCCGTCGACACCCGAGGAGAGGGAGCCAACGAAGCTGGGGCCGTTCATTTCCATCTCGGATAAGGGTAGCGCGCCGGCCTATTGGACTCTTTAGACGCTGGCGGCGACGGCGCGGATCGCGGCCGCTGCGGCGTCGTAGCCCACGCGCCCGGTGTCAAGCGCCAGATCATAGTGGGAGACCTCCAGCCAGTCGTGGTTGTAGACCTGGCGGATGTAGGCCCTGCGGTTGGCGTCCACCTGCTTCACCCGGTGCCGGGCCGAGTCCTCGTCCAGGCCCAGATGCTCGCGCGTCCACGCCACGCGGGGCGCGATGCGGGCGTGCAGGAAGCAGTGCAGCGTGTGCTCCTGCTGCCCCAGCACGTAGCTGCCGCCCCGCCCCACGATGACCACGTTGCCCGTCCGGGCGGCTTCCCGGATGACCTCCTGACTGGCTCGCAGCACCGCCTGGCGCGTATCCGAGCCCAGCTCTCCGTAGGGGGGAGACCACGCCGCCTCGGGCACGGTCGCATAGTCCGCGGCCGCCGCTCCCAGCGCGCTCAGCACGCGGTCGAGCAGGCTGGCCGGTTCCTCCTCTCGTTGCTGCACCTCCTCGACCGGCAGGTCGAGTCGCCGCGCCACCTCCTCCCAGATCTTGCTGTCGATCAGCTCCAGGCCCATGGACTCGGCCACCATCCGGCCCACGGTCTCGCCCCCGGCACCGTAGGTGCGGGCGATGGTGATCACGGGCACCTTGAATACCTCCCCCTTGAGCGCTTCACGTCGTGATTGAAACCTATTCCAGGTAGTCGCGAAGCTTTTTCGAGCGCGAGGGATGGCGCAGCTTGCGCAGCGCCTTGGCCTCGATCTGGCGGATCCGCTCCCTCGTCACCCCGAATCGCTTGCCCACCTCTTCCAGCGTGCGCTGGTGGCCATCGATGAGGCCGAAGCGCAGCTGCAGGACCCGGCGCTCGCGCGGGGTCAGGGTGTCCAGGATGTCCTCAACCTCGTTGTGCAGCATGGTCAGGGAGGCGGCGTCCGAGGGGGAGGTCGCCTCTTTGTCCTCGACAAAGTCGCCGAGGTGCGAATCCTCCTCCTCGCCGATCGGAGTCTCGAGCGAGACCGGATCCTGGGAGACCTTGACGATCTCACGCACCTTGTCGGCGGTGATGCCCATCTCCTCGGCGATCTCGTCGTCGCTGGGCTCGCGACCCAACTCCTGGAGCAGGCGGCGCGAGACCCGGACCAGCTTGTTGATGGTCTCGACCATGTGCACTGGAATTCGGATGGTGCGGGCCTGGTCGGCGATGGCGCGGGTGATGGCCTGGCGGATCCACCAGGTGGCGTAGGTCGAGAACTTGTAGCCCTTGTGGTAGTCGAACTTCTCGACCGCCCGGATCAGCCCCATGTTTCCCTCCTGGATCAGATCCAGAAAGGACATGCCGCGACCGATGTACTTCTTGGCGATCGACACCACCAGCCGGAGGTTGGCCTCGGTCAGACGCTGCTTGGCCTCCATCGCCGCCACCACGCGCTCGTCCAGGCGCTCAGAGACCTCGTGGAAGAGCTCGAGGCGCTCGCGGTCCTGGGCTCCCGCGGCCTGAAAGGCGCGCTGGTAGATGGACTCGAAATGGGATCGGCCGGGCGCGGGCGGATTTGGATCCTCGCCCCGGAAGCGCTCCCGGCGCGCGCGCTCCTCGGCCTGGCGCAGCTCGAGCAGGCCCTTGGCCACGCCCAGGAGGTGGGCCGAGGACTGGAAGTCGTCGCTACCGTAGATTCCATCGAGGCGCTTTTTCAGTGCCGGCTGGGATGAGACCGACTGTTCTAGATCCCCGCGCAGTCGCTCGGGGTCCTTGAGCCGCCCGGCATCGTCCACCCGCTCCAGGCCGATCTTGTCCATCAGCGCTGGCAGCTCCTCGCTGGCCAGGAGCAGGGTGCGGAAAAGCCGCAGCTGCTGGCTGTCGTCGCGCCGGAGCACGATGTCGATCGCCTTGACTCGCTCGCTGCCATCGGGCAGGGTCAAAAGGTCGATCAGGATGTGGCCTCCGTAGCGGAGCCGGCCCAAGTTGTCCTTCATGTCGATGGAGTGTGAGATCAGCTGCTCGGTGGCGCCGCCGGCCTCGATGGCTCGGGCCAGGGTCACCTCGTCGGCCGCGGTGAGCAGGCTGACCCGGCCGATCTCCTTCAGGTACATGCGCACCGGGTCGTCGAGCGAGACCGAATCCATCATCTCGATCTCGGCCAGCATGTCCTCGTCGGGGTCCTCTTTCTCGTCGAACTCGCGATCTGAGTCGGAGACCTCGATCCCGATCTCCTTGAAGGCGGCGAAGATGCGAGTGATGTGGTCGGGCTCGGCGTCCAGGTCGGTGAATCCGTCGAGGACGTCGTCGGGGGTCAGGTAGCCCTGCTCCTTACCCTTGACGATCAGAGTCTCGGCCTGCTGCAACAGCAGGTCCTCAAACCTAATTTCGACCTTGTCCCTCGTCTTCCCCACCCTAGTCTCCAAGTTCAGCTCAGGGCGTGCGTCCGTCGAGCTGGCTCACGTACCGGGCCTCTAGGTCCGCCACTCTAAGTGAATCACCGGTCCGCTCCGCCTCGGCAAGATCCCTGATTATTGCTAATCTCCGCCGCTGACCGGCGGAGGCACGAATTTTCTTCACCACATCGTCGACGGCTGAATCCTCCAACGCCGGCGGCGGTGTCGCCCAGGCCCGGCGCACGAGGCGCTCCAGGGGCGCCGGGAAGCTCTCCAGGCGCCGGTTGAGCTCGGGCTCGCCGCCAGCTTCGAGCGCCTCCACCAAGCGTCCCAGGGCGGCCTGATCGTAATCCTCCAAGTCGTCCGAACCCAGGAGCGGGCGCACCCTGGGCAGGGCGTCGGGGCGGCAGGCCAGGACCTGGATCAGATAGCCGACCTTGGACGAGGGCACCCCCTGGTCGGCTCTGGCCTCGGACGCGGCCGCAGCTGGGAGCGAGCTCGGCTCCGAGCGCCCGCGCCGAGCCTCGGAGGCGGGGGCGCGGAGCACCACCAGGTGCTCGTCCACCCCCAGCCAGAGGGCGGAGTCGCGGCGGTAGCTCTCGCGCACGGCCGGGTCCTCGATCCGGGCCAGGACCTGGTTCACGTTGCGCAGGGCGAGCTCGAAGTCGGAGGGGCGGCGCGGATTGAGCCCCTTTATCACCTGCCGGAGCCAGAACTCCCAGCCCGGCTGGGCGAGGCGCTCGACCTCGCTCCAGCTCCCACCGCCGCGCAGGTATTCATCGGGGTCCTTGGCCCCCTCCAGCTCACCCACCCGGGTCCGCATGCCCTGGGCCGAGGCCAGCTCCACCACCCGGTAGCGCGCCCGGCGCCCGGCCTCGTCGCCGTCGAAGACCAAGAGCACCTCGTCGGTGAAGCGACGCAGCAGGCGCAGCTGATCCTCGGTGAATGCCGTGCCCGAGCTCGCCACCGCGTTGTCGACACCGAATCGATGGGCGACGATGACGTCGAACTGGCCCTCCATGAGCACGGCGTGGCCCGCGCGCTCGATGCCCGAGCGGGCCAGATCGAGACCGAATACCACCCGCCCCTTGACGTAGGCCGCGGTCTCCGGTGAGTTGAGGTACTTGCGCGGGTCCTGCGTCCCCACGGTGCGCCCGGTGAAGGCGAGCACCCGACCGGACTCGTCGCGGATGGGGACCAGCAGCCGCTCGGCGAAGAAGTCGCTGCCGTCGCCTCGCACCAGACCCGCCGCCCGCGCCTCGGGCAGGGAGTGACCCCGGCTCTGAGCGAAGGTGGCGAAGTTGCGGCCGCCAGGTGCGTATCCGAGCCCGAAGCGGGCCTGGGTCTGGGAATCGACCTCTCGCCGCCGCAGAAGCTCGCGTCCGGGCTCCCCGGCGGGGCTCGAGTTGAGCACGTATTCGTAGTACTGGGCCGCGAGCTGGTTCATCTCCAGTACCGCCCGCCGCGCCCGGCTGCGCTCCCGATCGGGGGCGCTCTCCTGGGCGAGCTCGATTCCGGCCAGCTCGGCCAGCTGGCCCAGGGCGCCGCGGAAGTCGGTCTTTTGAATCCGCTCCACGAAGGTGAACATGTCCCCACCCTCGTCGCAGCCGAAGCAGAACCAGGACTGCTTCTGCTCGTTGACGGCAAAGCTCGGCGTCTTCTCTTCGTGGAACGGGCAAAGGCCCACCCATTCGCGGCCCTGGCGGCGCAGCTTCACGTGCTCGCGCACCACGTCGACCAGATTCAGGGCAGCCTTGACCCGGGCGACGCTGTCGTCCTCCGGGCGCGGGGGCATGATGCCCGACTTTACTTCGAAGCCGACTCCCCCGCCGCCTTCTCTCTTAACGCCGCCTGGGCGGCTGCCAGCCGCGCCACCGGGACTCGAAAGGGGCTGCAGGAAACGTAGTTCAGTCTCAGCTCGTGGCAGAGCTGGATCGACTCGGGATCGCCGCCGTGCTCGCCGCAGATTCCGATCTCAAGGTCGGGCCGGCGCGCCCGTCCCTCGCTCACGGCCATCGCCATCAGCCGTCCCACCCCGTCGCGGTCGATGGTCTCGAAGGGGTTGGTCTTGAGCACCCTCTGATCCAGATAGCGGACCAGGAACTTACCCTCGGCGTCATCCCGCGAGTACCCGAACGTGGTCTGGGTCAGATCGTTGGTGCCGAAGCTGAAGAATTCTGCCTCGGAGGCGATCTCGCCCGCGGTCAGCGCGGCCCGCGGAACCTCGATCATGGTCCCGAACTTGTAGGCGACGGTGAGCTTCTGCTCGGCCTCGACCTCGCGCACCACGGGCTCGAGCTGGGCCTTCACCACCTTCAGCTCCTCCAGCGTGCTCACCAGCGGGATCATGATCTCGGGCCGCGGATCCAGGCCCTCGCGCACCAGCCCACAGGCGGCCTCCATGATCGCGCGCACCTGCATACGGGTGATCTCGGGGTAGAGGATGGAGAGGCGCACGCCGCGCAGCCCGAGCATGGGGTTGACCTCATGCAACTCCTCGACCCGGGTCCGGATCCGCTCCAGACGCTCCAGCTCCGAGGCGTCGGACCCGCTCAGGCGGAGCTCGGTGGTGCGCTCGACCAGCTCGTCGTAGCGGGGCAGGAACTCGTGCAGCGGGGGATCGATGAGCCGGATGATCACCGGGCGCCCCGACATCGCGCGCAGGATGCCCTCGAAGTCGCCGCGCTGGATCGGCAGCAGGCGTGCCAGCTCCCGCTCCCGGGCCTCGGTCGAGGAGGCCATGATCATCGCCTGCACGATGGGCAGGCGATCCTCCTCCATGAACATGTGCTCGGTGCGGCAGAGCCCGATGCCCTGGGCCCCGTTCTGAACCGCCTTGTCGGCGTCGCGAGGATAGTCGCCGTTGGCCCATACCTCGAGCTGACGGAACTCGTCCGCCCAGCCCAGCAGGGTCAGGAAATTCTCCGAGGGGATGGGCTCGATGGTCTCAACCGAGCCCAGATACACGTTCCCGGTGCTGCCGTCGATGGTGATCTCCTCACCCTCACGCACGGTTGCCGCTCCGACCTTGAAGCTGCGCTCAGCGAGGTCGACGTCGAATTCGGAGGCGGCCACGATGCAGGGCTTGCCCATGCCCCGGGCGACCAGCGCGGCGTGGCTGGCCGTGCCTCCGGTCGAGGTCAAAACGCCGCGGGCCTGGATCATGCCGTGGACGTCGGAGGGACTGGTCTCGATTCGGACCAGGATCACCGCCCGGCCCTGGAGCCCCCAGGCCTCGGCCGTGTCGGCGTCGAAGGCGGCGGCGCCGGTGGCCGCACCGGGCGATGCCGGCTTGCCGTGACCGATCGGGACCGACTTGGTGGCGGGGTCGATTCGGGGATGCAGGAGCTGCTCGATCTGGTCCGGCTGCACCCGCAGGACGGCCTCCTCGCGGCTGATCAGGCCCTCCCGGTTCATGTCGATGGCCGAGTTCACGGCCGCATCTCCGGTGCGCTTGGCGCTGCGGGTCTGGAGCATGTAGAGCTGGCCCCGCTCGATCGTGAACTCCAAGTCCTGGACGTCGCGGTAGTGCTGCTCCAGCTGTTCGGCGTAGCGCTCGAACTGGGCGTAAACCTCGGGCATACGACGCTTGAGATCGGCTATCGACTCGGTCTCGCGAATGCCCGCCACCACGTCCTCACCCTGGGCGTTGGCCAGGTAGTCGCCGTACAGCTCCTTGGCCCCGGTGATGGGATTGCGGGTGAAGGCGACACCGGTGCCGGAATCGTCACCCATGTTGCCGAAGGCCATCATCTGCACGTTGACCGCGGTGCCGAGGTCGTCGGAGATGCGCTCCTGGCGCCGGTAATCCCGCGCCCGGCGCCCGTTCCAGGACTCGAAGACGGCCTCCACGGCCTGACGCAGCTGCTCCTTGGGGTCCTGGGGGAAGTCCTGACCGGTCTGGGCTCGGTAGATCTCGTGGAAGCTCTGGACCAGCCGGGTCAGCTCCTCGGGGCCGAGCTCGGGATCGGTCTTCACCCCCGCCCGCGCCCGGGCCTGGGCCAGTTCGTGTTCGAACAGATCGCCGTCCAAACCCTTGGCGATCTTGCCGAACATCTGGACGAAACGACGCTCGGCGTCGAGGGCGAATCGGCGATCTCCGGTCAGCGCCGCCAGACCCTGCGCCGTCTGCGGGTTCAGGCCCAGGTTCAAGATCGTGTCCATCATCCCCGGCATCGAGATCGGGGCCCCCGAGCGGACGCTGACCAACAGCGGGTTGGCGGCGTCGCCGAATCCCTTACCGGTGGCGCGCTCGGTCTCGGCCAGGGCCGCCAGCACCTGCTCCCACATCCCCTCGGGGAAGCTTTTACCGGAGTCGTAGTAGGCCCGGCAGGCGGCGGTGGTGATGGTGAATCCAGGTGGAACCGGCATCCCGGCGCGCGTCATCTCGGCCACGCCGGCGCCCTTGCCGCCGAGCAGATCCTTCATCTCGGCGGAGCCCTCGTTGAAGAGGTAGACCCATTTGGTTGCGTTCTCTACAGCAGCCCTCATGGCTCAATAAAGTAGCGGCATCGCACCCCCTAATGTGGGCGGCCGCCCGGCGCGCGGGCGGGGACGGCGGCTACCGGCGGTCGCCTGGCGACGGCGCGCATCTCGTGCTTGCCCTAAAGCGCTGGGGGCCGTAGATTAGGCAGCGGCCCCGAGGGACACGTTCTGGGGGCGGCGGACCGGCGGCGACGCTGGGCCGACGCTTCAAGAGGCGGTTCGTCGGGGTCACTTTTTGTCCGGCTCACTCCTGCATGCGGGCGTCGAGGCGGTCGGCGAGCTCGGCGATCGGGACCCGCTCCTGGGCCATGCTGTCGCGTTCCCGCACCGTGACCGCAGCATCGTTCACGGTTTCGAAGTCCACCGTCACGCAGTACGGCGTGCCGATCTCGTCCTGACGGCGGTAGCGCCGGCCGATGTTGCCACCGGTCTGGTCGTACTCGACCCGAAATCGACGCCGCAGAAGCTCCTGCACCTGGCGCGCGGGGCCGATCAGCTCCTCCTTCTTGGACAGCGGCATGACCGCCACCTGGACTGGGGCGAGCTCGGGCTTGAGCTGGAGCAGGACCCGCGTCTCACCCCGCACCTCCTCCTCCCGGTAGGCGTCGATGAGAAGCGTGATCATGATCCGGTCCACGCCCGCCGCGGGTTCGATGACGAAGGGTAGATAGCGCTCGTTGCTCACCGGGTCGGTGTAGGTGAGGTCCTGGCGGCTCGCCTCCTGATGCTGCCGGAGGTCGAAGTCGGTGCGATTGGCGATGCCCTCGAGCTCACCCCAGCCGAAGGGGAACTCGTACTCGATGTCGCTCGTCGCCTTGGCGTAGTGGGAGAGCTCATCCGGCCCGTGGGCGCGGACGCGGATTCGGGCGGGGTCCAGTCCCAGGGTCTTTAGGTACCAGCGCCGGCGCTCCTCGATCCAGTGCTCATGCCAGGCCTCGTCCTCTCCCGGGGGCACGAAGAACTCCATCTCCATCTGCTCGAATTCGCGCAGTCGGAAGATGAAGTTGCCGGGCGAGATCTCGTTGCGAAAGCTGCGCCCCTGCTGGGCGATGCCGAAGGGGAGCCGGACCCGCATCGAATTGACCACGTTCTTGAAGTCGACGAACATGCCCTGCGCGGTCTCCGGACGCAGATAGACCTGCGCCGCCTGGTCCTCCACCGGACCGATGTAGGTCTTGAACATCAGGTTGAACTGGCGCGCCGAGCTCAGCGGACCGCCGCAGTCCGGGCAGCGATCGCCTTCCAAGTGATCGGCGCGCCAGCGCCGGTGGCAGCTGCCCAGGCAGTCCACCATGGGGTCGGTGAAGCCCCCCACGTGCCCGCTCGCCGCCCAGACCTGGGGATTCATGATGATCGAGGCCTCCAGACCCACCACGTCGTCGCGGAGCTCGACCACGTGCCGCCACCAGAGCGCCCGGATGCTGCGGCGCAGGGCCACGCCGTAGGGTCCGTAGTCGTAGAGCGCGTTGATGCCGCCGTAGATCTCGCTCGAGGGATAGACGAAGCCGCGGCGCTTGCACAGCGCCACCACCTTGTCCATGAGCTGGGAGGGATCGATGGTCATGGGACGAACCTCATCTGTCTTAGAAAGCGTAGGGAGCGCAGCTGGCGGTCGAGGTGATGCTCGAGCTGCGCCTCCAGCACCCGCTCCAAATCGGCCAGCAGGTCCGGCTCAAGTTTGAGGCGTCGGTAAAGATCGATGTCGGCCCGAGCCATGATGCGCAGCACCTTGATCACCGCCGCGTCCACCCGGACGGCCTCCTGGGGCGCGCAGGTCGAGCACAGAAAACCGCCCCCGGCGGGGGAGAACAGGTGGGGACGGTCCTGAAGCGGAGTCCGGCAACCGATGCACTCGCCGAGCTCGGGGGCGTAACCCAATTGATCGAGGGCGGCGAGCAGAAACCAGGCCGCGGCCGGGCGCGGCGGCCCCTGGGCCAGGTCGGCAAGCGCGAGCACGGTGAGCTCGAAGACGCCCTCGGCGGGGTGGCGGTCCTCGCTCACGCGATCGGCGACCTCGGCCACCAGGGCGGCGTAGGCGGTGCGCTCCAAGTCGGGGCCGATCCTGGGTCCGGGCAGCCGGACCGCCTGGGTCACGATGTCGAGGCTGCGCCCGCAAGCCAGCTCGACGTCGATCTGCGAGAACAGTTCCAGGGCCGAGCTCAGCCGGCTGGTGCTGCGCCGCACCCCCCGGGCCAGCGCGCCGACCTTGCCGTGGTCGCGGGTGAGCAGGGTGTAGATGCGATCCGCCTCACCGTAGTCGAGCTTGCGCAGGACCACGGCCCGGTCGCGGTAGGTGGCGATGTTTAGCTGTACCCGCCCTCGCTGGCGCCCCCGGGCGGGGGTGCCTCGAACCCGAATTCGATCAGCACGGTCGAGGGCCAGGGCTTCTGGGCCTCGAGCCGGACGGACCTGACCCTGCGATCCTGCACCTCCTCCACCGTCCAGTCCACCTCGCCGGTGCGGAACGTGGTTCCCGCCGACGGCACCTCGCCCAGGGTGGCCAGGACGTAGCCGCCGACCGAGTCGTAGTCCTCGCTCTCCTCGACCCCAAGGTCCAGGATCTCGTCCAGCTCGGCCATGGGGTGACGGGCGTCGACGACCGCGCTGGTGGTGCCGGTGATCTGGAGCAGGTCCTGCTCGGCCGCGTCGTACTCATCGCGGATCTCGCCCACGATCTCCTCCAGCAGGTCCTCCAGGGTGACCAGGCCCGAGGTGCCCCCGTACTCGTCGACCACGACCATCATGTGCACCTTCTCCATCTGCATCTGATGCAGGAGCTCGTCCACCTTCTTTTGCTCCGGGACGTGCTGGATGGGACGGGTCAGTCGGGCCAGATCAAAGGGCCGCTCGGGTTCGGCCAGAAGTTCCAGCAGGTCCTTGACGTGGATCAGTCCCACGATGTGGTCCAAGTCCCCGTCCATGATGGGCAGACGGGTCAGGTGGTGGCGGCGGAAGACCGCCACCACCTCGTCGCGCTGGAGCGAGCGATCGACGGCGGTGATGTCGGTTCGCGGGACCATGACCTCGCGCACCGCCTTGTCCCCGATCTCGATGATGCCGTGGATCATCTCCCGCTCCTCCTCTTCGATCACGCCTTGCTCCTCGGACACGTGGAGCAGCGTCATCAGCTCCTCCTCGGTCAGGTAGGGCGCGTGCGCCGCCCGGCCCCCGGTCACCGCCCGGGCCAGGGCGGTGGTGACCCAGAGCACCGGCCGGAAGACCTCGGCCAGGGTATCCACCGGCCCGGCCGCGAGCAGGGCCACGCTCTCGGCGTGGCGAATGGCCAGCGACTTGGGGGTGACCTCGGCGAATATGAGCAGGAACACACTGAGCACGAGCGAGGCCGCCAGGGTGCCTCCAAAGCCCCAGGCGGCGGGGAGAAAGTGCAGGCTCAAGAGGGTGGCCGAGACGCTGGCCACGATCAATGCCACGGTGTTGACCACCAGGACGGTGGAGAGAAACCGGTTCGGATCCTGCTGCAGGTGGTGCAGGACGCGGGCCGAGCGGCTCCCCTCCTCGGCCAGGTGGCGGATCCGGATCCTGCCCACCGAGGTCAGCGCGGTCTCCGTGGCCGAGGCCAGGGCGGAGAGCACGACGCAGACGATCAGGAGGGCGGCGTCCCCCCCCACGGTGGGGCTCATGGACTACCTGAAGAGCTCGCTGACGCTTCGATTCTCGTGCACCCGGACGATGGCCTCGGCCAGCAGCGGAGCGATGCTGAGCACGGTCAGCGGCGGCCCCAACTTGTCCTCGGGGACCGGGATCGAGTTGGTCACGACCACCTCGTCGACCGGTGCCTCGCGCAGGCGCTGCACGGCGCCGGCGGTGAGCACGGGGTGGGTGCACGCGATGATTACGCTGCGCGCCCCGTGCTGCCGCAGCGAGCGCGCCACCTCGACCATGGTGCCCCCGGTCGAGATGATGTCCTCGACCACCACGCAGTCCCGTCCCTCCACCTCGCCCGCCATGTCCAGGATCTCGGAAACCTCCTCCCGCGGGCGGCGCTTGTAGACGAAGACCAGGGGCGCGTTCAAGAGCCGCGCCATGGCCTCGGCTCGCTTGGCCCCCCCGGCGTCGGGCGCGACCACGGTGCAGGCCCCCAGTTTCAGCGAATTGACGTGGGCGGCCAGGATCTTGTGCGCGCTCAGGTGGTCGGTGGGAACGTCGAAGAAGCCCTCGATGGCGTCGGCGTGGAGGTCCATGAGCAGAAGCCGGTCGGCGCCGGCCAGGGTCACGAAGTTGGCTATCAGCTTGGCCGTGATCGGCTCTCGAGGCTGCGACTTGCGCTCCTTGCGGGCGTAGCCGTAGTAGGGGATGACGGCGGTCACCCGCCCGGCCGAGGCGCGGCGCAGGGCGTCGAGGATGATCAGCAGCTCCATCAGGTTCTCGTTGACCGGATGGCAGGTGGGTTGGAGCACGAAGCAGTCGTGCCCGCGCATCGATTCCTGGATCTTGACGTCGATCTCCCCGTCGCTGAAGCGCGCCACCCGGGGATCGGTCAGGGCCACCCCCACCTCGTTTGAGATGAGGCGAGCCAGATCTAGGTTGGCCGAGCCCGAGATGAGTTTCAACTCACCCCAGGGCGAGGCGTCCTCACGCGCGAATTCGACCGCCGTCTGCAGTCTGCCAATCATGGGTCGCCGCCGCCTCCCTTAGCCTCGCGCTTTAAAACCCGGGCCGGCATTCCAACCGCCGTCGCCCCCTCGGGTACGTCTCGCGTCACCACCGAACCGGCCCCGGTCCGGCCCCCACGCCCCACCCGGACCGGGGCTCGGAGCATGGTGTCGACGCCGATGAAGGCGCCGTCTTCGATCACGGTCTGGTTCTTGTTCACGCCATCGTAATTGGCCGTGATTGTCCCCGCTCCGATGTTTACGTCTTGACCCACCTCGGCGTCCCCCAGGTAGGAGACGTGGGGCACCCTGCTGCCCCTCCCCACCCGGCTGCGCACGAGCTCGGCGAAGCTGCCCACGTGCACCCGCTCGCCCAGGTGGGTGCCCGGCCGCAGCTTGCTGAAGGGACCGCAATCGGAGTCGGATCCGATCGAGCTCTGGCGCAACCAGGCGTGGTCGATGCGGACCCGATCGCCGATCTCGCAGTCGCCGACGTCGGCAAAGGGTCCGATGACGCAGTCAGATCCGATCCGGGTCTGACCCAAAAGTCGGGTGAAGGGCTCCAGAACCGTGTCCTGGCCGACCACCACGCCGGCGTCGACCCAGGTGCTGGCGGGGTCGGTCACGCTCACCCCCGAGAGCATCAACTCCTCCAGCAGGCGGCGCCGCAAGCAGGCCTGGGCCCGCGCCAGCTGGATCCGATCGTTGATCCCGATGAGCTCGTCGGGGTCCGCAGCCGTGACCACCTCCACCTCCGCCAGGTGACCGAAGACGTCGGTCAGGTAGAGCTCGTGGGCCTGGTTATGGGGCTCAAGTCGGGCCAGGGCCGCCCACAGCGGTGGCCCCGAAAAACAGTAGACGCCGGCGTTGATCTCCGCGCTCGCGAGCTCATCGGGCCCGGCGTCGCGGTGCTCGACGATGCGCTCAAATCGCCCCTTGGGGTCGCGCTGGACCCGGCCGTCGTCGCGGCTGGGGTCGTGGACGCTGAGCAGGGCGGCCTCGGCGCCCGATTCCAGCTGCCGCTGCGCGAGCCCGCGCAAGGTGGAGGCGCGGATGAGCGGGCTGTCGGCGTTCATCACCAGCACCCGTCCCGCGCTCAAGGCCTCCTCGCCCACGCTGCGCAGGGCGTCCCCGGTGCCTCGGGCCTGTTCTTGACGAACGGTGTGGCAGCGCCCGGCGAGGTGATCTTGGATCTCACTCCCGCGCGCCGGTACGACCACCGTCACCCGGCCCGGCGTAACCTCCGAACAGGTCGCCAGCAGGTGATCGATCATGGCCCGGCCGGCCAGAGGATGGAGCACCTTGGGTCGACGGGAACGCATCCTGGTTCCAGAACCGGCGGCTAGGATGACGGTGGAGAGTGGTATGTCACTCAAATGGCTGTCCCCGCTAGGGTGAGGCGAATTATAGGGGCCGGGACCCTGGGGCTCGGCGTGCTTCTGCTCGCCGCCTGCGCCCCCCCGATCGCCCCCGTCCGTCCTGCTCCGAGCTCGGCCGCGCGCATCGCCTCGCCCAGCGCCGCCCCACTGCCGGCGGCGATCTGGGTCCTGAGCCCCCTGGGTCTGAACCTGCGTTCGCAGCCCGATCCCAACGCGGCCGTCCTGACCACCTTGAGCTGGGGCTCCAAGCTGCGGGTGTTGGGATCGCTGCCCGCCTCCGCCTCGGGCCCGGGTTGGTTCCAGGTCAGCTACGCCGCCGCCGCCCAGAGCGGCTACGTGAGTTCCGACCCGAGCCTGGTCACGAGCCTTGACGTCAGCCAGCACGTGGAGTCGACCTCGGGCTACTCAAATCTTTTCCCAAGTGATTGGGGCCTGGAGCCGGGCAACCCCGCGGTCATGGCGACGCCACCCAGTCAGGCCCTGGGCAAAAGCCTCCTGATCCAGACCGCGCCCACGCTGGCCGGACTCATGTCGGCTCCCGCCTCGGCCTCCACGGTGGTGCGACAGGAGTCCCCGGTGCTGGTCTACGGCCAGACCACCTACCTCACCGTCTACCGCCTGAGCTCGGGCGACTTTGAGTTCGTGGTCCGGGCCCAGTTCAGCTCCATGGCCATGCTCTTCGACTTTAAGCAGCCCGCGGCGGCGGGCTCGGACACGACCCTGTTCAAGACCCTGCTGGCGAGCGTGATCGTGCCCTAGGAGGGGTGAGCACGCCCCCGGGTGCGAGCCACCAGCTGCTCATGGGCGTCGAGCTCGATGCGATCGTCGAGAGGTTTGAGGGGACCTCCCAGCGCCTGCGCCAGGAGGTAGTCGGCGAGCTGGGGATTCTTGGGCAGCAGGCTGCCGTGCAGGTAGCTGCCGATGATGCTGCCGCAGATCGCGCCCTCCCCCCGGTCGTCTCCGTTGTTGCCCCCGCCCACGATGACCCGGGCCAGAGGCCGGGCCCGGGGACCGAGGTGGGTGCGCCCGCTGTGATTCTCGAATCCAACCAGGGTGCTGGGGCTGAACCCCAGGGCGGGGTCCGCCTCCGCCAGCACGTCGCCGATCAGGCGCGTGGGCCCGGCCACGGTGTGGGCGTCGATCAGGCCCAGGCCGGGCAGCCGCTCGCCCTCTGAGGTCAGGTAGTGGTGGGCCAGGAGCTGGTAGCCGCCGCAGACCGCGAGGATGGGTACCCCGCGCTGAGCGGCGTCTGCCAGCAGGGCGGCCTTGTGCTCGATCAGATCGCCATAGACCAGCGACTGCTCTTTGTCCTGGCCCCCGCCGAAGAAGATCAGGTTGGCCGCGGCGAGCTCCGGCTCCGCCCCCAGTCCGGCCCTCAGCACCCGGGCCTGGATGCCACGCCAGAGGGCGCGCTGGGTCAGCGCCAGAACGTTGCCCCGGTCGCCATAGATGTTCATCAGGTCGGCGTACAGCCAGCCCACGACGAGCTCGCTCACGACGCCCAGAAGGGGCGCAGCCAGCCCCGCTTGACCAACACTCGGTGCATCTCCAAGAGCGCGGTATAGGTGAGCAGGATGTATCCCTGCGATCCCGGCGGGGTGACCTCGAGGAGACGATCCAAAGCTCTCTCCAAGGAATCCTGGGCGGGCTCGCACGCCACCCCCGCGTACTTCATGCGCAGCGCCAGGTCGCGGCCGCGGCGGCCGGCCGGGATCACCGCTTCGGGGCGCGAGGCCAGAATCTCAAAGTCCACGTCCCAGATCCAGGAGACGTCGGTGCCGTCCGCCACGCGATCGTTGAGGGCGATCAGAAAACGTCCCTCCTGCGCCCCCGCCGCCTCCCGCAGGATCTCATTGAAACCGGTCGGGTTCTTGGCCAGCAGAAGGGTGAAGGATCTACCTCCCTGGCTGAAGCGCTCCTGGCGCCCGAAGGCCGGTTGGGCGCGCGCCAGGCTCGCCCTCGCCCGAGCCGGATCGATTCCGAGCTGGCTTAGGGCCGCCACCGCGGCGGTCAGGTTGTAGGCGTTGTAGAGCCCGCCCAGGGGCAGAGCAAAGCTCTGGCCGCCGATCTGGAGTTCGAGCGACTCGAGCCCGTGGCGCACGATCGAGGTCGCCGTGATTTGGGGTGTGGGGCGCTCGAAGTCCCCCCCCGGGCAGCGCCAGTGACCGTTGTGACCGACGTAGACGGCGCTGAACGCGAGCCCCCGGCCGCAACGGGGGCAGGTGCGCGCGTCGGCCGCGTGGGGGAGCTCGGGAGCGGAGACCGAAGCGTCGTCGAGGCCGTACCAGAGCGGGGGCCGGTCCAGCCCGAGCCCGATCTGAGCCACCCGCGGATCGTCCGCGTTGAGCACCGCCTGGGCCGAGAGGGGGAGCCGACCCAGGGCGCGCTGAATGGTGAGCGCGAGCTGCTCCAACTCGCCGTAGCGATCGAGCTGGTCACGGAACAGGTTGCCCACCACGACCACCCGGGGCCGGATCTCATCCACGGCCTGGGGGAGAACGGCCTCATCGACCTCAAAGACGCCGAAGTCGGCTTTCAGTCCACCCCCCCAGCCCGCCGCCCCCAGGGCCGCCGCGGTCGCCCCGTAGATCATGTTGGCACCCGCTCGATTGGCGACCACGCGCGCGGGCAGAGCCGCCAGCGCCTCGGCGATGAGGCGCGCGGTGGTGGTCTTGCCGTTGGTCCCGGTGACCACCACCGAGCCCGAGCCGAGCTCGGCTGCAAGGCGGGTCAGCACCCCGGGATCGATCGCGCGGGCCACGTCGCCGGGAAAGGTCGTGCCACCCCCGCGCCGGGTCAGGCGCGACAGCGCGCCGACCGTCTTGCCCGCCACCACCGCCGCCCGGCTGCGCATCATGCCCACGCTCCAAGGCCTCGGTAGAGTCCACTCCAGGGCGCCAGCCGCTCCACCCGAAGGCGCTCCCCCTCGGCCTCCTCGGGAGTTTTGAAGGCGCGGTAGAAGGCCGATCCGCTGCCGCTCATGGACCAGTGGGCTCCCAGTTCGCGGGCGAACTCCAAAAGCCTCGGCTCGACCGTCAGCGCCGCCCGCAGCAGGTGGTTGGTCCCCTCCCCCCCGACCTCGTCCCAGGCCGCGTAGACCTCGGCTGTGGAGAGGCCAAATCCCGGCCACGCCAGCAGATACCAGCCCGGCTCAAAACCCAGAGGCGAGAGGATCTGACCCCGGTCCAACCCCAGCTGGCGCCCCCCCGACAAAAAGAAGGGGACGTCGGCTCCGAGCCCGGCCGCGACCGGCTCCAGGGCCAAATCGAGGCCATGGATCTGGGCCATGAGGCGGAGCGCGGCGGCCGCGTCCGAGCTCCCTCCGCCCAATCCGGCGCCGACCGGGATCCGCTTTTCGAGTCCGAAAAGCGTGGGTAGGTTCCTCTGGCTCCGCTGCTCCAGGGCCGCCGCCGCGCGCAGCACGAGGTCGTCGGTGGTCCCTCCTACGAGCTCGGTCCGCGCGGCCGGCTCGGCCCAGATCAGGTCGTGCAGGGACACGGCCTGCAGGACCGTTCGGACCAGGTGCTGCCCGTCCCCGGTCGAACCCAGGACGCTGAGCTCCAAGTTGAGCTTGGCGTGGGCGCCGAGGGCCAGCTTCAATCGACCGGCCGCAGGCCCCGTTGGTAGCGCAGACGGTTCTCGCGATAGCGCTGCGCGGGCTCGCTCGCCCAGCGCGCCGATGACCCTGAAAGGGGCTTTTTCACCAGCGCTGGAACCCCGGCCGCGAGCATCCCCGGGGGCACCTCCTGTCCCTCGGTCAGGACCGAGCCTGCGGCCAGCATGGAACCGGTCCCAAGGCGGCTGCGCTGGAGCATGATGGCGCCGGTGCCCACGGTGGATCCGTCTTCGATCACGCAGCCCTCGATGCACGCCACGTGCCCGATCGTGACCCCGGCTCCGACCTGAGTGGGCAGACCCTGGGCACAGTGAATGACCGCCCCGTCCTGGACGTTGGAGCCGGCCCCGATCTCGATCCGAGCCTGGTCCCCGCGGAGCACGGCGCCGAACCAGATGCTGGCCTCGGCGGCAACCACGACGTCGCCGATGAGCACCGCGGTGGGCGCGACAAAAGCGCTGGGGTGGACCTGAGGGCTGCGCCCGTCGAGCTCGAAGAGCGGCATTGGCCCTATAATCCTAGACTCGTGCTCAGCTCCCACCTCAGGACGACCCATGGCTAACATCCCTTCCTCCAAGAAGGACGCTCGGCGTAGCGCCGAGCGAGCCCTAAAGAATCGCTCGGTCAAGTCGGCGGTTAAGACCAGCGTGACCAAGTTCCGGCGCGTCGTCGCCCAGGGCGAGACGAGCGGGGCTCAGGAGCTGGCCGTGGCCGCGGTCTCCGCCCTCGATCGGGCCGCGTCCAAGGGCATCCTGCACGCCAACAATGCGGCCCGGCGCAAGGCACGCGTGATGCGTCGGCTGGGACAGATGGGCGAGGTTGAGGCGCCGGCTCCCAAGTCCAAGGCCGCTCCCAAGTCCAAGGCCGCTCCCAAGTCCAAGGCCGCTCCCAAGGCCAAGGCCGCTCCCAAGGCCAAGGCCGGCACCGCGCGCGCCGCCGCCGGGTCCACCACCAAGACGACGCGCAGCCCCAAGACCACCAAGTAGGTCTTCCACCGGCGCCTAGAGCCTGGTCAGGGCGACCCGCAAGCCCCATTCGGCGTCGATCTGCCCCGATTTGACCTTCCACTCATAGTCCAGCAGGGCTTCAAGTCCAGCCTCCAATCGCTCCGGTTCGGTCCGGCGCGCCGCCTCGTAGGCCTTTTGAACCACGAACGGATGCTGGCTGAGCTCCCCCTGGACCTGAGCCAGGGACTCGCCCCGGCGCTGCCGGGTGGCCACCTCCAGCACCAGGGCCAGATGCCGGGCCAGGCGAAACGAGATCGCGGTCGGCGATTCCGATCCGAGCAGCGAGTCGAGCGTGCGCATGCTGTCGGCTCCCGGGACCGGGACGATGCCGTCGGTGAGATTGAAGATGTCGCCCTCGCGCCCTGCGACCAGCAGCTCGGCGATCGAGGCCGGGTCCAGCTCGTGTCCTCCGGCGCGGTACGCGGCCAACTTTTGGAGCTCGGAGTCGATCACCCCGAGATCGGGAATCGCGCCCTTGACCAGACTCGCGGCCGCCAGCGCGGGAAGTCCGTAGGCGCGGGTGCGCTCCCGAATCCAATCCGCCAGCTGGCGCGGCTTCAGCCGGCCGTGTTCGCTCACCTGTCCCCCCGCCCGCTTGACCGCCTTCACGAGCTGGCTCGAGGCACGCACGGGGCCGGCCACGGTGATAAGGAGCCGGGTGCTGTCGGCGACGAAGTCGAGCGCTGGGGCCAGGGAGTCGGCGCGCCGGGGAGGGACGGAGCGCACCACCACCACCCGGTGGGGATCGAGGAAGGGGGCCTGCATCACGGCGTCGCGGAGATGGTCGGCGCCGGCGGCGGGATCGAGGATGTCGAGCCCGAAATCCGAGACCAATCCCTGGCGCCAGCCGGCCAGGATCTTCGTCCCCTGTTCCTGGACCAGGAAGCTCTCCTCGCCGTGGATCAGGTGGATGGTGGTCGGCTCGCTCACCTCGGGCACGATCCTAAACGGTGCGTCGGCGAGGGCGCGGTACCCTAGCCCACGCTGCGATTGGGGCGTGGCCAAGTGGTAAGGCTGGGGACTTTGGATCCCCGATCGAAGGTTCGATCCCTTCCGCCCCAGCAGCTCTCAACCGGCCGCGGACACGAACTCGAGGCGGTTGCCGACCGGGTCGTGGGCGTAAAAACGCGAGCGTCCGGGCAGATTATCGTCCCACCCCACCTCGACCCCGGCCCGCTCCAGGCGCTGGGCCAGCCGGTCGAGGCGATCGAGCGCCAGCGCCGGGTGGGCCTTGAGCGCGGGCCGGAAGTCCAGCTCAACTCCAAGGTGCAGCTGGAGCCCGGAGCCCTGCAGCCAGAGGCCCCCGCGGGCCGCCAGGGGCTCGGGCTTTTGTACCTCGCGCAGACCCAGGAGCCCAACGTAGAAGGCGCGGCAGGCGTCCTCGGAGGCCGGTGGGATGGCGAGCTGAACGTGGTCCCAGCGGTACTCGAATTCATCCTCCATGGTCCCATCGTAGTGAGCCGGGAGAGCCGCCCGGGCTAGATCTCGGCCAGCCAGCCGGCCAGCGCCGTCGAGGCCTGGATCTGCTCAGCCGCACCGACGCCGAACCAGGGCACGCCGAGCGATACCTCGTCGACGACGGGGGCCCAGCGCTCCAGGCCCTGGGCGAGCTCGCTCGCGTCCCGGGCCACGATCACCCCCAGCTCGCCCGCAGCGCGATCAGCCAGGATGGCCGCGGCCGATTTGAGCCGGCCCCCGCGGGTCAATTCCCCGACCTCGTCGATGAGCCCGCTCAGACCCAGGTGGGCCATCACTCGGGCGTAGGCGGGAACCGCGTAGGGAACCAGCTGCATCGCCGCCTGCTCCAGGCTCGAGGCCACGACCAGCTGCACCGATATGGGCGGCGCCTCGCGCCCGGCCTCGGCCGCGCCCCGGGCCAGCTCCGGCCGCACCACCTCCTCCAGGTAACCCGGAGTGCTGAACGGGTGGGCGATCAGACCATCGGCGACGCGTCCACAGACGCGGGCCATGTGCGGATTCACCGCTGCCAGCCGGATCGGCGGATCGGACGGCGGATCCAGATCGGGACCGGTGTCGAGCGCCGGGCGGCGGATCGCGTAGAACTCCCCCCGGTGCCCACCGTAACCATGCCGGTAGGCGGCAAAGCAGGCTCGCACCGCGGTCACGTATTCGGCCATCCGCGCCGCGGGATGCTCCGCCTGAACCCCAAAGCGAGCCCTGAGCAGGGCCGCGACCTGCGTCCCCAGCCCCAGGGTGAAGCGCCCCCCACTCCAGCTCTGCAGGTCCCACGCCGAGGCTGCCGTGACCGTGGGCGAGCGCGCGAAGGCGACCGCCACCGCGGTCCCCACGCCCACGCTGACCGAGCCGGCGACGGCGGCCGCGGCGAGCACGAATGGATCGCGGCGCACGTCCGGGACCCAGATCGCGCCCGCCCCGCCGATCTCGGCCAGGTGGGCCAGTTCGATTGCCTGCTGCGGGGTCGCAGCCGCCGGCAGGTTGAGACCCGGCCGGCCCCAAGGACTCAATCGGGCTGGGGAACCAGGTTCAAGAGCCGGTCGGGAACGAAGATAACGCGCGCCGGCGGCCGCCCCTGGCCCAGCGCCCGGAGCACCGACTCGGACTTGAGGGCATGGGCCAGGACCTGGTCCTGGGTGCTTCCCTGTGGCACTCTGAGCCGCTCGCGGACACGCCCGGCCACCTGCACCACCAACGTCACCTCGGGCTCGAGCGCCGCGGAGGGATCGAAGGCGGGCCAGGGTTGCTCGATGCAGAGGCCGGATTGTCCCAGGCGCTGCCAGAGCTCGTCGGTGATGTGGGGCGCCATCGGGTGGAGGAGGAGGAGGAATGTGCGCAGGGCCTCCTCGAACACTCCCGAGGTCGCTCCGCCCGAGCGGAGATGGGCTTCGAGGGCATTGCCGAACTCCATCAGCGCCGCCACCGCGGTGTTGAAGTGAAAGCCCTGGTAGTCCTCGCTGATCCGCGCCACCGCCTGATGGCGGCGGCGCTCGAGCACCGAGGGGTCGGCGCTCCCCGCTCCGGCAAAGGACTCCGGCTCCAGGGCCAGGCGCCACACCTTGTGCAGAAAGCGCACCGGACCGGCGAGGGCGGCGTCGGTCCACTCCGCATCCTCCTCGGGGGGTCCGATGAACATCTCGTAGACCCGGCCCGCATCCGCCCCCTCACGCGCCACCAGGTCGTCGGGCGCGACCCCGTTGCCGCGAGATTTGCTCATTACCTGGCCCCCGCGCTTGACCATGCCCTGCGTGAACAGGCGCTCGAACGGCTCGCTGGCCGCGGTGCGCCCGGCGTCGTGGAGGATTTTTTGAAAGAAGCGCGAATAGAGCAGGTGGAGGATGGCGTGCTCGACGCCGCCGGTGTATTGATCGACCGGCATCCAGCGATCTGCGAGAGCGCGATCGAAGGGCTGGGATCGGTCCTTGGCGCTGGTGTAGCGCAGGAAATACCAGCTGGAGTCGATGAAGGTGTCCATGGTGTCGGTCTCGCGCCGGGCCGGGGACGAGCAGGCCGGGCAGGGCACCTGGTACCACTCGGGCTGGGCGGAGAGCGGTGCGTATCGCTCGGGCAGCAGCACTGGGAGCTCGCCGCGGGGGACGGGGACGATGCCACAGCTGGGGCAGTGGACCACGGGGATCGGGCAGCCCCAGTAGCGCTGGCGGGAGACGAGCCAGTCGCGGAGCCGGAACTTGGTCGCCCGACGGCCCAGTCCGCGCGCCCCCAGATCGTCGGCCAGGCGCTCGAACCCGCGCTCGAAGTCGAGCCCGTCGTAGCGCCCGCTGTGAACCATGGTTCCGTGCTCCAAGAAGGCCTCCTCGAGCTCCCCCTGGGGGCCCTTGGGGCCCACGATCACCTCGCGCACGGGTAGACCAAACTGGCGCGCGAAGGCGAAGTCACGGCTGTCGTGGCCGGGCACGGCCATGATCGCGCCGGTGCCATAGGTCATGAGGACGTAGTCGGAGATCCAGACCGGCACCCGCTCTCCGTTGACCGGGTTGATGGCCACGGCACCGGTGTCGACTCCGGTCTTGTCGCGCTCGGTGGAGAGGCGTTCGATGTCGGTCTGGGTGCGACTGCGCCCCACGTAGGCCGCGACCTCCGCCGCCCGATCGGGCCGGGTGATGCGATCCAAAAGCGGGTGCTCGGGCGCCAGCACCATGAAGGTGACGCCGTAAAGCGTGTCCGGGCGGGTGGTATAGATGCTGAGGCGCTCACCGGGATGGCCCTCGAGCTCGAAGTCGACCTCGAGACCGCGACTGCGGCCGATCCAGTTCTGCTGCATGACGCGCACCTTCTCCGGCCATTCCCCGAGCAGCGCCAGGTCGTCTAGTAGACGGTCGGCGTACTGGGTGATGGCCAGGAACCACTGCTCCAGGTCGCGCCGCTCCACCGGGGTCTCGGGATGGCGCCAGCAGCAGCCGTTGATCACCTGCTCGTTGGCGAGCACGGTCTGATCGATCGGACACCAGTTGACCGGGGCCATGGCGCGGTAGGCAAGCCGGCGCTCGAGGAAGAGCAGGAACAGCTCCTGGGTGAACTGGTAATAGTCGGGCGCGCACGTGGTCACCTCGCGCGCCCAGTCGTAGAGCACCCCCATCATGCCGAGCTGCTCTTTGGCCCGACCGATGTTGGCCCGGACCCAGCCCTCTGGATGGATCCCCGCCTTCATGGCCGCGTTCTCGGCCGGGAGGCCGAAGGCGTCCCAGCCGAACGGATTCAAGACCTCGAATCCGCGCATGGTCTGGTAGCGCCCGATGAGATCGCCGATGACGTAGTTGCGCATGTGACCCATGTGCAGATCCCCGCTCGGATAGGGAAACATGACCAGGTTGTAGAACTTGGGCCGGCGCGAGCTGTCGTCGGCTCGCATCACGCCCCGTTCCGCCCATTCCCGCTGCCAGCGGGCCTCAATCTCCTGTGGCACGTAGCCGTGCCTCTCCGCGCCCCGCATGTGAGCTGAAATGGTAGCGTCGGCGTCCATGGACAACCTTTACGCCCCCTGGCGCATGGAGTTACTGGAAGGCGAGAGGGAGCCCGGCTGTCTGTTCTGCCGGGCCGGGGCCGGCTCCGACGGGGCCGACTCCCTGGTCGTGACCGTGGGGCGCTCGAGCCTGGTGATGCTGAATCGCTATCCGTACAACCCGGGCCACCTGATGGTCGCCCCGCTCCGCCACACCGCCGAGCTGGGGGAACTCACCGAGCCCGAGACCTTGGAGCTGTTCGGCCTGGTCGCTCGCTGCACCGGGATCCTGCGCCGTCTGATGGCGCCGGACGCCTTCAACGTGGGCTTGAACCTGGGCCAGGCCGCGGGCGCCGGCATCGTCGACCACCTCCACGTGCACGTGGTCCCGCGCTGGTCGGGGGATACCAATTTCATGCCCGTCCTGGCATCCACCAAGGTCATTCCAGAGCACCTGGCCAGCACCCGGGAGAAGCTGCTCGCCGCTTTTAAGGCGGAGTGATCAGGCGCCCAGCGACAACGCTGGCCACCACCCGACCGGCTTTGACCACGGTCAGGTCGCAGAGCCGACCGGGATCCAGCGATCCCAGCCTGGCCTCCATGCCCACGGCGTAGGCCGCCCCCCAGGTGTAGGCCTTAAGGGCCTGGTCGGGGCTGAGGGCGAGCTCGGGATGCCAGGCCACCTGAGCCCGCCAGTCCACAGCCGTGCTGAGGCCGAGGAGGGGATCGGCGCTCTCCATGGGCGCGTCGGAGCCGAAGGCGAGCTGGGTCCCGGAGCGGGCCAGAGCCCCCCACGCGTACATGTCGGCGCCCCGGCCCGACCATCTGGCTCGAGCCAGTTCACGATCGGAGCGCGCGTGCACGGGCTGCATCGAGGCGATCACGCCCAGGGGTGCGAATCGGTCCCGGTCTCCCGCCTCCACCAGCTGCGCGTGTTCTATCCGCGGCCGCCATCGGGGATGGGCCCCGCGCCAGGGGGCGAAGGCGTCGAGGGCACGCCGGACGGCGCCGTCCCCGATCGCGTGCAGCGCCAGGTTTAATCCCGAGCTGGCGATTTGGCGTGTCAGCCGGATGAGGTCGGACTGCTCGGTGACCACCATCCCCCCGCCCGCGAGCAGTTCGGCCGTGTCACTGCCCAGGGTGCCGTCCAAAAAGGCCTTCACCCCCCAAAGGCGCAGGCGCTCGTCACCCCAGCCCGAGCGCATCTGGAGCCGAATCAACTCAGGGAGGAGATCGATGGGCGCAAACCAGCTCACCCGCAGCCTCAGCCGGCCCCGCTCCTGCAGACGCTG
>Ga0307374_10000946_pt1 | contig 54666 bp, 54 predicted proteins | sample OX3MG_FD_202532 | JGI IMG/M metagenome (GOLD analysis project Ga0307374, IMG submission 202532) | Soil microbial communities from Risofladan, Vaasa, Finland - OX-3 | ecosystem: Environmental > Terrestrial > Soil > Coastal area > Acid sulfate soil | place: Finland: Risofladan, Vaasa | collected...
ATCGCAACCGCTGCGGGATCAGAGCACGCACGAGTGCATGGACCACCAGGCGCAGACGATCGCAGGAAAGCGTGGCGGAACGCCGTCGGTCGTAGTAGAAAGAGCAATGGAGGAGGTGTGATACTATGGCACAAAAGAAGAACCTGAGTAGCCCGATTACGAGGGCAAGATAAAGGCCTGCGGCACCGCCTGATCCGAACGGCCGCGATTTGGGTGTCTGCACATTGGGTTATCGACTGCGGTCACCGTGCCGACGTCTCGCGACGAGGCACGGCAACCGCGTGCCACGTCCGCTTCCATCTGCGCATTTTCGCAGTGCTACCAAGGCTCCTTCGCGAGCGGCCGGTTTGCCATCAGTCTCGGAGCATGGCTCGCCCCGACGATGACCCGCGCCTTCGTCCACGCCTCGGCCGCACGCGCAGCCGGGACCATCGACGGGTGTTGGCAGCGACGCAGATCAAGCGCGCGATCTCGCGGGCGGGTGCGCTGGCCCGGGTGACCGGCGGGCCACCGCCGACCGGCGCACGGCATCTTGCCGACCTCCCGGCCAAGCGCGGCAGGGGCGCGGCCTTCGCGCGCGGGCGAGCGGCCTCACCACGGGGCTGGTCGCAGGCGCAGCCGGGTGCACGCCGTGTCGTCGTCAAGGCGCGCTACGTTCCGATGCGCGCCGGGAGCCGCGCGGCGGCAGTGCATCTGCGCTACCTTCAGCGCGACGGTGTCACCCGCGACGGTTCCCCCGGTCAGCTCTACGCCGCCGCAGCGGACCGCGCCGATGGCCGCGCCTTTCTCGACCGATCGGAGGGCGACCCGCGTCAGTTCCGCCTGATCGTTGCCGCCGAGGACGGCGGGGAGCTGTCCGACCTCCGCGCCTTCACCCGTGATCTGATGCGGCAGGTCGAGCAGGACCTCGGCACCAAGCTGGACTGGGCGGCCGTCGATCACTTCAACACCGCCCACCCGCACACCCACATCGTCATCCGCGGCGTTGATGAGGCCGGCGAGAACCTGGTGATCGCCGGGGCCTATCTGGCCCACGGCATCCGGGAGCGCGCCTCGGAGCTGGTCACCATCGAGCTCGGCCCCGAGAGCGCGATGGAACGGCAGGCCAAGCTCGCGCGCGAGATCGACCAGGAACGACTGACCCGGATCGACAGAGCGCTGTTGCGCGAGGCCGGCGACGCGGCAGATGAGGTGATCGACCTCCGCCCTACCGCCGAGGAGCAGCGCTCCGATTTCGACCGGCAGCTCCGGATCGGCCGGCTGCAAACCCTGGAGCGGCTGGGATTGGCCGAGGAGATCACCACCGGCCGCTGGCGCCTGGGTCCTGGGATGGAGCAGACGCTGCGCGCGCTCGGCGAACGGGGCGACATCATCAAGACCATGCACCGCGCGCTGACCCGTCACTGCGCTGAGCGGGGCGCCGAGCAGTTCGCCATCCACGGCGCCGGCGAGCCGATCGCCGCACCCATCACTGGGCGGTTGCTGGGGCGGGGGCTTGGTGGCGACGAGCTGGGGGATCGGGTCCATCTCATCGTCGATGGCATCGACGGGCATGTTCACTACATCGAACTCCCCGCCGCCGGTGGGGATGCCGCCAACACGCCGATCGGGGCCATCGTCGCGCTTGGCGTCGAACGCGGGGCGCCGCAGGCCGCGGATCGGAACATCGCCCTTCTCGCCCGGGAGGATGCCGGCATCTATCGGCCCGCCGAGCACCTCGCCATCGCGCGCGCCGATCCGGGCATCGCCGACCCGGTCGCCTATGTCGAGGCGCATGTCCGCCGGCTGGAGGCGCTGCGCCGCGCGGTGGCCGTCCAGCGGCTCGACGATGACCGCTGGCGCATCCCCGCGGTTTTCGAGCAGCTTGCCGCCCACCATGACGCCGGCCGATCCCCGGCAGCCACCCTGCGTGTGCTCTCCACGTTCGACCTGGAGGCGCAGATCAGCAGCGACGGGGCGACCTGGCTCGACCGTCAACTGCTCGCCCGCGATCCGGTGTCGGTCGTGCAAAGTGGCTTCGGGTTGGAGGTCGAAGCCGCCCTGGAGCACCGTCGCCAGCATCACCTCGCCCACGGCGATGCGCGTCGGGGCGCGGACGGGGGCGTGCGCTATCGTCGGGACCTGCTCGCGACGCTGGAGCGCCGCGAACTCGGGCGAGTTGGGGCCGGCCTGGCTGCCACGCGCGCCGTGCCGTTCCGGATGGCGGCGCCCGGCGAGACAATCCGCGGCACCTACCGCGAGGCTATCTCACTCGCCTCCGGCCGCTACGCTCTGGTCGAGAACACCCAGGAATTCGCCCTGGTCCCATGGCGGTCGGTGATCGAGCGCAGCCTTGGCCGGGAGGTGATCGGCCTCATCACCGACGGCGGGGTTTCCTGGCAGATCGGTCGAGACCGAGGGGTCAGTCTTTGAGGGCTTTGGGCTGAGCATACAACACGTCTTGCGGGCCAACATACATAAGGATATGTTTATATGGCGTTGGTCCCGCGCGAGCGGGTGCAAAAAGGGAACGCCGTGCGGGGCTGCCCAAACGCCCCAACTCGGTGGCTGCCCCAGCAACTGTCGGCGGTAAGCCGCACGCCCGTCCACCCTCGCCGGGGTGGGCCACTGCGCCACCAGGCGCGGGAAGGCAGGGTCTGCGGCGATGGGCCAGCACGCCCGACATCCGCAAGCCAGGAGACCTGCCAGCGCCGTGCACCCCGCCCTGCGGGGGCGCGCCACATTTACGGCCGGGCTGGGCGCACCGGGCGCAGGAGACCACGCGTCATGACGATCGCCGCCAATCTCGGGTACCCGCGGATCGGCCCCCGCCGCGAGCTGAAGACCGCGCTTGAGGCCTTCTGGGCCGGCCACAGCAGCGAAGCCGAACTGCTAACTGCTGCCGCCGCACTCCGGGCGGGCAGCCGCACGCTACAGCAGGGGCTGGGCGTCAGCCACGTTCCATCAGGGGATTTCGCCCTCTACGACCATGTGCTGGAGACCGCCTGCGCCGTCGGCGCCATCCCGCGCGGCTATGGTTGGTCCGGTGAGGGGCCGGCCTCGCTCGCCACCATGTTCACCCTGGCACGCGGCGCACGCGGCACCGAGGCCGAGCGCGCCGCCGGCATCCCGAGCAATGCCGTCGCGCTGGAGATGACCAAGTGGTTCAACACGAACTACCACTACAACGTGCCGCACCTCGCCGCTGACACCCGCTTTCAGCTGCTGGACAATCGCTGGTCCGCTGCGTTCGAAGAGGGGCTCGGGCGCGGCATGCGCACCCGTCCAGTCCTGCTCGGGCCGGTGTCTTTCCTGCTGCTTGCGAGGGCGGAAGACGGCACGCGCCCGCTCGACCTGCTGCCCGCGCTGCTGCCCGTCTATGCGCAGGCGCTGCGGAAACTGGCGGAGGCCGGCGCCGCGTGGGTGCGGCTCGACGAGCCCTGCCTGGTTACCGACTTGCCGGCCGGCGTCCCGGATGCGTACCGCGCCGCCTATCGGGCGCTCGCCGAGGCCGCCCCGGGCCTCCGCTTGCTGCTGGCGACCTATTTCGGCGGACTGCGCGAAAGCCTGCCGCTCGCGGCGTTGCTGCGGTTGGGGGACTGCATCTCAACCTCGTCAGTGCGCCGGAGCAACTAGAGCCTACGCTGACGGCGCTGCCGACCGATCTCTGGCTCTCGCTCGGCCTGGTGGACGGGCGCAACGTCTCGCGCACTGATCTGCGCGCTGCTATCGTCCTGCTGCATCCTCCGGCAACGCAGCGCGGCGGGCGGCAATTTGCGCAGGCCCGTGGATCGCTCCTTCACCGTGCGCGGCGCCGGGCTGGTGGTGACCGGCGCCGTCCTTTCGGGCACGGCGGCGACCGGCGGCGCGGTGCGCGCCCTGCTGGCCGATCTGCCGGCCAGGGTCCGCACAATCCACGCGCAGAACACGCCCGCAGGTTTCGGGTCTGCCGGGCAATGCTTCGCGATCAATCTGGCGGGGACGGCGTTCAGAGCGGCCGGATTGCGCGCGGCGACTGGATAGTTGCCGGCGAGGTGCCGCCGCCGACGCGAAAGCTGGACGGGTGGCTGAGGATTCTCACCGGCGAGCCACGCAGGTTCGCCCACTGGAGACCGGTGCATCTGCATCTCGGCGCCGCCGACGTGACCGGGCGGGTGGCGATGCTGCAAGGCCACGAGATCGCCGCGGGGGCGTCGGGGCTGGTGCAGCTGATGCTCGACCGCTCGGTTGCCGCGGTGCGCGGGGATCGCTTCGTAATCCGCGACCAGACCGCGCAACGCATCATTGGCGGTGGCCGGGTGATCGACCTGTTCCCACCCGCGGGCGGTCGCGCCCGCCGGAATGGCTGGCCCATTTGGCCGCGGCGGAGATCGAGGATGACGGCCGCGCGCTGGCCCCACAGCTGGAGACCGCGGCAACCGGGCTCAACCACGCCCGTTTCGCGGCGCACCGGAACCTGACCGGCGAGGAAGCCGCTGGAGTGTACGCCGCAGTCGCCATGCGCAGTGTCGCCACCGCCGAAGGGAAGATCGGCTTCTCGCTGCGGCGTTGGGAGGCCCTGAAGGCGCAGGCGCTGGAAAGCTTGGCCGCCTAGCACACAAGCGCGCCCGCTATGGTCGGGCCGTCGCAGGACCGGCTCTTCGCCGCAGCGGGATCGCGGGTGACGCCCGAGATATGCGACGTGATCGCCGCCGAACCAGCGACCGAGGGCAGCGTCGTGCGGCAGGGTACGAGCGCGCGGCTGCGCGATCACCAGCTGGCGCTGGTCCCGGCGGACGTGGCGGTGTGGCGGGAGATCCAGCCGCTCGAAGCCGGCGGCCTGCCCCCGCCGACCATACAGGAAGCCGACCATACAGAAACTTGCCGCCGCGATCGGACACGATGCCCGCAAGGTGGGGGCGTTCCTGGTCCGCGCGGGACGCCGGGGGCTGGTGGTGCGGATCTCTGACAAGCGCTGCGCGCCGCCGGCAACCCTGCGCCGGCTGGGCGAGACCGCCGAGGCGGCGGCAGTCGGGGGACGCCTCACCGCCGCCGGGTTCCGCGGCCGCTCGGGGATCAGCCGGAACCTAGTGTCCCGTCCCAGAAATTTGTAGACATATGGTATGCGCTCTGATTCTGTGTTCCTGGCGATGGATTGGAGGTTGGCGAAGATGCCGGGACGCAGCGCGGTCAGGATCGAGTTGAGCGATGGCGAGCGGACGGAGCTACAGGCGCGGGTGCGCGGTCGCAAGACGGCGCGCGGCGATGCGGTGCGGGCGGAGATCGTACTGCGGGCGGCGGAAGGCATGACCAATCTTGCAATCGCCGAGCGGCTGGGCGTCACCCGGGTCACGGTGGCAAGCTGGCGCAAGCGGTTCGCGGCCCGGCGTCTGGATGGGTTGCTTGACGAACCCCGGCCGGGCGCGCCGCGCAAGATCGGCGACGAGAAGTTCGCCGAAGTGGTGACGACGACGCTGGAGACGATGCCGCGTGGCGCGACGCACTGGAGCACGCGCTCGATGGCCAGGGCGTCAGGCCTGTCGGTCTCGACGGTGCCTCGCATCTGGCGGGCGTTCTCGCTGCAACCGCATCGCAGTGAGACCTTCAAGCTGTCCAGCGATCCGCTGTTCGTCGAGAAGGTGCGCGATATCGTCGGTCTCTATCTCAATCCGCCGGAGCGTGCGCTGGTGCTCTGCGTCGATGAGAAGTCGCAAATCCAGGCGCTGGATCGCACCCAGCCGCTGCTGCCGCTGCGGCCGGGGCAGGCCGAGCGGCGCACCCACGACTATAAGCGCCATGGTACAACCTCGTTGTTCGCAGCCCTGGACGTGAAACTCGGCACTATCATCGGCAAATGCATGCCGCGTCACCGGGCCGAGGAGTTCCGCCGCTTCCTCGACACCGTGGAGAGGAACGTGCCCGCCGATCTCGACGTCCACGTCGTCATGGACAATGCGTCGAGCCACAAGACCGCGCTGATCCGCGATTGGTTTGCCAGGCGACCAGCCTGGCATGCCCACTACACGCCAACCTCATCGTCCTGGATCAATCAGGTCGAGCGGTTCTTCGGTCTGCTGACCGAGCAGAAGATCAGGCGCGGTGTGCACCGGTCGACCAAGGATCTGGAGGCCGCCATCACAGAATACATCGACGCCCGCAACGCAGACCCCAAGCCGTTCCCATGGACCAAGAGCGCCGACGATATCCTGGCCTCCATCTCCCGCTTCTGCCGCCGCACCCTCGCCGTCCAAGCCCAATGTGCATAGAAACTTCAGAATCGGGACACTAGCGATCGAGGTGCCGAAGTACTTCGACCGCGTCCGTTTGACGCGCCGTGTCAGCGACGCACACGAGGTTTTTGCGGTCGGCCGGTGTCGCGTTTGGCGAGGCCGCCGATCGCGGTTACACTGATCCCGCCTGATCGGAAGAGAAACGCACCCTGGTGGGGCGCCTGGACTTCAAACCCGGTGGGAGGCGTCAGGCGTCTCTGGTGGGTTCGACTCCCACACTTTTCCGCCTTCCGCCTGCCGGGCGCGCTCGGCCGCCTCACTCCATGAACCAGCCGTGACTGACGATCAGGGACTGGCCGGTCAGGGCATTGGTCGGAGCGCCGGCGAAATACAGCACCGCCTCGGCCACGTCCCGCGCCGTGGTGAATTCGCCGTCGACGGTTTCCTTGAGCATGATGGTCCTGACGACATCGGCTTCGCTGATCCCGAGCTCCCTGGCCTGCTCCGGGACCTGCTTCTCGACCAAAGGCGTGCGCACGAAGCCCGGACAGACCACGTTGGCAGCAATTCTAAATCCATGGCTTCGCGAAGTTTCTGATGGGCTTCTCCCGTGTCTCGTCGCGGCGTTTGTGGCGGTATGGCGCCTACCCGCCGTCAGGGTGGTCTGATGGCGGCGTCGGTGATTGACCCCAGCAGCTGCTCCCAGTCGTGGAACACCACGTAGGCGGTGATAGTGCGGAGATGCTCGAAGAAGCGATAGTTCGCCTTGCGCGCCGCCATGGCCTCGGCCCAGGCGAGGCATCCCAGCCGTGCCGCGGTATGGGCGGCGAAGGCGAGCAGGTTCAGCACCACCAGCACGCTGGCCAGGGTCTTCTTCCCGTGCCCGAAATTATGTTCGAGGTTGTAGCCCCCGCATTTCAGCACGTTGAAGGTCTCGTTCTCGATTTTCCACCGCGCCCGCCCGCACGCGGCCAACTCCGCGACGTTGGCTGCCGAGACCGGCAGGTCGGTGACGAAGCTGTTGGCGTAGGTGCGCTTGCCCGCGGCGTTGCGGGTCTCGATCGAGAACCAGTTCACCGCGATCGCATCGTCGCTGGCGCGCAGCGGCACCGCGGTTATCCAGCGGTAGATGGCGGTGGTGCGCTTGCCGTGCTTGACCGTGGTCTCGCGGTGTTCCTCGGGCTTCACCCCGTGCAGATACTCGCTGACGGTTTGATGCGAACTGGGTTTGCAGGTCAGAATGAAGCTGCCGCCGGCGGCCCCGATCGCGGCCACGATCGGCTGGCAGGCGAACAGATCGTCGCCCAGATAGACCGGGCGCAGCGACGCGAGGCCCGGGCCGTGCCGGGCCAGCCAGCGCTTGGCGGCGTTGCGCTCGCAGTCCTGCTTCTCGGCCCCGTCCTGGGGGGTGATGAATTCGGGCGCCAGCGGTAGCACCTGCGCATGGCCGGGCGCGACCAGGCTGGCGCCGAGGAAGCTGTGGAAATACTCCTCTCCGCCATCGGCGCGGCGGCGATGCAGGCAGCGCGGGCACTGGATCTTGCGTGAGCAGAAATGTTCGGTGCCGTCGAGTGCGATCAGCACCCGGTCGTCGAGGCGACGAAACGCGGTGAGCGGGCCGGCCGCCTCCAGGGTCTGGAGGAACAGGCCGTCGAACGCCTCCGGCGGGGCGCCGTCCAGCATCTGGCGAATGGTGGCGTCGGTGGGAATGCGGGTAATGCCGAACAGGGTCTGGCAGTTGGAGCGGCCCTGGCCTTCCTCCAGCCGGCGTTGGTAGGCGAGGAACGAGGGGCTGCCGATGAAGAACAGGGAGAAGGCGGACAGCACGATGTCGGCCATGCGGTAGGCGTCCTCGCGCAGCGGCCCCTTGCGCGGGTCGAGCAGCGAGGCCGAGACGGCGCCCACGGCGCCGATGAGGTCGGAAATGAGGCCCACAGCGACGTCGAATCAGCGATCCGGCGCCGACGCAAGGGAATTATGTGTGGGAATCCGCGGTGCGAGGGAAATCCAGCGCCTGGTGTGGCGGATCGGACTCAGTCAGGGGATGCGAGTGGGTCGCATTTAGAAGTGCTGCCACGTTGGCGCGCACGTTGTGCTTGGCGCCCTCCTTCGCTACCACGCGCGACAGGCCGAGCAGCCCGTGCTTGGCGGTGACGTAGGCCGCCTTCAGCGGCGAAGCCTCCTTGGAATGCACCGAGCCGATGTAAATGATGGAGCCGGCATTGGCGGCATACATGTGCTTCAGGCAAGCCCGCGTGGTGAGGAACGCACCATCGAGATGCACGGCCAGCATCTTCTTCCATTCGGCGAACGTGAACGCCTCGATCGGGTGAACGATCTGGATCCCGGCATTGCTGACCAGGATATCGATGCGGCGATAGACGCGATACGCCGCATCGACGCTGGCGTTGACCGCGGCCTCGTCGCTGACGTCCATGCCGACCCCCATGGCGATGCCGCCATCGGCGACGATCGCAGCTGCCGCCGCCTCGGCCGCGTCGTTTCGTAGGTCAGCGATCACCACCTTTGCGCCCACTTTGGCGAACGCGTTGGCGATTTCATTGCCGATACCGCTGGCGGCGCCGGTGACAATGGCAACCTTGTCGTGGAAACGGTTCATGCGTGTCTCGTCCTTCGATCGGTATTGAACAAGGGGAGGCGGGGGGCCGACGAGCGGCACAGGATCACACGCCGGTGGCACTCGGCCCGCCGGTGATCAGACGAGTGCCCTTGCGGAAGGTCAGGTACGCCCAGAACCATTCCACCACCACCGCGGTTCGGTTGCGCCCGCCGGCCAGGAAGGCGATATGGGCAAGTCCCCACAGCCTCCAAGCGAGGGCGCCGCTCAAGCGGATGCGCCCGAAATCTGCGACCGCGACCTTGCGTCCAACGGTGGCGAGACTGCCGTAATGTCGATATCAGAACGGGACAGGCGGGCGGGAACCCAGGCTCCGCGCGCTGATCACCCGCGCGGCATACTGCCCTCCCTGCTTGGCGGCTGGCGCCAGGCCGGGCACCGGGCGGCCGTTCCAGGCCTCACTAGCCGCGACATCGCCGATCACCAGGATCGAAGGATGCGCCGGCACCGACAGGTCGGACCCGACGTTGACTCTTCCGGCCGCATCCGCGGCGACACCGAGCCACGCTGCTGCCGGCGAGGCCGCCACGCCCGCGGCCCAGAACACGTTGCGGGTGGGCAGCCGCACGCCGGCCACCGTGGCGCCGCGCGCGTCAATGGCGCTGACCGACTGGTTCACCAGCACCTCGACCCCCAGCGTCGCAAGCGCTGCATGGGCGGCGGCGGAAAGCGGCTCGGGGAAGGCCGGCAGGATGCGCGGGCCGGCCTGGATCAGGACGATGCGCGCCTGGTCAGGCAGGATGATCCGGAATTCGCGGGTCATGCCGTAGCGGGCCAGTTCCGCGATCGCGCCGGCCAGTTCGACGCCGGTCGGCCCGCCGCCGACAACCACGAAAGTCAACAGTTCGTCCCGCAGTTCGGGTTCCTCGGTATTCTCCGCAGCCTCGAAGGCGGACAGGATGCGCCTACGTATGCCGGTGGCATCGCCGATGCCTTTCAGGCCGGGCGCAAAACGCCCCCACTCCTCATGCCCGAAATAGCTGTGCCGGGCGCCGGTGGCGATCACGAGGTGGTCGTAGTGCAGCCGGCCATGCTCCAGCACGACGCATTGCTCCCGCGTGTCCACCGCGCTCACCTGCCCAAGGATCACGCGCCCGTTCTCCTGCTCGCGGAACATGGCGCGGATTGGCGTGGCGATGTCCGCCGGCGACAGCCCGGCCGTGGCAACCTGGTACAGCAGCGGCTGAAACAGATGATAGTTGTGCTGGTCCACCAGCAACACGGAACAGGGCGTGTCCCGCAACCCGCGCGCGGCCGCGATGCTCCCGAAGCCACCGCCGACGATGACGACCCGCGGCAGCACCGCCGCCCCGGCGGTCTCGATGCGCGACCGTTCCGCCCGCCCAAGCAGGACGCCGATCGCCCGATCTAGTGAAAATGTCCCCGCCCCTCGCGACGCGAGCAGCGCCAGTTCGAAGGCCCATTCGATGTGCGGCGGATGCGCGACGACCAGCCCGCTGCCCCCGCAGAGCAGGATCGCGATGACGACCACCAAGCGAAGGGCGAACCCGGCGGCGATCGCCAGGGCCAGAGCAAGCTGCATGCCTACCGCGAGCATGCCCAACGCCGCGGGCGCCGGTGGAATCCACAGCGCGAAGCCCGGCAGATCGGCCAGCCGCGGAAACGGGATCGCCAGCATTGCGACGGCGAGGGCAAGCCGAAGCGTTAGCAGATAGGGTGCCGTCAGCCAGGTGGTAAGCAGCCGGCAGAGCCGTTTGATCCAGAAAGCGAAGGGTATCGCGATATCCTCGAAGCCGCGGGCGAACCAGCGGTCGAGCGAGAGCGGGCCGCCGCCGAACACCACGAACCAACTGGACAGCGCTATCCAATAGAGTGTGACCTCGGCCAGCGGGTAATGCGTCCGGATCATGACCGAGAGCGCGAGCAGCGCCAGCCCACCGAGCCGGGTGAAAAGCCCCACGGCCAGCAGCGCCGCCCCCCCCAACTCCAGCACCACGCCGAGGGTGGCAGCTGCGTGCGGGGTCAACCAAGATACGGGATATACATAGGTCGCCAGGTAGGTCGCGCTGTTCCATGACGCCAGCTTAATGATCCCCGACGCGAGGAAAGGCTGCGCTAGCGCCAGCCGCACCGTGAGGTCCAGCGGCGGATAGGCCGCCTCCGTCGTGGCGCGGAGCGCAGTGGCCAGGCTGCCATAGCGCGCTAGGAGGCGCCGCCACCACGCCGTCATGCGCAACGCGCGGACCGGGCGGGCGCGAGCGGCCCGCTTCGGTGCGGTGGTGCGACCAGTCCAGGCATTCCACCCGGCGCGGCGCGCTCAACCGGCGAGATAATCATGCGCCACCTCGCCGAGATTGAGCGTAAGATCGGCGATCAGATGCACTCCCGAGAGCACCTCGCGCACGGGCAGCTCGCTCACCGGGGCCAACGCATGCGGATGCAGTTCCAGCGCTGCGGGTCCGCTCCAGGCACCCTTCACCGTGACCTCGCCCAGGCGGAAGCGCACTAGTTCGCAGATCCGCGGCGTGCCATCCACGTGCGGGATAACCTTGAGCAGGAATCCGGGTTCGCCGAGCGCCCGCTGCGCATCCTGCTGCGGCAGCGCGCGATGCTTGTATCCCATGCTGCCGGTGGCAATGCGCACCGGCCCGAAATCCAGCGTTCCCAGCAGCGTGTCGTGCGCGACGCGCAGGCTCGGCGAGGCCAGCTTTTTGGGGAATCCCCACAACTCCCGCCCACCGGCAATCGGCGGGTCGTCATCGAGGAACATCGCATGCACATAGCCGCCGGTCTCCTGGCCAAAACGGACCGGAATGACCTGGCCCGACTCGGTATAGTCGCCGAAGCCAGTGCTGTCGGGCATGCGGATGAACTCGTATTTCACAATCGGCTCGACGATCTCGAGCGGCCGAGGCACGACCCGCTCGAGCGCCGCTCGATCGGTGCGGTAGGTGATGATCAGGTATTCGCGGTTGACAAACCGGTACGGGCCCGGCGGATAGGCCGGGCTGTGCAGCGGCATCGAAAACGCCCGCTTGCGGACTTCGGCGGCTTTCATGTCGATGCGCTCCTTCAGGCCAGGTAGTCGTAGACGACCTCGCCCAGGGCGAGGGTGAAATCTGCAATCAGGTGGACGGCGGAGACCACCTCGCGCACCGGCAGGTCGCAGAGCGGCGCCAGCGCATGGGGGTGCAGTTCCAGCGCGGCAGGGCCGCTCCAGGCGCCCCTAAGAACGATGTCGCGCCGGGCGTAGCGCACCAGCTCGCAGATGCGGGGAGTCCCATCGACATGCGGAATGATCTTCAGCAGGTAGCCGGGCTCGTTGAGCATCCGCATCGCCTCCGTGTCCGGGAGGCTGACGTGCTTGTAGCCCATGCTCGCCGTGGCGACGCGCTCGGGCCCGTAATCCAGCGTGCCAAGCAGCGTGTCATGTGCCACCCGCAGGCCGGGGGCGGCGAGCTTCTGCGGAAAACCCCATAATTCCCGCCCGCCCGAGATCGGCGGATGCACGTCCAGGAACATGTTGTGGGTATAGGCGCCCTTCGTATCGCCCAGGGCGACTTGGATGAGCTGGGCAGCACCGGAGTAACGCCCGAACCCGGTGCTGCTGTCCATGCACATGAATTCGCACCGCACCAGCGCCTCGTCGCAGGCCAGCGGCTCGGGCACCGCCCGTTCCAGCGCGGCGGGGTCGGTGCGGTAGGTAACGATCAGGGATTCCCGATTGCTGTATCGATACGGCCCGGGTGGAAACGAGGGGCTGGCAAGCGGCATCGCCGCGACCGCCCCGAGCAAGGCGCTTACGTCCAAGAGTATATGCTCCTGTCAGGCAACAGTTTTTTGCGGCACGGGGGCTGGCGTCAGCGCCTTGCGCTTGCGCTTGCCGACAAGGATATCATGCATGACGTCGAACACGCGCACACCCTGCGGCGCAGTCTTCGGCGCCAGCCACGGTGCCGCCTGCAACGTGGTTCCGGCGTCGCTGACCCCGACTTTCCAGCGTGCGTCCATCGTGGCGCGGCTGAATTCGTAATCCTTCGTAGCGCCTTGCGGCTCGTGCGGGCGGTAGATGAGCTGGACGATGTCCATCTGGGTGACACAGCCATACGCGTGCAGCCGCCTGGCCTGCTCCGTGTTCAGAATCTCCGGCGGCAGCAGCTTCTCCAGCTCGTTGATGGCGTGCCGTACGTTGTGCTTCTCCTGGAAGGCCTCGGTGTTGATGCGGGTGCGGCTGGCGTAGCGGATGTCGGTCAGTCGCTCATTAGCCGTCTCGATGCTGGTCGGCGCGTCGCCTCGGCCCTGGAACACATCGACCTGAAAGCACAGGCGGCTGCGGCGCGGATAGTAGTCCAGCACATATTGCAGCGGCGTGTTGGAGACGATGCCGCCGTCCCAGTACAATTCTCCGTCGATCTCCACCGGCGGGAATCCAGGCGGCAAGGCGCCGCTGGCCATCACGTGCTCCGGGCGGATGGCGATCTCCGCGCTGTCGAAGTAGCAAAATCGGCCGGTACGCACATTCACCGCGCCGACGCTTAATCGTACCTCGCGGCCATCGTTGATACGATCGAAATCGACCAGACGCTCGAGTGTGGTCTTGAGTGCGGCGGTGTCGTAGTAGCTGGTAGGCTTCGGGGTCGAAAACCAATCCGCCATGCCGCGCGGGGTGAAGAAGCCGGGTTGGCCGAGCATGACCGAGGCATGAGCGCTGAATTTTCTCTGCAACTCGGAGACCTGCCCGCTAAGGCTGGGCGGCCACCATGCGGTGGGAGCGGTGATACCCTCCCAGAAGTCGCGCAGTCGCTCGACGCGCTTGTCTGGGGCGTTGCCGGCGATGATCGCGGCATTGATCGCACCGATCGAGATACCGGCCAGCCATTCCGGCGGATATTCGGAGGTCGCCAACCCCTCGTAGACGCCGGCCTGGTAGCTGCCAAGCGCCCCGCCGCCTTGCAAGACGAGGGCGACCCGCTTGTCGTACGACTCGGGACGCCGCGGTAGACTACGATTGCTCATGATGTTTTCCCGAAAAGGGGCTGTCCGCAGACGTTCGTCGGCGGTCAAAAGCTGCCGATATCGTGCCAGTCGGCTATCGGGGTGTCGACGGCACGGCGGTCCCAGGCGGCACGTTCGGCTTGGGGGCGGGTGGGATATCTGCCGCGACCTGTCGCAAGTCCACCGCGATACTGCGCGCGATCGCCGCAGAACATTCCTGTAGCTTTTGCGACAGACCGACCCAGTGCTGCGCCTGCAATGATGCGCCTTCGAGCATGGCACCAACGATGTCCGCTTCCGCAGTGGCCACATCCTGCGCGCTCTGGCTGCGCAGCAGCGCCTGGAGCCCGCGGGTGAGGCGGTCATTGACCGTCATGAAGGTCTCGACCTGACCGCTGTAGGCGTCGCCGCAGGCGCTCTGCAATTCCACCCCGAACTGCAATATACGCTTCACGTGTCCTTCGATCCTGTTGCTGCCGCGAGTCGGCTCCCACCACCAATCGAGGAGGGCAGAGAAGCGGTCCAGCCCCTCTGTGAGGGGATTGGACTTGTCCGTCATGGCAATGTCCTTTTCGTCCTTGTGTCGATTTCCGCTATGGGTCGATGCGCGGGGCCGAGGCTACTTCGATCACACAGGCTTCGGCGTGATGCCCAAGCCGTTCCTCGAGCGTCAACGCACATCGTCGGATGCGTTACAGTCGTTTCGTTGCCGCCGGGTCCGGTCGGCTCGGCCCGTGGAGCACACAGAAGCCGTGAAGCACGCGGATCGTTTTCCTTCCCTTCACCGTTCTGGACGCACGAGGATTGCTCCCCAATCTCGTCGGCATTCCTGTTCACCCCCTGTCTCGCAGGCCTCAGCATGATCCGAACCGCAGGCTGCTCGAAAGGAGGTTCGCTGGGTCCGGCCGAAAGGTTACCTGCCTTCGCTCGGCTCCATGCCTACACGCACGCCAGGCCGCTTGAAGTACGCCGATTGGTCATTTCTCCCCAAGTGGCGTAGAGGGTGTGGGTCAGTGGACAGCTGGAGCGGCCGCGGAGAGTCCGGCATGGGCGGGCCACCTATCGGCAGCGGCGGCCGTGGTGTTGGTTCTGGCTTTCCTGGACACGCTGCGGGCACGCTTCACCAAACTGACCTTCCGAACGTGAAGCATGTCGGCCCTTGCAGCGACAGGAAGGCGACGCGGTCGACTGAAACCGCTTCACCCGGCGCAACAGGACAGTTTCGCCACGTCCTTCTCGAAGCCGAGAGCCGCAAGTTTCAGCCCCTCGACGGTGGTGAGATAGGGGAACAGCGTTTCGGCCAGATCGGTGACGGTCAGCCGGTGCTTGATGGCCAGCACCGCCGTCTGGATCGAATCCGCCCCCTCAGGCGCGAGGATCTGCGCGCCGAGCAGGCGCAGGCTGCCTTCTTCGGCGACCAACTTGATCAGCCCGCGCGTATCACGTGCGGCGAGCGCGCGGGGAAGCTGATCGAGCTTCAGGGTCACCGTACGCACGGCAAGACCGTCGGCCCGGGCTTTGGCTTCCGTGAGCCCGACACGCGCCGCCTGCGGATCGGTGAACACCACCTCCGGCATGGCGCGCGCGTCGTAGCGGCGGGCGTTGCCGGTCAGCGCATTCTCGGCGGCGAGCTTCGCTCCATAGGCCGCCATGTAGACGAACAGGTCTCGGCCGGTGACGTCGCCCGCAGCGTACACGCCGGAACGCGAGGTCTGGAGATATTCGTCCACGGTGACGGTGCCGCTTGCGTCGAGGGTGATGCCGGAAGCGGGGAGATCGAGACCGGCCGTGTTCGGCACCCGACCGGTCGCCACCAGAACCTGCTCGGCGCCGATCGTTTCCGGTCGGCCTTCAATCGTCACATCGAGTGCGATGCCCGGCGCGTCGCGACGGATGCGCTGGTAGGAGAGGCCGCAGCGGACGACGACCCCTTCGTCCCGCAGGTAACCGGTCAGCGCCGCGACCACTTCCGGCTCGAAGCCGGGCAGCAGATGCGAGCGGCAGACGATGGTGACGGCGACGCCTAAGCGGGCGAACATCTGGCCGAGTTCGCAGCCGATCACGCCCCCGCCGATGACCAGCAGCGAACGCGGCAGGCGATCGAGGGCGAGCGCCGTCGTGCTGGTCAGATACGGCACATCGCCGATGCCTGGGATCGGTGGTACCGCGGGCGACGCGCCGGTGGCGATCACCACACGCTCGGCGGGGAACCGCTCATCGCCTGCGATCAGGCCATCCCCGGTGAACCGAGCTGCGCCTTCCACGTAGCGGATCCCCTCGTATTCGGGCAGCAGGGCGGCGTATTTCGCCTCACGCAGCCCGCCGACCAGGGCGTCCTTCTGCGCCACCAGCGCGGTCCAGTCGGTCAGGCGTGCGCTCGCCGCGATCCCGGCGAAGCGTGACGCGGTCTTGCCGTGATGCAGCGCCTCGGCCGCGCGGATCAGCGTCTTCGACGGCACGCAGCCGATATTGACGCAGGTGCCGCCGATCGTGCCGGCCCCGATCAGCGCCACGCGGGCACCGAGTTCGCTCGCCCGGATCGCGGCCGAGAACCCGGCCGAGCCGGCGCCGATCACCACCAGATCGGGCGTGGATTTGGGTGCGGGCGCGATGGCGCAGCAATCATGCGTGGTGAGGGTATCCATGACGATCAACTCCGATAAGTGTCAGCCGTGGCTCGGTTTGGCCAACTCAGCCGGATAGCCCTGATCCGTCACCGCCTTGATCAGCGCCGCCGGCGAGGTCGCGCCGGTGTCGTAGGTCACGGTCGCGGTGACATCAGCCATCGCGTCGGCTTGGCTGACCTGCACGCCCGAAACGCCCTTCACATGCGCCAGCGTGCTTTTGACGATCGGCCCGCACAACACGCAGCCGGCGTGATGCACGTCGAGCACCACGCTGGTGTCGGCGGCCCGCGCGGCCAACGGGGCGGCGAACAGACCGACCGCGAAGGCAACGGCGAGGATGGAGCGAGGCATGGTGATAACTCCCTGTCAGGCGATGGTGGGTCAGAAGGCGATGACGCGGATAAGGTATGGAAAGGCGACGGCGACGACGACCAGCACGCCGGCGGTCCACAGTCCGATCCGGGCGATGCGATCGGCGCGTGACATGCCGCAATAGCCGTCGGCGCAGACGACCTGCGCCTTGCGCCGGAACCGCCAGGCGCCGAGCCCGATGAAGCCCAGAGCGACGGTGGCAAAGAGCGGCTGGTAAGGTTCCAGCGCGGTCAGATTGCCGATCCAGGCCCCGCTCACGCCCAGCGTGAACAGCGCAAACGGGATCACGCAGCAGGAGGCGGCCCCCAGCGCCGCGGCGATCCCGCCGAGCGAGAGCAGCCTGGCGGTCCCGCTCGCGCCGGGTCTGCCGCCCGCCGCGTCCAGGCTCGCCGTTCCGACTAGCCGATCCCCGACCTGTTGATCCATACCTTGTCCGCTCCGATGGATGCGCCTAGATCAGGGATATGGGAGCTGTAGTAACTCCAGGTTCAAGAGGAAAAATAGATCCCGCGGCGAGTTCCGGCGGGCCGCTGATCCCGATCGGCGCGCTGGCTCAGCGCACGCGGTGCAACATCGAGACCATCCGCTTCTACGAGAAGATCGGCGTGCTACCGAAACCCGCCCGCACCGAAGGCGGCCACCGCGCCTATGGCCGCGCCCATGTCGAACGCCTCACCTTCGTCCGCCGTGCCCGCGAACTCGGCTTCACGCTCGATGAGGTCCGCACCCTGCTGCGGCTGGCGGAGGCCGCCAACGTGTCTTGCGCGGAGGCGAAGGACCTCGCCGCGATCCATCTCGCCGGGGTGAAGACCAAGATCGCCGATCTGCGCGCCATGCAGAAGACGCTGACCACGCTGATCGCGCAATGTGACGCGCGGGGCGATGCGGCCGACCTGCCCGGGTGCCCGCTGATCGAGACCCTGCTCGGCGCCGCGTAGCGCGGACCCCGAGCCCCGCCGCGGGGGGCGAAAAATCGTGCTTGACTCCGTACCGCGGTACGTCCGCTAGCCTCGGTTCAGGAGCACAAACATGCAGACCCGACCACCCCTCGTCACCACCATCGGCGTCGCGGCGCGGCAGGCCCGTGTGGGCGTCGAGACGATCCGCTTCTACGAACGCCGCGGGCTGGTGCGCCAACCAAGCAAACCCGCCGCATCGGGCGCGCGGCATTACCCGCCTGAGACCGTGGCGCGCATCCGTTTCATCCGCCAGGCCCAGCAACTCGGGTTCTCCCTGCACCAGATTGCGGAATTGCTGGCGCTGCGGGCGGCGCCGGACGCCGACAGCGCCGACGTCCGGGCCGCGGCCCAGGCCAAGCTCGCCGAGGTCGAACGCAAGATGGCGCAGCTGCGCGAGGTGCGCGCCGCGCTCAGGACGCTGCTCGCCGCCTGCCCGGGCGGCGGCGGGCTGGAAGCCTGCTCGATCATGGACGCCCTGACCCGACCATCCCGGCTGACGCCGAGCGGCAACGGAGACACCGATGAAGACCACGATTTTCCAGATCAGCGGCATGCGGTGCGACGGCTGCGCCGAAACCGTCAGAACGCTGCTTGAACGCGAGTCGGGGGTGAAGGCAGTCGCCGTCTCCTTCGCCACGGCCGAAGCGCGGGTGCTGCACGATCCCGTCGCCGCGCCGGCGGACCATCTGGCCGCTCTCATTCGCCGCCCGGGCTTTCAGGCCGTCGCGCAGCCATGACCGCGCTGGTCGGCACGATCCTGCTGCCGATCGGGCTCGGGCTGCTCGGGTTCGTCGAGCCGTGTTCGATCGGCGCGACCCTGGTGATGGTCAAGGTGCTGGAGGGGCAGAGCCCGGCCCGGCAATGCGCGCAGATGGGCCTGTTTGCCGCCACCCGCGCGGGGTTCATCGGCCTCGCGGGCGCGCTGGCGGCGGGGCTCGGGACCGCGTTCCTCGGCTTCCAGCGCGCCGGCTGGCTGCTGCTCGGCGTCGTCTATGCCGGCCTCGGCGCGCTGTTCCTGCTGGGGATGGCCGGGCGGCTGATGGTCGCCGTCGGGCCGGGTCTGCGGCGCGTCGGTGCGGCACGGGGATCCGCCTTCCTGGGCGTCCTGCTCGGCCTGAATATTCCCGCCTGCGCGGCGCCGCTGATCTTCGTGCTGCTGGGTGCCGCCGCCGCTGCCGGGGTCACCGGCGGCACGGCGCTGGACGGGTTCGCCACGCTCGCGCTGTTCGGCCTGTCGCTGTCGCTGCCGTTGATCCTCGCGGTCCTGTTCGCGCCGACCCGGCGGGCCGTCGACCACGTGGCCAGATGGTCCGCGCGAGCACCGGTCTGGACCGGACTGGTCCTGATCGCACTCGGCCTGTGGTCGATCGGCTTCGCCCTGTTCGCGACGATCAAACCCTGATGCTTGCGCCTCACTGGAGGAGACCATGAGTACGACCACCGCATCGGCCGACTTCCATCCCTGGACCGAGGAAGTAGCCGACCGCCCCGACCGGGCGCGTATCCGGGCGCGGATCGGCGGGCTGCACTGCTCGCTCTGCACCGGCACGATCGAGAAGGCCCTGGGCCGCCAGCCCGGCGTGGACAAGGTCGCCGTCAGCCTGACGCACGAGCAGGCGCTGGTGGAATACGACCCCAGGATCGCGCGTCCGGAGGCGCTGCTGCAGATCCTGCGCGACATCGGCTACACCGTGTCCGATCCGCGCAAGCTGCGCGCCTTCGAGGAGGAAGAGCGCGACCTGGTGCGGGAAGGCCGCCGCTTCCTGACCGCCACGTCATTCAGCCTGCTGGCCGTCGCGCTGATCGCCAGCACAGCGGGTCCGGCCGCGATCCTGTTGCAGGCGACGGTGTTCGCGAGCCTGCTGGGGCTCGTCTATCTCGTGCTGCGCGCCCGTGGCCGCGCCGCGGCGCTGGGTGGCACCGCCGCGCTGATGGCGGCGGTGGCGGCGCTGTTCATACTCCGATCCGCGGGCCAATCGGCGGGCTGGTTCGCCGCGGCGACGCCCTGGATCGTTGCGGGACTGGCGCTGCTGCTGGTGTTCGGCATTGGTGGCCACATCCTGCGCATGGCCTGGCAGGCGCTGCGCCGTGGCATCCTGAACCAGCACGTCCTGCTTGAGCTCGGCGCCTTCGCCGGGATCACGGGCGGCGCCATCGGCTTCGTGCTCGACCGGCCGGGCTATCCGACGGCGGCGTTCTTCGCCGTCGCGGTGATGATCACGACCTACCACATCTTCTCGGAATGGCTGTCGCTGATCGTCAAGACCCGCAGCTCCCAGGCGGTGAAGAAGCTGCTCGATCTGCAACCGGAGACCGCCCGCGTGGAGCGCGACGGGACGGAACGCGAGGTGCCGATCGAGGCCGTCGCGCGGGGCGATCTGGTGCGCATCCGCCCCGGCGAGCGGGTGCCGGTGGACGGCATCGTCGTCCGCGGCCATTCCAGCGTCGATCAGGCGCTGGTCACCGGCGAGCCGCTCCCGGTCGAGAAGACCGATGGCGATCCCGTGATCGGCGGCGCGATCAACGGCACCGGCACCTTGCTCGTGCGGGTGACCGCGGTTGGCGCCGAGAGCTTCCTGCACCAGGTGATCCGCCAGGTGGAGGACGCCCGTGCGTTGAAGCCCGGGCTGCTGCATCTCGTCGATCGGGTGCTGCGCGTCTATACGCCGACCGTCCTGGCCATTTCGGCACTTGCCGTGACCGGCTGGCTGCTCGGCTCGTGGCTCGCGACCGGGCAGGCCGACATTGAACGCGCGGTATTCGCCGGCCTCAGCGTGCTGGTGATGGGCTATCCCTGCGCGGTCGGCATCTCCGCGCCGCTGTCGATCGTGCGCGGCGCCGGGGAGGCGGCCGAGCGGGGCATCCTGATGCGCACCGGCGAGGCGTTCCAGGGACTGCGCCTGGTGCGCCGGATGGTGCTCGACAAGACTGGCACCTTGACCGAAGGACGACCGGCGCTGCACGAGATCGAGGCCGCGGATGGGATCGCGGCCGATACGCTGCTCGCGCTGGCCGCAGCGGCGGAGGCCAACGCGGAACACCCGCTGGCGCAGGCGGTGGTGAAGGCCGCCTTCGCGCGCGGCTTGGCGCTGCCCGAGGTCACCGACTTCGACGCCGTGCCCGGCCAGGGCGTGCGCGCGCGGCTGGATGGGGCGGACGGGGGCACTCTGCTGGTCGGCAGCCCGCGCTTTCTTGCCGAGAGCGGTGTCGATCTGAGCGAGGCGGCCGAGCGCATCGCGGAGCTGGAAGACGCCGGGCGGACGGTGATCGCGGTGGCGCGGAACGGGCAGGCGCTCGGGCTGCTGGCACTCGGCGATGCGGTCCGGGCGGAAGCCGCGGCCGCGATCGCCGCGCTGATCGGGGCGGGCATCCGCCCCGTCCTGGTCACCGGCGACAACGCGCGCGCGGCGTCGCGTGTCGCCGCCGCGCTTGGGATCGAGGCGGTCCATGCCGGGGTGCTGCCGGCGGAGAAGGCGGGGATCGTGCGCCGGCTCCAGGCCGACAGGACCCGCGTGGCGATGGTGGGGGACGGGATCAACGACGCGCCGGCGCTGATGCAGGCCGATGTCGGCATCGCCATGGGCGGCGGAACCGATATCGCCATCGAATCGGCGGATATCATCATCCTCTCCAACCGGCTCGATGCGCTCGCCGCGGCACGGGAGATCAGCCGCACCAGCTATCGCAAGATGTTGCAGAACGTCACCCTGGCCTTCCTGTTCAACGGGGTGGGCATTCCGCTCGCGGCGACCGGGCTGATCTATCCGGTCTGGGCGATGGTGGCGATGGCGGTCAGCGTCACCGCGATCTTCTTCAACTCGCTCTGGGGCCGGCCCAGGCTGTTCTTCGACGCGGTGCTGAGCGTCGGGCAGGTGGCTGCCACCACCCCTTGACCTTCCAGCGCTGGGAGCCCCCACCTTCCCAGCATCGGAAGCCAGGAGAGACCCATGAACGCCCAGACCCCAGCCAATGAGATCGACCTCGCCATCACCGGTATGACCTGCGAGGGCTGCGCCAACGCCCTCACTCGCGCGCTGTCGCGCGTCGACGGCGTGGCGCACGTCGCGGTCGATTTCGCCGCCGGCCGCGCCCACGTCGCCGGCAGCGCCAGCACGGACCGGCTGGTCGCCGCGGTCGAGAAAGCCGGCTACGGCGCCACCCCGGCGCCACACGGCGTCCGGTAGGGGATCGGCCATGGATACGGAGATCGCCGTCCCGGCCGAGGACGATCGGCGGCATCTGCAACTGCCGATCGAGGGCATGACCTGCGCCACCTGCGCCGGTCGGGTGGAAAAAGCACTGAACCGCCTGCCCGGAGTGCAGGCCAGTGTGAACGTCGCCACCGAAATCGCCGACGTGAGCTTCGTGTCGGCAGCAACCGATCCGGCGCAACTCGCCGAGGCCGTCACCGACGCGGGCTACACGGTCGCGCGCGATCGGCGGGAGTTCGCCATCGCCGGTATGACCTGCGCGACCTGCGCGGGGCGGGTGGAAAAAGCCCTGTCGGCGGTTCCCGGCGTGCTGCGGGCCGAGGTGAACCTGGCGACCGAAAAAGCCACGGTCGAGGGCTTCGGCCTGCGTCCGGCCGCGCTGATCGGCGCGGTGCGGGACGCCGGTTACGACGCCGCGCTATTGACCGGGGAGGCGGAAGCCGACCGCGCGCGGGAGGCAGTGGAGACGCGCCGGGCGCGGTACCACCTGCTGCGGGTCGGCGCCGCCGCGGTGCTGACCGCGCCGCTGCTGCTGCCGATGGTCGGGCTGCCGCTCTCGCCCTGGATCGGACTGGCGCTGGCCACACCGGTACAGCTCGTGATCGGCGCCGGGTTCTACGTGGCGGCGTGGAAGGCGCTGCGCGTCGGGACCGGAAACATGGACCTGCTGGTCGCGCTCGGCACGTCCGCCGCGTATTTCTACAGCGTGTTCCTGCTGGCCTCAGGCATTGGCGGCCACACCTATTTTGAGGCCTCGGCGGTGGTCATCACCCTGATCCTGCTCGGCCGCTGGCTGGAGGCACGGGCCAAGCGCGCCACCGGCTCGGCCATCCGCGCGCTCTCCGCGCTGCGCCCCGAGCTTGCGCAGGTTGAGCGCGACGGGGTGGAGATTGCGTTGCCGATCGCTGCGGTCTCGCTGGGCGATATCGTCGTGGTCCGTCCCGGCGAACGCCTGCCGACCGACGGGCGTGTCCTGTCCGGGACCAGCGAGGTGGACGAAAGCATGCTGACCGGCGAGAGTCTTCCGGTGGCCAAACAGCCCGGCGGCGCCGTGGTGGGTGGAGCCATCAATGGCAGCGGCTTGCTGCGGATCGAGACCACGGCGATCGGCGCGCAGGCCACGCTCGCGCGGATCATCGCCATGGTGGAGAGAGCGCAGACGAAGAAGGCACCGGTGCAGCGGCTGGTGGACCAAGTGGCTGCGGTGTTCGTGCCGGTGGTGCTGGCCTGCGCTCTGGTTGCGTTCCTCGGCTGGTATTTGCTCGCCGGCAGTTTCACCGCCGGGCTGATCGCGGCGGTGGCGGTGCTGGTGATCGCCTGTCCGTGCTCGCTGGGCCTCGCGACGCCAACTGCGCTGATGGTGGGCACCGGGGCGGCGGCGCGGGCTGGTATCCTGATCCGCGACGCGGTGGCGCTGGAACGCGCGCACAAGCTTGACACTGTGGTGCTGGATAAGACCGGGACCGTCACCGAGGGACGTCCGGCGGTGACGGAGATCGTCTCCCCGGCCCTGCCCGAGCAGGAGCTTCTGGCCCTGGCGGCGGCGGCGCAGACCGGCAGCGAGCATCCGTTGGCACGCGCCGTGCTGACCGCAGCCGAGGGGCTGGCCGTGCCGACGCTGAACGGTTTCCAAAGCCACCCCGGCCGCGGCCTGATCGCGCGGGTCGGCGGGCGGCGGATCGTCATTGGCAACCGTGCGCTGCTGGCCGAGCAAGGCATTCCAGCCACGCTTGAGGCCGAGGCGCTCGCCCTGGAGGAACAGGGCCGCACCGTGATGTGGGTGGGGGCGCTGGACCCGGCGCCGCAGCTTCTGGGCCTGATCGCGGTGATGGACCGGGCACGGCCGTCCGCCGCTGCCGCGGTGCGCCGGTTGCAGGCGGCGGGGATCGAGACGGTATTGCTGACCGGCGATAACGCGCGCACCGCGCAGGCGGTGGCGAGGGAACTTGGCATCACCCGCGTGCTGGCTGAGGTGCTACCGGCCGGCAAGGCCGCCGAGATCGAACGGTTGCAGCGGGAAGGCCGCCGGGTGGCGATGGTGGGAGACGGGGTGAACGACGCGCCGGCGCTGGCGCAGGCAGATGTGGGCATCGCCATGGGCAGTGGCGCGGACGTGGCGATGGAAGCGGCGGGCGTTACCCTGATGCGCCCAGATCCGCTTCTGATCGCCGACGCGATTGCGATCAGCCGCGCCACCTACGCCAAGATCCGCCAGAATCTGTTCTGGGCCTTCTTCTATAACGTGATCGGCATCCCGTTGGCCGGGTTCGGGTTGCTCAACCCGATGATCGCCGGAGCGGCGATGGCGTTTTCCTCGGTGACCGTGGTGTCCAACGCGCTGCTGCTGCGGCGCTGGCGGCCGGCCACGGGAGGTGCGGCATGAGCGGCGGCATCGCCATCGGCGCGGCGGCGGCGCAATCCGGCGTGCCGGCCAAGACCATCCGCTACTACGAGAAGATCGGCCTGCTCGGCCCGCCGGCCCGGGGGGACAACCTGTATCGCGCCTATGGGGCGGAGGACGTGGCGATGCTGCGCTTCCTCGGCCGCGCGAGGCGACTGGGGTTCTCGATTTCGGATCTGCGCAGCTTGGTGGCGCTGTACCGTGACCGCGATCGCACCAGCCGCGACGTGAAGGTGCTGGCCTCGCAGCATCTGGCGCGAATCGATCGCAAGATCGCCGAGCTGCAATCGTTGCGCGGAGCGCTAGCGGTGCTGATCCGCGACTGCCGGGGCGATCATCGGCCGGACTGCCCGATCATCGAGGATTTCAGCGGGGTAAACGCCGGGCGCCGGCGCCGGCCGCCGGAAGGGAAGCGCGCAGCATGACCCACATGGTGCTGGCGGCGATCGCCCGCGCGCTCGGCGCCGCCTTCGTCATGGGCTGGGACATCCTCTGGGCGCTGGTGCTCGGGTTCACGTTGTCGGGCGTGGTGCAGGCGGTCGTCACCAAAGGGGAAATGAGCCGCCTGTTGCCGGACGCAAGCCCGCGCACGATCCTGCTGGCGAGCGCGCTGGGCGCGGCATCGTCCTCCTGCTCCTACGCCGCGGTCGCGCTGGCGCGGTCGTTGTTCCGCAAGGGCGCGGATTTCAACGCCGCGATGGCGTTCCAGTTCGCCTCCACCAACCTGGTGCTGGAACTCGGGATCATCCTTTGGGTGCTGATGGGCTGGCAGTTCACCCTGGCCGAGTTCGTCGGCGGGCCGATCATGATCGTGCTGCTAAACCTGATGCTGCGGCGCGCGATGACGCCGGCGCGGCAGGCGGAAGCGCGCGGGACGGCCGAGCGTGGCGTCGCCGGACGGATGGAAGGCCACGCCGCGATGGACATGTCGCTTGCGGGCGGCAGCGTCGTCTCCCGCGCGCTGTCGCCGCGCGGCTTCACCGCGGTCAGCCATTTCTACGTGATGGACTGGGCGAGCGTGTGGCTGGATATCGTGGGCGGGCTGCTGATCGCGGGCGCTCTTGCCGCCTGGGTGCCGAAATATGTCTGGAGCGGGATCTTCCTGACCCACGCGCCGCTGTGGTCGAAGGTCGTCGGCCCGCTGATCGGGCCGGTGGTGGCGGTTGTCTCCTTCGTCTGCTCGGTCGGCAACGTGCCGCTGGCCGCGGTGCTGTGGAACGGCGGGATCAGCTTCGGCGGCGTGGTCGCGTTCCTGTTCGCCGATCTGATCATCCTGCCGATCCTCGACATCTACCGCCGCTACTACGGGCGCCGCGTCGCGCTGCTGCTGCTGGGCCTGTTCTATGCGGCGATGGTCGGCGCCGGCTATATCGTGGAGCTGGCGTTTGCCGCGCTGGGTTTGGAGCCGGAGGGGCGGCGGATCGCGGTACTGCAGGCCGGCATCAGCTGGAACTACACCACCGTGCTCAACATCCTCGCGCTGGCGCTGTCGGCGCTGCTGATCTGGCGGTTCGCGCGGACCGGGGGCCCGGGGATGCTGGCGATGATGGGCAACGAGGGCGACCGTGCGCCAGCCGGCGGACACGCGCATCACGACCTCATATGACCGGCCCGCACTATAGAGGCCTCGGTGAACGATCTTGCCGACAAACGCTGCACGCCCTGCCGCGGCCGAACGGTTGCGCGCCGAAATCCCGGAATGGGTCCTGCGCGATGACGCGAACCGGATCGAGCGAATTTACCGGTTCGGGAACTTCCGCGAGGCCTTCGCCCTGGTCGCCGAAGCCGCCGCGCTGGCCGAGGCGGAAGGACACCACCCGGATATTTCTTTCGTCTGGGGCTAGGTAACCATCTCGCTGCGCGCGAAGAAGATAAAAGGCCTGCACGAGAACGACTTCGTCATGGTGGCCAGGCTGGACCGTCTGGCCGGGAACGCGACGGGCGACTGAGGGGCGTCAGCCCCGGCGGAGAGACCAGGAGACGTCACCTTGCCGAGTAGACCGAACCGATACCAGCGCATCGCCCCGTTCTACGACCTGCTCGATCTGCCATTCGAAGTCGGCCGCTACCGCAAGCTCCGCCCAAAGCTGTTCGAGGGGCTGGGCGGCCGGGTGTTGGATACCGGAGTCGGAACCGGGCGGAACATCCCGTTCTATCCCGCGGACGCGGAAATGATGGGCATCGACGCGAGCGCGGCCATGCTGGCGCGGGCAGAGCGCCGGCGACAACGACTCGGACGGGTGGTAACGTTGCAGCAAATGGACTTGACTAGGCTCGATCTGCCCGATGCGTCGTTCGATGCCGCGGTTGCGAGCTTCGTGTTCTGCGTGCTGCCCGAACCCGACCAGGTTCCCGCGCTGCGCGAACTCGGTCGCGTCGTGCGTCCCGGCGGGCGGATCCGGTTGCTGGAATATGTGCGCCCCCACGGATCACTGCGCCGCGCCATCGCGCGTCTGTGGGAACCCTGGATGGCCTGGGCCTATGGCGCCGGATTTGATCGGCACACCGAGGCGCATGTCGCGGAGGCTGGGCTCGAGCTCGCAAGGGCCGAGGACGCGGTGCCCGATCTCATTCGGTTTCTCGAACTGAAGGTTCTGGCTGGGCCGGTGTGGCAGGGCGGCGTGCGCTGATGGACGGGAGCACATCGACGCGACCGCCCGGCCGGGGCACGCGGTGGCGGCTGGGCGGGCTACGCCCCTGGCTCGCGATGCCAGTCACCGCGGCCTATATCGGCGTGATCGCGGTGCTCGCCCATGTCGCGGGCACCGCCTATATCCTGTTTCCCGAACTCGGTGCGCTATCGCACGACATCTTCAAGCGACCGCACGGCGCCTGGGCGCGCGCCCCGGTCCAGCTGGTGCTGACACCGGGGCTGACAGCTCTGCTCGGCACACTCCTTACCCGACGCCTGGCCTATGGTCCGGCCGCGGTGCTGCTCAGTGTGGGCAGTTCGATCCTGGTGATCCGCCTGCTGCGCTCGCCGATCGCGCCGGCGATCTCGGCGGGGCTGCTGCCGCTGGCGCTCGGCATTCGGAGCTGGCTCTACGCGCCCTCGATCCTGATCGGCACCGTGGTCCTGGCGCTGTTGTCCGTGCTCTGGCGCCGGATCATGCCGCCGCCGCGCCCGACGATGCGCGATCTGGCCGACGACATCACCGAGCGCACGCCCGCGCGCTACGGCTGGGTGGCGTTCTTCCTCGGTTTCGTCGCGGTCGGGGCGACGCTGGCGGCGCTGTCGGGGCAGCGGCTGCTGCTCTATCCGCCGCTGGTGGTGATGGGGTTCGAGATGTTCGCCCATCCCAATGTCTGCCCCTGGGCACGCCGCCCGCTGCTCCTGTCGCTGGTCTGCGTGCTGACCGCGACCGGCGGGGTGGTGCTGGTGGCGCTGCTCGGCGTTGGCCCGCTCGCCGCCGTGGGCAGCATCCTGATCGGGATCGCAGTACTGGCGGCGTTCGATCTGCACGCCCCGCCGGCGCTGGCGGTGGGCCTGCTGCCGTTCGTGATCGCCCGTCCGGGCTACGTGTTCCCTGTCGCGGTTGGTTGTGGAACCCTGCTGCTGAGCCTGTCGTTCCTGCTGTGGCGTTGGGTGGCGCGACGGCGATGGACGGCGACGTGAGCCGAGCGGCCTGGACCGTGGCTCGGGCGGGAAGTTCGAACCGCTGAGGGTCCGGTTCGATCGTGCCGTACGTCGTTTCGGGCCTAGCCACGACAAACGAGGTTAGGGAATTGGTCCGAAAGATGGACATATGGCGCGCCTCCGATAACGTGAATACTTTCTGGTGTGAGTATTTTCCGAAGTTGACTCTGATTCCGGACTCCGGCGCAAATTGCTTTGCAAATAAGCACGACCTCTGCCTGAGGCGACATGGAGATGCTAAAATGAGCGATGTAAGTTGGACGAACGTCGGCAAAGGCATTCTCGCGGGCTTCATCGCGACGATTGTACTTTCAGCATTTATGCTTATGAAGCAGGCAATGGGCGTCATGCCGCAACTGAATCCTGTTGCAATGATCGCCCATATGATGGGTGCGCCGACCCTCATCGCTGGTTGGATCGCCCATTTTTTCATCGGTTCGGTGATGTGGGGGATTATCTATGCATGGGTGGATCCCAGCCTTCCCGGCCCGCACTGGATACGAGGCATCATTTTCGCCACCGGGGCTTGGCTCGTCATGATGGTGGTCGTGATGCCAATGGCGGGAGCGGGGTTCTTCGGACTGACCCTGGGCATCATGGCGCCGATCGCGACCCTTGTGCTGCACTGGATTTTTGGCGCGGTTCTGGGTTGGACCTATGGGGCGCTGTTGTCGGCCGGGCACGCGCCTGCGCCTTTCGTCGGACAGAAGCCGTAAGGCGCCAGCGGGATCGACCGATTTGCCGGGCGGCCTGATGGCGGCGTCCCTTGGGTATCCATCGTGGGAGGAGCGATCGTGGCAAGACAGTATGATCTCATCGCCATCGGCACCGGTACCGCCGCTTCGGTCACCGCCTACCATTGCCGCGGTGCCGGCTGGCGTGTGGCGGTGATCGATCACCTGCCGTTCGGCGGCACCTGCGCCCTGCGCGGCTGCGATCCCAAGAAAATCCTGGTGGGCGTGGCCGAGACGATCGATCAGGACCGACGCATGCGCGGTAAGGGTGTCGCGGGGGGCGCGCCGGCAATCGAATGGTCCGTGCTGATAGCATTCAAGCGCAGCTTCACAGACCCAGTCCCGCAGGCGCGGGAGGCCGAATTCGCCAAAAACGGTATTGACGCGTTCCATGGCCGTGCCCGCTTTCGTGGTCCGCAGACGGTCGAAGTGGGCGGCGAAGTGCTCAAAGCGCGGTTCATCCTTATCTCGACCGGGGCCGTGCCGATGCGCCTCGACATTCCGGGTGCACAACACCTTGCGAGCAGCACCGATTTCCTTGCGCTTGATGCGCTGCCGCGCCGCATCGTGCTGGTCGGCGGCGGCTATATTGCCGCGGAGTTCTCGCATATCGCCGCGCGGGCCGGTGCCGAGGTGACGGTGCTCGAACAGATGGATCGCGTGCTGCCGCAATTCGACCCCGATCTGGTCGGCTGGCTGATGGAGAAATCAGCCAGTCTGGGCATCGATCTTCGCCTCGGGACACGGGTCACGGCGATCGCGAAGGCGGGAGCCGGATTCCGTGTCGGCATCGCCGCCGGTGATGCGACCACAAGCCTGGAGGCGGACCTCGTCGTCCATGCGGCGGGGCGGGTTCCGGATCTCGATGAGCTCGACCTCGACGCCGGCGGCATCGAGCACGACAAGCACCGCCTGAAGCTCAACGAATTCCTCCAGAGCACCTCCAATCCGGCGGTCTACGCCGCCGGCGACGCGGCATCGAGCGGCCCGCCGTTGACGCCGGTGGCGAGCCACGACGCAAAAACGGTCGCGGCGAATATGCTGAAGGGCAATCGCGAGCGACCGAACTATCTCGGCGTGCCCAGCGTCGTCTTCACGATTCCCCCGCTCGCCCGCGTTGGGTTGCTCGAGGAAGAGGCGCGCAAGCAGAACCTGCGGTTCCGTGTGCAGCACGAGAAGACTGCGGACTGGTACACGGCGCGGCGGATTGGCGAGGATTGCGCTGGATACAAGGTCCTCGTTGAAGAGGGGACCGAACGCATTCTCGGCGCGCACCTCATCGGCCCGCATGCCGAGGAGGTGATCAACCTCTTTGGTCTGGCGGTTCGGACCGGATTGTCGGCCGATCAGGTCAAGGCGGCCATCTTCGGCTACCCCACCGCCAGCTCCGATATCGCCTACATGCTATAAGCTGCTGCGGTAATGCGGGGCCCCGCTGCGCCTAAGGTACCGGACGGCCGAGCATCTCGATCAGCGCACCATAGCCGCGATCGGCGAGCCGCTCCGCCGCCGGTTTCACATAGGCCGGATCGAGTTCGATCCCGCTTCCCTCCACCAGCCGGTTCATGAAGTTGAACAGCGCCGTCACCGCGACGGTGTGATACAGCGCCGTCGGGTCCCAGCCCGCGTCCAGGATGGCGCGCGCGTCCGCCGCCGTCACTCCGCGAACCGAGCCGGTGAGCTTGCCCGCATAAGCAAGCACCGGTTGCATCCGCGCATCGATCGGCGCGCTCGCCAGGTCTTTCAGCGCCGCCGCCACCGCCCCGGCCTGCACCCCCAGCCGCTCGGCCGTCGCGGTATGGACCCCGTAGCAATAGCGGCACCCGTTCAGCCCCGAGACATAGGCCGCGATCAGTTCGCGCTCGGCCTCGGAGAACGGCGACGGGCCGCGCAGCAGCACCTCGTGGAACGCGATCAGTGGGCGCGACGTGTCGGGAAAGGCGCGGAACAGATCGAGCAGGCTGCCGCCCTCGGGCAGACCGGGGATGAAGGGCATGACCGTGTCCTCTCAGCGGTGGGTGACGTTCCAGGTTTCCTCGATCCTCGTGCCGGCCTGACGCAGGATCTTGGAGACCGGGCAGAACCGGCCGAGATCGGCGCGCAACCGCGCGACCTGCTCAGGACTGGCCGCGGTGGCGAAGCTGATGCCGAGCGCGATGTCGGGGAACGGCACCGCCACGTCCTCCTGCAAGGTCGTGCCGCGGCGATCGAGGATGGCGTGGACGGTCACGTCCATACTCTCGATCGGCACACCGTCGCGTTTGGCGATCTTGTGCAGGATCACGTTGGTGCAGCCGATCAGGGAAGCGAGCAAGGTGCCGAGCGGCGTCGGCGCGAGATCGGTGCCACCGCCGGCCGCCGGCTCGTCGATGGTGATCTCGTGCTCGCGGATGCGCACCCGGGTCAGGGTGTGGCTTTCGCAATGGCCTTCCAGATCGATATTCACCATGGTCTTTTCGCGGATCGCAACCATTGGCCGTTTCCTCCCGTTTATGTCATGCGGCGCCGACCAGCGCGGGCAGGTCGGCGAGCGTTGTCACCATGTGATCGGGGTGTCCCGGCAGGCGCTCGGGTTTCTGCGCGTAGCGGTTGCACCATACCACCCGCATCCCGAAGGCCGAGGCGGCGTAGGCGTCCCATGCGTTCGACGACTGGAACGAAACCTCCTCCGCCGTCACGCCCAGCCGGTCGAGTGCATGCTGATAGACCCGAGGATCGGGCTTGAACACACCGACATCCTCGACCGATATGACCGCATCGAGCAGCGCGCCCAAGGTGTTGCCCGCCACCGCGCTCGCCAGCATCGCGGGCGAGCCGTTGGACAGGATAGCCGTCTTGATCCCGGCCGCGCGCAGCCGGTGCAGCGTCTCCGGCACTTCGGGGAACACGGTCAGGGTGCGATAGAGATCCATCAACCGCTGCCGCAACGCGGGGTCCGCGAGACCCAGCGTTTCCAGCGCGTAATCGAGCGAATCCCCGGTGATCTGCCACAGATCGGCGTGGCGGTGCTGGAGCGAGCGCAGCCATGTGTATTGCAACTGCTTGTCGCGCCATAGCGCCGTCAGTGCGCCTGCCCGCTCCCCCAGCACGTCGCGGCAGGACGCGGCGGCGGAGGCGAAGTCGAACACCGTGCCGTAGGCGTCGAACACGCAGGCGCGAATGCCGGCCAGCGCGGGCATCACGCGGCCCGTGCCGGATCGATCGGATCGGTGACCTCGCCACGGGCCGGATAGGATTTCGCGATCACGAAATCGAGCGCCCCCAGAATGTCCGCAAAATGTGGGCGGGCGAACGGCATCGTCTGCACGGTACCAAAATAGAGCGTGCGATCCGGGCGAATCACGAACAGTCCCGGTTCTGCGAACAAGGCCGGCTCCGCGACACCGGCCGAGGTGGTTCCATGCCCGGAGGAGACATAGAGACCCCAGCGGCGCGCAGTGTCGAGATCGAGCCCATAGCCGATCGGCAGGTTCCCGATCCGCCATTTCTCCTTGGTTTGCTCGGCCCGTGCCGCATCGTCGGTGCTGATCGCAACCGCGCTCACGCCGCGCTTGGCGAAGTCATCGAGTTTGCTGTCCAGATCGCGCAGATAGGTGGCGCAGATCGGGCAATGCAGGCCGCGATAGAACACGACCATCGTGAAATGCTCCGGCCGCTGATCCGCGAGACGCCAGGTGCCGCCGCCGACCGTGGACACCGCGAGATCGGGCACCGTCTGGCGGGGGAACAACGCGGTGAGGGGGGCGATCGACATTGTCAGTCTCCTCGATACGATTGAGCGGCCCGAGTATTGGAACGTTCGTTCCACAACGTCAAGCCGGTGGCGGCGGCCCCGGCCGGATGGTCAGCGCAGCGCGCGGAGCGCGACCGCGGCGATTTCCCGCAGGCTGGCCGGGGTCGCACCGCCGCGGGCCAGCACCCGAACCCCTTGCGCAGTGCCGACCAGGAAGCGGGCCATCGCGCGCGGGTCCTGATCGGCGGCTATCTCGTTGCTCTCCTGGCCGCGCCGGATCGCCACCGCGAAGGCGTCTTCCACCCGGTCGAGACTCGCCCGCAGCTTGGCCGCAATCTCCCGGTCGCTGGGCGCGAGCTCCGTCAGCGTATTGGTGATCAGGCATCCGAGATGCTTCTCCGTGCCCCGGGACGCGGTGATGATCGCCTCGAAAAACGCTGCGATGGCCGCCACGGCGGACCCCGGCCGGGCCAGGAGCGCCAGCCGCTCGCCATTCACCCGGGTCAGATAATGGTCCAGCACCGCGATGAACAACTGACGCTTGTCGCCGAAGCTCGCATACATGCTCGCGCGGTTGATGCCGACCGCCTCCACCAGGTCCTGGATCGAGGTCGCCTCGAAGCCCTGGCGCCAGAACAGGGCCATCGCCCGGTCCAGCACCTGCTGCTCGTCGAATACGCGCGTTCGTGCCATGCGGCCACGAGCATGGCCGCGTGCGTGCCGCCCCGCAAGACGGGGTGCTGCTCAGGGCGCGGCCCCGTGACCTTCGGCCGGCGCGGGCTGCTCGCCGCCCGCGCTGCAGGATGCCGCGCCGAAAACGCAGAAGCGCGCGCAATGCGGATGGTTCAGCACCACCGGGCGGGCCGCCTCGGCCAGGCTGGCGCCGAGATCGAAGCCCGGCTCGTACGGCTGCAAGGTGCAGGCAACCACGCGCGGCGCCGCCTCGCCCTTGCGGCGCACCACCATGCGCGCGGTGCCGCACATCACCTCCCGCCCGCCGGCATGCAGCGCGGCCCAGGCGGTCGCGCCGATCTCGGGCGGCAGCGCGGGGTCGGCGAGCTCGGGGAACAGTACCAATTGCGCCGGATTCCAGGCGTCGATCGGCAGCTCCTGCTCGCGGAACAAGCGGGCGAACCCGGTGCGCAACCGCGCTTCCGCCGCCGGCGCGGGGAGCCGCGTCGCCACCGCGAGCGGAAATCCCACCCCGGCGAGCCAGACCAGACCGGCCATGGCAGCGGCGAAGCTGCCCGCGCCTCGCACATGGTCATGTCCATCGCGCGTGAAATGATCGAGCGAGACCCGGAACGCCAGCCGATCGCCGGCGATCGCGGCCAGACGTTCCAGCCGGGCGCGATGGCGCTGCATCGGCCGCATCGCGTTGGTCAGCACCAGCACGCCATAGCCACGCTCGAGCGCCGCCTCGATCATCCCCGGTGTATCCGGGTTCATGAACGGCTCGCCACCGGTGAAACCGATTTCGCGCAGTTCCGGATGCAGCGTCGCCGCTTCATCGAGGAAACCGTCGAACGCCGCGCGGTCGAGATAGACCAACCGGTCGTTGCGCGGGTTGCTGTCGATGTAGCAGCCCGTACAGGCGATATTGCAGAGCGTACCAGTGTTGAACCAGAGCGTGCTCAGGCGCGCGAGCGGGACGTGGGCGTGCTGCTCCCCGCGCGCCGTCCGGTCCGCATCGGCGAATGGGCGGGGCTGGGGGCGCGGCGGGGGTGGCGGCGCGCGGCCCCACAGGCGCGGTGCGGGTGCGAGCGCCGCTCCGGTCGCCGCCTGTTCGGCCGCCGGCAGCACATCGAAGCTCGGCCAGACGCCGGTTTCCACGGCCCGCGCGTAGCCCTCCGGCAGGCCGGCGGCGCGCATCGCCCGTGCCGCTCCCCGGTGGTCGTAGTCGAGCGGCAGATGGCGGATCTCGATACCCTGGTCGCGCGGCGTGAGCAGGCTGAACCAGCCGCGCGGCGTGCCGTCGTTGGCCGGCAGGCCGATCGCGCCCGAATTGTGCCACAATCTCTCGCCAATCCGCCGCGTGAACGGCAGGCCGCAATGGCCGCCGATCACCCCCGCGGTGCCGGCGAGCTCCAGTTCGTCCAGCAATTCCGCATCCGGTGTCGAGGCAAAGACGAACCGGTTGATCCGGCTCGGTGCGCCGTGCACGACCGCAAGCCGCCGCCCGCCGAGCACCAGGTCGATGCGCCGCGGCAGCGCCGCCATCCAGCCCCGGTCGGTGGCGCCGACCTCGCGCGTCGCGTGCGCGAACCAGGCGGCGGAGAGCCGATCGCAGGCAGAGCCGGGGGCGAACCCGCAGCCGCAATCCCCAGCGTCCGCGCCCAAGGACTCCTCGCAGTTGCCCATCACGGTGGCGATTCCGGCCGCGTGGATCAGCGCGAGCGTGGCGCGCGGGTCGGCGCCATAGGCGATCACGTCGCCGGTGCAGATCATCCGCTCCGGCGGCACGTGCAGCTGCTCGGCCGCTTGCAGCAGCGCCTCGGTGGCCTGCAGATTGCTGTAGCAGCCGCCGAATACCAGCACGGGTTGGTCGGTGGCGATCGTCACGATGACTGCCGGATCGAAGCGCGCGCCGTCAGGCATGGAAGGGTGCCTCCTGTGGGGTGATGCCCTCGGGCGCGATGTGTTCCAACGTCAGGCCGCGCGCCTCGATCCCCCCCATCCAATGCCATGCACCCATGGCGACGGCCCCGAGCAGCCAGAACCCGGCGAGCAGCAGCAGCGCGCCCGGCATGCTGCGCGCCCCGACGTAGCCCACCAGGAACGGTGAGATCATGGCCCCGATCCGCCCGACCGCGACCGAGGCGCCGATGCCGCTCGCCCGCAGCGAGGTCGGGAACAGCTCGGAAAAGGTGGGATAGGCGGCGATCCAGCTTCCGGTGGCCAGCAGATTGACCAGCGCGAAACCCAGCATGATCGGTCCCGCCCCCAGTCCGGTGGCGAAGGCCAGCGCGACGGTGCCGAGCGCCGTGGCCAGATAGAACCCGCTGACCGTGGCGTGGCGCCCCCAGCGATCGAGCAGCAGCGCCGCCGCCCCGCCACCGGCCAGAGCGCCCAGGCTGCCGGCCAGATAGAACACCGGCAGTTGCGCCGGCGCGAGATGCAGGGCCGGCAGCACGACCAGAGGCAGGAACGCGAACAACCCGTAGTACCCGGATGCCTCCGCGAAATCGAGCACGGCGCCGAGCGCGAGGCGGGCCTTGTAGTGGCGCAGCAGGGTACGCAGCGCGGCGCCCTCGCGGCGCACCCGGCGATGCATCGGTATGGGGTCCGGCGCCGGCAGGCGGGTCAACCCCGCCTCGATGCCGCCGACGATGGCCTGCGCCTCCGCGCCGCGGCCGGTCGCTTCAAGCCAGCGCGGGCTTTCCGGCAGGTGGCGACGGAACCAGGCGGTGGAGAGCGCGATCGCGCCACCGAACCCGAACACCACCCGCCAGCCGAGATCGGCCGGAAGGGCCGACAGCACGAGCCACGACAGCAGCGCCGCGACCAGGCTGCCGATCGGCCAGAAATTCAGCACCACCGCGGTGGCCCGCCCGCGCGAGCGGCTGGGCACGAGTTCCGCGATCGCCGCATTGATCGCCGAATACTCCGCGCCGACGCCGATGCCGGCCAGCAGGCGCAGCACCAGAAGCGCGGCCAGGCTGGGCGCGAAGGCGGCGGCCAGCGTGCTGACCCCGTAGAGCACGAGGCTGGCGAGGAAGATGCGCCGACGGCCGTAGCGGTCGGCCAGATAGCCGAACCCCGCCGCGCCCAGCATCAGCCCGGCGAACCAGGCCCCGAGCAGCAGCGACATCGCATCGGCGCCGAGATGGAACCGCTGGCGCAGCGCGCCGAGGACGTTACCGATCAGCGTCACTTCGAACGCGTCCATCGCCCAGCCCATGCCGAACAGCAGGACGATGACGGTGTGGAAACGGTTCCAGCGCATGGCGGACAGGCGTTCGACCAGCGGCGGGGAGGGCGATCCCGAAGGCGGCGGCGCGTTCATGTCGGCAGGGCTCCTGGCAGGGGGGGATCCGGTTGGTGGGCCGCTGTCGCGCCGCGCCGCCAGCGGTGCCAGCGCGCGAGCAACGCCAGCCCGAGGGGCGAGGCGTGCGTGGCGCGCCAGGCGCCGGCGGACGCGCGATTGGCTTCGGCATAGGTCGGATAGGCGTGGACGGTCCTGAGCAGGCCCTTGAGGCCGATACCGTGGCGCATCGCCAGCGCGAACTCTGCGAGCAACTCGCCCGCATGGGCGCCGACGATAGTGGCGCCGAGGATGCGGTCCTTGCCGGGCACCGTCAGCACCTTCACGAAGCCCGCGCCGGCGCCATCGACGATCGCGCGGTCGAGCTCGGCCAGATCGTAGCGCACGATCTCATGCGCGATGCGGCCGGCGCGCGCCTCGCGCTCGTTCAGTCCGACCCGCGCGACCTCGGGATCGGTAAAGGTCACGGCCGGCATCACGGCATAATCCGGGCGCGACCGATGGAGCGGGGCAAACAGCGCGGTGAGCACCGCCGATGTCGCCTGATGCGCCGCGGCATGGGTGAACTGGTAGGGGCCGGCCACGTCGCCGCAGGCGAGGATGTTGGGGTGCAGCGTCCGCAGCCAAGCATCGGTCTCGATTGCCTGCGTGGGCGTGACCTCGATGCCAAGCGCCTCAAGCCCATATCCTGTCGTGCGCGGCCGGCGCCCGACGGCCACCAGCAGCGCGTCGAACGGTTCCACGATCTCGGCACCCTCATGCGCGATCCGCATCGCCCGGCCGCCGGCGGACGGCTCGATCGCGACCGGCGCATGGCGCGTCAGCACCCGCACCCCGTCCGCGGCCATCCGGGCGGCGACGAAAGCCGAAACGTCGTCGTCCTCGCGCATCAGCAGGCGTGGCGCCTGCTGGACCAGGGTGACGCGGCTACCGAGCTGGGCGAATGCCTGCGCCATCTCGCAGCCGATCGGCCCGCCGCCAAGCACCAGCAGGCGCGGCGGCTGGGTACGTAGCTGCCACAGCGTCTCGGAAGTTAGATACGCGGTCTCCGCGAGGCCCGGCAGATCGGGCACGATGGGCTCCGCCCCGGCGGCGATGATGATGGCGCGGGTGGTGATCGGGGCGCCATCCACCTCCACGCACCAGGGCGAGGTGATGCGCGCGTGCCCGCGGCGGACATCGACGCCGAGGGCAGTGTACCGCTCGACCGAATCATGCGGCGCGACGGCGCCGATCATCGCCTGCACGCGCGCCATCACAGTGCCGAAATCGACCTCGAGCGGCGGTCCCGACAAGCCGAGCGCGGCGGCGCGGCGGCTTTCGGCCGCAAACCGGGCGCTGTGGATCAGCGCCTTCGACGGCACACACCCGGTGTTGAGGCAGTCCCCGCCCATGCGGGCGGCCTCCACCAGCGTGACCCGCGCGCGCAATGCGGCCGCCAGATAGGCGCTGACGAGCCCGGCGGAACCCGCGCCGATGACCACGAGATTGCGGTCGAACCGGCGCGGGCGTGTCCAGCGTCCGCCGACCGGGGTATCCGGTCGGCGGATCATCGGTGGGCTCGTGGGTAACGGGAGCTCACGCCGGCAGCCGCGCGATCAGCTGGTGGTGCGCGGTCACGCCAATCGCGCCACGCGATATACCGTGGGTCTTGTTGTCGCTGTGATAGACCAGCAGCACCGCATTGGCGTGGGTCAGCGGCGCCGGCGTGCGCACGACGATGCTGGCATCGCCGTTCGCGTCGGCGACGAAGCTGTTGCGTGTCCCCGCGCCATCGAGCGGGGTGAACCCGATCGGCTTCTGGTCGAAGTGATTCTCGAACAGGCTATAGACGCCGTTCGGCCGCAGGCGATGGAACCGGCAGGCGACCTGCGCGCCTGCGCCGGCCGTGGTGATCCGCACCGTGCCGTGGGCGGCAAACCACTCGGCCAGGGTGAAGCCGAGCGGCTTGCCGAGCGCATTATAGACGCCGATATCGTGCGGCCCGAACATGAGCGCCGGACGAAACCCGGCGACATGGTGGATGCCCTGCGGCCCGATCGCGGCGGCGGCCTTGGGATCGACCACGAACGCGTGCGGATCGACCGGCAGGGACTGGTGCGCCTCGCGCGAGAAGAACCAGGCGTGCAGCTTGAAATCCAGCGCAACCGTGCCGGTCCGGGCGATCGCCCGCGGGACGACGGCGACGACGGAAGCGGCGGCGGCCAGCGCGGAGCCGGCCAGGACGAACCGACGCGAAAGAGCAGTCATGGGGTGTCGTTCCTTGTCAGTGGGTCAATAACGGGGTTTCATCCAGCGCGCGATCACCGCATCGAGCGACAGCGCGCCGGCCCCCTGCGCCATCAGCACGAGCATCATCGCCGCCCACTGGATATGCGTCGGCCAGGCCTGGGGATAGACGAAGATCTCGATCACCAGGGTCATGCCGAACAAGACGAGCGCGGCGAAGCGGGTGGCGAGACCCAGCACCAGCAGCGGTGGCGTGATCACTTCCATGGCAACCGCCATGTAGGCCGCCAGATGCGGCGGCAGCAGCGGCACCTTGTAGTCGTTGGCGAACATATAAAGCGTGGTCTGCCAACTCGCGAGGTGGGTCTGGGCCGAGCTCCAGAACACCTGAGCGAGCGCGATGCGCGCGGTGAGCGCGATCAGCCAGTACGGGATGCGTTCGAACAGGCCGATGACCGCGGAACCCGATGTCGGCGTTCCGCCCGAGGCGAACCCGTGCGCGGCGCTGCTCATGCGGGATTATCCTTCCATTTTCTCGAGGGCAGGTTGATCGACCGGGACCCGGGCGTCGCTGAAGAATCCCTGTGTCAACAGCAAACCGAGCAGCGACGCGGCGTCCTCCGGCGCGGCCGGATCGAGCGCTTCGGCGAGCGGCTGGCCGTCGCTCAGCGCGCGCGCAAGACGGAACGCCGCCGGCGAAAGCCGCATCACCTCCGGCGCGTCATTGCCGCCCAGCACCGCCAAATGCTCGCCCGGCGCGGCAAGGTCGATGGCGGCAAGGCGGGTCGCGCGCACATCTGGATCCTCGGTCAGGACCGCCTCCCAGATCGCGCGGGCGGGATGGGCCGGCGCCAGCAGCGACAGCGACGGATGCGCCAGAAACCGCACATGGGCCCATTGTTCCTCCGGCACGTCGCGTAACGCTGCCGCCGTCAGGGGTGGCGCCGCCTGGCCATGCAGTGCCCGGTTCACCGCCCATTCCAGCCGCGCCACGTCGGCCAGGTAGGCAAGGCCACGCGCCGGCTCGAATACCGCCAGGAAATCGGCGAACCCCGCACCGTATTCATAGAGATCGGCGCCAGTGGGCGGCGCGGTGACGATGAACCGCCCAGCGGCCGCGGTGAAAAAATCCGCCCCCACCAGGCGCTCGATCGCCGGGTAGCTCAACCGCAGCACGCCCGTCAGGTTGCCGATCACATTGTTGCGGTAGATGCCGATCCGTGCCGCCGGCGCCACGAGTCCGCCCAGGATTTCGGGCGGCGGCGCGGCATCGACGCCGAGCAACGCGGCGCCGAATCGGCGTTGCAGATCAAGCAGCGCGGACATTGCCCACCCCCGCGCCATGTCGCGCCAGCCGAAGTTCCGCCCGCCCCGCCTCGGCGGTCAGCACCGCCAGGTCCGGGATCGCGGCGTCCCACTCGATCAGGCTCGGGCGCGGTCCGATCAGGCGCAACGCCGCCTCGAACAGCGACCACACCCCCGGCGCCACGGCGCGATCGTGCGTATCGAGCAGCAGTCCCGCCGCATCGCCGCCCGCCGCGCTGTGCCCAGCCAGGTGGAACTCGCCGATGGCCGGCCCCGGCAGGGCGGCAAGATAGGCAAGGGGATCCCAGCCGTGGTTGGTGGCGCTCACGAAGATGTTGCTGACGTCGCAGATCAAACCGCAGCCGGTGCGCGCGACCAGGGTCGCGAGAAATTCCGGCTCGGGAATCGTGGAGTGGCGGAATTGCAGATAGGTGGCGGGGTTTTCCACCAGGATCGACCGCCCCAGCGCGTCCTGCGCCTGGGCGACGTTGCGGCAGACGACCGCCAGGCTCTCCTCGGTCAGCGCCAGCGGCAGCAGGTCCGCAAGGAAAGCGTGACCGACCGCGCCCCAGGCGAGATGCTCCGACACCAGCCCGGGTTCGATGCGCGCGGTCAGCTCGGCCAGACGCGCCAGATGCCGCCGGTCCAGCCCCGCCGCCGCGCCGAGCGAAAGCCCGACGCTGTGCAGCGAGACCGGATAGGTTGCGCGAACGGTTTCGAGCACGGCAAGCGCCGGACCGCTGAGATAGTTCTCGCTGTGCACCTCCACCCACCCGACCGCGGGACGGGTTTGCAGGAACGCCGCGTGGTGCGGGAAGCGCAGCCCGATCCCCGCGCTCGCGGGGATCGGGCTATCGCCCCTGCGTGCGGCCCGATCGGCGCCCGCCATGACCGATACCCCCGGCTCAGGAGGCCTTGAGCGAGCCGCCGGCGATCTTCTGGCAATCGCCACCCGGCAACAGCACGAACGAGGCGGGATCGCGCGCGATGGTGGCCTGGCCGGCACAGGAATGCGCCCCGGCGGCACAGTCGTTGCGGGCGACCGCGTTGATGCCGTAGCAGGCCGACAGGTGATATTTCTTGGCGCGGGCCATGTTGGCCTGCCGCACCTGCATCATCTGCGCCTTGGTCATCATCGCGGCGGTTGCGGGGGCCGCGGCGATGACGGTTGCACCGGCGAGACCCACCGCGGCGGCAAACACCGAGGCAGCAAACACACGACGATCCATCTTTCTCTCCTTGGGGAGCGCGGTCCAGGAGCGGACCGCACTCCCTAGTTCGCGGGACGGGCAGGAAAGGTTACTGGGCCCCCTGGAACGCGGCCGCTGGCCAGAACCTCAGCCGGCGTCCCGACCCGCCGCGGCGGCGCCCCACCACCGGGACCGCGCGACCGGGCCTCGCGAGGTCGGCGGCCGGCCCTGGCCGGCGCCGCACCCCGCAATGCCTGGCCGGTCGTCAGCCGCTGCCGCCCGGCCCGAACGAGCTATCGGCGATCTTGCTGCAATCCCCGGTCGGAAGCAGGACGAACGACGCGGGATCACGCGCGATGCTGGCCTGGCCGGCGCAGGAATGGGCGCCCGCGGCGCAGTCGTTACGGGCAACCGCGTTGACGCCATAGCATTTCTGCAGGTGCTGCGCGGTCATCCGTTTCATGTTGGCCTGCTGCACCTGCATCATCTGCGCCTTGGTCATCATCGCGGAGGCGGGAGCCGCGGTAACGGCGGCGGTACCGGCGAGACCCACCGCGGCGGCGAGTACGGAGGCAGCGAACGAGCGTCGGTCCATGATTTGGTCTCCTTGCGTGACGTGCCCCAAAATCAGGTGCACAGACATTACTTCACTAATGACATAAAAAAGGTTACCCGAGTTGTGCGGCGCTTCGTCACATGTTGGATCGGCATTATTGCCGAGCAATCCGGGTCCGCAAAGCATCGGTCCGAGATCGTGTTGGTTTCGGCAAGGTTGGGATACGCCAGATGCGATCCCGAGGGCAAAAGCGCGCGCGTGACATGCACATTCTACGGGGTGGCGGCGGCTGCGGGCCGTCGGTCAAAAGACTTGTCGCGCCCGCGCGAAGATGCGGTAACCGCGAGGATAGGATGTCGCGTCAGCCGTGGCGGCAGAGGCGGGCCTGGACGGAATCGTCGGTATCCCGAGCGATCCATATCGCAGTACCAGGATGAAAAACGTGGCGCGGTGCCGGTGCGGCAAAGGTGGACACGGGAACTCCGCTGCCACTTCCCGGTTCCTGGCGCAAGGACACCGGCGGCGCGGCCGTTTCCAGCGCCCCGGTGATTGCAAGCACCCCTGGCATCACGACGCTTGCGAACGGCGAGGCGGCGAGGGCGCCTCCGACGAGGATCGCCGCGGCGACCGATCCGGCCAGCCTGCGGATTGTCATGCCCACCCCCTGTTTGTGCGCGGCAGCCGGGACCGGCCTGCCTGTCGGTAGTTCGTCCGCTCCGGGCCAAAAGTTGCATCTTCGCCAAACGCGATCTCGGCGGGCCCGTGGCAACCAGGCGCCGGCCGATCCGGCCTGCCACCAGACGGAGCAGCGCGACCGAGCCGAACTGCCAGACGGGCAACGGCCAGACGGGCACCATGATGGCAGCATCCCGCGGGCGGTAGAGCCGCGGGCTGCCGCCCTCAGCGCCGCGGCGGCGCACACACGGCACTTATAGGTATGAGAACCGCGAAACCTCTTGGCGCGGCCACATCCGGGTTTGCGCCGTCGGGCCGGCAACAGTCGTAGAACGTAGCGGATCCGGGCGCGCTCTGTACACACGAAGGGCCAGGGGAACGCCCCCGGCCCTTTTGCGTTGCGTGCGGAAGTTGGTTCAGCCGTTGCCACCGTCAAAGCTGGTGACTTGGTTGTGGGATGCCTGGGCGGCCGAGGCTACCGTCGCGCCGGCCGACACGAGCAGACCGAGCATCAGGAACGCCGCGAGGAACTTCTTCATCGTCATCTCCGTCAGAATGTGGTGCGCTCCGGTATTGGAGTGCTATCTGACAGTTCGGCGCATCGGGCACGGAAGTTACATGGCTATGCGAAACGCCCGTGCTTTGGCGTCCTGACCAGCACGCGCCCGATGCCGCCCGCAATCAGGCTGAGCAGTGCGACCGAACCGAGCTGCCAGACGATCACCATGATGGCAGCATCCTGCGGGTGATAAAGCCGCAGCGCCGTCGCCCCCAACGCCGCGGCGCCGAGCGCACCACAGAAACACGCATGGGTGGTGCGGAACCCCCGGGCCCGGCGCAGCAGCACCACGATTGCGATCGTCGGCACGAGGCCGCCCAGCGCGATCGCCGGCAGGCACATCGCGTCCGCGGTCACGCGCAGTCCAGCCGGGCCGAGCCGTAGCGCCACCTCCAGGCATTGCTGCCCGAGGGTGCCCAGCCACAGCGCCAGCGGCACCAGCGGCAGCCACAATTTCCACCCCGGCTGGTCCGGCAGCAGCGCGCACAGCGCCGCATAGGCGCCGACCAGCGCGGTCAGCAGCGCCGCCGCCTCCTCCAGCAGGAACTGGGGGTCGGCGAGACGGGATGCCAGATCCGGCCGCAGCCCCGATCCCCAGGCAACCAGCGCCGCTGCCGGCAACGAAACCAGCAACCACGCACCGAGCCGCACCGACGGCGGCGGAAGGCGCCGCACCGGCGCAAGGTCCCCGGCCAGAGTTTCGATCAGTCGTTCGGTCTCCATCCTATTTCGATCCATCCAGAAGCTTGCGCAACGCCTTGATCCCGCGATGAGTGGCAACCTTGAGGGCCGTCACGCTCAGGCCGCTCTCGGTGGCAGCCTCCTCGAGCGACATCTCCCGCAGCTTGGTCATCTCCAAGGCCTGCCGCTGGCCGGCGGGCAGGCGCGCAATCGCGGCGCGGAGCGTCCCGGCGTCCAGGGTCTGATCCACGGTACTATTCGTCGCGAGCGCGCCGGAGGTTTCAGGCACATCGTCGATCGGCGTCTCCCGCGTCGCGGCGCGCCGGGTGCGGCGCATCACGTCGGACGCGCGAAACCGCATGATGCCAAACAGGAAGGGCATGAACGGCCGCGTCGGGTCATAGAGATGGCGCGAGCCATGCAGCGCGAGCAGGGTTTCCTGCACCGCGTCCTCGATTTCGGCCAGGCCGGCACGCGGCCAGCGCGCCCGGACCAACCGCCGCAGGGGCGGGATGACGGCGGTCAGCAGCGCGGCATAAGCGGCACGGTCGCCCTGCTGCGCGGCACGCATCCACTCCCGCCAGGATGGGTCTTCGTCCGCCATACCGCCGATCCTGAGTGCACGAGGGGCAGGATGTAACGCCCCGGGCCGCGGGCAGGAAGGGGAGCGCGATCCGGCCGCGGAGGGCCGGCGCCCGGGGGTGGCCCGGGGGCGGCCGGGTAACCTCTGGCCGCGATAGCCCGAAATGAGGATCGAGACGCCACGACCGCCACCCGGTCGCGGCGCGCGTCATCCCAACCGAGGAACTCTGCCCGATGGGTCCGCTCCGCTCCACCCTGTTCACCCTTGTTCTGGCCGCCAGTGCCGCCCTGCTACCCGCCGCCGCCGGGGCGGCCACAGTGGCGCCGTTCACCGACGCGGCGTTCACCGCGGCCGAGGCGCAGGGAAGGCCGATCCTGGTCGATATCTTCGCCACGTGGTGCCCGGTCTGCGCCGCGCAGAAGCCGATCATCGAACACCTCACCCAGGCGCCGGTGTTCCACGACCTGCTGATCCTGCGAGTCGATTTTGATACCCAGAAGGCAGTGGTCCGCGCCATGGGCGCGCGGATGCAGAGCACCCTGATCGCCTTCCACGGCAAGACCCTGGAAGGCGTCTCGGTCGGCGATACCGATCCGGCGTCGATCGCGGCGCTGCTTGCCAAGACCCACCCCCGAACCGGGCGCTGAACGGCCATGACCTTCGCCTCGCTCGGCTTCGGGTTCCTGGCCGGGCTGCTCTCGGTGCTGTCGCCCTGCGTGCTGCCGGTGCTGCCGCTGGTCTTCGCGCCGGCGGCCTCGGCGCACCGGCTCGGTCCGTTGGCGCTGGCGGCCGGGCTGGTCAGCGCTTTCGTGGCGATCGGCCTGTTCGTCGCTACCGTGGGGTTCTCGATCGGCCTCGGCGGCTCGGTGTTCCGCGATGCGGCGGCGGGGCTGCTTGGGCTGTTCGGGGTGGTGCTGCTGAGCGGGTCGTTGCAGCAGCGTTTCGCGCTGGCGGCCGGAGGCGTCGGCGCCGCCGCCGATCGGCTGGCCCGGCGCCTGGCGCCCGCGGGATTAGGCGGGCAGTTCATGGTGGGCGTGCTGCTGGGCGCGGTATGGAGCCCCTGCGTGGGCCCCACCCTCGGTGCCGCTTCGGTGCTGGCCGCGCAGGGGCGGGATCTGCCTGGCGTCGCGGCGGTGATGCTCGCCTTCGGGGTGGGAACGGCGCTGCCGTTGGTGCTGCTGGGGCGGGTCTCGCGCGCCGCCTTCATGCGTTGGCGCGGGCGGATCATGCGGGCCGGAGCGGGCGGCAAGCTGCTGCTCGGGGGAGCGGCACTGGCGGTCTCGCTGCTGATCCTGACCGGGCTGGACCGGGCGGCGGAGGCGGCGCTGGTGCAGGCCTCGCCCGGGTGGCTGATCGCATTCACCACCCGGTTCTAGCACGCGTCGGGGCGGCGCATTGTTGGGCTATCGGGCGCGGCGGCCCGGAGCTCTCCCGACGGTCCGCCAGAAACGCGCAGGCGTCCTCCCCATTGCTTCGGCGGGTACGCGCCGTTTCGCCACCGCGACCAGGGCGCACATCCCCCATGCCGCGGCGGGTCCGGCGGATCCAGAAGCGAACCCACATGCTCGTGAACAGCCGGTCCATCAGCGCGGTCAGTCAAGGCGCCCGGGGCTCGCGGCGCGAAGATCGCGGATGACGTCGAAGACCCTTACGCCGATTTCCGGCCGCGTGGGATCAAGCCATGGCGCCGCGCCGAGGACCTTCCCGGCGTCCGCCAGCCCCTGCGCCCATCGGCTTTCCATGGTGGCGCGGCTGAACTCGAAATCCTTCGCGGCGCCCTGCGGCGCGTCCGGGCGATAGATCACCTGCGCAATGTCCATCGTGGTGACACAAGCGATATCGCTCAGGAACCTGGCCTCCGGTCGCGCCTTCAGCGTCTCGGGTAGCTTCTCGAGCAGAAGATTGAGGTTGTGGCGGATGTCATGCATGGCGCGAAACTGGTCGGTACCCATGCGGGTACGGCTGGAGTATTGGATCTCCTTCGCCCGCTCCTGCACCTCGTCGATCGTCCGGGGCAACGGACCGCGGGCGGGGAAAATATCCACCTGGAAGGTGAGCCTGCTGCGGCGCGGGTAGTAGGACAGGACGTATTGCAATGGCGTGTTGGAGACCAGACCACCGTCCCAAAAGAGTTCGCCATCGACCTCCACAGCCGGGAAGCCCGGCGGCAAGGCGCAGCTGGCCATGACATGTTCGGGGCGGATTTCGATTTCGTGGTTGTCGAAATAGGTCAAGTTCCCGGTTCGCACATTCACCGCCCCGACGCTGAAGCGGGTCTTGCGCGCGTTGATGCGGTCGAAATCGACGAACCGCTCGAGCGTCGGTCGGAGCGGGCTGGTATCGTAATAGCTGGCGGGAAACCCGCCGAAGAACCAGGCGACCGAATCCCACCGCTCGAAAAAGCCCGGCTGACCGAACGCGAGCGCGGAGAGCGCGCCGGCATGGCGAGACATCTCGTCGAAGAACACCCCCGGCAGTCGGGGCCAGAGCGACGACGGCGCCGTAATCAAGTCCCAGAAGTCCCGCAGCCGCGCAATACGGCTCTCCGGCTCGTTGCCGGCGATGATCGCGGCATTGACGGCGCCGATCGAGATGCCCGCCACCCAGTCGGGCACGTAGTGCGACCCGGCGAGTGCTTCGTAGACACCGGCCTGGTAACTGCCGAGCGCGCCACCGCCTTGCAGAACCAGTGTGGCGAGCTTGTCATACGGCGCGGCTGGCGTTGCCGTCGGGCCGGTCGGTTTGGCTGGCATCCTGCTCCTCCTGTTCATATGCGACCGGCGTTGCGGTCGGATATCGGCTGCGGCGACCGGTGGATCGCGCGGTGTCATGGCGGACGCGACCGCCGCTCCCGGGGGCGCACTCCGCAGCTTGGGCGCGCGTCACACAGCAGGTGGTCGTCAATAATGATTCGTTTGTCTCTGCCGGAAAGTTACAGGCTGAGACCGATATCTTCGGAGATTCCGCTTTGCCGTAGGATGGTCCGGCCGCGCACCGCGGCGGACACGATGCCCGCGGTCCTGGCCCCACGGCATCAGAATCGGGTTGAAAGCGTGAACACGCCGAAGTTGAACGGTCCGCCCTGCTGGCCGTGGAAGGAACGCGTCTGCACCACCTGCGTGTAGCTGATGCGCACACCGTGATAGATGACCGCGATGCCGGCCTCCGCTTCGCCGATTACGGGATCCCGCGTCACGTGCGGGCCTGACCGGAACGTGTTGCCGTCCAGGAACAAGTCATGACCCACCGCCTGGCCGTCGACGCCGAGGAAAACATACCATGTCAGCTTCCGTATCTGACGAAACGCACTGCCGCCGCTGAGTCCGGGCGGCAACCGCGATGGGCCGAAATCGGCGTCAAGCCCCTGGCCCAGCCGAAAAATCACACCCGTCTCGGCATAGATGCGCACGTTGCCGATCCCCGCTGAGACGGCGGGCAGGGCATCCGCCTCGATCCCGCCGAAACGCCGGGTCCAGGTTCGATCGAGCCGGATACGCCACGTGCGGCCGGCGGTCAGTTCCACCGTCGGCTCGGCACGGAGCTGATAGCCCCAACCCTTGTTCGTGCCCTGGCCGATCAGGTGATGGAACCCGTTCTGCACCTCCTCGCCGCCGGCGGGCGGGCCGATCACGCCCAAAGCAAGCCCGAGGGTGTTGCGGCTATTGGCATTCGCCTGGCTCAACGTGAGCGAGGCCGCGAGGTAGCCCGCATAAGGGCGGTCGAGCGGGCTAGGCGGCTTGGCCTGGGTGTCGGCCGGCGTGAACATCTGCTGCACAATGCCGAGACTGACCCTCCGGGTACCGTCGCCCCACAGCGCGTTGCCCAGCCATGCCAGCGACGGCGGCACCTTCCCTACGGGCGAGGTCCAGCCAAGACGGAGGCCGTTGGTGTAGTTCCGGTCGGTAGGACCACCACCCGCCAAGCTCGAATTCTCCCATTGCAATGACCAAATCCCCGCGGGTACGGGCGGTAGACCGGCAATGGCCGGTGTTGCCCCGAGGCGCGGGGATGCCGAGAGCAGGAGCGGCCAGAGCCAACCACAGGCGATGGCGATCATGCGCCGGTGTCGGTCATGCGTCACCGATCGCGGCGCCGACGGCCGCTTGCCGCCGATCATACCGCGCACCGAAGCCTCCCCCACCGCCATTGCTGGTACCCTCTGGCTCCCAAGACAGTTCGCAGCCAGAGGCGCCGAGGTTACGGACGGCGTTGTATGGAGGGAGGACGGACGGCCGAGTGGCGGTGACGATTGCTTCGGCCCGGCTCGATGGGCCTGTGTTCGGCGAGGCTGGGGCGGTGTTCCTCGGTCCGTTCGGATCCGGGTCTTGAGCGGACCCTGCAACAACGCTTCCTGGAAGCTGTCCGGCGAGTTCGACGCCGTAGTGAACCATTTGGCGCGGCGGATTGGCTTGGCCGGCTCCGGCGGCAGTTCGTGGTGGGGCTGCTGTCGGGGCGGCGTGGGGCCTCTGCATGTGGCCCGCGTTCGAGGGCGCCGAGCATTTCTATTTCTTCGATCCTCTACGATTGCCGTTCTTTGCTGTTGCGTGGCGGAGTTTCTGTCTTTCTATCTGTGCCCCGTTCGCATCCATGAGCGGGGTCCATGACCGGGACGAAGATTCTCTGGGGCCAGATGCTGGGCGCACTCGCCATGGTGCTCCTCGGCTGCTGGGCCGCTACGGAATGGACCGCCTGGCAGCTTGGCTTCCAGTCGGCACTCGGTTTGCCCTGGGTCCGAATTGGCGTGGTGCCGGTCTATCAGCCGCAGCTCTTCTTCGCGTGGTGGTACCATTTCGACGCCTATGCCCCCGGCGTTTTCGCCAGGGGCGCGGCGATCGCCTCGGCCGGAGGGCTCGGCGCGGCGCTGCTCGCCATCGTGGCCTCGGTCCTCCGCGCACGCCAGGCGCGGCACGTCACCACCTATGGCTCAGCGCATTGGGCAACGCACCACGACATCGAGGCGGCAGGCCTGTTTGGTGACGCCGGCGTGCAACTTGGCCGGCTCGGCGCGCAGACCCTCCGCCATGACGGCCCGGAGCACGTCCTGTGCTTCGCCCCCACACGCTCCGGCAAGGGCGTCGGCCTGGTCGTGCCCACCCTGCTGTCCTGGACCGGCAGCGTCATCGTCCACGACATCAAGGGCGAGAACTGGACCCTGACCGCCGGCTGGCGCGCGCAGTTCAGTCACTGCCTGCTGTTCGATCCGACCAACCCGTGCTCCGCCGCCTACAACCCGCTGCTGGAGGTCCGCCGCGGCCAATGGGAAGTGCGCGACGTCCAGAACATCGCCGACGTGCTGGTCGATCCCGAAGGCGCGCTGGAACGCCGGAACCACTGGGAGAAGACCAGCCATTCGCTCCTGGTCGGCGCGATCCTGCATGTGCTCTACGCCGAGCCGGACAAGACGCTGGCCGGCGTTGCGGCGTTCCTCTCCGACCCGGCGCGGCCGATCGAGCGGACCTTGCGCGCGATGATGACCACACCGCATCTCGGCGCGCGTGGTGTCCATCCGGTGGTCGCGCAGTCAGCCCGCGAGCTGCTCAACAAGTCGGAGAACGAGCGCTCCGGCGTGCTCAGTACGGCAATGTCGTTTCTCGGCCTCTACCGCGATCCGGTGGTGGCCAAGGTGACGTCACATTCGGACTGGCGGATCGCCGACCTTGTCGGTGCCGACCGGCCGGTCTCGCTCTACCTCGTTGTCCCACCGTCCGATATCTCGCGCACCAAGCCGCTGATCCGCCTGGTGCTCAACCAGATCGGCCGCCGGCTGACCGAGACCCTGGACGATCCCGCGCGCCGCGCGGCGGGCCGGCCGTCATCGCGGCTGCTGATGATGCTCGACGAGTTTCCTGCGCTCGGCCGGCTGGACTTCTTCGAATCCGCGCTGGCCTTCATGGCCGGCTACGGCATCCGCGCCGTCCTGATCGCGCAGTCGCTCAACCAGATCCAGAAGGCCTATGGCGAGCACGATGCGATCCTGGACAACTGCCATGTCCGGGTCTGCTTCGCGACCAACGACGAACGGACGGCCAAGCGCATCTCGGATGCGCTGGGGACCGCGACCGAACTCCGGGCCATGAAGAACTACGCCGGGCACCGGCTCGCACCGTGGCTGTCGCATCTGATGGTCAGCCGCCAGGAGACCGCCCGCCCGTTGCTGACCCCCGGCGAGGTCATGCAGCTGCCGCCTACCGACGAGATCGTCATGGTCGCGGGCCTGCCGCCGATCCGCGCGAAGAAGCTGCGCTACTACGAGGAGCCGGCATTCCGGGACCGGGTGTTGGCGGCGCCGACGCTGTCGGAGCGCGGCTACCCGGACTCCCCACCGGCCCGAGGCGACGACTGGACCGGCACGGCGCCGATCGGCGCCCAGGCTGCGGGCGTCGCCGACGCGGCGCTTCCGGACCCCGCCAATGGCGGCATCCGCCAGGAGCCCGAGCTCCTCGAGCACGAGGCGGTCGTGCCGGTGCACGAGCGGGCCGGCGAGTTCGCGATCCTCGAGGACGAGCCGGACGGCGAGCCGCAGCGCCAGCGCGTCCTGGCCGCGCTGCAACGGCAGACCGTGCGCAACGCCGCCATCGATCGCAGCGACGGCATGGCGATGGAGATGTAGCCCATGAAAAGCCGGCTGAACTGCTACTTCGATCCCAAGCTCGCCGACCAGCTCACCGCCTTCGCGCTGCGCCAGGGCGTGCATCGCTCGCAGCTGGTCGAGGCCGCCGTCACGTCCTTCCTGTTGCCGGATGCGCTCGATCGCCGCGAGGCCGCCTTCGTCCGCCGGCTAGACCGGCTGTCGCGGCAGATGGAGCGGGTCGAGCGCGATCTGACCATCGCCATCGAGGTGCAGGCGCTGTTCGTGCGCTTCTGGCTGTCAGCCTCGCCACCGATCCCGGCCGCGCAGCAAGACGCGGCCAAGGCGCAGGGGGCCAGCCGCTACCAGGGCTTCATCGAGACCCTCGGCCGCCGGTTGCAGCGCGGCGATTCGCTCGTGCGCGAGATCAGCCGGGAGATCACCCCCGAACAGTACGGGCGCGCCGGCACACCGGCAGGCGCCAGCGACGATGCGGACGAAGACCTAACGCCCGCCGAGGACGACATGACCGGGAAGGAGGGGGTTCATGTCGGGGTCTGACAGCACCGGTGTGATGCTGGCCCGCTCGGTGCGCATGCTGCGCACCGCGCTGGGCTCGGCGATCGCGGCCCTGCTGGGCCAGCCCGACATCGTCGAGGTGATGCTCAACCCGGACGGAAAGCTATGGGTGGATCGGCTCGGCGCTGGTCTCGCCGACACCGGCCTGCGCATGCTGCCCGCCGACGGCGAACGCATCATCCGCCTGGTCGCCCACCATGTCGGGGTGGAGGCCCATGCGCATAACCCACGCATCTCGGCGGAACTGCCGGAGACCGGCGAGCGCTTCGAGGGCCTGCTGCCGCCGGTGGTCACCGGCCCCACCTTCGCCATCCGCAAGCCCGCCATCGCCGTGTTCTCGCTCGACGACTACGTCGAGACCGGGATCATGTGCGCCGACCAGGCTGGGCTGCTGCGCGCGGCGATCATCGACCGCTGGAACATTCTGGTCGCCGGGGGCACCTCGACCGGCAAGACCACGCTCGTCAACGCGCTGCTCAAGGAGGTCGCCGCCACCGGCGACCGGATCGTGGTCATCGAGGATACGCGCGAGCTCCAGGTCGAGGCACCGAACCTGGTCTCGCTGCGCACCAAGGATGGCGTCTGCTCGCTGGCCGATCTGGTCCGCTCCAGTCTGCGCCTCCGCCCCGACCGCATCCCGATCGGCGAAGTGCGGGGCGCCGAGGCGCTCGGCCTGCTGAAGGCCTGGGGCACGGGCCATCCCGGCGGTATCGGCACCATCCATGCCGGCTCGGCCCTCGGCGCGCTGCGCCGGCTCGAGCAGTTGATCCAGGAGACGGTGGTCAACATCCCGCGCCCGCTGATCGCCGAAACGATCGACCTGATCGCCGTGCTGCAGGGCCGCGGCCGGCAGCGCCGCCTCGCCGGTCTTTGGCAGGTCGGCAAGGTGCTGGCCGGCGGCGACTACGTGCTGACCGAGATCGGTACCGAGCGCCCCTCCAATATCGTCCCCCTCCAGCCCCGGAGCCATCCGTGAGTCTGAAGATCATCCTCCATCCCTGGCGGCAGCGTGCCGCTGCCCTCATGGCCCTGGCGCTGCTGTGGCCGGCCTCCGCCTTCGCGGCGGGGTCGAACATGCCGTGGGAGCAGCCGCTGCAGCAGATCCTCGACTCGGTGCAGGGGCCGGTTGCCAAGATCATCGCCGTGCTGATCATCATCGGCACCGGCCTCGGCCTCGCCTTCGGCGAGACCTCCGGCGGCATGCGGCGCCTGATCCAGATCGTCTTCGGCCTGTCGATCGCCTTCGCCGCCGCGAGCTTCTTCCTGACCTTCTTCAACTTCTCCGGCGGGGCGCTGGTCGGATGAGTGACCCGGCAGAAATCCGCGGCTGGTCGGTGCCGCTGCACCGCAGCCTGACCGAGCCGATCCTGCTCGGCGGCGTGCCGCGCGGCATGGCGATCGCGCTCGGCACCCTCGCCGCGGCGATCGGTCTTGGCCTCCAACTCTGGGTCGCCGGGATCGCGGTCTATCTGCTCGGCCATGCTGCCGCGCTGTTCCTGACCCGCCAGGATCCGCAATTCGGGCCGGTGTTCGCGCGGCATCTGCGCGTCGCTCGTCGGCACCTCGGCGTGTGACGGGAGCGGCGCCGGCCATGCTCGACCTCCGCGAATATCGCACCAGGCGCCGGGAACTCGCCGACTTCCTCCCGTGGGCGGGGCTGGTCGGCCCGGGGATCGTGCTGAACAAGGACGGTGCACTCCAGCGCACCGCCCGGTTCCGCGGGCCGGATCTCGATGCCAGCACGCCGGCCGAGCTGATCGCCGTGGCCGCACGGGTGAACAACGCGCTCAAGCGCCTCGGCGAGGGCTGGGCGATCTTCGTCGAGGCCGCGCGCTCCGCGGCGCCGGGGTATCCCGAGAGCCACTTCCCCGATCCGGTCTCATGGCTGATCGACGAGGAGCGGCGGCACACCTTCGAGGAGGAGGGTGCGCATTTCGAGAGCGCGTACTTCCTGACCTTCTGCTACCTCGCGCCGCCCGAGCGCACCGAACGGGCGAGCCGGTTGCTCTATGACCAGGGTGATGACGGTCGGAACGGCGGAGCGGAGGGACCAAGCCAGCCGGGCGGCATCGACTGGCGTAGCATCCTGGACGCCTTCGCAGCAGAGACCGATCGCGTGCTCGATCTGCTGGCCGCGCTCATGCCGGACTGCGCCTGGCTCGATGACGCCGGCACGCTGGCCTATCTGCATGGCACGATCTCGGCCAACGGACGCCATCCGGTCGGCGTACCCGAAGTGCCGTTCTATCTCGACGGGCTCCTGCCGGACTGCGACCTCACGCCGGGCATCGCGCCGATGCTCGGGCGCTGCCACCTTCGCACGCTGACCCTGCGCGGCCTGCCCGACCGCACCTGGCCCGGGCTGCTCGACGAACTCAATCGGCTGCCGATCGAATATCGCTGGGTCGCGCGCTGGCTGCCGCTCGAGAAGGCCGAGGCGCAGAGGGAACTCGGCAAGAAGCGCCGGCACTGGTGGGCCAAGCGCAAGGGCATCGCCGCCCTGCTGCGCGAGGTGATCTGGCAGCAGGAGACGCGGCTGGTCGATTCCGACGCCGAGAACCAGTCGGTGGACGCCGACACGGCGTTGCAGGAGCTCGGCTCGGACGCCGTCAGCTTCGGGTATTTCACCGCCACCGTCACCGTCTGGGACGCCGACGAAGGCGCTGTCACCGAGAAGGTCCGGCTGGTCGGTCGCGCGGTGCGCGCCCAGGGCTTCGTCGCGGCCGAGGAGACGCTGAACGCGGTCGAGGCCTGGCTCTCCAGCCTGCCCGGCCAGTGCTACGCCAACATCCGCCAGCCGCTCGTCTCGTCGCTGAACCTCGTCCACATGCAGCCGCTCTCGGCGGTCTGGGCCGGGCCGGAGCGCAACGCCCATCTCGACGGCCCGCCGCTGCTGATCGCGCACACCGCGGGATCGACGCCGTTCCGCCTCGTGCTGCACCAGGCCGATGTGGGCCACACGCTGATCGTCGGGCCCACCGGCGCGGGCAAGAGCGTGCTGCTCGCGCTGATCGCACTGCAGTTCCGCCGCTACCCTGGCGCGCGCGTGGTGATCTTCGACAAGGGCCGTTCGTCCAAGGCGGCCGTGCTCGGCATGGGCGGCGCCTTCCACGACCTCGCGCTCGGCGGCGAGGTCTCGCACCAGCATCACCAGGCCGTCGCCTTCCAGCCACTCGCGCGCATCGACGATGCCGCCGAGCGCGCCTGGGCGGCGGAATGGATTGCGACCTTGCTGGTCCAGGAGAGCATCGAGCTGACGCCGGAGGTCCGCGGCGCCGTCTGGTCGGCGCTCGGCTCGCT